>JAABUP010002489.1_pt1 | contig 35448 bp, 41 predicted proteins | sample 5559201 | NCBI WGS metagenome assembly JAABUP01 (sample SAMN10711887, study PRJNA513373) | rock metagenome | isolation source: Antarctica rocks | place: Antarctica
TGCAGGAGGGAAGGGGGGGGAGAGTCTCTCTTTCAGTAAAGTGGCTCACCTGGGCCTGGCATGCCCTGAGTGCGTTTGATGAAGTCATACTGGAAGCGCTTGTCAGTGCCCATCTGCCAGGAAGGCAGGCTCTCATGGTCTGACAGCACCTGGCGACCCATACCTCCGCTCAGGTTGTATGCTGAGGGTCCAGGCGACTCCTTCCCATACCTGCAGGAGCGCATCTATGCTCAAGCCTGGGCAGGTGCAGCAGTTTGACTGGACTTTGTCAAGAGACCAATGAAATAGCCCTGAATGGGGGTGCAGGGGGTGCACTATCCCTTCCATCCATGTCATTCATGTCTGCAGATGGAGCAAGGTGCGCTGCTCAAGGAGGCAGATGTATCGTCCGAAAGCATTGTGCCCAAAGGCTCAGCCATTGGTGGTGATTGTTGTGTGGCTAACGCAAAAGTGTAGTGCAAGTTGCAGTCTGTGTGTCAGATACAATGCTCGTGTGTCATCCTCAGCACTTGAAATTATACAGTGCATGTCCGGTATGTCCGGCAGCGTGCATGTCTGGCATATTGCCAAGCAACTGAACACGCAGCCAGGAGCAAGGTAGCATCCCCGTGCGCGGTTTGGATGAGTTTCTGTGGTAATGGCAGAAGTTGTGTTCAGGCTATCACATCATCTGCCCTTGCAAACATTCACTCAGTCAAAGAGTCACGCAGTCAACGCTTTGTACACACCAATGCTTGCAGCATCTGCACAGCAAGCTGTTGGGAATAGATTGCAGGACCCTGCGCAGACTTGCAGACTCATGCAGCAGTTACGCAACAGTGATCTTACCCAGACTTCTCATGGTCAGTGGAGATGAAGATCTTCTCTGATGCTTCCCTTAGAGCAGTGCCAAACTTGAGCTTGGGCGTGTTGCTCTTGGTTGATTCAAACTGGTCACCTGCATGACATTGTTTATTACTTTTACCCTGTACTGGCCAAAGCTAACTAGGTAACAGGTTTGCCTGTTCCTGATTCTAATAACATTATGGCACTTGCATGCCATTCATGCCAACTGATTGCCTGCCAGGAAAGTCTGACAAAAGTTTTTTCACGTTCAGCTGATGGTATACGCTGAGGGTCGCAGAAGGCTTGTTGGGTTGTTGTCTTCATGCCAGCCCAGAAGTCATGACAACCCAGTCTGTATTGCTGCGTAAATGAAAGCATAGAACCAGGGGTTAAACCCAGCATTAGCTAACAGTTGAATCCACACTCAGATCATAGCTGGCACTGTAAGCTGGAGCCTGCATACAAACAGAGAACCAGAGTGTTGAGACACAGTACAAGGCATGGCTAAAACATGCATTGCGCGGGAGAAGCATACCAACTGTGTTCTTCAACTTGTAGGCTCCTGGCCCAGGCACTCCAGACTTGGTGGCCATGCTGGGGCGCTTGGCAGTCCCAAAGCCTGAGATGGGGCTTGAAGGCAATGTAGACAGACTCTGGGGACCCAACGAATTCTGCATAAACAAAACAATGCTTCAGTGCTCAGCATACACTCAAGTGAATAGACTGAAAAGACTGAAAGTTATGCATGAAGCCATGTATTCAGTTGCGTATTGGCGCCCCCTGCAAATGTATTCAGTTGTGTATTGGCGCCCCCTGCAAATGTAGGTGTGCAGGGTGCCACCTGCATCAGATGCAGTTGAAGCTACATGTGGGTCTTGCTGTAGTGCAAGGCACTGATGTAGGAAAGTGCTACAATGCTGTTCTTGTGCAGACAACCGTATGACGCATCTGGTTTGCGTATGGGTGCTCACCTTGGGGTGAGCATGTTGACATGTGACTGACCTGCACTTTGTAGATGGCTCCTTGAGAGTTGTTGCCTCCCCTTGATCGGCAGTTTGCTCTGTCCACATCTGGTGAAACATATGTCTGCACAGCCACAGCAGCACACAGACCTCAAAGGTGGCCTGCAGACTGAATTCTTGGTCCTGTGAAGCAGTTGGAAACAACAGCACAGCACAGCGTACGGGATTGACAAAACAATGAGCCGATACGACAGTGTCCATCGTGCGCCTACCCTGTCAGTGGCCTCCCGGATAGCACTTCCGAACCCGCAGGAAGGCGATGTTGGCAGCTGACTCATGCATTGATTACCAAAGGTGCTCCTCAGCGACTTTGCTTGCCACTTGTCCTTGCCTGTAGCACCCGATCGCATGGTATCAACCACCATAGCGCCGACAGTGCCCTCGCCTCTGTGCGATGCCTGCAGATATGACAGTCTCTATGGTTTGTTGCACCACGGCAGGCCGTTACGATCCGTCAACGCATACATTAATTTTTGTCCTTTCAAAGGTCGTGAAACACAGGCGTCAAGGAAAATTCATCGCCTGCTCAAGGCGAAGACACAGGAGCATGCATTTCAGCACAACCAAGAAGACCTTACCTACTGACCAAGGACGAAGGGCAACTGGCACCGCTGTTGTTTCGGCGCAGCCCTGCAGCCTGGCAAGCAGTCGCAACGACGCCGAATGTCCGACTGTGCTTCTGCAGTTTGCCGTGCTTGACCTATGCGGCATGCCACCTGTGTAATGTAAATGCAACTGTAAGTAACAGATTTACCTTTCTTTTTTTTGGTATCGGAATTTGAGGACTGCCGACCTTCTGATCAGGCCTATCAATTCAGCAGCTAATTGACAACGCTTAAAACATCGCCAACGGGTCGCTTACACCGTCTGACACCTGGTCTGACACTTGTGAAGCATGTGTTGTGGCGTGACTCTACTTCGGGGCGTCATGACTGATCAGTGCGTTTTGGAAAAGGTGGTTCGCCCGGGGCAAATTTGCTTCAAAGTACCAAAAGCAACCTTACGTCTGATGTCACTTCACAAGTGCTGCTGGGGAGCATCGCATGTGTGCACTTGGCTTCCGCAGCACGTTGCGCTTCTACAAGCATCAAAAACTTTTGATGTTGACAAGCCTGGTTCCGGAGCAACTTGACAGAAAGTATGCCACCAACATCGCAGCGTCTTCGCGCTTCAGAACCATTCTCAGCAGCGCTCAACCGTAATCAGAGTTCTGAGCCTCGTGTTGAAGTAGTTGTACTGCGCTGTGCTTCAAGCCGGAGGGTTGACTATCAGGCACGTATGGCAGCAAAAGGCGCCCTGCCAGCAGCTTATCAAACGCCTTGTCGGGACCAATCAGGGTCTGGAGCCTTTGTACCATTCGGTATTGCAAAAGCTTGTCGGTTCCGTCATCCCCGAGAGTTCAGGTGCCCTAGCGATTTGCCGTGATATGTTGCATGCACAGGCAGTCCCCTGACAAAAACAAAGCCTTATCCTGCTGCGTTTCGCCAGGCTTAGCAGCTCAAATGCTGATTTTCTACAGGCATGGTGAGCTCAAGCGCAAGCACTCCACTTTCACAGCCCAGCGAGTCAAAACGAAGGCAGAAGGTGATGGCCAGAAGCCAGGTTCTGAGGTATGCAACTGCTGTTCAACACTGAGGACCAAGCAGACGCTCAAAATAGCTCAGTGACTTTGCACATCCTATGTCACAGCGCACTTTAGGGATCTTGCAGACTGCAGCAAGCCACCACAAGCAAGGCAACACACCACCACAGGATTGGCAGATTGTGCAGAGAGTTTGTGCAAGTTTCACACATCATCCCCTTTGTACTATGAGCCAGCTCAAGGCACCCTGTTGCTGCACTGCAGGACCCATCATCAAGTCCTGCCACACTGTCAGGGGAATCCAAGTCTGACATGCAGCTGCCCAGAGAGGTGATACAGCAGTTACGAGATGTGGTCTTTGGTTTTGACACATTCTATGTCACCAGCGTGGAAAACTATCAAGCCAATGGGGTGCTTTTCAAAGGCAATCTGAGAGGACGCAGCCCTGCAGAGGCGTATGCTCGCACTGCCAAGAGATTTCAGGTGACACCAACTTGTGCCACTATGCATTAAATGCTGCTGTGTCTGCTTGCTTGCTCCAAGCAAGGCTGCATATCCAAAGCAGAATGCTGTTGTGACTCACATCTGGAGAGCCCGGTTTGCAAGACAGCTGATTTATGTTCTTCATCATTCACAGTCCCAGGGATCAATTTGTTCCATTTCTGGCAAGTCAGTCAAAAGTCACACATTTGCCTGCTATGCTCATTGTGGCGTGTTGTACACAGGACAGACTGTGATGGGGGATGATTACCAGCTGTACTTCTTGGAGGACCAGCAGAACAAGCCAGTGGCCGTAGTCCTGCGCAAGGATGCCACCCAAGACCTAACTCCTGCCTTGCCAGAGGTAATAATAAGAACAAAATCGCTTTCCAATTCATGACAAGGTTTGTCTGGCTTACTCCACCTTTGGTCCAGACATAGTGGCATCTTTGCAAAGAACATCCTGCTGCTGCTGCTGTTGCCAATGCTGCTCCTGTCTTGCTTAATTCAGACCTTGTGGCATCCCTGCAAACAACATCCTGCTGCTGCTGCTGTTGCCAACACTGCTCCTGCTATTGCTCTGGCCAATACTTTTTACTGAAGTCGTGCGTCTGCCAACAAGATTGGGATCCTCAAAGATTTGGACTCATCGGGTTTTCACAAGTTTGTCAGTGTGTAAAGGGGACTTCCCACTGGGTTTCCCCTTTGCAGGCCGACGTTTGATGGAAGAACCATTGTGTCCTTGCAGGGCGTACTAGCAGCTCTGTTTGCAGCAGGCACGATCGTCACCACCCTCAACACCTATGGCCTACCCCTGTCAGACCCCAGCAAGCTAGATCTGACCCCAGCCACTGTGACTGCAGCCTTGCCCGGCACACTGGCCTTCTTCGCATTACTTGGTAAGCCACGACATAACCTTAGAAAAGAAAAGAAAGGAAAAGAGAAAAGACTATGCCTTTTGGCGTCAAGTGAATGAGAAGCCAAGTATTATACCGGGTCTGCCCAGTATGACATAGCCTCCCCTGCACTGGAGCTCCTTCATCTGTCACGCTTTTTGTTTGAATATGTGTGGCCAGACCCACATATGCACATGCACTCTGGTGTGAGTAGTGTCTCATCTCAGGTTGGTCAAAAGGGTGTGGGTTTGCAGGGGTGCATGAGGGGGGTCACAGATGGGCAGCGTCGAGGAGAGGGGTACAGCTGTCCCTCCCTTTCTTCATCCCTGCTGGGTTGGGGTTGCTGGGTAGCTTTGGCTCCATCACCAGATTCAAAAGCACCCTCCCAAACAGGTAAACAAGCCAATTTCTTTCCCAGACACTGTGACCTTTACACACCCGTCTGTGGGACCTCAGCCGTTGTCCAGCTGAGTCATGCTCTTGCCACCATGATGAATGTCACTTGGGCACTCATCATTGCTGATTCAGCTTGGTAGCCCGGCAGACACCACAGCCTTGGTGCTGTGTGGCAAATCTCAAACTGATCAAGCCAGATGCTGTTTGCATCACTCCAATGTGTTGCGTCAGAGCTTGCAGCTGGCACATTTATTGCAGTCACGCGTCTTTGACATGTGAGCGATGACATGTGCTGCATCTGTGAAGTGCCCCTTGAAAATTAGTGAGACATGGCTACTGCTGGCACTCCAGGGGCTGTACTTGTCTGCATCGCCCTTCCAAGGCCTTAGATGGTGTACGTTGCAAGCACATACCATCATCTGTCCCTTTGCAATGCAGGCAGGCAAGGTCATCTGTTGTGATGCAATGCAGGCACATATTGTTACCTAAAACATCTCCACGATGTAGAAACTCGTTTTTACTGTCCCCAGGCGTTTCTGAGTTTATATTTCTAGTGTAGGAATGACGTTTCTGAATCAAAATAGATGTTTCGGGATTGAGAAGAGCTGTTGTTGTGCACTACAGGCAAACACTGCTAGAGGTTGCTGCAGCTGGTCCTGCTGCTGGGGCTGCAGCCTCCCTTGCATGCCTGCTGCTGGGGCTGGGCCTGTCTGCAGCAGGCTTTGGGGGCATTGAGGTGGAGCCCTCTGCCTTTGAGGACTCCCTGCTGGTTGGTCTTCTAGGTAAGCCTGAGCACAACACTTTGCCAGGCAATGTCCTTCTTCATGCGTGCACTCGAACACTTTGCTCAATTGCTTGCTTAATCGCTTGTTCCTTGCTTGCTTGCTGTCTGACTCTCTGACCCTCTGACTCACTCTCTCGCTCCCTTGCTTGCTCGCCCTCTCGCTCGCTCACTCGCTCGCTCACTCACTCACTGAATCACCCATCCGCTCCTTCTTCACTCATTCACTCCTCTATTTAATCTCTCACTCCTGTACTCGTTTGCTTGCTCAGAGTTGCTACAAAGAACTGACATATGTGGAAATGGTCAGGAGTGCGCTTGCAGCAGACTTCAATGAGTCTTGTACAAAGCACTATTGAAACAATTTTGCTGCTTTGCAATGCACTATCATCTCTTTGTGCACTAAAGAACACTTTATGCTTTGAAGTGGTATAGACAATGCAGGGAATACTGTGTGCGTGCAACTTGATATCATGCTACCAAGTACCACTCTTTTCAGCTGCTTTGGGTCAAGCTGTTTGCAAGCTGTAGCAAGTTGGGCTGACTGGTCTGTGTTGCTGCAGGGAAGCTGTTTCTAGGAGGACAGCTGGCAGGCAAGCAAAGCCTGAGCCTGAACCCCCTTACCTTAGCAGGCTGGGCAGGTTTGGTGGTGAATGCACTGAACACTATCCCCTTAGGCGAGCTAGATGGAGGCCGCATTGCATTTGCCATGTGGGGCAGAAGAGCAGCCAGCCGTATTGGAGTAGTTTCAACACTGCTGCTTGGGTTGACTGGCATTGTGGATGAGCTTGCACTATACTGGGTGTTGCTGGTGCTGTTCTTGCAGAGAGGTCCGTTGGTTCCTCAGCAAGAAGAGCTGAGCGAACCGTCCAAGGAGTTGACGCCTCTGGCTGTTGGCTTGTTGTTCCTGCCTCTGTTGATTCTGTTGCCGCTGCCTTTTGGCCTGAACAGCAGCCCAGTGGTGGAGTCTGTGTTCTAAATTTATGGCAAATGCGATTGGTATGTTTAAGGGGGTGGAGACCTTGCTTAGTGCAAGGCAAGGATGGAACGGTCAAGCAAGAATGCATGTTTTAGACCAGGACATATTGGAGATACTGAAGCATTAGCTTGCAAACAATCACATCAACCAGGTTGTGGAGCAAAGTCCCCTGCCAGTGTGCGACAAATGACTGCACTCAAGCTCTGGCGCTGTTGACATGGCCTGTGAGATGCACTTTGCATGCTTAGCTGTTAAGTGAAAATGCTTGACATGGCATACAGTCTTTTAAGGTACTAGCAGAGAACACAAGGTCTGTTACTTCACACAGATATCAAGGTACACGTTCTAGTGTTGAACTGTATTATTTGCAGAGCTTTGACTTATGCATATAAACGAATCTCATTTACAGTTCATGCTGAAATCGCAGTGCATTCTGAGTGTGCTTGCATCGTGACGTTCCTAGCTATACCTGCTTGAAGCTGTCTCAATAGATGAAGCTGCCAAGTCTATCTGTCAAACGTGTATTGCTGCAGCACAGTCAGTGTAAACAGGTGAACGGGATGCACAGCACATGATGATGAAGTAGGCTAGATCATGCTGACAGATACCGTCATGCAGAGCTTGCATGTGACACTCTGCAGCCCCATCTGGCTGTATAGCTGGAAATTGTGCCACTGTGTGTCTTTGACCAGCCAAGCACACCCTTGGTCTCCACTCAGTATAAGGCATGTGCTGCTGAAGAATCTGGAACATGCGTACAGAGCTCCAGCCAGATGCGTGCACGCCTCAAATATGGCAACGCGCACAACTAGACTTGATGTCTTGGCAAGCAAGAGTGGGTGCTGCCGCACCAATCATTTCACTCTCTATATGCAGCAGGAGCATTAAACAGCAGACGCCTCCAGCTGTGGTGACGCTTGACTGCTAACACTGTTGCCATTGCTGCTTGAATGCTTTTCAGAGGGCTCATGCTGGTGTTGTTGCTGCTGCTGCTGCTGTTCCCACAATGCTATGATGTCTGGCGACACACTTTCCTCATCTTCCCAGCTGTCAGGGTAGTCATCCTGCCACCTGAGACATCACACAGCAAGCTAGATCTTTGGTCAACATGCCTCACACATGCATGCGTCAGCGAGGGAGTGGTTTGAATGAGTGCATGCATGAATGACTGAAGGAATGAGTGCTTGCATGAATGTATGGAATATAGAGACAGCAGCATGGTGTGGGGGTGGATACAGCATAGCAGTTGCGACAATGCTTGCAGCATGCCTCAGACAGAAAAGAAAACACCACACACACAAAAACCACTCACACAAACACAAACACACACACACACACACACACACACACACACACACACACACACATTTACGCTTCTCAGCAATCATAACAGGAGCCTTCTAAGGCAGCAGCCCATAGATGCAGCAAGCCTCAAAAACAGCCTTCTGAACGTTGCTTACCTGACAAGATACTGTCGAGAGTCCCCTCTGTGCTGCACGTCTAGGAGGCACTCAGCTTCTGCATACTCCAGGCCAGCATCAAAGTCTGCCACCAGGTCCTCAGCCACGTACTTGCTGTTGACCTGCAGTTTGACATGGTTGCCTTGCTGACACTTAGTCCAACCATTTTGACCTCCTTCCATTTGACCCTTTTGTGAATGGGGAGATGAAGCACAGGATGTGAGGTATGCCTTTGCAGCCTTGCCTATTGCACTGTGCACTTTGAGTTGGCACAACATAGACACAGACACAAACATGAACACAGACATAGCTGTACTGGGACTCTCTCCAGGATCAGACCATCAGCTGTGATCAGATGCTGCTGACAGAGGACAAACTCACCCAGGAGTCTTCTTCTGCATCTGGAAACTTGACCAGGAACTCTCGGCCCCCATCAGACAATCGAGCATCTAGGACAGCCACAGGCTCCACCTCCTCGTACAGGTTCTCTGCATAATAATAATAATAATAATAATAATAATAATAATAACAATAACAATGACGCTTTTCAGCTCATGATGAGCTAGGTTCTCTGCACTCCCACACACAGTGTCTTGTTCTGTGCCACAGGCTGTCTTGATGTCCAGATTGCACAGCTGAACTGTCAGGTTGGCTTGAAGCAGCGCATCAAGGTTCACATGCACAGAATGGTTGCATGGTGTGCATGGGTGTGCTGTTGCTCTGGTGTGTCTCTGCATCTTCACACACATTGTCATGTTTTGTGCTACAGGCTGTTTTGACGTCCAGATTGCAGAGCTGAGTGCCCAGCTTGGCTTGAAGCAGCGCATTTCACATGCACAGGATGGTTGCATGGTGTTCATGGATGTGCTGTTGCTGTGGTGTGCAGACATCTGGCTGCATTGACTTGGCACAAGCTTTGTGCATGTAGGAAGCAGTCTTGAGCTATTGCTTGCAAAGCAGAGGATTTTTATGATTCTGAAGTGGCGTACGATTTCACAGATGCTCCTTGGTGCAGTGGTCAGCTGGCTGAAACAATAGAGGATGCACATGACTGTATACTAAGGATCACTTAGACATCTGGCACCAACATGCTACTATCTCAAAGATTGAATTGATCTGTGCAGCAGAACCCAGGCAGTTTGAAGATTGTTAGAAGGCAAAAACAGTCTTAGGCACAGTCTGCATCTGGTAAAGAGGGAACTGTGTATACCCTCCAAGCTGCTGCTCTGTCAGTTGAGATAGAGAGAGAGAGGATGTTACATCTTCAGCCTACCAACTAGGTTGTACAGATATGCCAGGATTGTCAGTGACCTGGTCAACATCAGTACTGAGCGTTTATCATGTCTGAACAGTCTACTGTCCTGCACGTACCTGGCTGATCATGACCTGGAAAGCGTTTTTATTATTGTGATTACTATTCTTATTAAACAGTCTGAAATGAATGATTCCAAAGTACCTGTGAGGACGCCAGCAACATCTTCTAGCATGGTCCTGCGTCCCAGCAGCTCAGGTGTAAGGGGCATGGCTGCTCTCAGCTTCTCCACCAGGTCTACCACAGTGCGCCCCTCTTTGTCAGCAACTTCTGGGTCAGCTCCATAGTCGAGCAGCACTTGCACGGTGGCTGTTCGCGAGTAACCCACGGCCATATGCAGTGGTGTGTACCCTGCATTGCCGCATCAGGACCATGACTTTGCCGACATGCCCACACTTTCAGGGCACACTTGTTTCAGCTCAAGCAGCAGGGACAAACATTACTTCAAAAGGCCTGCTATGCAGAAACATGTGCATGTGCAGCCCAGCTTGTGGAAAGACTCATGCTGCTGCTGTGAGCACAACAAGAATAGCGGAGATTATGTCAGCAGTAACGCAATGCACTTCATGGCGCAGTTATTGGGAGCGCTGTGACCACATGTGATGGCTGCATGGTCACCTTGTTTGTCACCCAGATCAATATCAGCGCCTGCCTCGCACAGCATACGAGTGCACTCGGCGTTTCCAATTGCTGCTGTGAAATGCAGACCACTGCAGCATATACAGCAGTCAGTAGGTATGTATGTGCAACACGTGTTGCTCTCTGCACCTACAAGCGCCGCTGTGATAAGCTGCTGGAAAAGGGCCAGCATGCATGGTTTTGTCAGGGGCGATGACAGACCATACAAAAGCTTGGGCCACTCTTGTCTGAAAAGAGCAATGACAGGCAATGATGTCTCTTCACCATGGAGGTAGCGCTCACAGATACAACAGGTAGAGGCAGTTTGTATGCTGCAAATCCAATAGCACATAGCTTGTACTGAGATGGCAAAAGGTACCTCCTTCTGTTCTCATCCACTGTGGTGGCTAAAAGCTTGGCTCCCTTGCTGAGCATAGTGTGCATGGCCTCTTTGTCTCCCTGCAGGAAGATGCTGATGAATCTTGTGCATTTTCATACATATAGTTCTGAAGCCCCCTCGCTGTGAGTGAAGCTTTACCTTACGGCAAATGCTCCACCAGCGCTCCTCAAAGTCACGCAACAGGTTATCTGCTAGGTTTTGAGCAGGCTCCCTGCATTCAAATCCTGCTGAGCTTGAGCATCGAGTCAAGCAGGGCTCAATTTTGGGAAAGAAATGAGGGACTTGCCAGGTGTCTGGGGTCCCATCTTTCCACACGACCAAGTATTGAACCTGCGGTCGCCTTTGAGCATCAGCGACAATCCTGACTCCGTGTAACTCCTGTACCTCAGCTACCTCCCCAGAATTTTGTGCAGCTGTGACACACTGCCTGTGCTTTCGCTTTGCCCTGTTGGCAGCAACACTACTATGCATTTTGACTTGTCTGCATCTGTTATGCTCATTAAGTGCCTGTGGTGCACGCCGTTGCAGATGCGCGGCGGGACTTCGCAAAATCCGATTCGGGTGACATGGTGCAGTGCATGCACATCTTCCACTACAGCTGGCTTCCATGTTTGCGTGCATAATAGGTCCTACGACATCACTAGTCGTGTACACGCGATAGGGATGCAGGCGATTGAACAAGATGCATACCAAGCAGTAGACTTGCCCATGCTTGCCAGATTTGATCAAGTCTCTTATCGAAAGAAGGAGAAGAACAGAATATACGCAGCTAATCCACACGTGATTTGCGAGTACACGTCGGACCATTGACCTGGTGGCATCTCGGCGTGTTGCAAGCCTCCGACACATTGCATACGCTGCTGTACTGATTGCATCACAAACAATTGAAGTTGCTAGGATCGCGTAACGAAAATGCAAGGTACAACACGCAGACGTATCGAAGTTGTCGGCAACCACTTCAACGTCCATCAGAGGCTCCCGCAGCAGAGCCTCGGGACAGAGGGCATACGTTTCGACGCTGGGCAGCTGCAGAGATTGTTGGAGCACGACAATTGGGAGACTAGAGCCAAGCTCAAGGAGCTCACAAAGCAGGCAATCTTTATTCCGTAAGTCAGACCGTCAGTGGTATTGAAGATCAGTCCCCAGCTTGAGTCCTCATTACATGTACTTGCCTGATTGCTGTTTGGACACGATGCATGTATCACGTCTGACAGGTTGATGGGCTCATTGCAGGAGGTATGATATGGACCTGAGAGATGAGCGAGAGCTTGCACTGCAACGTCTGCGCATACTGTGCCACTCTGGGTTGTTTTCCATCCTAGACTTCAGGTCAGCATCTTGGGTGCATGCATGTCTAGCTAGTGTCATTTTGAACAGCAGGTGGTCGAAAACAAGCGCCTTTCCTGCAGGCACAACCCCCTGAATATCTTTGCTGCACATGAAATTGCTGGGTTCTGTGATCCTTCAATGGCCACAAAGATGACAGTGCAGTTCAACCTTTTTGGAGGTACAGCATCTGCATGCTTGCACAACATGTGCATCAATTGTAGCCTTGCGCCGTCTATCATGCAACAGCAGACCATGACAACCAGCATGCTTGGCTAAATGCGTATTACCCAAGTTCTGCATGCTCTACTCTTGGCAGCAGCTGTGTGTATCGCACATGTGAGAAAAAGGCCTGCATCAGAAGCTGGCAAAATGCAGAGCTCGCCCATGAATGTGTCATGTGGCTGCAACAGGGACAGTCTTGAAATTGGGTACTAAGTTCCACCACGACAAGGTGCTGAAGGGCATTGACAGCTTAGATGCCGTGGGCTGCTTTGCTCTTACAGAGCTGGGATATGGTATGCACACCTGATGCAGCTGTCCAGCTTATCATCGTCCTGTGTCTGTTGCACAGCTTTCGGTAGACTCTTAACTGCAACATAAGGACTGTCTTTGTTTGCATACGTCGGCTGTCTTTGGCAGACCTGGCCTGGTGAAGTGTGTGAGGTTCAGCAGGCTTTGTATATTTGGTTTTTGATGCTGTCCACCTGAGTGCAATCATAGGCTACGCAAAGGTACTATGCACCAGCATTTGATGTGGCTTTAATGCACACATGCTACAGGTAACAATGCTGTGGAGATGGAGACAACAGCTACTTTTGACAAGGATGCTGATGAGTTCATCATCAACACACCTACCACAGTGGCTCAGAAGTACTGGATCACCAACTCTGCAGTCCACGCCAAGTGGTCTGCAGTCTTTGCTCAGCTGCTGATCGATGGCAAGAACCATGGCATTCATGGCTTCTTGGTCCGGATCAGGAACGAGGTCAGTGACAGTCTCAGCACTGTGTACTGTGCTTGTCTGTAACCCCTCATTTGCATCTGAGACACAGTAGGAAAAGTGTGTCAATTTCAAATTGCGCAGAAGGCGCTCACTGCAGAGATGCTTGGCATGTGAAAGGCCAAGTGTGTGCATCACTTGGTGCTCACACTGCATCAGTATTTGGTAAAGCTGGGTATGATGTGGTGTTCTGGTGTGGAACCACATATCAAGAGATGCCATGCCAGCCCACCTGTCTGCATCATGTATGTCAGCGCACACAAGCTGCACTGTGACAAAAGACACAGAAGCTTCTCTTGTGGCATCTCAAATGCAGGGTCATGCTGCTTCTGATGTGCAGGACATGTCAATATGCCCTGGGGTGAGGATAGAGGACATGGGTCACAAGATGGGCTGCAACGGTGTCGACAATGGCAAGCTCTGGTTTGACGGTGAGCACAATTTGACAGCAGACGCAGCTGCAATGACGGGTCTTGCATTGTTGAAGCTTGCTCCCCACACACATCATATGTTGCAAACACTGTCTGCGTGTATGTGCAAGTGCAAGTGCACAACGCCAGCAGGCCTGTGGAGTGAGCTTCACATCACAAAGAGGATCTTTGCTGCGACGCAGAGGTGCGCATTCCCAGGGAGTACCTGATGAATGCTAACTCAACAGTAGAGCGGGATGGCACCTTTCAGTCCAAGATAGCCAAGCCACGTGACAGGTTCCTGAAAGTGGCAGATCAGCTGCTGAGTGGGCGTATATGCATTGCCAGCATGATGCAAAGTGGCTCCAAGGAGGCGCTTGTCATTGCCTTCAGATATGCTGCCAGCAGACTAGCTGTTGGCCCTAGGTCGGTACCCCTCACTGTTCCTATTTTGCTGTCCTGCCTTGTTCGACAGGGACTATAGGCAATTCTGCCTGCGTTGCCGCCAATACATGATTGATTGCAGAGTGCAGTTTGCATTGCATTCAGCGTGGTGGCTTCTATCTGGATTCATACCTGTCTGTGCAGCATTAGCTAGCATTCTTCAGCAAAGCTGCAAATCACCCACCATTCACTGCAATCATGGCTGACACTGTATTTACCTTGAAGACTAGACCAAGTTTGCTGCTGAAATATGACAAACGCTGTGGAAGGCACCTCCTTGAGGTCAATGTGATGTAACAAACGCCATACTGTCAAGGATTGCATAACAGCATTCTCAACCTGATGCATGCAGCTCATACGTGGTCTGCCTGCGCCTTAGTTTCAACAAGGAAAGGAAGACCAATGTGTGCACATGCAGGGGTAAGAGTGACACAGCCATCCTGGATTACCAGCTGCAGCAAAGAGCGCTGCTGCCCCTGCTGGCCCAGACCATCTGCCTCAACCTGGGCCTCAGCTACGTCAAGGACCGGTACACTTGCTGCCACCCTGCTTCACGTGTTGTCCTTGCACTGCTAGTCTGCTGCAATGTTGTGTGCTGTCACCATGCTTCATGTGTCGTCGTTGCACTGCTAGCCTGCTGCAATGTTGTTTGCTGTCACCATGCTTCATGTGTCGTTGTTGCACTGCTAGCCTGCTGCAATCTTGTTTGCTGTCACCATGCTTCATGTGTTGTCCTTGCACTGCTAGTCTGCTGCAATGTTGTTTGTGTTCTGTCTGTGTGGTTGCTGGCCAGAGGGACTGCGGTTCATGCACCCTTTCAGGACAGGCATGCGTCACTGCATTGTGCTGTGACCTCCAGACATGTTTTGCTCAGCGCCTAGCTGCTGCCGTATGATTGGTCATGGGTGTTGCCAGCAGTACATGTAAGCACCACATGATTATGACTGTGCACTGCCTGATCAACCTGCCTGACTATAAGGAACGCCGCGCATGAATCAACAGACAGATGCATGAATGTTTGCATGAATGAGCCCGTGGCCCCGTGAATGAGTGAGGAAGTGTGCATGCAGGTGGGTTGCAGTGAGTGGGTTTGATGGCATTGTGCACTGTGTCATCAACACTCCTGACTGTAGGGAACACAGGGGGTTCATGAAATTAATGGATATCTGATGATAGCAATGAATGACCCAGTGAATGAGTGAGGGACTGTGCATGCAGGTGGGCTGCAGTGAGTGGGTTTGATGGCATTGTGCCAGACCCAGAAATCTTCAAGGAGGTCATCATGCTGTGCTGTGCTATCAAGCCCCTCTGCGCCTGGAACTGCCAGGTCAGTGCTGCCTCTGTGTGGACACCTTTCCTTAGATGCTTACGTGGCAGTGCACCAATGTGCGCATGAGCATACTCTGTGTTGGCTGACTTTGATGCACATGCACCTGGAACTGCCAGGTCAGTGCTGCCTCTGTGTGGACACGTTTTTTAGATGCTCATGAGGCAAAGTAGAGTTGATATCAATGTACACATGCGCAGAATCTGTTGCTGCTCACTAAGTGCACATGCATGAAGGTGCGCTCATGTCAGTTGTGTTGCAAACTGTGTCAAGGCTCAGGTTGCTTAGCCAGTGAAATATGTTGTGTTAGCTTGGTGTTACACGCAAAAGTTGTAACAAACATGGTCTGCAGTGGTATGTGCGTATGCCATGTCTGAAGCTTGGTGTGGACTGATCAGAACTTAATCATTTTGCAGTATGCATTGTTGTCAGCATCCAGGTGCCTGCCTGTTACAGGAGACAGCCACAACATGCAGGGAGCGATGTGGGGGTCAGGGCTACCTGAGCTGCAACCGATTTGGAGCCATCCTTGGCTTCTCCCATGCTGGCATGACAGCAGAGGGTGACAACAGGTTCTGCTCCTGCCTCTCGTTCATGGTTTGTGGAAATTTTGCTGGATTGTTTCATTCGCCTGCTCTCTCACCTACTCATGCCGCCAGCTGCTTGTTTGCTCCTCCCCTCCTCTCCCCTCCCCTCATTCATTCATTTGTTTGTGTTCAATTTGTTCATTCATTCATACTTTCCCTCATACACTTTCATTCATTGTACATGCATCTTCCACTAGGGTCAAGCTCACACCGTCGTGAGTGTCTGCCTGCATCTGTCTGAGGTCCTGTCTTGGCGACCAGCATACCAGCAATCACATTCATTCATGTGGTCTGTACCAGGCCAGAGAAGTGCATGCCAGAAGCTTTTGTTGCCATCATATAGCTGGCAGAAACTCCCCATTTCAGCGGTGATGCATGCATGGCATTGCACACAGCATACAGGTTGCAGTCCAAAAATTGTCACATGTCATCTCTTTGAAGCAGCTCAACCTGTTTCCACAGCCAGCTCAACCCTGTCATGCTTCATTATAAGCTGCAATCTGGGGCTTGTCGACAGCAAAGTGGAAACACTTTGAGACATGGACAGCAGAAGCTGCTGCTCAAGTGCTGCAACCAGCACAGGCTCTAGACAGCTGCATCGCTTCTTGGGTTGTTAAAACGCAGGCTATGTTTGCGACACGAGCATGTTGATAATGTCCTGTTTGGCTGCAGAGTTCTGATGCAGAAGGTTGCGAAGGAGTACATGACCACCATGAAGAGTGCAGCAGTACATGCAAGGCTGAAAGCTGGGCAGAGCCCCATCAAGGCCACTGCCACCACCATCTGCCAGCCTGACCTCATCCAGCAATGCTTTGCTGCTCGGGATGGCCGCTTGCTTGGCCTTCTGGTAAGACTTGCTCCTTGGGATGGACGTCATCACATGCTTGTCTGTCTCTGTGACATGTGTCTGAAGCTAGCTTCACCATGTTGAGCATGTATCCACCATGTTGAGCGTGTATCCACTACCCTGTTGAGCAGGCAACACTTGCACAAACAGCCTTTGTGCAAGTGTGGCTGATTGTATGTGGCTGGACATGACTTTTGCTACAGATTGTTTTTTGTCATAAGGCAACACCAGTCATGCTCCGGCAGGCCCCTGCTTCTCATTACATTTGACACAGCTAGCTAGCATGTAAATTGTGCTGACAGGCTATGCACCGCCCAACAAGCCTTCCTTACCAGCTGTGCAGCAGCCTACGCACTATTCTCTGCTCTGCTCAGCTTCTTTCAGTGTCATTGTTGTGACTGTTTTCCATCAAAATTGTCGTTGTTGTGCTGTTTTGCACCAAAAATGTCGTTGTTGTGCTGTTTTGCACCAAACTTGTCATTGTTGTGCTGTTTTGCACCAAAAATGTCGTTGTTGTGCTGCTTTGCACCAAAAATGTCGTTGTTGTGCTGCTTTGCACCAAACTTGTCCTGCTTTCAGGCTAAGAAGATGGCGGCGGTGGGGGCTAAGGAGGAGACCTTTGATGTGTGGATGAAGCAGGAGTCTGACACAGTCCAGGCTCTGGGCATGGCCTATGCAGAGAGGGAAACCATTGAGGCCTCCTACAGGGTCATCCAGCAGGTGTTCCTTTTGTGCAAGTGGGAATTGGAAGAAATGCTTCTACGTTTGAAAGCGTTCAATGCGACAAATAGAGCATGTGTGATGTGGAAGTGACAAACTGCGTGGACTAAACAGGGCCAGCAAAGCACTCCCCTCTGTGTACCAGAGAAGTGACTAACATAATTTATTTGTGAAAGGCTTCCTCCTAAATCCTGCTTGCAACACCTTCATGACGCCGTCTCTTTCTGGACGCTGCTGCGGCTGCAATGTGTGTGTGTGTGTGAGTGTGTGTAGGCCCCAGAGTCTGTGTCTCAGATTCTGAAGCCAGTGGTGGCGCTGTATGCCATGAAAGTGATAGAGACCAACCTGGGCTGGTACCTGTCTGAAGGACTGCTTTCCACACAAGTTGGTGCAGCAGTGCCTCAGCATATCAGGTACAGCTCTATGCCTTTTTCAAAGACATGCAAACATATGAATATAGCCAATGATTGCTGGCAGATTTCAAGGATTTGCACCTCACTGCATGCTAGGCCTGTTATGGTTACATCACGTGGGCACAGTGTTCCTAATTGTGTTTGTCCACATGGATCATGTACAGCATGATGGTGTTGCCTGCTGTCCTTTGTGTGCCACTGTGACCACAGCGTGTAAAGCTGCATGACAGGTGTAATGTCGTTCACTGCATCATTCCTTAAGTGCGACGGCAAGGACTCACGACGTCAAGGATTCATGACGTCAAGGACTCAACAACAACGTCAGGGCATATGCCCAGTTGCTATCTCAAGACAGCATATCTGGGACATCATTGCATTCTATTTGAAAGTATTTGATCAGCATCCTCAGGGATGCTGTACGCTATGCAGGAATATCTGCAAGGAGTTGGCGCCTTCAGCACAGAGATTGTGTGAGAGCTTTGGCATTCCAGACCATCTCATTGCCGCCCCTATTGCCACAAACTGGGTGGACTACAACAAAGTGGACAATCAGGGAGAGATGTATGGCAGCATATTCAGATGACCTTCGGTTGAAGATTGTTGCCATGCATCAATTTTGATTCTGTAGTATCAGTAGGTTCAGTTTGGGCACCAACAAGTCAGCTGTAATAGAATTTATTGCTTTAGATGTATAGCTTCAGGGCAGTTGTTAGGCTTGACACAATTTCAATGCATGAAATGCTGCTTGTCCAGTGTGGTATGGGGCGAGGCAGTATGTTTTAACACCATCAGTGCAGACTTACACCATGTACATGCAGCTTAGCACTACTGCAAGGGACAAAGACTTGTAACACTGATTGCTCATTATATACCGTCTAGGTGTGTGTACACCATCTTGCCAGCAGACTTGGTGTGTTGTCATGCGCATTCTTTGGCTATACGTTCTCACAGAGGTGTGTGTGCCTGTCACTGCTGATCGTCTCTACTACGGTGTTGGCGCCCTTCACACCCCTTCGCACCCCTTCGCACCAGTGGGCCTGCCAGTGGGCTGAAGTTCCTACTATTGGTGCGTGATGAAACGGCTCGTCCGAAATGGGGAGCTTGAAACGAGCACTTGATTCGTCCAGTCAACTCTGCGACAATGCGGCCCGTACTTGTCGTGTCGATACTTCTTGCATCTGGACTGCTGTGCGCCTTACCAGGTACGGCCGGAGTACTCTAGGTCTGCGACGCCCGACATGCTGATCAGCTTGACTTGATCACGATCCCTTATCTGTTGTAGGTGCGTTTGGCCAGAAGCGAGGACTGCTGTTTCCTTGGGACTCTGTGCCCGCTGATATTGGGCCTAATGGCAGTTTCACGAGAGCCAAATGTCCCAAAGCAGTCTCTTATATTGACTGGGAAAGCTGGGCTTTTGGACCGGCCGACCCCACCCTCGAGTTCATCGCTATGGCGCGCACGCAGAGTGATGTCGCTGCTCTCGCAACTTATCTGCCAACAGACAAAGCCAAGAAGATTGCTTTCCTGAACGTAGGCTGCCGTCAGGCGTTATGTACGTTGAAGCATACCAAATTCAAACTAATCTTGAGCTTGTCTGAGGTCTGCTCTTTTGACTGCAGGAGCCAGACCTGCCTGGCTCGACGCAATTGGCGGTGGCGACCGCTGTACAAATCTGGCGCCAGACTATTGTGCCATACAGGACCAATCACAAGCTCCAATTGTTGTCTCCTGCAGTGACCAGCAATGAAGCCACTGGCCTACCTTGGCTGGCCCAGTTCATGGCAGCTGTGCCTGATGTGAAGCCTGATTACATTGCACTTCACTACTACGGGACAGACTCCACCGCCTTTGAGACCTATGTGACCCAGGTGTACAATCTGTACAAGCTTCCCATCTACATAACAGAAGTCGCCAGCACTGCTTCAGACATAAACTCAGTGACAACCTTCATGACAAACATTACAGCTTGGTGTGACAAGCAGTCCTGGGTTGCTGGCATCTTTTGGTTTGCTGCTTCTAGAACTGCTGACAGTGGCAATCTTGCTCTGTCAGCCTTGCTGAGCAGCACTGGTGCTCGCACTGCTTTGGGCAACCTGTATTGCACAAGCTGATGCGATGCAGCTGGTCAAGGAGCACTGTTAACAATGTTGTTGCATGTGAAGTGTGACTTGAAGCTTGTGTCTGGGTGACAAAATAAAATTGAAAGTAGGCTGCATGCACTCTCTACCATATGCCACAGCAGACTCTTTGTTGTCTGTCCTGAAGCTGAGTCTGCGGCCATCCTCAAGCGTGATAGCAGTTTCAAGTTTTGATCCATTTCTAGTTTGTCATGAATTATAGAGGTAAATTTTGGAATTTGGGTAGGTATCACCCAACATACCAAACATTGTTGTGCATGCTTACTTGGGTGATTGAGCTTATGAAGTCAGTGCCATCTATGTTATAAGCTGCTTCACTACCACTACTGGTAGTACTGCCAGCAAGCTTGTTGTGTGTCAGAAACAATAGTACGTGGTATGCCGACCTGTACAAGCGCTACTATGCTTGGTGTGACATTGCTTGACAAACATCTTGCCTGGACTGATCAGCAAAGCTGCCTTTGGGCCAGAGGCCTCTTCTTGTCTACTACTTCTAAAACTGCACATTCTCAAGCTGCAACGCCTACAAAAGCTTGCTACGCTTACAAAAGACAGCTGGCAATGAGAGCTGGTAGGAACTCTACAAAGTCTGCTGTCACAAGCCATGCTCCTGATGGTGGCCCAGCTGTAATGCCTCAGTAACCTGTGATGAACAGAAGCAGCCTGTCCATCCCCAGAACCAGAAGAAAGTTGCCTTACTGTCCGCAGAGAGCAATAACGGCACATTTACTTTTCTACCATCCTATCAGAGGGGTGGTGTGCACATATGCACTTGACAGCTGCAGGATTCAAGCTGCCCCTCCGGGCTGCCGCCTCAGGAGGCTCCTGTTATGACCGCTGAGAAGCGTAAACTTTTCTTTCTTTTCAAGCTGCCTTGTGGTGTGATGGTGGCTCAGCGTGGTTGCACAAAGCAGCATCATGTGTCATGTGTGAAACATACATGAAGATCAAGCCTGCACGGATGTCTGCGCTGTGGCGACATTTTTGACTGCAATCAGCGCTGCCTCGTTGGGTGACATGCCTCCCTGAGCCATCAGTCGTGTGAACTCAGCCTCGATCTTTGACTTGAGCGCCGCCTGCAATACACAGAATTTTTTTAAAGACAAGAAATAAAGTTCACATCTCCATATGGGTGAAATGATAGCAAACAAAGTCACTAATGTAATCAGGCACTGAGAAACTATAGGATATCCACAACTTTATTTAGAGTTTGCATATGCCAGAGAATGCAATGCTGCAAGCGGCTGCAATTCCCTTGCTGCGTAACACTAATGCCGCTGAGTTCTGTATGGATGTGTGGTCCAAATTGCAGCTTACATCTTTGGCAGAGGGCGCAGGAGCTGCCTTCTTAGGTGCAGCATTGATTGCCTTGCTGGCATGGCCATTAGCAACTGCCTGAAGCCCTGCTTCACCAGCCCCATGTGCTGAAGAAGCAGAAGACTGGGGGACCCCAGCATCAGCCATGACTAAGCCAGCTTCATGAGCAATCTCCTTGGCAGCTTCCTGTATGGCTGGTCCGTTGTTCACAGCACCACTGGATGACGCAGAGTCAGCAGGAGTGCTGCTGCCGGAAGCTGCTGCTGCAGCCTGTGCTGCTCGCCTGGAAGCTGCATCAGCAGCTGCTGTAGCAGCTGAGGGCCTAGTTGGCAGCTTTGGCAGTCCTGCGGCTGGTGTTGTCTGCATGTAGAAAATGATGTTGGTGCAGCAAAGGTGGCTTGGGGAGCTTGTGAGAGGCTAGAAAGAAAGAATTTATGCCTTTCGGCGTCAATTTAATGAGAAGCCAAGTGTTATACTGGGCTGCCCAGCAGAGGCTAACACATGAATGCAGCGTTACAGCTGCGACTGCAGTCTCACAAGCAGAAGGCAAATGCCACGCAAGCATGAACTGCTGGCTCCTGTAGGAAGTGCAGTGGATCAGACTATTCAAACCACAGTGAGGACCGTGCTGCTCCTTTCTAAAAGGACATGTGCCTGAATGCCAGGGCGAGGCCGCGCAATTGCAGCCTTCTAGTTTTGCAATATGTTTGGCTTTGTAGCTGATGTGAAGTTATGGGTGCTTTGGATGTTGATGATGGCACACCGTGATCCAGCAGCACAAAGGATTGTTTTCTGACATGACTGAAGCAACACATACCAATCGTGTCTGGACGCAAAATGAGCATTATACATGCCCGAGTAATGCAAGAAACATATTCATCTACAAGGCTTTGTGCCAAAGGCATGGCAGATACTGTCCCATATACTAGGGCTGAGACTGAATGACCAGTGCACATTGCAGCGGACAAGTGCGATGCAGCAGGTGCTTTGTAACTGCTGCCAGTCTGCACATACACAGGCAGGGAGATTTTGCATAGGCAGGAAGCTTTCACAAACCTGTTGTGAGGATGCAGCAGGTGATGGCCTTGAGGCTGCTGCTGCTGCTACAGTGTTGCCTTGGGCAGTCTGTGAGGCAGGACCAGATTCCCCAGCTGGCTGTTGATGGATGTTGCCCAGTTGCTGCTCCAAAGGTGACAGCATGGGAGCCAGCATCTGGCCCAGGGGGGTAGCTAGCACCTCCTGTGGCAACCCAGTGATGTGGGCCTGCGCAGCATGACATGTGATGTGAAGCTGGGCAGCGAAACAGTGGTGACATTGGTGCACGTCTGCAAGGCAAATACCAGTACAGCGCTGTACAAAGACAGACAGAGGATGTGCAGGCAGGAATAGCACTGCAGGAGTGACACTGCGAGATCACTGACTTTGTTGCAGCTCGGCAGGGCAAACAGCAACTGTGTTGGGCTGATGCAGTGACAATGTTGTCGCGGAAGCCAAGCTTTAGGTTGATTGACATCAGCAACACACAGCATCTGCTCCTAGATCAAATCGCAGAGGTGCAAATGCCAGAGAATGATTGCCAAATAGCAGGCATGCGTGGGGAGTAGTTGCAACAGCAGCTTGAGCACTGAAAAGTATACGCTGTCAAGAAAGGGATATTGTGCACATAGGGAAATGCCTAGGTGGGAATTAGGCAGGATCAGCAGGATCCAGGAAATAACTCAGCGCTGTTCATACCCAACCTTTGCAGGAGAAGGGATCAGACAATGATTTCAGGCATATATGAGCCCCAACGACCTTTGTAATGAAAACAATGCATGAATAATTAACAAATGAGCGTGTGACCAATGGATAGGACACTCACTGGAATGCCATTGCCTGTCAGGAAGGTAGAGAAGTCATTGGTGAAATTGTTGCAGTTGTTGTGGAACAGCGAGTAAGCCTGTGGTGTATATATCTTGCGCATGTCCCGCAGATACTCATCTCGAACGTCCTTTGGAATCTGTGTGAGTCTGCAGATTGCAGGTGTGGTGTCAGTTTCAGTAAGCAGCTGTGTTTGGCCTCAGACAGTAAGGATCGTTATCACTTATCATACATACCCTAAATCTATCTTCTGCAGTGGCTGTCCAAACGGTGTGAATCCAGGTATGCTCTGATTCACCCCACCTCCGTAGTAGTACTCTAGCCCACCCACGACGATAGCTGTATGCCAGATGCCGTCGATCTGCAGACAATAGCATGGCATTCAAGCGTCTGGGAGCAAGGTGGCGCAGGATGGCTGCATCTTGTGTGTAGTACCTGCTTGTTCAACAGCATTGGGGATAGCTGCCGAGCTAACCCGTTACTCAGATCATACACATAAAGCTGAACCTTCTCTCCTTCATCAGAGCCCATGCCGAATTGCTTAAATTGCTGAGATCTGTGACAAGCAAATTGCGAAAATGTCAACTTCTCTGCTGCACAGCAGCAAGTTTTGCGAAGCTTCTACACTTTTAGGTTGGCCTGATGACTCATTTGGTCTCGGAGCGCTTGCAATGACTGGAAGCATGGCTTAATCCGCTGTGGCGACGGAATGAGGTGTATACATCTTTCAACATCCTACTGTTCAGCCGCTGTAGGCACGTTGGGCTGATTTGTTTCAGCAACCTGTTGACACTAGGGACACTAGTACTACGCGGAGGTGTTCTGCTCAAGATCTTGAGGAAGAGTCTGGGAGTCTTCGAATTTGTTTCAGGCTGTCAGATCACTTGCAGACATCAGCTATTGTTTGAGCCCGCATGATCAAGCTACATGGGGTTGCCATTGAAATCGCCTCTTTCTGTGGAAAGTCCACGGCATCAAGTTGTCAACCCCATCACACCTATGTAAGACCTTACGTAAACACACCGATCAACTACAAACTTTGAAGAGCTGGCAGAAGTCGCGTTAGCTAATCGTCTGATCGTCTGTCTGTCGATGAAGCCGCGACAACGCAGCAGCTGACTGCCGCCTTCTGAGTTGTACGTGCAAAAGGTCTGCCGAAGACTGACAAGGGCAGCAGACTCTATGGCTGGCATGATGGATTTGAACACCATCGTTGTCTGCGTAGCATTCGCAGTCATGGTAAGAAACCGGCTCTTGTCTGCAGGCAATCTCTTCTCAACGCTCCACCCTTTTTGCCGGAAACTTTCAAGATTGAAGACACGCCGTAGGTGGCAAGCTATTGCGGAAATTGGCTGACGAGATGGAAGTTCCGACACATCCCGGGGCCAGCACCCCAGTTTCCTTTGGGCAATATGAAAACAGTGAGACAAAAACAGATCTTTCGTGCACATCAAGACTGGTCGTCTGAGTATGGAGACATCTCCAAATTTTGGATGGTGCGCAAACCCATTCTTTTAGTAACAGGTCAGAGACTTTTGTCTCAGTGTCTAGTGTGAAGATTGCATGGCACTGCAAACAAAGAGGACAGCCCTGAGCAGACATGCACGTGCACAATGCATGTGCTTTGAGTTCACTGTCTGTGAGTGTGCACAACGTCGTTTTACCACTATTGGTACACAGTGCGACAACTTTCAGACAAGACGCAGTGCATCACAATTTCATCTCATCTCTAGACTCACCAGAGAATTCACAGGCTACAACTTATGTTGCAGACCCAAAAGTGGTGCAGCAAGTCACGATCAAGCAGTTCAGCCACTTCAGAGAGGTTTTCATGCCTATTATAGACAACCCTCTGCTGTCTGGGGCTGCTTCGGAAGGGGCAAAATCCATGATGATTGTTGCCAAGTATGCCAGCTGCTCAGCCAGTGTCTTGCAGCATTGTTTTTCACAAATGCATATCAAACAATGTTGTCACTGCTGTGCATGATCCATGCATCTTGCTGTCAGCAGGTTGTCCTGCCGTTGAGTTGCAGTCACTCACCATGTACTCACCATCTACTCACCATGTACTCACCATGTACTCAAGCTGCCAGCATCATGCAGGATCACTTCTAAGACTTAGGCGTTGCAATCGCTTTGCAAAGGCTTTGAGATGTTTTCAGCAGCAGACATCAGCTGCACATGTTGCGATTTGTTCATGCTTCTTGATTGCAGAGGGCAATTATGGGGGAGTCTGAGGGCTGGTGCCCAGCCCATGTTCCCCTCTGCCAATCTGTCCACATATGCTGGCACCATCAACAAGGCAGTGGATGCACTGATCGCCAATCTACATGCAATTGCCAAATCAGGCAAAGAGGTCAACATCTTCCAGCCGCTTGGTCAAATGACATTGCAAGTCACTGGCGTCGCTGCTTTTGGGTGAGTCTGGGCAGCCCGGTATAATGCTTGGCTTCATATTAAATTGACGCCAGAAGGTGGAGTCTCTCCTCTTCTTTTCTTTTCCTTTGGGTCAGTCTGGCCAGCTCGGTATAACATTTGGCTTCTCATCAAAGTTGACGCCGACAGGTGTAGTCTCTCCTTTTCTTTCCTTTTCCTTTGGGTGAGTCTGTCCAGCGCACTCCTGTGTTTCAGCTGTGTCAAACCACATGGCGTAGCAGGTGCATGTAAGCAAGAGCTCAGATCACAACTGCTCAAGCACCATGACTCTTTGCTGGAGGATGTCACAGATGTGAGCAACAGCCTGCAGAGAAGGGACAAGACAGCCACTGCAGTGCTGTTGACCATGCTGCATCAGCTGACAATCAAGGCTTGATTTCACAGCTGCTATATGTCTGCAGCCACAAGTACTAGGGCAGCGCAAGCCATCATGATGTCTGCATTGCTTCCATTGCAAGTTGTACATTGCCCCAATGCTGCGCCCAAATCGCATTGTGTGTCTTACGTTCAAGACCTCCTGGATTGTTTTCACAGGGTGGATTTACAGTGTCAGAGGGATATCTCGGAGGAAGAAGGGATGTTGGTGTCTGCAGCCAAGACTGTCTTTGCCAGCTCAGCACCATCACTGTGGTTGCTGGCGGCCATGCTAGCCCCCCCTCCCCTGGTCCCCCTCATCAAGGGTCTGGCCTCAGCCTTCCCTGGCAAAACCTTGTCAGGCTTGTTTCAAGCCTATGAGGTCCTGTATGACGTCTCTGCATCGCTCATCCAGGTGTGACACTCCATGGAAAGTTTGTCTGTATTAACCTTTCAGCGTGAAAGGCATGTGTGACCCATCTTCAAGCTGTGCTGGCGTGGGATCGTAACCACAGTTAATGCAGTATTGATGCCCTTACCTGCACCTTCACCCAGCTGTATGCATGAGAGAAAGAAGAAAAGCACAAAAAGACCATGCCTTCTGGCATTAATCAAAGAGAAGCCTGAGAGTGAGACATGTTGGGCTTTCCTGTAGGATATGCGTGAGATATGGCAAACATTAATGCTCAGCTGCTTTTGCTGGTTTGCAGAACACCAAAAGGAAGCTGAACAAGGATCAAGATTTGTCTTCAAGCTGGTTATGGTTCAAGAGAAATCCAAACAACCCATACAAGGTAGGTGTTGATAGTCTGCTGCACCAATTCCCAAAAAAAGGCTTGCCTTCTTCAGGTGATTTTCTGCTTCTGCACGCACCAGAACAACCTGCATTCATTTTTGTGAGAGCTCTGCTGCAGCAGGAGGGCATGTGTAACAGCAGCCCCTGCCATACAATGAAGCTGTCTCGCTGATGCGCGCGCTGACATCCCAATCTGGGCTTTAGTTTCACTCCACTCCAAAGCAAGTACAAACGCAGCTGCATATCTCAATTGGGGCTGTGGTTCAAATTGCATAATCAGAGTCTTACATCCTTTGTACAGTCTTTGTAAGCATGTTATCAGTGCTGTCGTAGCGTGCTGAAGACGCTCTGTCTTATAACCATCCCATCATCATGCTTGCAAGTAAGCATGCTGTTGATACTACTTTCAATCTGTTCATAATACTAGGCGTAGCTTGAGCAACAAGCATGCCTGTCTTTGAGCAGAGCAAGTGACATGGACACCAGCATGATGCTGTGATGGCTTCCCTTGCAGGACATTACTCCAAGCGAGAACAGCATCATCCCCACCTTGCTCAGGGCCAACAACAAAAGCACTGGTGTTCCTCTGTCAGACCTGTGAGTTATCCTTTCTGCATCGTAGCATGCAGCACCATGCTACAGTGCTACACTTGCTGTTGTGTGTCGGCTCACGTGAATGATGCTTCTGGCTTCTGTCAAAAGCAATGTGCAGCGCCTCTTAGCTTGAATCACACATGCATGTGTGTTCCGGGCTGCTGTTGATGAAGATGCATCTAGCTGATGTCTACACAGGCAGGTGCAATACAGCAATCAATGCCTACCATCAAATACCTGCATGCCCAGATGTGGCTGCCTGCACTTGTTGGTGCCTGATAGCTTCTAGCATGGAAGGAAGTGCATCATTGGCTTGCTCATCTGGCAGTCTTTTCACAGAAGCAGGTTGCCACACATGCATCTGGCTGTTCATGTCAGCAAGATATGTTTGCCTGGCATGCTGCAGCCATTGCAATCAGTCATGCTTGATTGTATTTACAGCCTGATGACAGCATACTTTGGCCTGATCAGGACACTGCCTGCTGTGTTTGCTCGTTTAGTGGCACTCCAACTGAGCAGGCCATGCTGCTGCAATTGTTGCTTGCATTGATGCAGGCAGGAAAAGGGTCTCAGCAGTGTGAACATTCTATGCTTTGCTTGTTTTGTTATAACTTCAGGTGTGCTAGCTGCTTCTTTCACCAGGTACCTACCAAATGTGTCTAAAGCCAGTTATGTGCGCCAACATTGAACACAAGAGTGCACCCAAGGGGTGTGCATTTTGCATTTATCTAACACATATAGGCTTGTGAATGGTACTGCTGCTTGCCTCTGCAGGCAGATCGCAGCTCAGACCAACCTCATCATGCTGGCAGGCTACGAAACCACAGCAGTGGCTCTGACCTACTGCATATACCTGCTCAGCAAGCACCCACAAGCTCAAGAGCGGCTCATCAAGGAAGCAGATGCCTTCAAGGGCCAGCCCAGCTATGAACAGCTTGACCAGTTCCCCTACGCAGCAGCAGTCTTGAGCGAAGCCCTGCGGCTCTTCCCTCCTGCCTCTCTGTTTTCTAGGGAAGCCACACAAGATGCTCAGGTAATGCTGGCACATGTCAAGTGAGTACAGAATTGCTATCAGGCCCTGAGTCAGTGTGCAGCACAACCAATGCTTTGGGCAAAGCAGGCAGCTGTTAAGTGAGTACACAGTTGCTATCAGGCCCTGACTCAGTCTGCAGAACTGTAGCTGTGTGGTATTGCAAGATGCTCAGGTATACACTGGCTCTTCAGGATGCAGAAACCTCCCTTTCACAATGTGAATCTAAATTAAACAGTGCCTGGGGACCAGTACACAGCATTTCTATACAGAACAGATATTAGGCTGTGACCTAATCTTTACCACATTAGGTCAGATCTGCACCAGAGCTGCAGACGGCAAACAGGCAACGCAGCTGCAAGCACAGAAGTGTGGCAGACGCTTGCAGAGGTGCAGAGGTTTGGACAGACTGTGTGTTGCTGCTTGGTGCGCATTGCTTGCCTGGGTCCCAACCTCGAACTTTAGGGCTTAGTATGGGCTCCGGGCTTGAAACGCCTTCAAGCCAGGAACCCACAGTTCTTGTTACATTTATGTTATTTGATCGCACCCAGCAGCTGTGATTACATGTATAGGTTGGTCCACACCGCATCCCAAAGGGCACTGCCCTCCACATCAGTGTGTATACGCTGCACCATGATGAGAGGTGGTGGCAGGACGCTGAGGCCTTCAAGCCTCAGAGGTGGGTTGGGGACAAGACTGGGGGTGACAGGAGTGGTGGCCTGGCCTACCTGCCTTTTGGCTCAGGGCCCAAGATGTGTATTGGATACAAGCTAGCATGTAAGGCCCTTGTAGACATCTTACTTGGCATGATGTCAAGACCTGTTGGCAGGCTTTGTTGCATTTTTCACTGAACCTTTCACTGCATTCCTTCCTGCATCGCCAGCGCTAGCAAACAATTGATAGATTTATGTTTTCAGACACAGCACACGCCTTGTTCTGCATCTGTCCCTGCATTCCCAGCGCTAGCAAACAATCCAACAATCTTCTGTTTCCAGACACATCATACACCTTGTGAAGTGAGTGTCTTGCATGGTCCAAGCTTTGTGTCTAGGGTGGCTGCGGCCGGTGATAAGGCAAGCATTCACTGAGTGAGTAACTCCAGCATTGTTGTGCTGGATCTATTAGCTGCGTTTGCCTGTCATCAGATCATGCTTGTTTATGGAATTTACATCCTGTCAAGTATGCTGTTGATGAAATGGAGCACTGAACATGTTGATGAATTGGAGCATCGGTATCTTTCAGCATGGCCTGGAGAAGCAGAGAATTGACATGCTTGCTGTTGCTGTGCAGTGGAAGAAGCAATGATAGCTCTGGTGAGACTGCACCAGCAGTTCACTTTTAGGCTGTCAGAAAGCTGCACTGAGCCGCTGAGTCTGCGTCAAAGCATCACAATGTCTCCTAAAGAAGGGGTCCCAGTCTACGTCACTCAGCGTCACAAGAACTGAAGTGTTGAGGGCAATGTACCATCAGTCAAACAGCACACACAGATGCGTTTAGTACTACGCTCAGCTTCACGGCATCAAAAGCTCTGCTATACTAGCTCCTGCTGTTTTCATGCATGACGTAAAGTTGCATGTGCATGCGTGTCTGCAGCCATGTATGGTGTGCCTGTGTTGGCACAATGATCAGAGCTGTGTATTCTGGCCTGGTTAGTAAGAATTGTGGAGTCTTATCCAAAGCCAAGCTAGCAGGTCGGAACGGTGCAAGTGTCTACAGTGCAACTGTGTGTTTAGTACCTCCTTACCAGGCCGTGTGAATGATATGCAGGAATGTAGTCTTTTCAGTGTTTCTGATTTCCCTGTTGGCAGCTGCCATGGCATGCTTCTGACCAGTGGCACTTTTCCATCATGCTGCTCCTGTCATGACAGCCTGCTACAGTATTGCCCTGTGGCTGCACACAGCTTTACAGCTAGTACGATGGAGATACATAATGTGTGCAGTCAACCAGATCGAACCTTTTTTTGTATACACGCTGGCAATAAGTTGCTAGTCTGACACTCTGTTGTATCCTGTCATCTCAATGATTGTGCAAATTGAGGCGATGCCTGCCATGACTTGAATCGACAACGTGATCCGATTCGTCACTTTGCTGAACGAATAGAAGAAATCATATACGAGCTGCATTAGCCATAAGTGAGTCTACATATTCATGAATAGTAACATGAGCTGGTGCCAACATTCACTGCACCACATGGTCACGTGACACATATCAATGAGCAGCAACATTCAAATTTGTAGCTGTCCTGGCTAACATTGAGCCAGCACATATTTGCAATACGCAGGTACTGCATACAAAACGGGAGTCAGGCAGCTGCAACAGCACAGCAAAGATGAGCCTGCTATTCTGATCTTAATCATTATTGTTTATAATAAATACAGTGAAGCAACGCCAAGCAAATAGTGACATGACATACAAGCTCCATTTAGACCCCTGCATCACATCTTGGCTGCAGTTGTGCCAGCATGTGCAAGAATCCACTCTGTGACCATCGGAATGACTTGCTCCTTCTCGGGCCCCATGATCAGCTCATGATACCCACCTGGCATTTCATTCAGTGTGATATCCTTGCTCTGACATGCCTGAAGAAGCCTTTTGACAGCCTGCAAAGACATTGCAATGTCCTTTCCTAGCAATGTTGGCGATGAGTGATCCATGCTTTCCATTGTGTTCCATGTGGCACAACTCCACAGAACGGGGAGTGCATGAACAGTGCTCTGCTGGAATTTCGAGCACTAGCACAAATACCAAAGCAATCTGTTTGAGCAACATCTGCTGCGCTTGCAGATTGAGACGTGATGAACAATCATGGCATGATTTGTCGTGTATGTCAGAGAGTAGTACAACATGACATTTGGGCTTTGAGATTGGAAAGATCAACAGCATTGCCCAGGTTGTCCGTAAGCACCACAAGTTGAGTCTCTACAAGATTGTCCTGCACTAAGCACCAAATTGATGCAAGTTTCCAGACAGAGGGTGTACCGGCAGGCTGGTACATCTGTCACTGGTGCCGTGAACTGCCAAAATAGGCAACTGGAGCTGTGCCTGACGGTGCTCCAACGAGCGGAACCCTTTCAGAATCTCATTACCAGTTCTGGCACTGGTCCTATGAAGTTGAGCTTGTCATTCACATAGTCTTGCACCTGTAGCACGTGATGCTGATGGTGGATGTTGTGCACCAGCAGTGAGGCAGCACAGCATTTCTTGCTGTAGTAAAGCAGCACATCATTGCTTGCTGTTGGCAAAGTTTTTGGCATCGGCCATGTTGCATTGACCTCCGAGCAAATAAAGACTTAATAGAATCATGAGGGGGATTAATCACAGGGCTTGAAGAATTTGACTACAGCTATGGCCAGGAATAAGCATAAATTTAACACACGTCAACACATGCAAATGTTGGTACATTGACTGCCAAAACAGGACCTTGTGCAGAGAAATGATGAGAACTATATGTGCCTGAGCCTTGGGGAAGAAGTGGAACTTCATGCACAAATCAATGATAACATACCACTATGGGGTCTGGGCTCATGTCCTCAGGCTTCACAGCAGGGACCATCCTTGCTCTGGGTACCAAGGTTGCAAAGAGGCCACCAAGAGGGGCCTGCAATCTACACAGTGATGCCCGTCAGCACATACTTGGTGAACACTTGTCTACAACTGCAGATGTATTTTGTGGTGATGGCCGATGCAGCATACTGCTTAACAAATTACTGAGAGTGCTGAGCTGGATAGCTAAACTTTTGAGTTTGACATGTGGCATCAGCTGGTCCAGACACAAAACAGTTGTCTACAGTTGCAGCTTGCAAACCTGCAGCGAAAGTCTGAGTGGCCAGAATGGCAATGAGGGGAGGTGTGAAACCCACCTGAGAGCTAGTGTCCACTCAATGTTCATGGCAGCAGAGCATAGAACCAGGCCAGACCACTTAGACTGGTCAAGGAGGGCTACATGAGCAGAGATGAGCCCGCCCAGAGACTGCCCGCCAATAAATGCTGGGATTGAAGGCTGATTTTGCAAGACTTCATTGGCAAATCCTGCTGCATCTTGTATCTGCGGTCAACGTCCTGTCAGCTGCAGCGTTCTTGTGTATGTGGAAAGGCTTAAGCGTCATGCTAGCTGTGGCGTGTCGTGTGAAGGTTGCTATGTGAAGGCACAGCAGACACGACAGCATGAAGCTATGGCACTTTAGACCAGAATGCATACCAAATGATTGAAATCCCACACAAGAGCTCTGTCGCGCTCTTCTGTTGGCTCAGAAGTTCCATGCCCATGAGCTTCTTGCGCATACACAGCTATACCATGGTTGGCAAGGTTTGTGAGGACTGCAAACGCAGGCAGACTGTGAGTTCAGCATTTTGTAGCAGACATGTTCAAAAGGGATATATGGTATATGAGTGCAGCAAAAACACAACAGATCACTTTGAGGTTGACCAGGCAAGGTTCTCACAGTTGTTGTACCTCAGCAAATGCTCCCCATAGCCTGAAAAACATATTGCTCTTAGACGCAGTAAGTTACTTGCTGCAAACAACAGAAGTGCGCTGAAGTACCGTGGTGCCAGACAAGCAAAGCTTGCGGACTCTGCTGAGGCTTGAATGTCCTGACGTGAAGCTTCTGCTGACGGCCGTTTAAGCGCACCGTGTCAGAGACGTCCATCAATACCAAGACAATCTGACTCGCTTGTGATCTGACCGATCGCGTAGGAAGACCTGGATCGATAGATCAAAGCGTGTGGTTGGGAGAAACAGAAGGGTTTAACCAATCCTGGAGAGCAATTCTCATGAAGAAGCCCTTGGCACATCAAGTTGAGCAAGACTGAATTCATAAGTCAGACGGGGAATTATTTGCCACTCAAGCCACCCTCGACTCTTTATTTAGTGCGGCAGCAACTACGAAATGACGACGACATCAGTGCGACACTTCATATACAGCTTGTCTTGCCAACATCAAGACATTGCTTGTTACCATTAGCAAACCTTGTTTGCGATGACTTCAGGTGCTGCACAGGCAGCGAGGGCCTGAGCTACTGTTCATATTCACTGTGTATAGCTGTGTCGAACGGCATGCTGGTTGGCTCTCAGCTCTCGCGTCCCGGGCGATCTCTGCTTGATCGGTATGGAAAGTCCTGAGATCACACGGTCCGATTGGGCAGCGCTCGAGCCCTTATATATGACGCAAGTATTGAAGTGGCACCTGCTGCAGGTTGAATTTGCTGAGCATTTGCTGGACCCACACTGCGGAGCCTCAAATCACAGCCCGCACATTCAGCGCAACAGCAGAGCAACCCAAGTTACTGATTGTACACCCAAAACAGAAGTCACCAGCTCTCCTGCAGGAAGCACTGCGACTAGCAGAGTCCTATGCAGGTCAGCAGGGCCACTATGTGATCGTGCGCTTTCAAACATGTGGCATCACTGTGTGTCTGAATATGCAGTGCACCAATGCACAATCCTGTCTGCACCTGTGAATTATGTATGTCAAAAGGCACTAGCAATGAGAGTATGGCTCAGTATCAACCACAATTCTGTTGCCATGTCCAATAAACGCCTTTGTCCTCAGGCGCAGCATGTCCACATATTAAGGCAGGGCCCAGCAAGCACCACAGCATCACACCATCCACCTACTTTGGTCCTGGTGTGGTGAAGACCATTCAGGAAACCTGCACGGCATATGAGCCAGCTAAGCTCTTTGTCAATGCTGCGCTGAGTCCAGTCCAGCAGCGCAACCTGGAGTTGGCTGTTGGTGTCCCAGTGCTGGACCGTGTAGGCCTCATCATCGACATCTTTGCACAGAGAGCACGCACCCGTGAAGCGCGCTTGCAGGTAATGCCACTACTCAGCTGCGCAACAGATGTGAAGCCTATGCTGAACTGTAGACAAGCAAGGAAGTGTTGAGAGGACGTTGGTGGTTGATGTGAGACATGAAGTAGCCCTGAGATACGCAGAATCGCCACGCGTGTTGGGAAGTGATGGTATCATAGGACTGCCAGTTATTGCTAATACCGCAGTGGTTACTGTGTATTCAGTTGCATGAGAGGCTGTGACTGCTGATGCCCCTGCCCCCGTATGCAGCCGCCGTGTTACGAGCTTGCACACTCTGCATTTTGCACCTTCAGCTATTGCCTTGCTGCAAGTGCCACCTCCAGTCGACTTTGCATGAACCCATATCTGCAATCTCATGATCGCGCAACCTTCTTTGCCGGCTGAAACGCTTTTATTCTGCAAGCCACAACTGTTGTCACTATGCATGCATGCAAAGTTCATGCAGTTGTGTTGGAATGTGCAAAATTGTCGATGACTTTGCTTTTCCTTAACATATCACACCTCAGATACACATTCTCAAGAGTTCACTTTTGGGAACTTGCTTTTGAGCAGTGGCTCTGCTTTTGCTGCAGCAGCTGTACAAGCAGGGCTCTGTTGCTAACAGCAACATGCTCAGTGCCAGGCTTCACATGCTGATCATATGTACTGTTAAGGGTGCAACTTGTTGGCTGCGCAGGTGGAGCTGGCAGCACTGGAGTACAGGTCATCAAGGCTTGTGCGTGTGCTAGATACGGCCACAGGTCAGAGAATGGGCTTTGGAGAGGGAGGGGCCACAGAGGTTGTCAGCGCCAGGTAGCACCCTCTTCACTGCTTCAACTTACTGCAATGCCAACTCCTGGTTGGTGTTCTGCCTCACACCTCAAACTTCAGCATGCTTCAGCATGCTCTGCATTCCTTGACTCAGCAGTAGGTCTGCTCACTGAAGCAGTTTATAAGCCAGTTTGAGCTTCAGACATAGCTGAAGTAGCTATTTGCCACAAGCATGTCTGGGGGCTGATTGAGCTGTCACTGCTATATGCATCAGCACACCCAGCTAGCGCTTGTCAGAGGGCATGTGCAGACAGCCTGCCTCATCAGCACAATGCTGCTGTATGGCACAGATGACAGTCCACACATGGCTTGCCTGTACAGACTGTGGCAAGCCAACAATCCATCATTACGGTGCGTTACAGTCATTATGGCGTGCCTGTGCAGGGAGAGGGGCCGCAGTGGTAGCAGCTCAGGTGGGCTGGGAGGGGCTGGGGGTGGGGGTCAGTCTGAGCTGCTGCTGCAGCGCCAA
>JAABUP010002490.1_pt1 | contig 35432 bp, 49 predicted proteins | sample 5559201 | NCBI WGS metagenome assembly JAABUP01 (sample SAMN10711887, study PRJNA513373) | rock metagenome | isolation source: Antarctica rocks | place: Antarctica
GAGGGCAGTGCTGTCTGTAAAAATAGGCCAGCTTTCTTTTGTAGTATCAAGTTTGTGAAGCAAAGCAGTGTGCTGTTAACCACAGCATTTTCACAGAAGACAAGGAGTTTGCTTGTTTTAAGCAAAGCTTGTGCAGCCAGCAAGCCCCTGTTTTCAGTGCAATCACTTGCAGCTGCCAGAAAAATTTGCCAGAGTGGTTGCTATTTGACACTTTGACTTTGACGGCAGACAAAGACAAAGACAAAGACAATCCACACCTCCGCTTACCTGCGCCTTCGGCTGCGCCGAGGCAAAGCAAGTTGCTATACCCCTCGCTGACAGCTGAACTCTAAAGCTATTCCTTTCAAACTTGATGACGTAATCCCCAGTGATGAGGTGACTCATGATACCATGGCAGTTGGGGATGCAGGGAAATGCTGCAATGTACAGCAATGCACATGTTTGGATGCAGACTTTTGACTCCTGCTGTATGACCAGCCTTTGACCGCAAAATGCATGAGGTAAAGACGTCAGGGGCCATCAAAGTGTGAAACACAGCAGCGTGAGACTGGATAGTCGTGGAAAGCCACTCGAGCAAGCCAGATACGAGTAGGTTAGATTATCACAGCGGCTGCTATACAAACAGTACCCGAAGGTCATCATGATACAGGCATTTCCACAAGGCTCTGCAGATCAATGCATCCTTGGGAATGTTTTTCTGAACAGATATCTCGACATATGATCGGTGAATAAAATGAACAACAGAGGCAATGTATTCAGATCAGCATTGGGTGACCCTGGATGCAACCTGGCATGGGTGTACAACAAATCAGCAGGCAGAACATAAACAAACCCAATTGGCTCCATCAGAATCATTAAATGCTCTTTGGTTTTTCGGAACTTGGTATATGAGCTGACGGCGGGTCAAATAGGTACAGGCTTTGCCTGGAAACTATATATATGCTGCGCAGCGGCCACCCCGGTCTCCGGTACCAGGGCTGCTTGGGGCTTGCACCTGGGAACGCCGAAAGGCGTAAAAGTATTATTTTTATTTTTTAAAATGCTCTTTGCCAGTTGTGTCTGAATCAGAATCCTGTGCCTGTCATCTAATCGGGCATGGGCAACATCAAAACAGCAAAAACAGAAATAAACTACAGGCATGTGCAACCCAAATTCAGGTCACAAGGCTATCCTCATGAGCTACCACAAGTCACACTCAGAAAAGGCAAAAACACGCTGAATGGACATCAGAAAAACCCACAGAACTAGGGTACCCCGGCTGCTGCATGAGCAGGCTGTTTTAGTCATGTCTGCTGACCTATTGTTGACTTGACAACTGCTGTGAAGCACTTGCTTACACATCTGGGAACCCAGGCAGACTCCAAGACCTGCAAAAAACCAAACTCAGCTCCTTTGGCAATGCAAAAGCACCGTTTGTGCAAGCCGATGTCCTCAGAAACCATGAAATGCATCTCCTTGCAAACATGAGTTAAATAAAAGGTGACAAAGGCGATAATGCTCTTGAAGCTGATGATGAAGGCCCCAGCAGGGCAAATCATCCAAGCCTTGGAAACGTGTCAGTGAGCCAGTCTGCACCTGAGGGCAGCAAGGCTCATTGCAGGCAGAACTCCAGAAGAAAGACATAGGATTCACAGATCCTAGTTCCAAACCTGACATGGCACCAGCAACTGACAGGCTCAAAGTATAATAACCAGCATTGACGACAGCACAGATCATCACGCAGCAGAAAGCTCCTGTGGCAGAGCACAGACCTCACAATATCTTGGCTTGCTCTGTCTCTAGCTGGTGGAGGCTGCCTGCGCCTCGAGGTGACTACACAACTATCTGCAGAGTTACTGAGCTCATCAGATTCAGCATCTGAGTCTTGATCTGACCGACCGCTGTATTCAGTGGTTGCTTTGCTGTCACTGACAGAAGTCATGTCTGTATCTAAGGCGCTGTAGTTGTCAGATGACCCAGTCACAGCACTGCTGAAGTGGGTGCTACATGGTCTAGCTCCATGTGGACCAACGCTGCATCATCACATGCTGCTTCAGTAGTAGCTGAGTCATAGCTGCTGGTACACATGTATACAGCAGCATGTGAGCATCAAGTATGACGTGCCTCAGTGCAAGTGCCCTTTGCAAAGCACAAAGAAGCGTGTCAAAGCGAATGGTCAAAGCCTGTACAAGAATATAAACACCCACCTAGCAAGGCCCCAGGTCTGGGGGCAGACTACATGCTCCTTGTACACACTGACCATAGCTGACTGTGCACGAAGCATGCGTAGCAGGGAGTGACGGGTCAGACCCTGCACAGTGTCAAGGGCAGGAATTTGATGATGCCATTCATGCCCAACTTTGTTCATTGCGTGCACTGTCAATCTCCCCAACCTGGAGCAGTGGATCATCCAAGATCTTGTGAAAGTTCTCGCACATGAAGCGTTCACAGCGTAGTTGCAGCGCCTGCAGTGGCCCAAAGCACTTAGCAATGTGTGATTGTGTCTGATTGCCACACACTGCTTGCCTTGGTTGAAGCAAGTTTGTCCACTAAAAGCAGGAGAAACTTACCAACAGGTGGTGCTTTTGTGCTGTGTAAGCCCACTTTACTACACTGTGACTGTCAGTTGTGCTCCTGCCCGTTGTGAGCTGAAAGTCTTCCTGTGCTAGCATTTCTTCATACTTCTGAGTCAGGCACTTCAGGCGCAGGCGCTGTGCCATGTCCAAGACACTTGCAAAAGTATCCTGCCCTGACAGGAGAGACTCGCTACTGGTATGGGCAATACAACATATATGCAACATACAGCATATATGCAGCTTACAATATATATGCAGCATACAACATATATCCTTGCATGCAAAGCGTACTGCGTTCAGTGTGACACTCATGGGTCCGTAGACTCTATCTGCAGCGGTTGAGTATGCTGCAGCTTTCGCCAGATCCTCATTGGTAAACGTATATGTCGAAGCTTGCGCTTTATGTGCGTTATCGTCTTGCCGAGCCTGACCAAGCGTGGTCATGTTTCGGACGAAGTGTTCAAGTCGACAAACTCGAACAATGATGATAACGCCCAGTCTGTCACATTATCCTCTTGCAACCGGTGGTCTTTGCCAGTACAAACAGTATCGACTGAGCAGTCTGGAAATGCTGTTGCATCCTGCTGTGCAAAATAAATGCATGCATGGAAGCTTTACTCATATAATAATAATAATTAAAACGCTTTCCAGCTCATGATGAGCTAGGTACGTGCAGGACAAGTCTTGTCTCTCCAGAGCAGCCTGTCCTGTGCATCCCTATAAGGCCTACTAATACGACATTGTTGACAATCACGTAATGCAACACCATTGAAACTAGACCTAGGGCGGCCAGGTGGGCGAAGCCCCTTGACTTCACCAAACAAAAACATGGAAGCTTTACTCATATGAGTAATGGAAGCAACCTAGAAGCCCAGTACACTCAGAGCATTTATTGGCATGCAGGACTGCTCTCATAACTTCAGGCTATGACGTGTGATTCGTTGCAGTGTGAGACCTGTGCAATGGCAGTCAGCTGACAGTCCCGTGTACACATAAACAGGGGAAACGTCAATTTGGATATGCCTAGTCTTTCGTCTTGTGATTGCCTCCAGCAACCCCTGTTTGCTGTGCAGTCTGGATTTTCACCAGCACTTAGACAGGCTTCCATGGTGTTGGCGAAACTGAAGGGTAAGGCTGGCAATACTGTGACGCAATTGTCATGATCCACAGGCTAGCTACAGTGCAGCCGGCGATCGTGATTAAAGCCCTGTAATTGTGATTGGTCCTCCGACCAATTGCTCCGTGCAAGCGCGATCCGATAGTCCGAAACCCTTCGTCGAATCAAATCCAGAATGACAGATTAACGAATTTACTAAGCTAATCAGAGTGCACGTGGTGCCCAAAGTCTACGTGGCACGACTTAAACTTGCAGGCCTTCTTAATGCTTGAATAAATGCCCAATCCACGTAATCCACGTGCCGTGCGGAAAGCCCTGCCAGATTGCACGCCGTCTCCGTAAGTCGATATGGCACGCGCGTACCTTTGCTGCAAAATAGTAGCCATTTGCAGCCAGCTCGGCCCTGCAATGACCCTGTAAGACAACATACACGATGTTCCAGCCCGTTTGCCAAATAGGCCTTGTGCTGCCTGACTGATCGTATTGAATTCGCTAGCCGTCGTGTCTGGTCTGAGCTGTGTTGAGGCCTCCAATGGTGTCAGTCAGCGGAGCAGCAGGCAACAAAGCTGCTTCACAGTCAGGACAGTCGAGCGCAAATAACAGTGATCAGTATGCACGCATGGCAGCACAGCGGCAGGGAGCTCTTAGTCAAGTTGTTCCTGGATCCACTTCGTCGTGGCTCCAGGGCGGGTGGGAGTCAGCGCAGGCCTACAGTCGGCCTGGGCCACAGCAATTGAATTCAGGCTTCGTGCCGGGCTCACAGCCTGTTTGGCCGCCAGGTCCACTTCAGTATATGCAGCCGCAAGTATACATGTATCCTGGTCTGCCCGGAAACCCACCGGGATTTTTCCCAGCGCGATCAATGCATGGCGCGCAGCGACCAGTACAGCAAATGATGCCACAAGTTGGCATGATGGCACCCGGTCAGCAGTATTCAGGGGTGAACCCAATGTATCCCTTCGGGATGGGCCCATCTCCTACACCAGAGCAGTGGATGCAAGCCAGACAACGACCGCAGGCAGCAATGTTTCAGGGCGTCAGACCAATGGGTTGGGGAGGAGTGCCATTTCAGTCACCACCCAATGACCCTAGATGGCAAGCAAATCCCAAGCCTGTGGCAGCCAGCCTTCAACCTCGCAGGCCAGATAGGCTGTCCCAGCAGCAGCCACCCCCACCCCCCCCCAGAACCGCTTCTGGTCAGCAACTTGCCAATCTTGACAGGCATATGAGTCAGCCAGTACAACGGCCAACACTGTCTGACCCTCAAACAGCCAGCAGGTCAAATAGTACACCTGCCATCCCCCATGCACCCCCACAGGCAGAGCGGCAGGCAGAGCCACATACAGAGCAGCCTGAGCAGTCTGATCAGCAAGCTGCTGCAGGTGCTCAGCCCGCTGTGGGCAAGGTGCCCTGCGCATTCTTCCTCAAGACTGGCACTTGTGCTTATGGCGATAAGTGAGTCCTCATACAGCTACTGCCTGTGAGCTGCAGTCAATTCAATTAATCGTGTTCCTGAAGCTCAGCATGTGCAGAGTTGGTATTGACCAGCAGTCACACATATTTTGTGCAGGTGTAAGTTTGAGCATCCCTGGGACAAATTGCCTATTGTGCGTTTCAACAGCATGGGGCTGCCTCTGCGGCAAGGTGAGAGCAACAATACATTTTCTCTGCCTTGTGTTTGCTTCAGACACGTTTTTATTGTTGGCAATTGGCCATTGCAAAGGCCGCCACAACCACCTGTGTGGGGCATGCGGCGGCACCAGACATTCTGGCTTCTTTGCAGGATCGAAGCTTCACCGCAAATGCTTTGAATCAGCAATGTGGACTGCATGTTCAGAGGCACACACACACACACACACACACACACACTCACTCACACACACTGCACACACGTCCATGTGCATGTATCTGTGAAGCTTGGGCAAATTCAGGTCTGTGGCAGCTCACATGATGCGTCGGGCATTGCGTTGTCTACAGAGTGCCATGCAGCTAGCTTGTAAAACATCGCATTCAAGGCAGATTGCTGTCCTGCAGGCCAGCCAGAGTGTGCATATTATCTCAGACACGGCCGCTGCGGCTTTGGACCCTCGTGCAAGTTCCACCATCCAGAACCTGGCACAGCCGAGGCTCCTGCTGCCACAGCTGATTCTGAAACGGCAGCCTCCACAGAGCAGGCCCCCACCTCCACACCACTGCCAGACGCAGCTGTGGCCCAGCTCCACTCAGGACGGCAACAAGATGCCACAAGCACAGTGTCTCCTCAGACAGCGGATACTGTCCAGGCAAACATGCCTCAAGCTTCCATCTCTGCTCAGGCACAGCAGCCTCAGAACTTTGTCATTGCACAGCCTCAGTATGTCATGCCAGCATCTGCACATCCCCAGTACCCATCCACCACCACCTATCCTCAAGTCCCCCAGCCTCAGGCTGGGTTTGACCAGGGGCCCCAAGTCCCTCAGATGCAGTACGTCACCACTGCCTCACCTTTGTTTCCTCAGGCTCAGTACGCTCCTGCCAGTATGTCTCAGCAGCAGGTGCCGTTAGCTTCCTCAGCTGCGCTCCAGCCAGCAGCATTGGGCTTCCAGGCCTATGCCACCACAGCTGTGGCGCCCACAGCGGTCCCCACTGCCGCGCCCAGCAGCCCTCAGCAGCCACAATCAACAGAGGTTGCTGAGCGAGCACAGCCTCAGACATGTGGCTCTGTGCCAGTAGCGCAGCCACAGCTGCAGTTCCAGGCTCAGACAGCACAAGGGACAACAGTCCCATCTGCCACTGTTGTTCCTCAACAGTATCAGCCGCCGCCGCGGGCAGCCTCCATGCCTGTTGGGACTTCAGGGTCTCTGCAAGAGCAGCATCAGCAGCAGCAGCAGCAGCGTGTGCCCGTGGCCACTGTTCCTGCTGGAGTCGTAAGCACACAACAGGGACTCATCGCTGCTGCTGCTGCTGCTGCCTCTGTACCCGTGGTGCAGGCTCAGTTGCAGCACTTTGTCCTCGGTCCTGCTTCAGGTGACCATTCTGCTTCTGCTAGACTAGGCGCCCGACTGCATCTGCCCGCAAATTTGAGAAGTGTAAAGTAACAGATCATGCTTGTGGAGTGTATTTCCACATTGCAAACACTCAGTACTAAAACAGCTTTCTGTTTTTTGCAAAGTTGAATCTGCAGAGCAGCAGTTGCAACAGATCTGCATCTGAGGGCATTTTTCTCTATGAGTTGCAATATGTCAACACCAGGCTTGACTGGCGACAGGTGTCACTGCTGCACCTAGCACACTGCCTGAGCAACAATGCCAGCAGCAGCAGCAGCAGCAGCAGCAGCAGCAGCAGCTGCCACAGCAGCAGCCGGCACAGCATCAGGCGCTGCAACAGCAGTCGCAGATGCTGCAGCCAGCACAGCAGCTTCAGCAGCAGCAGCAGCTATCTTTGCTTGTGCCTGGGCAGACCACGCTGACAGCACAGCAGCTAGTTGCTGCCAACCAGATGAGTCCTGGTCAAGCCACGGTCCCAGCACAGCAGGTCATGTTCACACAGGCCTTGCCGCAGACCGTTCCCATGCTGCTGTCCTTGCCTGCTGCTATGACACAGCCTGTCCAGCTGGTGCCAGGTCAAGGGGTGATGCAAGCGCCACCTGTACCTGGCTTGACTCCTTTGGAGCATGTGCCCACTCAGGTAGGCATCATATGTTGCTCATTCAGTACGTCCGGAGAATGTGTGTCTGAAGCTTGGAACCCAGACCTCACGCCTGTGCCCAGGGCCCTGTGTTCTGCCGGATGTTAAAGTGAAGATGTAGGACTTGATTGACCCTCATGTGCTAATGGTACACAGCAGCAGGCAGCATGTTGCAAGCTTGGGAGTCATAGCAGGGATCCACAGCAGAGTTGACAAGGCATGAATCAGCCCGGTCAGATATACCACATCTGGATGCACAAACAGGCAACCTTCTGAATTGCATGCTGGTATGTTGCAACAGGCTGGCAGTCCCCCTGGGAAAGCTGAGGACTCTCAGCTGAACGACATGAGCGCTGGATTGCCATCATTGACTGGGGATCTAGGATCAGATGTTCTCAAGCCACTCAGCACCTTCGACTCAGAAACTTTGTCACAGCCATCTGTGGCTACGCCATCCCCAAGTGAAGCTTCCTTGGCAACTGCTTCCACCACTTCCACTTCTGCGTCGTTCACCCTGAAGAGTGACACCACAATTGATTCAGACACAGCTAAGGCAATAGAGGCAGTAAGGAACTCTCTAGGCGCTAAGGATGGAGCAGGGTTGACCCTTGATCAATTGACCAAGAGGGCACAAGCCAAGGAGAGCTGACTCATCTAAGCTGACTAGACCAGTAGGCTGTTTAGCATGATTGTGCTTGTCATTGATGCCAGACAAAGGCTCTTTCGTGCGGTCTTTGGATCCAGACACGTTGAAATTGGTGCTTTGATTGCTTCACAGCAAGGAGTGCTAGAAGCATCAGTGCACAGCATGTGCTGCTGGTCAAGGTTTGTGTCTTCTCCGCATGATAGGGTAACGCATGAAGCTGAAAGTCAACTCCTAACTCGACCTGCTTTGGGGTCATTGACTTTTGAAGACTGGCTGTTGACCCTAGTCTGTCAGGAATATAAAATAGGCAAGTTTCCTTGCCACTGACTTCGTTGTAGCATCTTTCAGCTGTGCCAAAGTTGTGCTCAATTGCCAGAGTTGGTCGATAGGAGGTTGCCAAATTGACACAAGTTGCCATTTCGTTCTAGTATAATATGTTGTCAGTGATTGAGGTTGCTCTGCCTGCCTGGAGTATGTCTGCCCATTACTAAAGAACTTGGGTTCATGCTTGCTTGTCCACATTTCATTATATATACAAGTGCAAGGCCTATATCCTGTCCATCTACCTGTCCAGCAGATATTTATTACGGACAACGACATGCATAGACAAAGGACAGGTCAGTGTACTGTAACGATTCTTTTGCCAGCTCAGATACAACGCAATGCCTGGTCAGTGACCTTCACAACCTAACGTACAAGGCCATGGCCATGTCTCAAGTCCGCTCATGCAGTACAAAAACTCTGGCACTTCAGCAGGCGTACAGCAACATAATCACAAGACTGTAGAGCACCTGCATGACTACATGGAGCACACAAAATTAATCTCGCTCACAAAAAGGGCATGCTGCACAACAGTAATATAGAATCCTCTCAAATGTTCTGCCCCTCTGTATGTCTACTTTACAACAAAGATCCCCTTTTTCTGAGGAAGACTGCCAGCCGACTGCCCAGCTTTGTGGCTATCTTAAAGGCAGCGCTGATGGTGAGCTCAGTGCATTTGTAACCCACAGCAGCAGTATCAAAGTGTGTGATGAGAGCCCATCTTAAGAACCCCAGGGTCCCACTGCAGAAACCATAAAATGCACCACAGTAAGCACCTGCCATGGTCAACGCTGTGGCCCCAGCTGCAAGGCCAGCCAAGCTAAGAATTGATCCCATCATCAAAGGAGCCTGCAGCAAAATTTTGGGTGGCATACAGATATATTGTTGATTTGTGATGGCTGATGTTACCAATGCAGCAGGGGATATGTTTGAATGGCACTCATTATGACGTGGCATCTAGCAATGTTGCAGTGGCTGCAGGTCAGTCTCAGATCAATCACTCAAATGTATTGCTTGACAGAAGCACAATCTTGTGGTTGCACTCGGGGGAAGCTGACTTGATAGCACGCTGATGGTGTAAGACATATATGCGTCTCACAGACACAAACAGGACAGAGACATGATGACATAGCAAAACTAGTATCAATGCTGGTGACACTGGATGAAATGGTTGCATGGAGTACCTGCAGGCGTGGGAACAGCATTGCTGCCATCATGAAACCTGGGGTAAGTCTGGCAAGGCAATAGGCACCTCGTGATGCCGAATTAATGCCAATCTGCCCTCCAGCTACAAGCCCAACCAATCCCCAAAGCGTGGCTTTGTATAGACCGGCAATCTGCAGCAATTGACAGGCTCAGCCCTTGGCAAGCCAGTCTTTGAATAGTTCAGAAGCTGTAGGGAAACCCTTACCAGAAGTGCATTTCGCCAGTAGCGTAAAGCCTCTTGCCACATAGGGCCTTGTGCTGTATCATTGAACCAAAGCCAGATGCGTTTGAGGCCAAGCTGAATCTTTTCCAGGTAGGTAGACTGCTCTACCTCCTGTTGCAGCACCTTCTTGGGTACGCTGTACTTGCATCCGCACAGTTCACAGCATTGCGACCGGCTGACTCTCCCTTGTGCCCGCTGAGTTGCTTGCCAAGTTCGCAAGCAGTGCAAATGGATGTACCGCACTGATCCCGTACAGCTGCAAGGGCTTATCAGATGGCCACTGGCTTTGAGGGTGGGCTCAGTGCCACAAAAGCACACACGACACAATGGTTGGGCAAGCTCTGTATCGTCTAGCATGTCCTTGAGTTCCAACTGCAGCTAAAGTTAACCAGCTGGGCAGTACCGCTGTCTCGCCTCAAAGAGCGGTCGTCGTCCTTACTGTCACAATACCTTCATGTTGCACGAGCATGTGTCACGCTATGCTGGCATTTGCAGACGAGAGCTTGCCGCAAGAAAGGAAGAACGATCGTGAAACTTTTTTTGTTTCATGTCCATAGTTGTTCCATTTGGTTCCGGAGCATACTCTTCAAGCTTTGCCAAGTCCTAGCAGCTGAAAGTCTGTCAGCGCTCCCCCCCAAGTCTTGCAGTTAAGCACGTGTGGACGGAACGCGACGGAAAATTTTTCATTGACACTAACCGACCGCCAGTCTACGCCTCGTCAGCTGTCTGTTGCTGTTCTGCGGCAGCTGTTCTTGTTTTCGTTCGAGGCTGGCTGCATATAGCTGAGCACAATGGTCAAGAAAGGTACAAACTTGAGCGACTTGCCAGGATCGGACAAGGTTGCAACAAGGTCTATGTAGATGCAGCGCCCTAAACCCTGTGTGACGGCAACTGCAGTCAAGAAGCAAGCAACATATGATATGCAAGAAGATACACCAATAAATGAGGCCGCTTCAGCACAAATAGGCACGCTCAAAGTTCATTCTGCATGCCGCATGTTGCGATGATTGTTCCTGTGTAGCTGAGTTCTGCTGTATCCCACAGGCAATGGAACAGAACCCACAGCCCCACAGCAAAAGCCTGCACCAGCTAGCAATCCTGTCATCCTGTAAGTCAGGCAGTACTGGTGCGGCCTCGCCTGCATTTTTGGAGAGCCCTCGCCTGCATTCAGCGCCTGCATTGTGATGCAGGAAGCCAAAGACCCGGAAGAGAGGTCAACAGACTGCCACGCAGCAACGCCGAAAGCTTTTGAAGTTTGACAAGGTGTGTTATGCCCCTTCTACATTGACGTATTAGGACAGTGCTGATGCTGTTGCAACTGTGTACGACATTGTCTTGCTATAGGACATGTAGCCTATCTGTTGGTCAGCAACATGGGTGCACCTGCTGCTATTCTCCTATGATTTGTAGGCTCTCGGTGTGGCTGACAAGAAGAGCACCAAGGCCATCAAGCTCAGCAGTGCCAAGCAACGCAAGCAGCATGCTAAAGGCCTGTGGTCAAAAAGCGAATGACCCCAATGTCAAGCATCGGACACAATTTGTCATCAAAAAGCCCTTTGAGAGTAGAGATCAGGCTGGCATGGTCCCTACCGTGCAGCATCACATGCTGTTTGGCAGCAGCATGCCAAAGTGTCTGAATGGTTCCTGTACATGAAAATGAACTTGTCGTAGCTATAGACAGCAGCAGCAAACTGCTTCTTTACAGCTCAGATACCCAATTCTAGTGGCATACCATATCAAAAAAGCTATTGTGGCATGTTACACGTGATTCACATGATGGCATAATGGCCAAAATACGCATGCTGGCTGTGAGACGAAAGACTCCCTTGAAATCCGTCATCAGACGAAAGACTCCCTTGAAATCCGTCATCAGACGAAAGACTCCCTTGAAATCCGTCATCAGATATTGGAGTGCAGCTGCTGAAAACGTCTCATTCAACTTTTCATACTGTAGGATTTGTGCACAAGGCAGGTGTGACATACATGATATCAATTTTCTGTTACGAGCAAGTGAGGACGTGCTGATCAATATGTCATAAGCGTACAAGGTCAACCCTGACTGGTAGTCTTGCTTATCTTTCTACATCTATGTGTTCTCCCTAATAAATATCAGTTCATGAGCAATGACATAACGATCACCTCTCTAAGCTGGCAACGCCATATCAAATGCAGATCTAGGTTCATTGTTGTCATAACAGCAAACGACCGCAAAATACGTTGTATATGCAATTCATAGCACAAACTTTACCTGAGACCCAACATATTTTTAGACACTTACCAAGCAGACACACTCTGAGCACAAGCTGTTTGCAAAAGCTGCTATGTTTGCAAATTTCCGAAAAAGCCAAGCATGCAGCGTGCACTCTGCAGCAACTGGTCAATCCTGGACCATCCTTTGGCCAACACCTTTTGCACATCCTGTGCTTTGTGCTGAAGATCTGGCTCCTGCATGATGGTGTCCCCGTGTATCTGCAGTAGAAGCTTCAAGAAAGCCTGGATGAATTCAAAGTTTGAGTTTGATTCCAATTCTGACTTGACCACGATGAGGAGAGAGCCCAGAGCAGCAAGCTCATCAACACTGGACTCAATGTCCAGAACCTGCAAATGGCAACAAACACAGAGTCAGGATCTTTCTTGCATCCACATGGGCCATTGCTCATATTGTGGTCAATGCATTGTGAAGTGCAGACCTGTAGCACATTCCTGGAAAACAACTTCTCACAATCAAGAAGGAGGAGATGTTTCATGAGAGCATGATGATGCAGCCATTCATGGCATCCCGGTGTCTTCACTCCGAAATGCAATGGTGACTACAGCTATAGGGCTGTGTCATTCTTTCTTTTATGATACCATTTATATTAGCTGTGGTGAATGCGCCAACGCATGACAATGGCCTGCTGCATCTGTTGCTTGTGTGTAACACAACAAATGTGACCACGACTCACAGGCATACACTTTGCTGCAGTATGAAAATAGAGCTGCGAAAGGCAAAGGTGCCTCACCTCAAGAGCTCTGAGTTCTTGATCAATTGTAGTCGGAGACATCCTCCTCAGCAGGGTCACAAACTCTGAAAAGTCGCCAGACTCATCGCCACTTCTCAACAGCCCAACAAACCTGCTGCTGCTGTCTTGACCTAAAGCACAGGTCAAGACTTGCACACAACCGCCATGTTCATGCATGACAGCACAAAGAAAGTAAAGCTATGGCATAATTGGAGGGTTGCAACAGGGGATGAACAAGAGGCATTGCTGACCTGCAAGCAACTCGCATAGCCGTAGCACACTTTCACAGAATATGCTGAGGTCATGCATGCTGTGACGCAGCAAAGGCAGGGCACAGGCAAGGAAAAGGCAAACATGCTCACCAGCACTCCTGTTGATCCTGCTGCTGGTGCTGGGGTTGTCAGTCTGATTCTCAGCCTGATCCTGGGATGCAGTGGGGTCGAAGAGAGCATCCCCATGGACACCAGCGACTGTGGGTAAGAAGAATGGTGCATTGGCAGGCTTGATTGGAGGCTGCACCGGTTTGCTACGTGCCTGCATGCAAAGGCCATGCATTCAACGTGAATGCTGTTGCTAGAGTATGCCTGCAGCAGACTGCCAAGAACCCAACAAGTCCAGTGGCTTAGCGACCATGAAAACCAAGCCTTGCTCAGCAGTAGGCTTTGTTGTTTGTGCCAGGAGACCTCGCCACAAGTCTGCTGCATGACTCGTGTGGCACAGGCAAAGGGAGGAATCGTATTGACACATCCTCTCATGCCAGCATGATGCAGTATGGGTATGCCAGTTGTTAGTTGCATGGTGGCAATGGCAGGAAGACAAGCTCTGGCCATAAATAAGTCCGCCAGGCAGCCCAAGCTGGCTTGCATGCACACACCATCAGGCCAATGGCTCCCAACAAAAAAACATGTAAGAACTTCACTGTGTCAGCCATATCAAGTGGTGACAATGCAAGGAAGAGGCAGCAGGGACATGAAGCAGCAGTCAGCAAACCCACCTTGATGGCGTCCAGGTGCACAAGGCTCTGCCACTGACTGCGAGGCAGCAAAGAAAGGGTGACAAGCTCTGGCTCCAGAGGCTGAGGAGCGCCAGAGGCTTGCTTGTGCCTGTGCTCTATGCTGGAGTCTGCACCCAAGTTGCCATTCACCTCAGCTGCTGGCTCCTCACCAAACTCGTCGCTGTCTGAGTCTGGGTCTGAGTCTGACTGGGGGGACCCATTCAGGGTGACACCGTTCATGTGTCGCCCGTTGGGCAGATCTGTGTGGCCTGTGCAATCACAACGTCTGGGTCATGACTAAACGACTGGGCAGGGCCATCGCTCTACTGAGACCAAACACGTTGTGCTTGATCACCTGAGCTGTGCAGTGCAACGGGCAACATTGGTATGACGCTGCCTGCAGTGCAAGAGGTTCGTGATCTGGACCTCAAGCCTACAGTTGCATGCAAGAATTTACTGCACAAGACCTTTGCAGCAAAAGTGTGTGTTGCTGTCGTGGTGAGCCCTAAGGAAAGTGCATGTTGCGACACACACACCTGACTACATCCCTGCACTAGCAAGGAGTATGGATGACTGCGCCAGAGCACGTGAAAGGTGGCACATCACATGTTGTGTTGGAGAGTTTCCAGCCCAACAGCCAGTCGCAGAAGGACTCACCTGTTGCTATGCTGGGCAGGGATGCATTGACAGGGCGAGTGGAGTGTTGTATGTCTGCTCCTGAACCAAACATGAGGTGGTTATACCAGAGGTAGATGCCCCGCCGCTTCACATGACATGTCGCCAGCAGGTCCTGGCTTGGGGACAGCTGTACCCCCGTCACTGGGGACCCCAACTTCACCACCTGCACCCATACCCAAGGAGAGGTTTATCAAGAGCATTTCTGACCTGTGGTGCCAGGCACTCTGTGAGCGCATACATACCATAGAATGAGATGATGCCTATCTGTGCTGTGACCAACAGCCATGAGGGTCACTGCCGTCACAATCACCTGGGTGACAGCTGCAAGCACATAGGCCACAACGCAGTGCATGCCTGCCTGTGCAATTCATTCATGGATTCGTTCATTCGTGAGACACATGTCTCTTCTAGGTTCGAGTACATACAGTCCTGAGTAGCTCCCTGTGTGAGGTCCTGTCTTGGCAGTTACACATGATCAAGGCTGCTGGCAGTCCATGTCACAAACAGCTGCAATAGACATCTGAAGTTTGCTTTGGCTATGAGGGAAGATGCAGCTGGCACCTGCTGTGTCTGCACATGTACCATATGTGGGCTGTTGGCATGGTTGCCTTATTGAGGATGGCCCATGGAGGGGATTTAAGGGTTACCTGAAGGCAGCAGGCAGCTGGGATGTCCCATACTCGCACAGTGCTGTCCATGGAGGAGCTGAGCAGCCAGCGCGCATCCTGGCTGATGACCACGCCTGTCACTCGGTCCTTGTGGCCCTTGAAGCGCCGCACCATCCTCACTGCCTCAACATCGTACCTGCACAAGGCATGGCACTTCCACAAATCTTCATGACCCCCTGGGACATAGCTTGACCATTAGTCGAAAGGCTTGTAGGAATCATGTGGCATGCACCAACCTTGCCAAGCTGAGCTCATACAGTGCTGGTAGCCAAGCGGATGGACAAACATCCCAGCAAGCTGATGGATTGACAGATAAAGAGGCAGACAGACAGGCGAACGGACTGACGGGCAGGCAAAGGGATAGACAGACAGCACTAGTCTGGTGCTTGATCTGCATCGTGGCTCGATGATGGTTGCTGACTGACATTGAAGTATAGATCCTCATCTGCAAAGCCCATTTGCATAAGCACAGCAGAAAGACGTAGGGCAACTTACATTCTGAGGACGAGGTCATCAGCAGCTAGAGCCACGAGGGAGGTGGCAGGGTGGTGGGCCATGCAAGCCACCGCACTGCCCACCGCAACCTCCCCGTGTAACCTCTGCTGCTTGAAGTCCCACATGCACAACCGCCCATCCAGCCCTGTGGTGACCAGCACCTTATTGCACGCGTCAGCTGCTATGCCTGTCACACTGCTGTCGTGTGCTGCTGCACGCCACTTGGCCTCGCCCACTCTACAGCAACAAAGCTTGTCACCATCGAGATTGAGCTAACAGGCTGCTTGAGCATGCAGGCCAGCTGTTGACAGCATGCTGGCAGTGACCTAATCCGCTTACAGCCTCTGTTGCAAGATGGACACCGCAAATTACACCTTACATCGCAAACTGGAAACCGCAAATCACACCTTACATTGCAAACTGGAAACCGCAAACTACACCTGACATTGCGAGCTGGAAACTGCAATCCAATATGAGCTCTTTCCTTGATTCCATAAACGGCCGCAGAGCGTATCATAACAAGTAACCACATGCATGGGTGCAAGGCTGGGCATAAGACTTCATATAGCATGTCGTACAGGCAGAGATCCCCAGACCTGGTCATGCACAGAGCAAGGCGCTGATGGGTTACAAGGTAGTCATAGCAGTCAACAGTGCACGTGCACATTGTACCTGTTGTAGGACCCCCTATGCAAGCCAGACTGCATGTTGTATCGGTCCACAGTTCCATTGGCACGCCCGACAAGCCCATAGTTCCCACACTGGCTCATACCCACGGCAGTCACTGGGGCCGAAGCCTGATCATCAGCATCAGGGTAGTCATCTGCCTTGCGCTTCTTGGATGTTGGGGGCTTGAGGACATGTTCTCCCAGAGTGAAGTTCTGCAGGCGCCAGGTGTAGGCTGCTGCATCGCCCTGGTGAGCTGTGATCACATTGCACCAGTCCTTCTCTCGAACCTGCGTTCACACTTAAGGTAACTCATTGGGAAGCTGCGAATTGGGCTGATTGGTAAATGTGCGCGGGGCCTGGTCCTCCTAGGAAAGGGAGTGCTATGCCTGTGAGTCTGGCAAGCGTGCATGCAGAGTGGCGCCTCTGTGTATTGGGCAGATCAGGGGTTGATGGCAGATCAGGGATTGATGGCAGATGCATGACAAGAAATGACATGAGTCCAAGCCCTGTCCAAAAGCACAGGACACTTTGGCCTAAACTGCTTATTGGTCATGAACATGAGCCAAAACTTTGAGCACTTGATCTCAGCAAGCAAGGCGTCCTTACTGCAGTTGGCACTGCACAGTTATGCACTTAAAACGCTGCTGTTGTCCCTCTGGCTCAGCGCAAGCAAGCACAGCTTTGATGACTGTTAAACAACATGCAGGCAGTGGAGTGGTGTTTTACCTGACAGGCGTCCATGCCAATGACCCGGGGCAGCTTGAGATCCTGCTGGGCCAGGCGCATGCGCTTGGCCTTATGGGCGATGTGGCCTTGGCTCACCTCCCGACTCTGCTGGTCTTGGATCACACTGAACACTCTGAATGCCCTGTCCTGCCCTGCAGCCACCCACTTGCCATGTCAAGAACACTAGGGAGGAGGAGGAGGAGGAGGAGGGGGAGGAGGAGGGGGAGGGGGAGGGGGGAGGAGGAGGGGGAGGAGGAAACACTTTGAGGCAGCTAACAAGACTGCAGTCATGCGCCAGTTGTTGTTGTGTTACAGCTGCAGCCATACATCTTGGAAGACATGCATTTGATACGCATGCGTCAGTGTGTCATAGCACCCGGACAGAAAAGATTGAATCGGATCACACCAGACAAGATGAGCTAAGCTGAGACCCGTACATATAAGTATTGTCAGCAGCTGCCGATGTACACAATAATGATCAGCTATGATACTGCAATGTTGGTTTTGTCCTGGCCAACGTCTGCCATGAAGGTCAAACAAATCTAGCCAAAGACCAACTCATTGCAGATGACATGCATCTTCCAGCCAACAGCAGTTTGGTCTGGTCTTACCAGCAGATAGCAGCTTGTTGCCGGTGCCGTAGAACTTAAGGCAGGAGGGAGGGGCGCTGTGACCACTACGAAAGCGCAGCAGGCGTGCTGTGCCGTCAGCTGAGTCAAACAGCCAGTGCTTGAGGGAGTTGTCAGCAGCAGCACTCATCAACAGGGGCTCTCCAGGGAAGAAGTACAGGGACGTCAGCGAGCCATCATGTGCGTCCTGAAGCCAGCCGCAAGGATTGAATGAACAAAGACAGATGCACATCAACAATGTTGATGCTCACACAGCAGTTATTTGAGCAGCCCTTTGAATGCATCTGGATGGAAGTAGATGTATAGTGCAGAAGCAAATTCCAGTGAACAGACAATTGCAGCCAAGCTGGCAGTGCATGCTGACACAGGAGTATGAGCAGCCTGCAGCTGTGTCCTGTGCACATTGTCAAGGCAGCTCTAGATTTATGTTGCAAACCTCCCTGCCCACACAAAAGTTTGTGCGAGGTCACGCAAAGCAAGTGAACAGGCAAAGGCAGGAAAGTGCACCTTGACAATGGTATGAAGGCGCCGCTCTTCCAAATTCCAAACAGTGATGACCCCTGCCCCACCCCCAGCAGCCATGAGGGGGATGTTACCCCCTGTCCTGAATGCAATACAAGTACAAGCACCCCCCCCAGGCTTGGGTTTGGTGGCTGAAGCCCTGAGCTGGTCCCCACTGCCCACACCAGCCGCATTGGCAAAGCTGGCAACAACCTCATTGAACTTCAAGTTGAGTAGCACTGCTTGCCTGCAGCAACAGACAGTTGAGGGAGCAGCTGCAGCTGATGTAGCCATTGTAGCCATTGATTGAAGCTGATGCAAGTGCTGCCAGATTTGCCGCAAGGATATGGCATGCATGAGCAGATACGTGATGCAAGATGCGATAAAGGCTACACTGTGGATGTGCCTAATGACAGGGGATTTCAGTTGGATGTAGCTAGCTCATGCACTGGCACAACACAATAGAATGAAGTGGCTGATGCTCACCCAGCTGACAAGCCGACGCCGACAACATCAAGCGCAGGTGAAGGGGTGACGCACTTCACAGCTCCCTCTCCAAGACCTGAGAATTCATACAGCATCTTGCCAGATAAGAAGTTCCACAGCTGTAGCTTGCCCTCCTGACTGCCAATTACAACCTTATTCAGGTAGGTGTCTGGGTGGGCCATGCAACTTGGGGTGAACCCCTCTGGTAGATGAATAGTCACCTGCAGAATGCAGACATGGTTCAGCATTCAAATAGGTGTTGGCATGCATGCATTGAATGGCTGACTTAAGGCATATATCATGCAATGGTGTTGCTCAGGCAGTATTGAGCACAATCACATGATGGCATGCAGCACTCCTGCAATAAAGTCCTGTGGGCGCTTGCATGATTTGGGTGGATGCTGAGCTGTGCTCACATTGACGCCTTGACATGCAGCTGATGAAACTTTTGTGTGAAGGGAGTGACACAAGGCCTGAACAGTAGACAATATGTTTGTTGTCAACAGCATCACGCGCACTGCTTCAGCTAGAGTTCAACCTTGGGAGTATCATATATGCCATCAGCCCACACCAAGAGCTTCCTGTCACTTCCTAGGCTCAGCAGGATGTCTCCAAGTGTTAGCAGTTGGATGATGCTGCCTGTGTGGCCTGAATACGTGCCAATCCTGTATTGCAGTGTCACTTTTCCTCAAGAGCTTGCCTTTCCCCATGATTCATGCATGCATTCCAGTGCTGTGTTCCCAGAGCGAGAGAGCATCAGACAGGAACGTTGCTTTACCTGTGCAATCTCTGACATACAATGATGTCATTCTTGACAGCAGCAAAGGTCAAGTCTCCACGGCATGCTAGTGCTTTCACATTATGCTCAAACTGCAGCAACAGGTGATATTGCCTTACAGTGTGTTGCTTGCATTGCGTCAGCTTAGTTGGCCCAGCCGCATACCTGGGGTCCCACAAGCCTCACGCCGAGCTTGGAGCAGGAGTACACCTGCAGAGTTGGTGCACAAGTGAGGCCAGATTGCTCGATACGCGGAAAGACCGGCGGTGTAATTTGCACAAGTAAGCGGACGTACCTGCCAAGCTTTACCCACACTGACAGTCACGAATGTCTCCTTGCCCCGTCGCTGTACAGCAAAAGGGACATCGTCGCTGATATATCCTAGCGCCCGAAAGGGCTGAAAAAGCGCTTGCATTGCAGAGCTGCAAGCTGCAGAACTTATCGCTGATCTTGCTTGCGGTTGCGCCTTCCGAGGCGTGTCCAGCGTGCGCTGCCACAACTGCCAGAGCGACTGCTGCGATCAAGACGAACGAGGTGCTAAGCATGAAGTTGAAGAAGACATCAATTGGATGGATGAATCATGCAGGCCTGATCTGCTTCGTATCAGCCTCCCGTCGACTGAACAAGAACGCTACCATCATTACAATCCAAGCCACCATGCAACGACTGAGGCTGTAAGATATATCTGGATACCAAGACAGCTTGGCCTGTTCTGGTAGACCTTACGTAAGCCAATTTGATTCCAAACAGAGCATTGCACAAGGCATGGTCAGCTCAGTTGCAATGGCTTCCTGAACGCGTACACAGGCGCTGAAGGAACTACCTCAGTTCGGTGTCAGCCAAGCTGCCAAGGGGACGGATGCTCATCTAGATCAGGCCAGCACGTGCTCTTACGTGAGTTGACCAAGGTTTGACTAGACCTGTTGGCAAGTTCTCTGGAGTTCAGTCTCAGCGACGATGGACTGGCAACACGGCATGGGAGATGATGAGTCCACATCTGTGGTGGACAGTCTGCAGGAATGTTCCACCAGCTATGGTGGTGGATTTGCGGCTGGCTTCACAGGCTTTCTCGCAAGTGGGGAGTTCTCCGACATCTGCGTTGTGTTTCACGGTCAGGAGCATCACCTGCACTCCCTCATACTCGGCTACCATTCTGAGTTCTTCCGTCGCGCGTTCAGCAGTGGAATGCGTGAAAGTACTCAGCGGCGTCTCGAGCTTTCGGTTGAAGACCCGTTGCACTTGCTTCCCCTTGTTGTGGCCTATTTTTACGAAGGTCAGATAATTCTCACAGACAAGACGTGCTTTGGCATGCTTGCCATAGCTAGACAGCTCATGGTCGCAAAGCTTGAAGTATACTGCAGGTATACTCTGCTCGAGGCGTCCACACCCCACGCTGCAACCCCAGCATGCATAGCATCCACCTTGCAGGTCATGTTTTGCAGTGACAGTCTGTTGTATTACATACAGGGATTTCATTGACAGAAGGCTAGACTTGCAGTGCTGCATGCGCTTCTTGCTTGAGGGGGTGCAGTACAACGACGAACAACTGCAGGAAAACTGTGTCGCTCTCTTTGCGAGAAGTGAGTGTTTGGCCTGCTTCAACGCTCAGCCTTGCAGGCATACATAGCTGTACATGCACTTGCTGCTGTCTACATTGTCCATTAGCAATGTGCCCTGTCATGCAGACTTCCATACTTCTTACACACAGACAGCTGAAGGCTTACCGCCAGAGACAATCGAAGGAATTCTGACTCACAAGGTACAAGTACTGTCAGCTGATTGCTAGATATCAGTGAAGCCCTCTTCTCACCCTGGTACTCGCATTGCAGTAGCATGGATGTGACAGGGGCAGAGAGAGCTATCGTCTAATTGTGTATACTGATTGTGCAGGATCTTCAAGTCCAATGTGAGGCTCAAGTTCTGCTGTTTGTCTTGGACTACATTGATGGCACACAGGTTGACCCTACAGTGGCAGCACAGCTCTTCCAACATGTGAGCTCTCTGTCACACATGCTCATTCCGCAGGCTTATGCCACTGCAAATTCCTTTCCAGAACCATGCACATCAGATGTGCTTTTGAGTCACACTCTGTACTGCAGACTGGCTGGCTGTACTTGTTTCTGCAGATTTGGCAGCTTGTTTTCAGCAGCTGATACAATTGTTCGCGACAAAGCTCATGCTCAGTGGCACCATGATTTCTGCAGAAATTGCATGCCAGCTTTTGCTGTAAGCCAGCTGCATCGAGAGACAGGGCAAGCATGTATGACTGGTGACTACTATACACTCCATTTCATCCTGCATTGACAGCACCTTTTCCCTTGTCAGTAGCCGCTTGCTACTCACATGCTTTTCAAACATGTGCAGGTACGCATGGCGTATTTGTCCAACGAGCGGCTGGTTTGGCTACAGCAGCAGTCTCAGAGCTCGCTGCCATCAGATCTACTCTTGCAGGGCGCTTTGCTGCGGCTGCACATGCAGGATCAGCCCTCAGAGATGGCTTTGGCCCTGGTGCAGCCTCGCAGCAGCTACTGCAGCAATCTGCAGTATGGCTTGCCTGGTGGGCAGGAGCACATAGATCTACCTGTGCACCATGTGTGGGACCTGCTTGCGCCTCACATCAGTGTCAAAGTGTCAGGTCAGCTTGCCAGCCTACTACCTTCAAAACCCTCTGCATAGCAGAGTGCTTCAGACTGCTCTCTTGTCAGCATACCTTAATAAACACAGATTGAGGCTCCGTGGCCCACAAAGGGCCTCTCTGTAACCTCAATTTCCAACTTCCCTGTTCTGCAAGATTTGCTCTAGAGGGGGTTCATCAGATCACATACCACTTGTTAGCGTTCCAACCAGGTCTGGATCAAGCTGAGCGGAATTGTTTTGTGCTGTTTACAGTGAACAGGCACCATAAACACATACATGTGTGAGAGATATACAGCCTAGCAGAACAGGCAACAGCCCACCAGCTGCAGTCGTGATCCCTTCCTGAGCATACCTGTGAGCTGTGTAGCAGTGGTGCAGGTGTGTCAGAGGGGCGGCCTAGGAACGTGGTGCTTGGCAGCAGGCAGGAGGGGCCACACAGGTGGTTCTCCACCAGCGAGAGCACCCACCCAGCCCCCTGGGTCGAGCTGCACCTGCCCCACAATGTGCGCCTGCTCAGCCTGCAGCACTACACCTTCACCCATGGCCACCACAGGTCCAGCTACTTCAGGTGGGCTCTCACAAACTGCATCATTCACACACCAACTTGCTGCTTGTATATTCAGTCATCCCAGACTATTCTCCATTCCTCCAAGGGTATGGAGAGCTCGCGTTGGAGTCTGTACTGCTCTGTGCATGTCTTACCTTGGCTGTCTAAGCTCAGAGCCTGGATGCTCCAACTGATACTTTTGTCCAGGGACTCTCAGGCAGCTCCTGTTGTAGCTCGCACTGCCAGCGGCAGCTACTGTTGTTGCTGCAGCTGGGCCTGTCACAGGCTCTGCTACAGCTGAGTCCTGTTGAAGGGCTAGGTGAAGCAGAATTAGTAGCTGTAGCTGGGAGCAGGAGCTACAACAGAAGCTGCCTGAGAGTTCCTGGACAGCCATGTCACATGGAGAACTAGGCTTCCCAAGTTGCTCATGGACATGTCCTCACACTCACTTACTCATGTGCTCATGCCCTTCTTGTGCTTTCCCGCTACACAGGATGCAAAAATGGGAGAGCCAGGCAGGCAGCACCTCCTGCATGCGCCCAGGGGCACGCTTTTACAGCCTGCAGCACAAGATGGAGGGCGCTCAGCAGCAGGGCAACGACTACCTTGTCAGCCTGGCGGAGTATCGCCCTCCTGTGAAGCATGACTGGAGGGTGCTGCGCCTTGTTGGCGCTGGACCCCAGCAGGATGGTGTGCATAGGTCAGCACCTTCACTGTTACCATTATCTGTATTATTGTCAGTGATTGTTAGATCAGGTGTCATGACCAAGCATGATGGGGATGTTGTCATCATCTGCCAATGGCAGTGATTACAAGTGCAGCATTACAGCAGGTTAGGGCGGCATGGGGAAGTTGCAATGCTTGTTGTAGATGTGCACAGTTCTTTTTCACTTGCTGGGCAATCCCTTTTGCTTGAAATGACGTGTCCCCAAACCAGCCATTTTCTACTGCAGGGTTGCAGCAGTAATGGCGACCAAGCTTGCCCATGCAATGCATGTGATATGTTCGCTGAACTCCACACAATCTGCAAAGGCTGATCATTTCAGTGCTGCAGCAGTCTCATGCCTGGTCAACAACATCAATCAGAAGCATTGCTACATGTCGTGCAGCTTTGACAGCCTGGTAGTGGTTGCAAGGCTTTGGCTCATGCAGCCAGGTTCTGATAGGTCGCATTCTTGCAGGCTGAGCTTGAAGGATCTGAAGCTGTACGGCACTGTGAGGGTCAACCTATTGGAGCAAGCAGAGGGGATGTCCATCACCAAGGCTCAGATCCAAGCTGCCCTGTCACAGTCGCCCTCTGGTGTCCATCCCAGCACAAACAGGCCACGTGCCTTGCCACACTCACCCACAAGGATTGTTCCGCCAGTGACTCATTCTTTGTACCAGAACCAGTACTGACTCTGTCCGTTGTAGCTGCATGTGACATTAGCTTCTGTTTCGGGTTTCTAGCTGTTAGCTGCTCAAGGTAGATGCTTTGTATCTAGTTTTTTAGAGTGTATTGCTGAGATGCAGTCTGCATCATTGCAGATGGTCAGAATGTATGCTCAGCTTAGGTAGGCAACTTCAGCAATATTGCATGATGCTTCTTTGCGCTTTGTCGGGTGTTTTTGCTGTTGATTTGATTCTCTGGGAGTCTGGGTTGTGGGCGTGTTCGAGCCCTTACTGCTTCTTTACAGCATATACAGTTTGTTGTGGTGAGCTGTTGAGACCACGTGCAAGACATGAATGATCAATCATAATATTGTGCCAGTGCAGCTGGAATGCTCATATGTGCCCAGAGCCTTGTCTTGCTTGCAAAAGCAGACACAAGCATGTGTTTGATCATGGTTGGCTTGGCTGCAGAAGTGTGATCATCGTGTCTACCAGAAGCAATGTGAGCAATTCTTGATGGAAAAATACCTTCACAGCCCAAGCATGTTTGCGCACTGCTTTGACGCACCCCACCCACGTAACACACTTTCCTAAAGTGTATCGCACTGCTTCCTCAAAGATGATGACTGCTGTTGCAAGCACAGAGGTGGACATCATGCTGTTCATGCAGCACAACACTTTGCACTGCATAAGACAGACACACCTCAAAGCTGTCTGCTAAACACAATCATGTGTCTCAACTGCCTCTGGCAGACCTAGAAGTGGGATACTTCAGGGCCAGCATCAGCCAAACAGAGCAAACATGCTCTGGATAGGCAAAGATTTTGACACGGAATGCAAAGGTCATATCTGTGACTTGCGTGGCGAGCATATCTCTGATTGCTGTCTCCCTTAGCATGCCTTGCATTACCAAAGACGAGCACAACGTCCTGCAAAAATGTGCTCACGTGTTTTCAAGGGGGTCTGCATGCTCATGGTCAAGTGACGGCTGGTAATGAGTGAACGCTTGCAATGAGCTTGCACCATGATATCACTTTGCAGGCTGCTCTGGAGAGACAAGACTTGTCCTGCACGTACCTAGCTCATCATGAGCTGGAAAGCGTTTTAATTATTATTATTATTATTATTATTATTATTATCATGATATCACTTTGTGGCAAACAAGAGCTGCATCGGACCATGCACTTATCACGTGTCGATACAAAGCCACAGTGATAGCATATGTATGTCAAAGACTTGATGTCCCACCTGTGATGCTGAGAAGAGCCCTTGAACATGCAGCCAGGAGGAATGCTGCGCTTGATACACTGCTGAAAGTCTTCATGATTTGCAGCAGGCTGCCCTGTCAAGGCTTCCTGTTCATGACCAGCCAGAGAAGACATCAACACATAAGCCATGTTGTCATCCCAGGTGGTTGGCGTGTGGCCCAATGACTCTGCCCGATGGTCACTCAGAGCTTTCTTCAGCTCAGACTCAAGTCTTGCCTCATGACCAGCTGAGTCAAATGGCTGCATCTGCAACAACGAGCCCACCTGAGCTATGGCGCATGTCTCACAGGCGGCTGATGGCCCACTTGGCCACGACGCAGATACCACAGGCGGTTGAGCAAGACAAGACATTGTACAGTTTGTGCTCCCGTGACAGTACCTCAACAGGAAGCTCCTTCCAGCCAAGAAAATGTTCGAAAGCAGAGATCCAATACATGTCTTGCATGTGCTGCAACACAGCAGTGACAGCGCGATTGCCATACATGGAGGTCAAACCGCATTCCAGGGGCGCCAGGGATATCTTGCACATGGACGGGTAGCTCTCGCCACCGCCCTGGGTCCTCAAGCACATAGGATGCTGCTGCCAAGCCTTCAGCAGCTTGCAGGTTGCCATACAGACGCCGCTGGTTGAAGACACAGGCAATGCTGCGGAAGGGGCACCCTTTTGGCTGCCCTGCTGAGCTAGGGCTGTGACGCGTGCCTGCAATCAAGCTCCAGAGGTTAACTTGCTGCTTGATTCAACTGCTCATTTGGTTGTTCATGCACTCATGTCCTGTGAGTGTGGTCTTGTTGAAAACAGAAGGCATATGTGGTTGCTGCTGCTTGGTTGAGAAGAGTCAACTGATGCTCATGAGCTACCCAGCATTGAGCATGAAGCAAAGCATGAAGGCAGGCATGTCTGAGGTTACAAATTGCTGAAGCCCCAGTAAAGAGGGCAACAGTCAGTACAAACGCTCATTTCTTGTAGCAGTGCTAATTCTTGCAGCGATGGGCAATGGTAGTGCTCAGCTGTCGGACTTGATCACTGCTGACTTTTGACAGTCTTGATTTATGTTTAAGCCTGTTAAAATGTTTGCGCACTTGAGTGTGTGCTCATGCAAAAACAACCCACCTGATGAGGGGTCCCAGAAAAGGGCAACGTCCTTGGAAGGTCTTGTGAGCACCCAAGTCTGCTGCCCAACAGCATCGGCACCAGAGCACACCCAAGCATCCAGGCCATACCCCAACAGCAAGTTTGCTAATAGCAACGCCTTTTCTGCCTGCACAAACACAAAAGACCCCTACGATAATGTGCCAAAACTGGCTGAACGGCATAATGCCGCATGGGACTGCAACTCGCTTGTAGCTGCTTCAGCAGTGCCTAGCCACTAGCGTGCTGACTCTGGGGTGTCTGTCATGCGCAAACACTCTAAGACAAGGCTTCATGTGGCAGGATATTTAGAGCTCGACAGCTGAAACCAGTCTCCCTCAACGTGACTATGCAATGTGACACGCAGCCGGCAAAATGAAATTGCAAGCTGCACGGGCTGATCAGCGTCGACATAGCTTGTGAGCCTTTAAGCATCAGCCGACGACAGGCAAACAAAACAGCAGGGACGCAAGGTTACATTTTCAACATCGTCGCAAGGCACGAGGCTGAAGTGCTGACGGCCTGGGCGACGGCGCGGTGCTCGGGTTATGCTACAACCTAGGGTTGCCTATAGCTATGTAGGGTAGCTTGTTGTAAGCACAGAACACTCACTGTAGATACCAAGGCCATGGTGCTCATGCTCACATTTATGTCATGCAGAGATTTGTATGCTGTTCATAACACATGAAGCAGCAGCCCTGACAGGCTGTCACAGCAAACAAGCAATACCTGAGTTGCTTGGCAGGACTCTAGAAGTGTGTGCAAAGAACACAGACGATTGGCAGCTGTCTCCTGGCTCTCCTTTGGCACCAGCAGTGAAACAAACCTTGCAGCCTCTCTGGGCGTTGCCAAAAATCTGCACAAATTCAGCAACACTGCACTATATTTCATGATCAGTATTGTCACGGCATTAATCATTGATAATTAACAATGAAGAGGGGGAAGATCAATGTACACAAGCCTGATGTAGGCCTTGTATGCTGCTACAGACAGCAGTATGCAAGACCAAGCAGAAGTTGCAGTCCTGAGGGTTGACTTGTGATGGTGCTCAACTTAATTCCCATGCAATATACCTTGCCCTCTAATAGCTTCCACTTAATAGCAAGGTCTGTTCAGCCAACAAACATGTCATGCTGGCAGCAGCTTTCTGCACACCATGATCACAGTATTTCTCTTTGCAAATGACAGCTCCTGCAGAGTCCAACTGGGTCTACCCATCATTTATTGCTGGGTTCTGCCAACATGGTAGCCTTGTTAACATGTGTTTTGGACACATGACCTGTTCCATCAAAGCAATCATATATAAGGGCTGCTCAGTACTGCTAAAATTCTCAATGACTCAGGGGCCAACCTGCCTAGTTGCAAGGGCTTCACAAAGCCGCAGCAGGGGCGCAGCAAACCATCCTCCCCCCTGCATGTCAGCCTCAAACTGCCTGCCTGGCGTTGAGAGAGGGCGTCATGGCTGAAGTCTTGCCACCACTCCTTCACCCTGCCGCTGAAACTTGCCATGGCCTCCATGTCTCTTCTTGCCTCAGCATTTGTCTGAGCCCTCAGAGCTGCAGGCTCTACAGGCTTAACCAAGGCAGGAGTCACCTGCACAATCACACTTGTCTTGGTTGCCCATTCTTTGTGACAAGCATGCTTTGTGAGACACTTTTGCTGGCCCAACTCTGCACATGTCGCTCATTGATGCAGGCCTCAGTCGCCTGCATGAGTCATGTTCATGTTTAGGGCTCATGCACTCCTGAAAATTCATGCCTATGTATCTCAGATCCCTTGATGCAGGCTGGAGTGGCAGGTCATGGTAACCAGCTTACCACGCTATGCCTGCTTTGTGTGATGTCAACTGTGCATGCTTAACTGCTTACATGCTTCCAAATGCTGCGTACAATGCATGCAGACAAATGCAGTGGTCTGGCCACTTGCAGTTGCTTGCACAAAGCATTGCATGCAGCAGCAGAGAACATGATGACAATGAAGCCTTGCTGCTACAACGCAGTCATTCATCCACTCCTTCACTCCACTCATGCATTCATTAGACATGTGCCTTCCCAAAAAGGTCAGGTGCGTAAAGTCCTAACTATCTCCCTGTACGAAGTTCTGTTTGTAGAGATAGCATACCAACAACTTGCCATGCTTTTGCATCTATGGGACAGATTCCCACCTCCAAGTCTACCGAGATCATGCCAACAGAATCAGCATGAGCCTGAGATGTGAGCTGCACATTGTGACAGTTGACCTCGCCCTTATTAGTCAGAGCCTGGCGCCAGTCAATGTAACAGGTGCCCACAACATCAGCCTTGTTGCTCATTCTCAACAGATCAGTGGTGGACACAGAAGTCACAGGTCTATATGGCCCTTGCTGATGGCTCTGTTGTCCTGATGTAGCAGTGAGGAAATGAGCTGCACCGGCATTTGGTGCGATACTGACTGCACTCCCAGCATTGCTGCCACTGCTGCTGCTTTGCCCACGCATGGGTGCAGATCCTACTCCTGGGGGTGAAGGACCCCGCTGACCCCAGCTGTGAGACCGCTGCGCTATGCCTATGGAAGCTGTGGCAGAAGCTGAGGGTGATGTTGACATACGGGCTGTGTCTGAGGCAATGTGAGGGGTGCGTAATGCTGGTGCAGGCTGAGCGTGCAGCACAACTAGGTGTAGAGGCTGCCGGTGAGTGAGTAGAGTGGAGGCATCTGCTGTGGCATGTCCTGGCAGCTCTACCAGTGCTGATGTCTCAAATGTGGGAGCGGATGTCGCAGGCACAGGAGCAGATCTGCAATGCCAACAGCCCTTTGGTATGCAAGGCCTCATGCTCACATAGGATTTGTGTCAGCATGCAGCAGCCAAAACACAAGCTTTGTGCAGGAGTGAGTCCTGATGGATAATTGATTTTGCAGGCGCTTCAAGCGTCAACCAATCAAGTCACCATGCGGACAGGCTGAATGTATGTGCTGCTTTGCATGAGAATGTCATCAGCCACCTGATTCTTTGCCCAAACAGCTCGCCACATACCAGCAAGTGATCATTGCTGCTGGCGGCTGCATTGCTTTTCAGTGCCAAGCCAATGCCACTCTTAATCTTGACATGGAGGTACCGCTTGCTCAGGCTGCACAGACATGTGCAACAACAATCATCCCATCGTGAGAGTACTCCAACATGACAAGACGCTTACTCAAGCTGCTGGAGCTGCCAGAATGTTCGCAGAAAGCTGTGTGAGCTTCACAAGAGCAAACAGTACCTGGGTACAGCTCGCAGAGGCTGTCTGCGGCTTGAGAAACTGCTATTCTCTACAATTTCCGACAGGTTGAGAGTTCTCACCACCTGATCAATGACCCCTTGACCCTGCAGCATGCAGCGCAACGCTGTGCATTCTAAGAATGATAGAAGCAGGCCATCATGGCAAAAACATGGATTTCCAAAAAGGCTTCAGCTCACACCTTCAGCTGTTCCATAGCTCGCTCCGGAGTGAGACCAGGTTCCTTGCCCTTGATCGGGTTGGGATGCAGTCGTTTCCCTGCCACCAAAGACCTGATCTGGTCATCGACACCCAAAGATTTCAGCTGCTCTTTGGCTGCTTTTCTGTGAGCACAAGTAGGAAAGTGTATCAGGACTACTGCAGACTGGCTGAGCCATGCCTGCAAACATCATCGTTGTTGCACGCGCACTTCAACTGATCCAGCTCTTCTGGATGCAGGGTAGCATCTGGACTACCACCGTTGCTCATCGCGAGGAGGCAACGTTAATACCCGCCATACATGTTTTTTTTAACCAGTCGGCCGCTCACCGCCTAACGGCAATCTGCTTAGATGCGCCAAAGCATGCAGAAGGTCCCATCGACAGAGCTACTACGCCGTGCTTTCAGATGTTGCGCTGCTGTTGCATCACATAGTTGACCAAAGCGATTGGGACTCTAAGCAGTGAGTAAGCAACTCGTGAATCACGAGTCGTGATCACTGATCAGGCCAACACCAGTTTGACTTTCTGTGCTTTTGCGCAACTAAGGTTGCCCGGTGGTTCCTATACATGCTTGTGGGCTATCTGCAAAACAGGTCAGTGGCAGCTCACGTGTGTCAACGCCTCGAGAAGTGTGTTCTGTGGTCTGAAGTCCTCTTTTGCATGTAGGTTTTCACTCCCAGTATTACAGAGACGCGCTTTGTCTATCACACCCTGCTCAAGCCTCTCAGCAACATCTGGGCTATACCGCACTTGTAGCAGCACAGCTGAGCCACAAGGTCGAAATTATGCAAAATACATATTTGGTATTTTGTTGGGCAAGTTGTGAAGCATGCAAAAACAGACCTCGTGCAGCACATGCAGGAACAAAGCGGTATGCTATAATAGGAGGAGGCTTTGCTGGTGCTGCAGCAGCTCACTACTTGGCTGCAACTGCTTCTGTTGTACGCCCTGTCACTATCCACCTATATGACATAGCTGGTCTGGTGAGCAACATCAATGTCTTACACTCGTTTTCAGTGATGCTGTGTCTGACCCTCATGGGCCAAATTGTATCATGTCCTGTCTGCAGATTGGCATTGCCATTCAGCAGTGTACATGTTACAATACACATTTGCAAGGACAGCATGTGATCTCTTGACATATGGCTTTGAATTAACCACAAATTGAATAGCCTGTCACCACATTCAGCTATATACAAAGGAACATCATTGCATTGCAGGGCTCAGGTGGATCAGGCGCTGCAGGTGGCTTGCTGCATCCATTCTCCCCCAAAGGCAAAGTGAAGACTCCCCTTACATCATCCTGAACATTGTCAGCCTTACCACACGTGACTTGCCAAGAATGGCATTCTCTTTTAGCACTAATAAGCAAACTCAGCCTCTTGCAGATAACCTCTGCCTGTTTACCATATTGCAATGTCTGGTGTCAATCACCATGCCTAGCTATTTCTTTTCAATGCCAAAAGCATTGCTAACGTCGCCATGCAGCAGCAGCATCACGGCGGTGTTAAGTGCTGACTCTAGCTGTGGACTTGCAGCTCCTATGGCGGGGTCAGCAAGCATTCGAGACAGCCCTTGAGTTGATTGCACTGGCTGAGGATGGTGTACAGCAACTCAGCCAACAGACAGGAACAGCAGCAGAGCAGTTTGTATGGCGTCAAGACATCCTCAGACCAGCTGCTGATGCCAAGCAGGTATGCACGTTTTCATGCCGCATGTACAATAACAGTCAACTCAGTGTTATCAAAACACTGCTCAGCACATTCCATGGATTCATTCATACCACTAGCATGTGTCATTGTAGCCAATAAAGAAGTCCGATGTACAGACCTTGCGCTTCATCAGAGTTCCAAAAACTCTGCTTGACCAGGAAAAATGTACTTCGCTGCAACATTGCTGGCTTTGAACTGGTCATATTACACCTTTTTATTTGAGGAGCAGTGCCTGACTAATGCCTATGTCTATATCTATATTGCTACATACACAGCAACACAGTATCTCACCATTTAATAATAATAACAATAATAATAGTCAAAACGCTTTCCAGCTCATGATGAGCTAGGTACGTGCAGGACAAGTCTTGTCTCTCCAGAGCAGCCTGTCTTGTGCATCCCTGTAAGGCCTACTAATACGACAGTTTTGTCAATCACGTAATGCAACATCATTGAAACTAGACCTAGGGCGGCCAGGTGGGCGAAGCCCCTTGACTTCACCAGACAAAAGCTTCTTAGGCAATCTGTCGTTAGGCATCCTGAAAACATGACCTAGCCACCTGAGTCTTTTGCCTTGCAGCTGAGACTCCACAGATAGGGTGTTGCTCATAACATGACACACAAATGAGATATGGACGTGTGTAACCATACATTGCATGCGCATGTCATGACTGCTGATGTGTTGCTGTCAGGCCGCCGGTTTTGAAGCACTGCAGACTCATCCGGTCGGCAAGTCTGCTTCAGCCCAAGCCATCAGTGGCAAACAGGCCCATGCCTTGCTGCCTGGCCTCAACACAGAAGCCTTGCCAAGCCCATCTGCAGGTGACTGTGTCTTTTGCTAGTGTCTTGCACTACTCCACTGTTACACCACCAAGCTTGGCAGGGGCACCTGTGATTGCAGACTGGAGCTGTGCCAGTTCAAGTGTGCCTGGCATTGCAGTGTCAAGGCGACTTGAGTGAACACCATGCAACAACCTGTTGTAAACGGTGATTGTAGGTGTATGAGATGTGCAGAATTACTGTAACCTCATGTGCAGAGTTACTGTAGCTGTATCATGTGTAGCTGAATGCGCAGAACTATTGTGAGCTGTAGTCACTGTAGCTGTATGTGTAAAATTACAGAAAGGGTATAAGATGTGCAAATTGTAAGTGTCATTGTCTTTTAACATGGCTGACAATGCAGGGGCAAGTGATGCAAGTGTTGCTGCGTTGCTGATCAGAGGGGGCTTAGTGCTACATCCATACAAGTATCTGCGGTGCGATGCTCCTCACAATATGCACTGTAAATGTAGCTATATCCTTTCAAGTAAAGGCTGTAAAGCTTTCAATTTCCTGAGCAAACCATGTGGCTTTGACTTGTGTTTCTCCTTATAACGTCAACACAACGGCAAAACACAACAGGATAACAGCCAGAAAGCTTGAAGCTACCAAAGATAGGCGGCAGTGCTTTTCATCAGTGCAATTTCATCACACCATGCTGGCAGTCCTGCTCAGGCGTTGCCATGCAGTGCTGCTGCCTGTATGCAATCATCTACACCCTGTTCGTCCCATACCTTAAAGGGCATCATACAATCTTGCCTACCACTCTCTTGTATCTGTGCTCCACATTGCTGGGCTGCCACTGCAGCTGACTACCCCGAGGCATCCTCCTGATCACAGAAAGGGCATGCACTGTTTCACCTTACCTCTTGACATTGCAAAGCATCTTGACCAGCACAGTGAACCACTCTGCGCCCTATGTCACCACAGCTGCTGCCTACATGCAACAGCAGCGCATCAGCCACATGGTCCATGCCCAATCCTTGAGGCGATCTGGAGCCTGCTGCATGCAGGGCAGTGTGGCAGCAGTGTCAAGCGCAGCTTGCTGAGCTAGGCAATGGGTCTGAGGCTTGCCTGAGGCTGCAGCAGGTGCACTCTCTGACACAGCTGGAAGAGCAGCAAGGGCCTTATGATGCTGTTGTGGTTGCTGCCGGAGCTGCTGCTGCCACTCTGCGTGAAGTTGGTCAGCTCTCGTGTTGCTGTGTACGTCAGCATGCTGCATGGCTTGTAATCAAGTGACGCAGCGCTTGTCAAACATGCCACCTGATCTGACCTGCCTGAGGCAGCTCACTGGGCCCCTGCTCACTCCGCCCCACAACCCCTTGCCCCCTTGAAGGCTCAGAGCCAGAAGCACTTGATACAGCCCGGCATGTAGGAGATCTTTTAGTATCCAATCAATCAAGCTGTTTCCTTGGTGATTAAAAAAAGAAGGCTGCATGCATGTATGCGTGCGTGAACTGCATGTATGCTGGGCACATTAGAAGCTGCATGGCTTGCTGAGTGATATGCATTACAGGACACAAGAGGCATAGAGACGAGCGTTACTACATCTGAGCGCAGCCCACTGACAGGTATGCGGTGTATGTAGGCGGCGTTTTGCCCTTGAGACTTTGTCAGGGCTATGGACTGGAGCTAATACCCAAGTTGAACGCCAAGGATGGCCTATCTGTCACTGAAAAGCCCTCAGTGATGTCGGTCGCCACCAGTCATCATGAGAATCCAAACATTCATGCCAACTCCCAGCATGTAGAATCTGATCAACAAGCCATAGGCTCAGACACGGCGTTTGATGAGTCCAATGAAGCCACGGCTCACACAGCGGGTCATGCAGACAGCTTCCCAACTGGGGCGCCCAGCCTGGTGGGGGCAACCTATATGGGGGTGCAGGGGGGTCAGCAGATCTCTGTCGGCGCCACCAAGCAGTTTGGGGTGACCCCTGAGCAAGCACTGCAAGATTGTGGGCGGCGGGTGACACAGCCTGGAGAGCTTGCACAGGCCGAGAACCTCTTGAGACCAAAGGCTGAAGCTCTGTGGAGCTCTGCTTCCACCTGGCAGGTATGCCTGCTGTGTGTTTCTAGGTCATAGGCAAGTGGATGGCATTACTCATTGGACATGCCTTTAATGAATGAATGAATAATTGCATGCATGCATGCATGAGAGAATGAATGAATGAATGAATGAATGAATGAATGAATGAATGAATGAATGAATGAATGAATGAATGAATGAATGAATGAATGAATGACATGTGTCCTGTGACTGAATGAACTTTGATGGCAGCCAGCGGGCATGCCTAGCAGCACATGGGATCACCATCCCTGACCATCAAATTGGCTATTAATCTATTTCAACATAATACTTGTGGGAGTGCTGATTTTGCTGCTATGCAGAGCTGACATCATCTGTTTTTGTTGACTGCTGTTGAGCATACTTGCTGTGTGCTTTGACCAGTGACAGAACGGCGAGCTTGAGTGCCAGCCTTTGTATTGCTGCCCACAGCTGCTGTGGGGCAGGAAGGTGACATTCAGTCACCAAAAAGTGCAAGCTAGCATGTGATTTGCAAGCTCCAGGGATCAACTTGTGCACCAGCACCTGCTATGTCACATGTTGCCAGCCATACCACAGATAATCATCATGTGTGAAGTTTACAAACTACTCTACTGTGGTTACAGGTGGCGCAGGTGAGGACCGGCGTCAGAGCTCTCCCTCAGAACACAATTGATGGAGCTGTTCCACTGGCAGGACAGCTCCCCTCAACTCCCAAGGACAAGCAGTGCGCTACTGGCCTTGCTGCCTGCTGCTTACACTGCTGATACATCCATACAGGCCTAACACACAGATAGTTGCATGCCCCTGCTGTGTTTTTCATAGCACAGAGTAAGCATGCTTGCTGGCTGCCATGTGAGAGCCAGCTTTCTGTCTTGCAAGAGCACGTGATGTATGCAGGCATGTCTTTCAGCATGTGCATGCTTGCATCAACTCAATTGTGATGTGATGACAGGTGGTATGTTGTGGGTGGGCTTGGTGCGCGTGGTCTGGTGTATCATGCTTGGTTGGGAAAGCTGGTGGCTCAAGCTGTTGTTGAGGGCAGTGATGCATGTCTGCCCACCCAGTTGAGACGCTGGAAGTTGCCAAA
>JAABUP010002491.1_pt1 | contig 35429 bp, 3 predicted proteins | sample 5559201 | NCBI WGS metagenome assembly JAABUP01 (sample SAMN10711887, study PRJNA513373) | rock metagenome | isolation source: Antarctica rocks | place: Antarctica
CTATGACCAAAGCTTTCACTCATTTTGCAAGAAGATTGTATTTTGTGGCCCGGAGTCTGCAAAGTCATCGAATGATAGTCAACCAGCATTTTTCTAGATGACTCGACGAGAGAAAGTAAGCTAAGCAATCATTGTCTATTTGAAAGGTAGAGAAAGGCATTGGTCTGGAAGGATTTGGGATGAAAATGATGACCGCTGAATTATATACAGAATATCGATTAGTGAGTTTGTACTAATTTTAGGGTACTACTTAGGGTGCAATAACTCGAGGTCACTCATATCTCACTGGACTCTTCATTTGAAGGGAACCTTGAGTCTACCTGGCTCAACCCACCAGTAGAACCCAACTCACGCTGGTGACTTTGTGGACATTCCGGAGCCCAGTATGCTAGTCTTGAAACTTCACATTTGCTGGCTAGAAAGCAGCGCTTCTCGCTATATTCTTTGTTTTCCTCTCTTTTGCTGCAATGGCGGAAAGACGTCGAGTACACACAGTACCCACGGTTGTTCCTATGGATCTTCAGTCTTCTGGTATCTATCACGGACCCCAACGCTGTAGATGAACGAACAGATCTGGAATAAATTTCCAGTCTATATTTTGTCAAATCGTAGTGAAGAGTTCCATAGCAGAAGGTATCCATATGTAGAGATTTTGACCTACCATCGTCCTTTTTGTTCTGTTGTTAGCCTCCATGCTGTCTTAGGTCTTACATTCTCTTGCTAGTTCAGACTTGCTCCCCAAAGGCTTGTGTGATCGCAAATTGGAGCTCTAGAAATTCAGTACTGGTCTCTCTTGAGGCCGGCTATGACCTTCGATACATACAGGGCAATCCCTCACCCTAGGCTAAGGAAAGACTTTCGTCCTCATTGGACAAGTCAAGTATCTTTATCGTGATGGCAAGCAATCATTTCTATTGAGATTCTTCAATCTCTTGACTCTCGAATTGAACTTTCTTGACCTAGATGTAAATCACTCATATGATAGTATCATTCTGACTACCGGATGTATTCAAGTAGACCCTCGGTACAAAAGGGGAAAAAGAAGACGTTTGGAGATGTTTGTAGTGAAGTGGGATATTCTATTATTCTAGTGTCCTTAATGCTCCTCTGTTTCGTTCGCAGACGTTATCTGGCATTTAGAACAAAATATGAAGCAAAAGTCCGCTCTAGAAAAATGTCTAAGACTTTACTCCAAAACCATAAGCCTTGAACATCTCCTCTCAGATCCTGTCTTTAAAGTATGAAGTTTCAAGCCGGAATCTACATTGATCAAATAAGACCCCAGTGTCTTAACAAAGCCAGTGACAAAGCTCTGCTTTTGATGGACTGATGGCTGTCGGTCTTGGTGAGAGCCATGAGAGCACAAAATACCAATTGAGAGACAATCCTCGAGCCAAACCCCATTTACCATGGCTTGGCACCAGGTACGGCCGTCTTATCAGACTTTAAATCTCTTATCAGACGTTAGACAAGAAGATCTATTAAGTAAGAGATGAAACATGCTATCCTAGCTTTGAAAATGTCAGGATAATCAAGGGTGAAAAGATGCGAAAGCAAGATAGGAATAGATGCGGTCTCAAGTCTAGTGCGAGCAAGAAGGCAAATTGATTGGTGCAATGTACTCCGAATGTGGACCAATTATGACAAGCCTTGCTATTTGCATGCATAAAGACACACACAGATTCTCACTTGTGTGAGCTCCACTGAGGACGAGTCACCAAATATTTTCAGCCTGACAAGACGACTAGTCTATGATCCGAGTCCTTTGGTTGCCCTACGATTCCCTGCTGTGCGATCCGACAGGGTGGGCTTTGACTCGTAGCTGGGAGAGCTCCAACATGATATCACCGAATTTTAATTCATCGGGAATGCATAATTGACGTTAAAGCGTGCTTGTCATAGAATCCGTTGGAACCTGACGATGCTTCTCATCAGTCTGATGGATGATATGGATTAGATCTCTGTAGTCAAAAAAAAAATCAAAAATCGATTATTGATTTCGATTTCGATTATGAGGTTATAAAATCGATTTCTAATTATAAGAAGATAAGATCGATTTTGAAATCGATTATAATCGATTTTTGTAGAGTATTTTATTAATTAATAAATTAATAATTAATAATTTATATTTAGTAGTTTCTTATTAATTTATATTATATATTCTCTATTATTCCTAGATAACTCTAGCTATAGTAATCTATAATATAGTCTATCTATATTATAATTAAGTATCTAATATAAAATTCTTATTTATTCTTAATTTTTACTTAATTATAAGTATTTAATAGAAAAATCTATATAAAATAACTAATGTTTTTGAGAGAATAGTTAATTTTCTATTTTACTATATAAAGATATATTAAATATCTATTTTAAGTACACCTAAGCTCCTAAACTCCTAGGGAATAAAGGAAATCCTACTCTTCCTCTCGAAACTCTATCGAATCCTTAATAGCTCCCTAGTTCTTTAAGACTAATATTAGTCTAAAAGTCTCGTCCGAAAGTCGATTTCTCTTCTTCGTAATAATATCTTCGGCTATAGAGAAGATCGATTCCGAAGGAGCTGAACTAGCCGGAATAGGTAGATATCTCCTAGCTAATATAGCTAGCGTAGAAAAATCTATAGCCTTAGCTTTCTAGTAGTCGAGAGGGTTATACTATAATTAAATAAATATTGGTATATTATTAAATAATTAGATTAAAAATTAAAGAAAAATAGATAGATACCCTTCGTTTCGTAACGATATCTTCTTAAAGATATCGATCTAGCTCTAAAAAAAACCTCGATATTTAACCTAGAAGTTCGAGTAGGTAAAATATCGTCGGAATCGGAGTTCGATACTCCGTAGAGATCTTCCTCGGTTAGGCTACTAGAACTAGCTAGATCGTCTCGAGTTCTAGATAAGTTTATTAATAAAATAACTAATAAAAAGATAAATAAAATAGAATATAACTTACTTCTCGAAAACTACTCGAAATTCGGCTACGATAGCCCTAGAACCCGAGAGAGAAATCTCGTAATCGGTAAAGATAGTATCTTTAAACCTAGGATCGAGAATAAGAGCGAAGAAGATATTATTATAATAAGCTTTCTAGCTTATTATATTAAACTCCGGAAGCTACTTCTCGAGTTTTTCTAGACCTCTAGCGTAGGAATTCCGGTAAATCGTAGGCTAGATTTATTAGTTATTTAATTAATAAATAAATAATAAGTAAAAGAGTACTTACTAGAGTAAGGTCGTCTCTTTTAGCCTTAAGCTTTCTCCTTATCTAATTAATATAAGGGTAAATTAGGTATATATAATTTAACCTCCGCGAGAACGAAAAAAAAATAAGTCGAGTAGAGACTAGCGAATAGGCGTATAAGCGTAGACGCGCTATTAGCGTATTAAGTATACCGAGAGATAGCGCCTAATAGAGGGTAGACTACCGTACTAGTAGCGAGGGTAGTAGTAGTAGTAGTAGAGGAGAGGGAGGTAGTAAAAGACGCGAAGTTACGCGTAAAAACGCGATAAGTATAGCGAGTAGAGAGGAAGTAGTAAGTAATAGTTCTATAGAACGTTTAGTAAGGCGAAGGTATATAAATAGCCTAAAGTAAAGAGTAGGCGAGGGTATATAGGCGGTATTAGAACTAAAATTCGAGGAACTATAACCCTAGATATAGTATCTCCTCTAAATAGTATTACGGACGGTATAGGGCTACCTATAGAAGTCCGAAGAAGAAAGATAGATAATAGAGAACGAAAAACGCGGCCTATAGGCTAAATTAGAAACTAAAGATATTAGAACGACGAATAGCTAGGCCTAGATAGTAAGTAGTACGACGCTATACCCTAGCCTAGCGAGGAAGGTAATAGACCTAGATTTCTCCCCTCCTCCTATAATAGCTAATAATATAAAAGCTAAGTAGATAACGATTAGGTTCGATAATAAGGAGATAAGGAAAGCGTTCGTAGGCTCGACTAGTATATAGCTAGTCTATATATTTAGGAATAACGCCTACCTAATAGTAGTATCGATCGTAGCCGTAAGGCGGACGATAAGAGAAGATCTTATCCTTAATATTATAACGGTAGAAGCGAGATAGGAACTCGAAGAAGCTACGGAGTAGACTAAGAGTATAAACCCGTTCGCGAGGATTCTTAGGTAAATATACTTAATTAGAATATACGGTATATATAAGGATACGGTCGACGACTCGAATTAGGCGAGCGCTATCGAAATCCTTAAGAGGGCTAATACCGGGCTATATCCCGGCCTTAAACTTATAAGCGTTTAATAGCTAAGATTCGCGTCTAAATCGAACTAATACGGTAGAGAGAAGAGATACTTCTTATTTATAATCGAGGTAGTAGGACTAGATACCGTAAATAGGCTAATTATAGAAGGGTTCCTAGAGAGTAGCTAAATCTACTACTACGAAATATAGATACGGCCCGCGGATCTAAAGTAGTATTTTAACTACTAATAATATAGATATATATACGCGGTATATATAAATAAAATAAAATACGGTAGCTATACGGGCTTCTATTAGACCCGCGAGTATAGCGCCTACTACTAAAAAGAGGCGAAGTGCGCGGTATATAAAGGTAAGTATATATCGAGTGGTAAAGAATATAGTATTCGCTAGAAAGAAATATATCGTATATAATAGAAGATATAGGGAAAACCTAGGTAGTACGCGGTACTACCTAAGTTACCGATCTAACCGACAATAGGAAGTAACTAGAAGGCTCGCCTAGATATAGAGGGCTTCTAAGTAGTAGGTATATTAAGGGGTATCCTAAAAAGGAAAGCGCTCGGAGAAACTACGCCGAACGTATAAGGAATACCCTAAGTATTAAGGAAGGTAAGGAGACCTAGGAAGCTCGGAGTCGCCGAGTAGGGATAAAAGGCTCTACTACTCCTAGCTAGCTAGTCGGTAACGCGAGAACCGATAGCCGGTAAAGAGAATTAGAAGGAAAGAATAGGAGAAGCCGACCTATTATCCTCCGATAAGTTATAAACCGAACCTTAGAATCTTATAATATAATATTAATAGCTAATTAAAGGGTATACTCTCCCTCCTAGAGAATAACGAGATAAAGAAGTTCGATATAATTACGATTTAGGAGCCGAGTTAGAACTCGGCGATATAGACTTTATATAATAGTAGTACTAGTAGGTTCTACCTAGTATATAAGAGCGGATAGGATATACGTACTTACTTCTATATTAATAAAAGAATTAATATAGATAGCTAGGAGGCTATCTACTATAGTAAAGACCTATATTTCCTATAGATCGATATTAAGTTAGGCGAAGGAGCTACGGCTAAGACGGTATAGATCTATAATATATATAACATCTCCCCTCCTATACTAAAGTCCCTCGAAGGACCGTCGACCCTATTAGATCTAGAGCGGGCCTTATAAAAGGACGAGGAATAGATTATAGTAGGAGACTTTAATCTCTACTACCTATTATAGAATAACCTAGGGAGGTACTTATACTATACTATAGCCGATAAACTATTAGACTATACTACCGAGAGAGGGATAAGTCTCGGTACGCCCGAAGGAACCGTTATATAGAGAAGCCGAGGTCTCTAGAGTACTATTAATCTAACGTTCTTTACGGAAGGGCCTATTATATAATAAGTTCGTATAGGGTAAGGAAAGACCTCTATTATAGATTAGACTATTAGCTAATAGTACCTACCGATATCGATTAATATACGGGGAAACTAATAGTAGGGCTTCTAGAAATTATCGAGATTATTATCCTAATTACCTAGCTAAGCCTAGAGGCTAAGTTATACTAGAACTATAATTATATTAAGGCTACGAAGGAGGCGAGGGCTCGCCTTAAAGAATACTACTACGGGAGAAGCGTATATACTAAAGAAGCTCTAAAAGAGGCGGAATATATAAAGGTACGAACGATTTATAAGGCGAAAGTACTCGCGTTTTAAGAAGGCGTTTATAAAGTATTCTTAAAGCCTATAGGGGTCTAGAGGCTAGCTAAATAGGGTAAAAAAAAAAGTAGAAAGCTAAAAGAACTTCCCTAGCTCCTAGCGATAAAGGATAGAATAGGGGGAAAGGCTATAGACTTCGATAGTAAGGTAAGAGCGCTAAGGAAGGCCCTCTTTCCTCTACCTCCCTAGGTAGACCTAGGGGATATTACGGTAGTAAGGTACCTAATACCGATAGGGCTCCTATACGTAGTTATAATACGCGAGGCGAGTAAGGTAATCTAGAACTCGGCCGTAGATAAGGCCCTAGGTAAAACGGGGATATTAAACCGATTTCTAAGGTTACTAATAGGAGAGCCGATTATAGGCGCTATCGTATACCTATTTTAGGCTTATATAGAGGTAGGCTATTACCCTACCTAGTTTAAAGAGGCGAATACGGTAATTCTAAAGAAACTAGTAAAGAATAATTACTTAGAGCCTAAATCGTATAGGCTAATTATACTCCTTAATACGTTAGGAAAAGCGCTAGAGACGGTAGTTTTAAGAAAGCTTAGCGACCTAGCGGAGAAATACTACTTACTCCTACTATAATAGATAGGAGCGCGAAGGAAACGCTTAGTCGAGATAGCCCTTAAGGCCCTAATAAATATAGTCTATATAGTATAGAACTATAGTAAAGGCGGTAATAAGAAGAAGGTAGCTACCCTATTATCTCTCGACGTAGTAGGCGCCTTCGATAATATCTCCTATAAGAGGCTTCTCTATAACCTATAAATAAGAAGGATACTAGCCTTTATTACTAAATAGGTCGTAAGCTTCCTATTAGATAGGAAGATATCGATTACTTTAGGAGGGAGGACTAGCGAACTAAAAGAAGTCGAAATAGAGATCCCTTAAAACTTACTAATTTTACCGGTACTATTCCTATTCTTTAATATACCGCTCCTCGAGGAGTACGCTAGAACTAGGCTCCCGATATAAGTAGGAGGCTTTATAGACGACGTCTACTTACTAGCGTATAGCGAGTCTACTAAGGCTAACTATAAGTATCTAGAGAGGGTATACGAAATCTATCTATACTAGGTACGAACCTATAGGGCGATATTCGCCCCCTAAAAGTATAAGCTAATATATCTATCCCGGACCCCGAAGAAATTTAATATAAAGATAGTAATTAACTTTAATAACGCGGTAATCGAACCGGGATCGAGCTTACGAGTCTTAGGGCTCTATATCGACTCTAAACTACGTCAGGGCCTCTACGTTACCTAGCTAAAAGCGAGGGCGGCTACCTAAACTAGGGCTATTAGCTATATAGCGAGGTCGACGTAGGGAGCTACCCTCGAGAAGTATAGACTAGTATATAGTATAGTAGTAAGACTAATACTAACGTTTACCGCCCCGATCTAGTACTAATATAAAGATATAAGCGAAGCGTCGAAGACGCCCGCGAGAATACTAGCTATAATCTAGAACTAGTACTTTAGAACGGTACTAGGGGTATATAAGGCTACCCTAGTCTAGGTTCTCGAGGCGGAATTAGTAATTATACTAATAGACTAGTATCTCGATAGGCTAGTTATACGATATTAAGTATCGAGAGGGGCTAACTCCGTAATAATAAATAGGATTAAGATAATCTAGAATAGGCTCTACCGGCGGAGGAGGCGCGACCTACTACCTATACTAACCTAGGAGAAGGAGAAGTAGGCCCTCGACTCCCTAGGCTACGACTATTAGGAAGAGGTAGGGCTAGACCTCTAGTACTAAAACCGAGGAATACTAGAGTACTAAAATAATTAACGAAAACGTAAAGTACTAGGTACGGCGACGTTAGGTCGATAGGTAGGAGAAGTATAAGGTAGGCCTCTAGGGCTAGTAAATATCCCCCGCTTAATAAGGCGGTCTATTCGATAATCGCCTAGACTACTACTATATACTACGGAAAGTAGAAAGCTCGATAGCGACCTAGCTTCGGAGCGGTAAGATCGGCCTAAACTACTTCCTCTACCGTATATACGTTCTAACGATTATACTACGTAATAGGGCCGGGTAACCCGGTTTAGAGTAGGGTAGGTTAGGTTAAAATAGGACTTAGGGCCGGGTTAGGGTCGGGTTATTAAAATTAGATAAAAACCCGACCTAAACTACCTAAAAAGGGGTTACCTATAGGCTAACCTATATTATATAATAATATCTATATAAGTAGTTAGTATAATAATTAGAGGTTAGTCGATATTATATATTTTTAAGGTTCTAGAAAACTAGATTATAATTATAAATTCTCGCTATTAAGAAAGGTATATCGCCTTAATAATATTATTAAACGCTTACTACCTCTCGGCTCCCTTTGTCTCTCGTTATCTAGCCCCCTCTACCTCGACTTTATAGCCGCTAGCGATCTAGTTACCGCCCCCCCCTTAGCCTCGTCCACTAGTTAACGCCCCCCTATTCTCTACTTTATAGCCGCTAGTAACCCTAGTTACCGCCCCCCCCCGGCTCCCTCTATCTCGCGTTATCCTCTCTACGGACGAGTATTAAAAGACTCTCCTTCTTCTTCTCCTCCTTCTTCTTTCTCTTTACCGGCGGGCGGCGATATAGATATCTATATTAAGGATGTATTTCGTCTCGGTAGGCTATTAAGAGGACTTCGAGGTAATTCTAATTAGGGCTAGCCCGGATTCTACTTTACTAGCGAGTATAAAAAGATCTTCCTTCTTCTTCTTCTCCTCCTTCTTCTTCTTTCTCCTTACCGGCGGGCGGCGATATAGATATCTATATAAAGAAAGAATTTCGTTTCGGTGGGCTATTAAGAAAGCTTAAAAGTACTAGTAGCGAGGTATTTTAGAATAATAATAATTAATTAACTTTTTAGTATTAAAACTATATATAGTTAAAATTATAAACGAGCGGACGGCGAAAGGGCGGCCCTTTCCTGCTCTAGCTAAGGCGCGACTTAATCGGGTTTAACCCGGCCACTTCGGGTAAGGTACCCGGCGTCGCTCTACCCGCCGCTTTCTTAAGGTATAAAGACCTACACCGCTCGCTATTTTCCTACTTCCCTTCGTCTTCCTTCTATATCTCCTAGCCGTCCCCTCGCTTCTACTCGTATTATAAGGGTCTATAGTCCCTATCTCCTACTCCCTAGCTAGCTTCTATCGACTATCGCCGATCGCCGTACTTTAACCCTACGCTAGGCATTTATAATTATTTACGATACTTTTCACCCTTACCCTCGCTATTTCCTAGCCCGCCTACTTTCGTCTACGGCTAGAGCTAGCGGTATAGGCGCGCCCTCTTATTCGCTACTTCGTCTCTCGCCGCCTACGCTATAGCTTAGCTCGGAGATAATTCCTATTTTCGACTATATTAGAGCGCCTCGTCGCTCGACTCTACCGCTCTAGACCTCTCTACCTCGACCTTTCTTTACTAGCTACTATTTTACTACCGCTTAGCTAAAAACCGACTCTATTACGATATTAGCTTAGAGCTTTTAACTTACGCTAAGAACCCTAGGGCGAAGCTAATACCGTATAAGAGGGTGTATACCGTATAACTAATAAAGAAAATACCTCGTCGCGACCGCTCGGGCTTTCTATAAGTTTGCCTTAGCCGTGGCGGCACGACACCTAGGTAGTAATCTAATAACCTAGTACTAAGAGCCTAAGCGTTAAGCTAAAAGATTAACTAGCGAGCTAAAGCTAACTAAACGAGTTATAGAAGCATTAGCCTCGACCCGATCGGCGGCGATCTATACGTATCTACCTAGCTGTGCCTATAAGAATTAGATAATCGCGCTGATTTAGTAACGTAGCCTCGGAATATCGATCTCGTCTTTCGCTAAGGATTATAGAAAGTACGGTATAGCTAACCCGTTATAACGGTCTTAGCTCGATAATTTAGCCCTTAGTAGCTAACGTAGCCCTACGGATATAGACGTTTCCGAAAGGCGTAGTAAAAATCGAGCTATATAGGATCTTAATCGAATACGAGGCTCTAATAGTTAGTAGCTACGTAGGGCCGTACTACCTAATATAAGATAAACGAGTATAGTTTACGTATACTCGGTGTAGGCGGTTAGGTAGCGACGGTCTAGAGATTAGCGATCCGTGGCTTCTAAGGGAAAGGAGGATTAGAATAGAGGTTATAAGCCGGGAAGATTTTAATAGATAGCCTAGCAGCTTTTAGAGTATAAGGTCTTCGTCTCGCCGCCTCTATTTACCTCGAATTCTTCTCTTAGACTCCTTAGCTAAAAGGATCGGTCTATCTATACCACCTAATTACTTTCGAATTTATATCGTATAATAACTTTTATTAATATAGATTCCGTCTATTTCTACTAATCTCCGATAAAGGCCGGCCTACCTAGCGATAGGCGGCCTATAGCGATAAATACTAATATACCTAGTATTAGTAGAGACGGTAAAGCTCCTACGGCTCTTGGACGAAGCTATAAATTAAGTAGAATACTTCGAAACGACGATCCGATCGAGATTATCGATACGACTACTTTATCCCCGAGGAATTACCTTAGCCCTTCCTACGAAATAGTTCTAGATCTTATAGATACGGAAGTAAGCGCGGGAGGTAAAGTTTACCGTCTTATATTTACGGATAGTAATTAATAACTCCTTAGATAACTCGAATAAGCCCTATACTACCTACGTTCGTAGCGGTAGTAATAAAATCGATAATTTCCTAACCCTTAAAGAGTTACTATTTAATACCGGAGCGATATAAGAGTTAGAAGGAGTAGGCTTAAGCGGTAAATACGTTACGGGGAACTTAGAAAATATAATCTAGAATAACTCTAATAGGGTCACCTATTATAGATCGAGACGAGGTGAAAATACGGGTAGGTAGGTCGACTCCGCGTATCGCTTAAAATAATATTAACGGTCTATAGCCGAGCCGATAGTAATCGGAAACGACGCCGAGGTTAACGATCTCGAAAGCGCTTAACGTAAGACTAGCGGGAGCTATAGCGTCTATATTAGCGACCGCTCGACTACCGAGGAATAGAATAAGGGTAAGGATTCACCCGACACCGAACCGACTTCCGTAGCGAGCCTAAAAGCTAGGTAAGGCTCCTAAACCCCTACTCGATAATTCTAAGGCTAATAGAGATACTATCGGTCTAGATATACGCCTCTCTACTAGGAAATCGTATAGTCTATCCTAGATACCCCTCGGTACCGTAACGGCCTTTTCCTGTCGACGCCCGGGGAAAAACTATATAACTCTAATCACGGAGTTTCTAAGGATCCCGAGCCTAGTTCCTCGGTCGTAAAGGGTAAGAAAGGTCGATAGGATAATAAAGAGGCGGAAGCGGATAATATAGAAGAGGAAGAGGAGAGGGAAGGACTAAACGACGGTAGCGATATAAATAAGACGCCTTTACTACGGTCTAAGAAAAAGCGCTTTTAGTCTATTATTAGAAGGAGAGCTCCCTTTAAATATCGTATTAAGCGTCGCCGCTTTTCGTCACCGCTCTCTTCGGACGAGAAAATAGAGACCGGGGACGAATCGGATATTAGCACCTATATACCTCCTAAACCCCACTACATCTTAATACGTCGACCGACTACTTCCTACTTAACCGGCCTTAAGGGAGACCTAGGTAACGATAGTACGATAATAGTAAGTAGATAATCGAAGCGGGGTCCGACGTCTCGGATAGCTATTATCTACGAGTAGTAGTATTAGGAAGGAGAGATTATCGACGAAAGGTATATAAAGTAAGGGCCTAGGAGGCCGCGTAAGTAGTATCTCGTTCGATAGAAATAGTCCTAGGTAGACGGAGGTTGTCTTACCGCGCTAGAACTACTATAAAACTAGAAGGAGTTAAAGGCATTAAAATGTAGGTGATAAGATACTAATAGCTCGAATCCCTCTATCCTAAGGGTAATTATTTAGGGATATTTATCCGTTTATAAGCTATTCTTAAGAGCTAAAGGGATGTTTACTACTTAAGCTATAGCCGGACTATTAGAACTAAGCATCGTAGTAAGCCTTTAGTAAAGTTCGGGTAGGACGGCGGAAGTAGAGGATCTAGTACTCGTCTCTCTCTACTAATCTATACGTATAGACGGTAATTATTTTTATTTACTAAAGGGTTCCTAGCTACGCCGCTTAAACGTAATTACGACTAAAGTCTACGAGGGCGTAGTTATATAGTCCGGTTAAGATAGTTTATCTAGAGGAGGAGATAATCGCTTTTAATCATTACCACCTAATAAGTATTATTCTAATAAAAATCTAAATCTATCTACCTCTAAATCTTAGCGAGGGAGTCCTATTCCGCTTCTAGCTATCGTATTTCTCTATCCGTTTCTTCCTCTTTAATTTCCTATACTTCGCCGTCGTCCTTCTCTTATACTACTCCGCTTCCGTATCCTATACTACCTCCGTCGTCTTTCTCTACTATTTTCGACTTTAGGCTATTCTATACCTATTTCTTAATCGGAGTATAACCTTAAGCGGGTATTACTAAATCTTATACGCGCAGTCCACGTGACGAAGCGTTATAAACGGGATTCTTATTCCTTATAGGCCTTTCGACCTTTAGGAGATTAGCTAAGTATTCTATCTTACTTTCCTATAACGTATCTTAAAAGTAGGTCTCGAATCGTACGATTGCCCGGGTAAGGAATAGGCGTCTCCGTGCGAGGGATAAATGCCGTTTCGTACACAGCCTACGCTACTAGTTTTACTTCGTCCTAAGAAATAGCGGTAAGTTTCGTACTATAACTAACCGCGCAATTAGTACGGGTTATACTCCCCTACCGGTAAGTAGAAGTAGCTAGTAGATACCTACTTATAATTTCTGATTTACTATTTATTAGTTTCTAGGTTATAGTATAGGAATTAAGTCCTATTACTACTTTATTACTAGAAATCGGTAGAAATCGGTTATAGTAACTAGCGGATAAAGACTAACTTAGAGACTAGATCCTTTATAATAAAGGATAGCACGATTCGTAAGGCTATATCGAGACCTAGCTCGGAACCTTTCGGTAGGCCGTCTAGATAGTAATTCTAGAGATCGCTAAAGCTGTAGAGTTAATCACTTTTTATAAAGTCTATAAGAGTTATCGTTATACCGCCTTTTAATCCGAATATAGTATAACCTACGGTAGCTGAATTTATAATAAAAAGATTCGGGCTATACTAACTATAGAATTATAGGACCGTAACGGCGGGCTACTTCGATTTAAGGAGTTACTAGTACGCATTATCTCTAAGTTAGGCCCTAACGCGCCGAAGTCCTATCGTATTTAAACATTTTATTTACGTAGCTAAACGGGCTGGCGTCTAAGACCTAGGAAGTGTCCGTTATAATACTACGTCCCGCCTTACCGTTTCCGGAGGCAATAAGAGCTCCCTCGAGAAGCCTAATAGCTCACGGTCTACTAGCGAGATATATTTAATCTATAGTACTCGTTAAAGAACTAACTCTTATATTAATTATTAGTAGATACTACTAGAGTCGAGCGCCTTACGTCCTAATTTTAGTCCTTATTAGTAAGACGGCGAGCTAAGGAAAGGTATATACTACCGAGTAGTATACCGTACGAAAAGAGTACCTTTCTAATCTTTATAGGTATAGGTAGCATAGTAGTCTTATTAATCTCTTCCCCTCCCTCTTCGATAGTCGTTATACTTTCACTTTCGACTATACTCTTTACGTTCCTATTAGCTAGCCTAAAGCCTAAGAGCTCTACTAACCCGCGAATATAAATAATACCTAACCCGTCGGTACTTTTATTCTTAGCGTTCGGAAAACTATTAGGAATTCTATAACTAGGCTATATTTACGGTCAGCTTTATACTACGGCTTAGGGGGGGGGAGGTTACCTACTAGTAAAACTAGTACGTAGGCACGCGGGGGAAGGAACCCGTCGAACCCTTTATAGCCGAATACTAAGACTCCGTAGTTATAAGAATAGCCGCCCTATCCGAAACGACCTTCTATCTAAGCGTAATTTAATCTCGTAGGGATTAGTAGTTCACCGGTCCTAAGTCTAGAAGTTAGACTAATATTATATAAGATCGAAAGTGCGTTATAAACCTATAACCCTCCGGACTATACGATTAGAGGTGCTAGTTAACGAAGGTGAAAAAGAGCGATATCCGTTTAGATAGTTAAAATAGTCTTTATTAGGAGCGTTAAAGATAATCTTATAATATAGGCCGGGAGCGAAATTATATATAACGACTACTCGCGGGAATAATAGGGAAGGAGGTTAAATATAGTAGGAAAGGAGGAAGAGTTAAGAGTTTCCTTCTAATACTCTAATAGGAGGTTAAGGTTTATAACCGGGGCTCTACGCCTCTAGTAAGGTTAACGAGAGATCGACCCTTACCTTTATTTCTTATAATAATATTAGGCTTAAGGGCGTTTAACCGACTTACGAATTATTACTATTACTATTCTTTTTATAGACGAAGATTCTTAGATACGGTATACGCCAATTATATCTCGACATCCGCGCAGCCTTTATCGAAGGTATAGTAATAATATAGACTCTAGATACTAAAAATACTTAAAGTACTTATTACTAATCCCTCTAAATAATACGCTAAAAGTAATCTTATTCTAGTATACGATCTCTTTTTCTTTAGCTCGATTCTACCTATATCGTTATATTAAAATTCTAGTAATTATAATAACGCTCGATACACTCCCCTTCCTAGAATTTCGTCGTAGATTTATAACGATAACACTATTTAGCTTAAACGCGGCTAATAACTCCTTCGTCTAATCGCTTTTTAGTTTAGTCTACTTATTATTACTAGAAAGTTTTCTAGAGATTACGAAGTTAATCTAGTTCCTTATTTATATAATCGCTTAGTAAGGTAAGATAGACTAAAGTTTCTCGCGCACTCTACGCGTAAAGCTCTACCGCGTTAGCCGTATCGGCGGTTAACTATTTCCTTAGTATCGATATAGTAGATGGTCTCCTATAGCTTAGACTAGTATTACTATTACGGATACCTACCGATTTATTTAAGGGTTCGTCCGGTATTCTCCGAGGCTTCTTCTTACGAGCTTAAGTAGCGATAATAATATAAATACGTATTAAAAGCTACCCGGAAGTATAGAGTACATCGGCAAATCTCAAAAGTTTATATTAAATCCGGATTTGCTAACTCCGGAAATATAGGTAAAATCGTGATTTTATCGCAATTAGTAAATGCGCGAGCTAATATTACGATTTTAGTAGGTTTCGCAGGTTTCGCAGGTTTAGCAAAATCACGATTTTTTAGCAAATTACGTGATTTTAAAAAGTTCGATTTTTTTGATTTTTTTGATGTTTATGATCGACCAAAACACTCGGGAAGGCTATAGGGGATGAACCACCAACACCATCTAAAATCAGACCCCAAATTCGGTCGATTCAGCCGATTCTCTCGCGGGGGTGATGCCCGCGTATTGCGTAGGGTCATGCGTACAGCGATGATAGTGGTGCGCTGGGCCAGCGCTGGCCCACAGTCGTAAGGCCTTCGGGCCACGGTCGCAAGGCCTTCGGGGCTACGGTCGTAAGGCCTTTAGGGCCACGGTCGCAAGGCCTTAGGGGCCTTCGGGGGTTCGTGCGGCCAAATTTTAGGGTTGCTAAAACCTGATTTTTCCGATAATATCTAAAAAAGCGTGCTAAAATAAACTTTTGAGATTTGCCGATATAATAAGATCTATATTCTTAGTTATTTTCGCTACGCTAGCTTAGGGCTCTATTCTTACTAACCTTAGGAAGTAAAGCTCGAGCCTATAACACTTTCCACCCTATAAATAAAGACGTTAACGACGAGAGAGCGACGAAAAGATAAGCTAGATAGCTACTTACGAGACGGAACTATTTTCGAGCGAGTAAACTATCTTTTAAGAGCTATATATAAGTAAGGTAGAAGAGTGAAAAGTATCTAAAGCTAACGCCGGAAATTATCTAGAATTACTATAATTCGTTACGCTATCTACGACGTAGGTTAAGGTATATACGGATAATAATAGAACGAACTTACTCGATTAAGGGTAAAAATAGCAAAAGATTAAGAACGATAGTAATAGTAAGACTAGGCCGATATATCGCCCACCCGAGACCCTTCTTAGAGACCTTCCTATACGTGCTCTATAAGTAGAAGTACTATAATTAATTATAAGTATTTATTTAATATCGTTTACGGAGCGAAGACTTACCTCTAAGCTCGTTATATATATAGAGGAGTAATAAAGTAGGATATAGTTAACTAATCGAATAATCCCTATTTATTAGGCCGTCTATTATTATTTACCGGTAAATAAAATAAGCTTCGGACTTACCGTCGTCTAATAGTTTTCTTTTAGAAAATTTTAAAGCCCCGAGGGTAGTTAATATAAGGTTAAGAACTAATTTTAGAAGTAGGACTAGTATCTAAAGACGTCTCCCGCGGATTAGAAGTTTCCGGAGGATCGCGTAAAGTAAAGCGAGGAAAGCGGTAAGGGTAGTATAAAAAATATAAGAGATAATACCGAGATAGACTATCGGTGAGATTCTTTCTATAATAAGAAAGATAGGGGCTATAAGCGCGTAGGTGAAACTATAGGAGATAAAGCGGTACCTAATAAACGGGGCAAAGACGGTAAATATAGCACTATATAGGAAATTATTTAAGACGAGGCTATAAGATCTATAGGTTCTATATAGTAACTATGTATAAACGTAATAGCGGCGGTTTCTCCTTAACCTCTTATTCGTAAGCCTCTATTAGGAGAGGTTAGATATTAGTACGATTAGAGACGAGCGGCGCTAATTATTCTCGTTAGTATCTAACTACTTCGGGTCCTATTAAAACCCTTTTTAGTAACGCTTATTTATATACGCGTTTTATCCTTATCCTATCGGCTAGTAGGATATATATTCTAGAACTAACTAAGGTCTACCCCGGCACTTATATACGACGATTACTAGCCGATAGGGTAAAGTAGTACGAATTCGTAGGACGTAATACCGTAGAAGGCTAGACTACTAAGTTTTCCCTATAATTATATTTTTACTATCTAAAGAGTAGAAAATAGAGTCCCGAAAGAGAGTAAAAACGAGAAATCTACCGGATAAGATATATAGCGCTAAGCACCTTTTTCTAGTTAATAAGTTCTTACGATATACTATAAGAACTAGCTAATTAGAGAATAGGTTTAGCGATAGGGATCGCTAGTATAAGGGTCTTATAATTATCGCTAATATTAGGCTTAATAATCCCTAACTCTATCTACTATTCTTTTAGTCTCTTATTTTTTCTAATATCTCCTAGCGAACCTAAACGCGTGCTAGAAGCTCTAGATATACTATATTATACTTCTATAGACTTACTCCGATCTTATAGGACCGAGCTCCTAGTAGCTATATAATAGCTTTAGTTACTAGTTAAGGATTAGAGTAAGGCTCTCGCTATTACGACTCGTCGTAAAGCGTTACCTCCTACGATAGACGACCCTAGTCGGCCTTCACCTTCTTCTATCTCCTATTAATCTTCGCTAAATTCTCCGAATACTAATAAGTCGTTACTATTTACCCTTAATAGTAAGAATCCGTTAGGCCCCTCTCTCGGCTAAGTTTAACCGAGAAGTTTATTAAAAAAATAAATAGGGGATTAGAGAGAATTAAAAAGTATTTATCGAAAATATACTAGAACGGCGTTATATCTAAGCTAGTATAGAGGAACGATAATCCTCGTATTATTAATCTTTAGATCGCCGGGGACTTAAAACTATTAATAAATACTAAGTTTCGTAGAGGACTAAGCTAGCGGTCTCTCGCTATTAAATTCGCTAACTAGGAGAGGAAGACCTACGGAATATCTATACTTAAAGAGCGAGCGACTAACCTATTAGTCGAGCCAAGTCGTAAGCTCGGATATATTATAGAGTTTCTTAATACTAATATATATCGCTTCTATAACCTTATAGTAGTAAGGGTAGGAATTAAATACGGATTAAAGCTACTCGTTTCCGAAACGTTACTAGGTGGAATAGGATATTTAGCTATCTTAATTTTCCGATACAGAGAATTTCGAGTAGTTAAATATATAGAGTTAAATAGCTTAACGGATACGATTAAAAAATTAGAATCGATTAAGAAGCTCGCGGAGTAAAAGGCCGAATAGTTCGGTTAATACTAGAGCATTTATAATAGTAAAAGGCTATAACTAGCGTTTATATAGCTAAATTTCCTATAGTATAGTATAAAAAGACTATCGGAACTAATAAGCTTTAATCTCTCTCTAGAGTAGAAACTAAACGTCGCCGTTCGGATTACTTATCTAGTCGGCCTAAACGCCTAAAGGCACGCGAGCCGTATAGTAAGTTATTTAGTTAATTAATCTTATACCTACTAAAAGTCTTAGACTAACTACGGAGAGTAGACTTAAGCTGATATATAAGTAGGGCTTCTCTTACTAGTAGAGCCGGAGTGGAAGCCTTAGCTATCTCTAGTAGACGTAAGTAGGCTTACTTCCGACCTAATCCTAGAGGTTTATTAACCGTCTAAAGAGAAACTAGTAACACCCGCGAGCGCTTTTAAAATCGCGGCCTCGTCGCCTTTTTAATAGACCTAGACCTATTAATATAAATAGAATTAGTAATCTCTAGTATCGTACGTTCTATTACTATAGCATCTTATACCCTTAGATTCGCGGATAAGCTCTAGTAGATATAATAGCACGAATATAAATAGTATAACTAGGATTACAATAGACGGCACTACTTATTAGAGCTCGGGCTATTTAATTCCTATATCTTCTTCGCGGAATAATCCTACGAAAGGAGCTTATAGATCTATCTTAAGCTACTACCTATAGTATAATAATTAATATAAGGTACGTACCGAAGACGGAGGCGAAGGATATAATCCCGTAGCTATAGTCTAGCTCTTATAGAATATACCTTCGAGATCTTTTCCTACTACTACTATAGGAATAGAGTAGTTATATAGCTTTAGAACGCGTAAGTAAAGTCTTAAAATATAGGGCCGTTTCTTATAACTAAAGTAATAAAGAATTAAGCTATATAGTAATAAATATAGCACCGAATATCTTTAACAATGTCTAGGCGTTCTCTTAACCCCTTAACCCGAAGCTCTATAACGAGGCCTAGTAACTCTCCTAACCCTTAGAACCGCATCTCTTTAACGACGCCTAGCTACTCTCCTAACCCTTAGACTCGAGACTCTTTAATAATACCTCCTCCGAACTCGACCCTAGATCCTTCTAAAGTAAAATTAATTTATAAGAGAAGGAAAAGAAGATCTAGGCTTAGCGAGATATCCACTCCTATAGTAATATATATTCTTTCTTCAATAATTAACGGCGATTTTAAAATCGTTAGCTTTCCTTATATAACCCTTATCGGGTAGATAAAGGCGTTCCCTTCTAAACTAAAGAATAGCGAGGACTTAGGACCTAGTATTCGGATTATCGACTATCGGCGGATTAGAAACTAATATATATATTAACGGTAACCCTAATTCGAGGATATCTTACTATACCTTTTAAATAAGTTCTATATCTTTAAGTAACGTATATATTCTAGATAATCCGTCGTCTATATATAGCTCGAAATTATCTACGTTTATCTTTTCGAACTTCACCTTATACGTCTAGTCCTCTATTCCTACTAAGATTCTCTAGTCGCTACTACTTAATAGTTCCTACGCTAGATACGAGATAGCTAATTTAGTCGTAGATATAGCGATTTAATAGGTATAAGATAGTTTAGGAGTACGGGAGTATAGGATGTTATCCGTCTATCCTAGTCTATAATAGAAGCCTAGCGAGTATAAGCGTTAGTCCTATAGCGTCCGGTATTAAAAAGTGTATAACCTTATAATATCGGATATATATTAGTAGCGCGTAGACTACTCTAGCCGATACCTAAATCCGCTATAAGCCGTTAGAAGTAATTATAGGGCGTAATAAGTCCTCTTAGCGAATTAAGGGATAAGAAGCGTAGGTTATCCGGCTACGTTATATAATTAGGTCTTTACTTAGCCTTTTACCCCACTATAGGGCGTAGTTATATACGTTAAGCACTATCGTAAATAAGGGCGAGAATAAAGGGTTTACGTTTATTATAAGAGAATTTACGCTACTATTCGATAGTATTAAACCTCTATATTAAGCGATACGGAATGTTCTTAGAAGGGTAGAGAGCTATTTACCGGACTTTCGCTTTACTTTAAACTAAATAAAATATAGAGCTCTCTTAGTATACCGGTTTATTATACTAGTAACGATCCGTAAGTATACTAGATAACCGAGATTATAGTCTAGTAGTAATAAAGCTAGTTATATACTAAGTACTATAAGTTATAATCCTATCCTTTTCTACTTCCTATCCGCTCCTTTTTTCTACTTTAAAAGTCTACTCCCGGTATATATAAAGTCCCTAGAACTACTATAATATAAAGGAATAAAATATCTAAGAATCTTTAGGTCTTACTAATAATAAAGTCTATACCGAAGTCTAAGCTTTCCCGTTCTAGGCGAGAGAAGCACGCCTCTAGCGACGATAGTAATAATAGCGAGAAGGATTCTTCGTTCTAAAGCTCTAGTTCTAGCGAGTCTATTTCGTCTTCCGATACTTTATTAGAAGGGGAAGGCTACGAAGCTTTTTAGAGGAGACTTTACGTAGTAATAAAGGAAGCGAGGAAGCTAAGGAAGAATAGATAGGCGAAATCGAAAAAGGGTAAAACGAATAGTAGTAACCTTAGTTCTAGTAGGGACTCTAGCTCTTCTAAAGGTAAGAAAGGGGAGAGGGTTAAGGTAAGGAAAGTTAAGAAGCCGAGCGTAGGGTAGAAAGCTAAATTTAAAAGGGTAAAAGATTAGGATTCCGATTCTAATTATAGTACTTTCCCTAGTAAGATTAGGCTCCGGAGAAAGGCGCGCGCTAAGGAGGAGAGAGCGAAAGTAGCGAAGTAGGCTAAGTAGAAGAAGAAGAAGAAGAAGAAGAAAGGTATTAAGGCGGAGTTTATACGGGTTAATCGCTTATAGAGTAATAATAAGTATAGGTATATTCTAGAGAAGTCGAGCGAGTATACCGAAGTAGGCGAATATAAATAGTATACCTTTAACGTCCGCCGTATATTTAACTAGGAAAATAAATATACGGCTACCTACCTAGATATTATAAGTAAGCTACTTAAGGCTACTTTAAGGTATATTATAGGAGAAGTAAAAGGCATCTCTTTAGAGGAGGATTCCCCCTACGTTAACCTAAATACGATCTTCCTCTTTCTTGAAGAACTACGTACCTATATAAACGACCTTAGGGCGTAGAGCACTTCCGAGGCGAAAAGGGGAAACGCGAAAGAGGTTACCCTTAAGGCTAGACACCTTAAAGTGCTTATTAAGTATCTTAATAAAGACTATAATAAGACTAAGAAATCTCTCTACCCCCTACTCGAAAGTAGGAAAATTACTTTTAACCTCCTCTAGGCACTTTTTAAGAGTAACGAGACTATTTACGCACTAATATACGATACGGAGGAGGAGCCTAGAGCTTTTAAGGTTAACTACGCTAATTTAGTAAGTAAAAGACGTACCGAAACTATTAAAACGTCTTACCGACTTATCTATAATAGGATTTATCGCTTCTTAAGGGTGAATACTATAAAATCGAAGGGCGCTACCTAGAATACGACGGTAAATACTTCGGAATAGGTAGTTTAGAAATCACCGTCGATAAATTTAAGGGACCGCGTAAGATTTCTAGCTTAGCCTATTATCCTCTAAAGTTCTATTAAGACTATAAGAAGCTAAGAGAATAGATAACTAAGCGTAGCAAAAAGTTCGTCGCCCTCAAGGGCGTGTAAAATCGTCTTTAGAAAGGCATAGCTTTCTATAAGGTAGTTAATTACCCTTCCCGAGAACTAGAGACTTCTAACTAAGTTACCTTAGAAAAATCGATAGCTCGTAAAAGTTAATATCGACGGTAGGGTAATAATAGATCCTACGACTTTCAGGCGCGTTAACCTAAATTACCCTATTTCTACGCTTAAATCCGAGGATAAGGACACTCTAAGTAATTTAGAATCTTAGGATAGCTATAAGTTCGAGAGCACCTTAGACGAGAAAGGCGAATACTATACGGCTTAATTTAACGATAAGAAGAAGGAGCCGAAACCTAAAAAGAAGTTAGTTAAAGATAAGAAGAGCGATACTTACTACGTTATTAACTTACTAGTCGATAAAGAAGGTAACGTAGTCTAGAAGAAGGATATCGAGGAGATTCTAAGACGAGAGAACTCTAGTAAGTACGAGTTTACTAATAAAGAATATCTCGTTGCGAGTCCTATCGTACTCGGCTTTACCTTTAGCGAGAAGCTCTAGGTCGAGTTTACCGTTTCTAGTATTAGTAATATCGAGTAGAACGAAGGCGCTTTCGACTCGCTTGTTATACTATATAACTAGAAAGATATTCTTAGAGCTCTTATAGAGTCTTACGCACTTAAAGCTAAGAAAAATATTAACGATATTATTCAAGGTTAGTATTATTTTTAGGTCTAATCTATACTATTAGACTAATGCTCCTACTTAGGTAAGGGGTGCGGCCTTATAGCGGTGCTATATAGACCGCCTAGTACCGGGAAAACTCTTATAGCTAAAGGTATCGCCGAGCTACTTAAGAAACCCCTCTACGTTAGTATCGCTACGTCTATCTCTATAATATACTAACTTATATCTTAGGCGGTATCTATTAGAGAGCTTAGGATAAAAGATGGCGATGTTAAGAAGAACCTCTCTACGATACTTAATATCGCTAATACGTAGGGTGCGGTGTTACTAATTAACGAGGTAGACGTCTTCCTCGAATAGCGAGAGCCTTACGATATCGGTCGTAACGCGCTTATTAGTATCTTCCTACGTATCCTAGAGTACTTCTAGGGTATAATCTTTCTAATAACTAATCGTATCGTAACGTTTAACGAGGCTTTTAAATCTCGCATTTATATCGGAATTAGATACGGAGAACTCGATATTAAGGCTAGAAAGAGTATCTAGAAGTTATTTATTAATAAGGTTAGAGTATTACCGGGTATAGATATTATAAAGATTATAGAGGAAGATTACTCGAAGCTATCTAACTTCGCTATTAACGGACGAGAGGTATAGAACGCTCTTTTCTCTCTTTCGCCTCTCGTTCTCTATCCCTTCTCTACCTTTTGTTCGCCGTGCTTCGGACGTAATAAGCTAATAAGAAACCCGTAATAGATTAAGAACGTAGTCCGTATAGCCTAATCCCTAGCCCTTATTAAAAAGGAAAAGCTTAGTATAAAGTAATTCCTTTTAGTTCTCTTCGTCGGTAACGTCTTCGCTAAGGACTTAAAAGGACCCGGTTATAAGGAGGCCCTTAAATTTTATATATAATTAAGAAAATAGTTTAAGGGCTTAATTATAATAAAAGTAGATATATTATATAGGGTTTTCTAGACTAGATTAATAAAAACGAATAGTTTTATTACTTATCTATTATACTATATTAATACCTAGGGTTTTAATCGCTTCTAGCGTCCTTAGCTTAATATCTACTCTCTATACGGAGTAAAACTATTAGCCTCGAGCTATAGTTCGTAATTTAATCTTTATACTAATAGGATCCCTACGGGCTATAATTAGTCTTTATCGAGGACGGAAACGGTATATATAGAGCGAGTAAGCGCCCTTAAACTAGATCGGGTTAAATCCGCGAATAGAGTATAGTAGTCCTATATATCCCTTCTAACGGCTTTACTCTAGAGTCGAAAGCGCCTAAATTCCTATCTATTATCGTTTTTCCTCTATATATAGGGACTAGTAGCTCGCTATAACCTTCGACCGCGGAAGCTATAGTGCCTAAGGATATTATTTTTAGGTACGCGCTTATAAGGGGGGCTACTACCGTCCTCGTTAATTAAAGGATAAGTAGATACTATCGTATCCAAGAGTCGTATTTCCCGATATAAGTTAGTAAGGGTTTTGCCGGAGGGTCGCTTATTTACTACTAATAACACGGGAGTATTGGTAATCTGACCCCGCAATTTTACGTAGTAGGGCTAGGCGTTCTTCCGGTATTATAGAGGCTATATATTAAGACGGTCGGCTAGCACCCGCTCTAGCGTAGGTATAGTAGAAGGCGACTAGTTTATTACTAGGGCGAAACGCTAACTACTAGACGAGAGCTATACCGCTAAAAGACGTAACGGAACACCTATAGGAGAGAATTTAGGCGAGAAATATAGAGTAGATAGATATACACGCCCGGTAGCCTTTTCTAGGAAACTATATAAAGCGAACTCGATTATAATTAAGCTACTAGTAATCTTCTCGCTTTTTATACTCCTAGACCTAAGGATTATCTCCGCGACCTAATAGTTTTGCCGGCTTCGGACGTCTTAGTTCTATCTAAGGTAATAGAGAAGTTCCTAAGTTTCTATTTATTATTACGAGTCTTCGCTCTTACCTCTATCGAAGTTAATAATTTTATTTTACTTAACCTTTAATTGTCTTATAGGCGTCGTAATTACTCCTATAGCTATAACCTATAGCTAACTTTCGCAGCCCTAGTAGTATTTACCGGGTCTATATTTTTTCGCCTCCTATATAGCTAACGTAGACGACTTTCCTCTTAATTTAGATCTTCGAATCTCGTCTTTATATCTATAAGGTAAGCGTCTAAAAAATATAGGTTATACCGGCTAATCTTATTATCTTCTTAGGTAGGAATAATAAATAGCTTATTTACTAGCCTTCTAGTGAATCTATAAGTTAGGAGATAACCGAGAATCCTAGCTAACCTAATAGCTTCTATTACCTCTACTAATAAGCCTCCTACCTCCTTCTAAAAAGTCTCCTAGAACCTTTTCTATAGAGTATCGTAATCCTCGTATTATCTCTAGCTAATTTCTCGATATAGGGTACCCGAAAAATCTTATAGTATATATAGGTTTAAGCTAAAGGGATAGATTACTACTTTAGCCTAGTTAATAATGCCGGTTAGCCGGCTAGAGACTAGATAGACTATTATATTATAGGAGCTAAAGTTAGCGTACGATAGAACGAATAGAAGACGGTAGAAAATTAATAGTATAGAATTAAGGGATTTTTATATAATTAGATAGAATCTTAATAGAAGGTGGTAGAGTAAAAGCTAGAGATCTTTAATATACTTTTAACGTAGTTACTCGATAGAACTTCTATTAATACTTTATAGTACCTTCTATAAGACGGTAAAGAACCTACTAGAGTATTATTAGCAATTTCTAGGCGTTTAGTAGTGCGGATAACTTACCGCGTAAGGTCTACTATAAAACCCGCTCGTAAGGTAAAATTTTCCTTAGAATCTTTGGCGTAGGTATTCGTAAGGCGAAACTTAACGTAGCTAATACCTAGAATCCTATCTAGGGATTATACTAAGGCTATTTCTTAGCTTATATCTCTAAGCTATCTATAATATATAATAGTAGGAGCTAGATTACTATAAATCTTTCTCGCGAGGGCCGCTATCTTAAGTCTTAATAATAGTAACTATAGGCGGAATTTAGACGACGAACTCTAAGTAAGCTCTACCGTAGACGGTGTAGCTATAATCTCCCTAAATCGGAGCGGGTAATATACTACCTCCTACTAAGGACGTAGCTTTCTCGTCGTAAGCTTCTCGCGTAGTAGACGTCTTCGTAAAGAATTTAGCGATTTTATCCTTAAGGATATACTTAATATAAGTAGGTATAACTAACGACTTAATATATATAGACTATAGTACTGGCGTAGAGACGGTATAACGAGAGAGAAGCGCGCGTTACCGTAGGTAATATTAGGGCTCGGAAACCTTTCCCTTACGGGTTAGCGCTCCGATTTTCTTTATCGAACGCGCTCTAAACTCTCGTAATAGTGCGAAGTACTAGCTACCCTATTACCCTAATAGGATTAGGCTAGATAAGTACCGAGCCCTAGTATAAACATTTTATCGCGGTACTCTAGCTAGAACTTAGGTAAGCTTAACGACTAGGATACGTTTTTAGATCGTTAGGCAGCGGAGCTAATCGACTATTCATTCTCTAGACTTCTACTATATCGCTTATTTCGAGAGTATTAACGGTAACTACCTTTACGACGGAGGTGCGGAAAGGCTACTACTAGAGTAGAAAGTGCGGCGCGGTAGACTCCTTAACGAGCGGGATGGCGTTAAGTAGGAGTAAGAAGCTATACTCCCTAGTCTAGATAATCTATTATATAGGGTAGGCTCTTTAACTTTCGAACCTTAATCTATCCTAGAGATAAGTAGATACGAATACTTTCTCTTATATATAGAGCTTACTCCGTATAAAAGTAATAGCCTAGGAGACGCTTAAGAGTAGAACTCTTCGATTTATATCTTAACGTCGACGATAATAAGGAGAGCTTATATAACTAGCGTAATCTAAGTAATATATTAGTATACTAGAAGCGCGACGTAGTATAAAAAGCCCTATACCCTAAACCGTCTTCTCTCGAAAATATTATTCGTTAATTATCTACCGAAATAGTATTTTACTAAGCCCTTAACCTCGTTTAGGTACTTACTATATCCGCTAACCGTACTCTCACCGACGCCGAGAGATAAAATAAAGCGTAACTCGGTGAAAAGGTAATCTAGGCCATTAAACGTCTCTCTACCGTGCTAATGCTAAATTTTTAAAGCGCATTTTTAGGCCGACGAATATAACTTCCGGCTTACCTTCTTACGGAACGAGTCGCGACCTACTACTTTCTCTCTTTCGAGGCCGTAATAAACGAAAGAGCCTAGCGTTATAAAGAGCTATATAAAAGACGGGTAGGAATAGGCGGAGGTTCTAGCACGTATCCGAAACCGAGATTTTCTTAGAAAGAATATACTTAAGAGCTTAGCTAGTAAATTTAAGGTGTTTCGGGATATAGGCGGTCGGCTAAAAGACGGGGATAGGTCTATAGGATAAATAGTTTAAGTTATAATATATAGGGGTTTGCATAGGTTTTATATCTTATATAAAATAATAATATTAAGGTTCTTTCTCTCCCTAATATACTATCTAGACCTATACCGTCCTATCCCTACCGACGAATATTATCCTCTCTTTCCTCTTAGCTAGGTATATCTTTATCTACTTATATAGAACTTATTAAAGAGTACCCTCCGTGACGTCGAGTAACTCGCGCTTAAGCCTCGACATATCCTAATTACGCCCTCTTACTACTAAACCTATCGAGCGTAATTAAGGCTATTCTTTACTATCTACCGAGAAGTCTACTCTTATATAGATATAGAGGGGAAGGGAGTAGTAAGATTACGCTAGTAAGAGATTAGAGAGGGAGGATAACTATAAGCGTAAAGCTATACGGTGGAGCTTCCTAGTTATAAGGGACTTTACGCCTTCTTATATACTGCCGCGTGCGATATATAAGATAGTAAAGGAAGAATAGTAAAGCGGCGTAAAAAGAAGTTAAGAACGTTTAATACCTAACGAGGCTATTCTAATTATATAACGTTACCCTACTAGCCCACCTAGCTCTAGGCGGTTATATTAGTTATTAAAAGTATATATTACTATCACGTCGCAAAATATTTTTCTTTATTAGTCTCTAGATACTTCGTATCGATTATCTCTATACGAGCTAGAAACTATTAACTCTACTCTATTAATAAGAAGACGGATATACCGTCGTTACTAGAAAGCGAAACGTTCGAAATATACTTAGATTCTAAGCTCCGTTCTTTCTCGAGGTGAGTATAAATTATCCCCTATAACCCTCTAGTCCGGCTAATACTAGTTTAAGACTCGTTCTATCGACTCTACTTAAATTTAAGATCGGTCCTAAGGATAAATCTTTCTATATATATAAGGCGATACTCGATAGCTATCCGGTTTTTTAGAAGATACTAGAGCTAAATAAGTTTAAAGAGGGCTAAGAACGAGTAATTTACCTCCTAGATATAGACCCCTAAAACTTTTTAGCCGCCGCCGAGTTTTTCTATCTATAAGATTACTTTCTATACCGAAGACTATCGGCGGGTAATACTAACCTTAGTATTTCGAATTAGCTATATATTAAATCTATTAAAGACTCGAGTAGTCCGCGTAAATAATAATATTACGCTCGGTTAAGCGACTCTATAGCTAATCGGAATATATAGACGTCTACGGATTACACTTATTACCTCTTCTTACGCGAACTATAAATTTACCTATTTACCGATAAATATAATATTAAAGAGCTATAAGCCTATATCGTAGGTAGAATTAAAGACCTATATCCGATTAATCTCCGCGAAATATTTATACTAGCCGGTATATTTTCCTGTAGGAAGGTAGACGAGGAAATAAAAGGGTTTCTCCGTTCGAAGATCCGTAAAAGGAAAAGTAATCTATATAAGGAACTATAATAGAGAGATCTTATTAAGTCTAGTATTAAGATAGGCTTAATATAGGAAGTTATCGTAGCTCTATTAAGCTAAATTACACATTTTTCGTACGACGTTTAATTCTACGAATATAAATATAAATATCCTAACTAGCTATTATCCGGCTTAAAGATCTAATACTCGGTCGACTTAAGATAGCTAAGCGTTATAGAACGGCTAGATTTTACTAGTAGCTTTATTTAAGATCTCTATAAATTTCTTATAAGACGTATCCTTAGGAACTATTAATACTATAGCTTTAGCGTAAGAGCCGTATACCCTTATCTAATCTTTAATAGACTTTCGTTCCGCCTCGCTCGCCGCCTACTACTTTAAGATATTTACCTTCCTAGTAGCGCCTTTAGCTACACCTAGCCTAGCGTCGGGTATAGCCTTAATTTCGAGTAGTTTACGACTAGCTAACTCTTTAGGATATAGCGACGGCGGTCGGTCGTATAGAACTTCTTCAGATATAGCAAATATTTTAACGCCCTTCTTATTCTCGTTTCTTCTCGTCCTCCTACTATTACTAACGCTAAGATCCTTCTAAGAGTAATTAGAATTAACCTCTATAGAAGGGGAATCGATGGCCGATTCTATAGTCTCGAGCTTAGGAATACCTTCCCGGACTTTAGTTAGAGGAGTATACTTATTACTAGACGCTAGACTCGTAAAAAGGTCTATAGCTAAATAGCCTCCTCTCCTAATTATAGTAGTAATCTAATTCTACTATACTATATCTCTATTATCTTTAAATTCTCTTATAGCCTAGCTCTTAAACTATTTCTCAAAGAAAACTCCTTACTCGTCCTTAAACTCCTCGTAAGTTTCCTTAGCGATCTTAAGAAAGTTATAAAACGGGATAGGACCGCCTATCTATATTTTTTAGATAATAAGGCCTTATAGTTAGTAAAGTTAATAGTTAAGAGTAAGGCAGTAGAGGCGACCTTCTTTATAGTACATAATAGAGCTCTTATCTTCTAATCCTAGTGTCCTTATATCGAAAATATCTTTACTCGACTAGCGTAGAGTAGGGTTAAAGTCTCTAGTATATAGGAAATTAAGTAGTAGCGTAAATAACTCCGGGTTAACGTCTAGTAACTCTAGATAAGTAGAGCTATATACGTTAACCCTATATATATACTTCTCCTTTAAGATAGGGGATACCGAAAGAACGGCTTAATAGACCGAGAATATATCCTTAAGTAGGCCGACGGTAACCGAAAGCTAATCGGCTTATCTACTATCTCTAGTATTAGGATAATAAATAATAGGTCTATAAGGACGCTAGTATATAATATCTCGGGGATATCTAGATAGAGCGTAAGTCGAATTTATTATTATATTTACAATAATAAGAGAAATTTTACCTCTAAGAAGATCTTCTCCGAAGTCTAGTAAAGAATTAACGACTACGCTCTCTTCTAGCTAAACCGTGAGGGGTTTATCGCCGCATTCTCCTAGATCTCTCTCTTTTTACCGGAGTATCGTCGTAGGCTATAGTCGGATCGCTAATAATAGAGAACCTTCCGGAGTTTCTTAGAACGACTAAAGATCTCTTAGCTATCTACGTTAAATGAGTTCGATTATTATAGAGTATCTAGAGACGAGATCTTTTATAAAGATAAGTATAGGTTAAGAGGAAGCGGGGGGGTCGTCCACCTAACGCCATTTATATAAAACCTATATAGTTTTCGATTACATAGCTTAAGATAACGTTAGGCTTCTTTCACTTCGGCCTAGTAATAGAGGTCCTAGTTTTATCTAGTACTAAGATTTCGCACTACGGATAGGCTATCCTAATCTCGGAGTAACTCTTATCTACTCGACGTATCTTTCGCACTCTATATATCTAGACGCTATTAAAAACTCGAACTTTAGCTATACCTCTTTAGTATCCGTATTAGGGTAAAGCCGCAGCGGCTAAGGTTCTATAATAGTCTATTTCTCTCGTATCTCTATCCTAGTAATATTACCGTAACTCTTAAAGTCTATCTCCTCTATTTACCGCTAGAAGCTAGCCCCGAAATTTTTAAAAAGTTCTACTATAACTATATACTTTATAAAAGCGGGGGGATAGAATAGATACTAACGAACGGCGCTATATTAGGTATTATTAGGTAGATATAACCGTATAGCGGTAAAGCTTCTTTTACGAGGAGCTAATACGTCGACTACAAATAAGAAGGGATAAATATTACTACTATTAGTAGTAGAGAGCGGGTCTCCGTAAAAAGTAATCTTACTTTTAAATAGAGGAGTAGCATTATTTTCGTAGGATTATAGAGGTAGGATCGTATTATATCTAGTAGCCGAAAGAGGTACTTAGAAGATAATAAAATTATTAATTAGTTAGGGAGCTAAAGTATCCCCGGTAGATAGGCTTGCCGTACGCTATTATATCTTCCCGCTTAACTAGGGTATAGGGAAGCGACTAAACTCTTAGTTAATAGAGGGAGATTACTATTCGCGGTCGATAGTATAGGGCGCATAGCGTATAATTTAGTAGAAGAGGAGGGCTTAGAACGTGCGATAAAGGCTCTAGATAGTGAACCGTCGATAGGCTATATATTTAACGGCCGTCTTATATTACTTAAGATAACAACTTCACCCTATTAAATTAACTATTTACTACGTTCTATCCTCTAGTTTTTATTTCTATCCCGAATAAAGAACGTATACTATAAGTAGAAAAGCTCGTACGTAGCTAGTAATAGGAGATAGCTACGTATAAGATTATAAGTTACTAACTTAACCTACCCCTTTAAAGTTATATTCGAAGTCCTTACCGGCGCCGATAGCGACCTCGAGATAAGAGATAGCTACCCGACTTCCCTTTCGAGATGCTAGAGCGTAAGTAGTAGATATAATATTTTTAATCTAAAGTATATAATTAATTAGTATAAGAGTCCTATAAATAACCTTATCCGAATACTTACCTAGCGACCGTTAAGGTCTTTTTTCGTAAGAAAGTTAAGGTCCTTACGACTATAATATACCCCTCCCTTTTTAGTAATAGCCTTTTTTAGGAAGCTCTCCTAGATACCCCTTTTAGTAGCTAGCCCTAGCGATTTATACTTTAACGGGAGGTGTATTCTACTCGCGATAGCGTCGTTAATCTACTTAACCCGGTTAGTCGTAAGGAATATAATCCCTTAATAATACTCTAGTTCTCGTAAGAAGATAGAGACGAGGGCATTACGGTAGACGTTATAGAGGGAGCGTTACTCTAGAAATACGTCGGCTTTATCGAGAAGGAGGACGGCGTTCTATTTATCGGCGCGCTAAAAGATTAGGGGTAACTACGATTTAAGTTTCTCTATAGATATACCTAGTTCCCTAGCGGAGATCTACTAAGTTAATATTAATAGTAGTCTTATCTACTAATAGTAAGATATACCGAATAGAGCGGCCTTTAAAGATATTCGGATATTCCCTTAGCTATTAAAGTCTTACCGACGCCGGTGAGCCTACTAGTAAAAGGATTAGCTCTATAGAATTAGATTAATAAGGTTTAAGACTATACTATAAAAGAATAATTAAGCCTAGCCCTTTCCCTACGATAAAGTCATCGAACGTATACTTAGTCTCTCGACCTATATAGGCCTTAGCTAGTGCCTAGATAACTTCCTTCTACTTAGTAGGGATCGTAAGTTAAGCGAAAGCCGCGGGATTCTAATTAATATCCTTAATGTCGGTAACCGCAAACTTAGCTATATAACGTATTAGCCTAGCGTAACTTATGGCTACGAGAGAATTCTACTTACCCTATAGTTTATTACCGTAACTAAATCCTAGTATAGTCGGGCTATAGAGGATTAGGTTATCTTCATTTATCTTAGTAGGATCTTTACTATTACTCTTAACTTAATCTAATAGGTTCGTCGAACGATCGTTACTCCCAAAAATAATCTAAGCCCTATCTAATAAATCTTATTTAGCCGATTAATTAATAGAAGGCCTAGTATAGTTAGGGTTTACCTCTTAGAAGAAGACCGCATCGATTATAATTCGGCTATTAACGGGTACCTTAATCGGCTGCCCTTTATATATATAGAAGGCGTCGCCTCGGTATTAATAATAGTTAACGCCTATTAAGGATATAAACTTTCGACTATAGTCGATAAGATTTACCTTAACCTAAATCTTATTCGGATAGTATTTAAGAGGAAAGGCGTTAAGAGAGTCGATCCTCTTTATCCTACGGAACTTTAAAATAGTAAGCTCGATTAAGGTCTCCCCGAACGCTTTACTATCGAAATCTACGTACTAGTACTCTAGGTAAAAGTATTACACCCCGTTATCTATCGTCCTCTCCTCGCGGAAATAATACTTAATATACCTCGGCTTACCGGTACTAAAATAGGTAGTATAAACCGCTATATTAGGTTTAAAAAGAGCCTATAGTAGATCGTAGGTAATTTCGTAGCCCTCGAGAAGCGCGGTAAGGCGTTTAGTCGTAGAGGTATAGGTCGTCTTTACGAAGTCGACTAATAAGTTAAAGTGTTTTAGGTATATAGGATCGTATTAGTACTCTTCTAATTCGGTGAGGCGGTTATATAATAAGCTCTACTCGACCTAATTAAGATTAGTAGCTAGTTCGTAGCTTCGAGCTCTTAAGTAATAGGAATACTTATACTATAGGTTTATCTTCTCTTAGGTAGATTCCGTTAATATCTCGTAGGACCGTCCTTAGGATATCACGTAACCCTTCCGATTTAATATCGACGAAGAACGTCGGGTCCGTAGTCTTCTTATCTAGCGTGCGATATCGTTAATAACGAGGAGCTATATAGAGGTCGACTTACTTACTAATTCTCACACAAAGCACGAATATATACTCGTATAGCTCGTCTACTTCTCCCGATAGCGTTATAGATTTAACGATATTATATTTATACTCTTTCTTATTCTAGCTATAGGTAGTAATCTTAGCTTTTTAGGTTTATATTTTACGGGAGACGTATACTTCGTTAATCGTCTTAAATTCCACCTTCGAGGCCCTCGCTCGTAAAGCTTTCTTATCTCCGGATTTCTCTCTAGTACTCGCCGGCTAAATAGCTCCTACGGTAGTCGGGGCGCTCTAGATAGTTTAAGTAGCTTTTAGTAAGTCCGTAAATAGTTAGACGTGCCCCGAATTAAGCGTTTACTTATATACGTATAGTTTAGGGCTACTTAGGAGTATCTACGGCCGAGGTAAACTTAGAATAATATCGGTGGGCGCTATAGTCGGGTGCGGGAACGTTCGCGGCTAAGCTTTATAGATATTTTTAAGATAGTTAAAGGACTTTAAGTAGATAGAGGTCGACTAGCTAGGCGGTTATCTTATCTATATATATATCTATTAAAAATACTCGGCTAGTAGAGATACTATATTAACTCTTTACTATTCGTAGTTAATTAAATATAATATAGTAGCTTAACTATAGGCTCGAAACGATTAAGCTTTAACCGTAACGCGAATTTTAGTAGTCTTTAGTTATTATACTTCTTACTACGAGTGTGTGCGTACTTAGTAGCTAATCGTCTAGGAGGCTTTATAGACGCGTCTATATCGATCGGTATAGGGAAGGTATCTAAAACTTCGAGTAGCGTTCACAGCGATTAGAGAGGCGTCCATAGTTGCGTCTATAGTTACGTCTATAGATACGTCTATATACAATGTGCGGGTTAGGGTCCTTATCTAGCGTAATTAGAAGACACCTATATAAGGAATATATACCTATTAGCGGCTAGTAGTTTAAGACTTTAGCTTCCGATAAGTTAAGATCTATTATCGAAATCTTAGCTAATAAGGGGATTTCTCTAGGCCGGCACGGCCGGATAAATCTACCCGCTTTACGTTAGGACGATTATATATAACTTAGTTTAAAAAGCTTCCGAGGATAAGCCGGCTAATCGATTTTACACTCCTCCGAGGCGCCTACTTATTAACCGGTAAAGCTCGACGTCCTTCTAGATATCTCTATTTATAAAGACGTTAGTATATTACACGTCTTCCTTAAAGGCTTACTATCGATTTAGACTTCTAAAGTAAACCTTAATAACCTTTCCTTACGTTCGAGCGGTTAAATTAAGCGGAGAGATATTTACCCTCGATGGAAACCTCTAAAGCGCCGTAACGTCTCTAGAGAAAGATAGATATCTACTATTAAAGGGTGTAATAGACTTAAGACCTATAGAGCCTACGATGAAAGCGCGATTATACTGCGCAATGGGGCCGGGTAACCCAATTTGGGGTGGGGTAGGTTAGGTCAAAATAGCACTTAGGGCCGGGTTAGGGTCGGGTTATTAAAATTAGATGAAAACCCGACCTAACCTACCCAAAAAGGGGTTACCCATAGGCTAACCTATATTTAGTTAGGTTAATAGATTAATGGATTAATGGATTAATGGATTAATGGATTAATGGATTAATGGATTAATGGATTAATGGATTAATGGATTAATGGATTAATAGATTAATGGATTAATAGATTAATAGATTAATAGATTAATGGATTAATAGATTAATGGATTAATAGATTAATAGATTAATAGATTAATGGATTAATGGATTAATAGTTTATAAGGTAGTTTATAAGGTGTTAATTAATGGTTTGGTAGATTGATGGGGTGGTGGATTAATGAGGTGGTTGATGAGGTGGTTGATGAGGTAGTTGACGAGGTGTTTAATTAATGAGGTGGTTGATGAGGTAGTTGATGGGGTGGTTTATAAGGTGTTTAATTAATGAGGTGGTTAACGAGGTGTTTAATTAATAAGGTAGTTGATGAGGTGGTTAATGGGGTGGTTTAGATATTGTAATAATTATTGTAATAACTATCTTATTAACCACCTCGTTAATTAACCACCTTATGAACCACCCCATTAACTAAGAGGTGGTTAATGAGGTGGTTAATAGGGTGGTTTATAAGGTGGTTGACGCGGTGTTTAATTAATGAGGTAGTTAATGGGGTGGTTTATAAGGTGTTTAATAGGGTGGTTTATAAGGTGTTTAATTAATAAGGTAGTTAAGGAGGTGGTTGACGAGGTGTTTAATTAAT
>JAABUP010002492.1_pt1 | contig 35419 bp, 34 predicted proteins | sample 5559201 | NCBI WGS metagenome assembly JAABUP01 (sample SAMN10711887, study PRJNA513373) | rock metagenome | isolation source: Antarctica rocks | place: Antarctica
CTCTCCGCGCCGGCCCGGGCAAACCGCGCCTCCCCAGACGCCCGCTTCACACCAGCCACCTAGCCGCGGTCCCGACCGAATCGGCGCCGACCTGATCGGCGCCAAGCTCATGGGAGCGGACCTTCGCGGCGTCAGCCTGCGTGGGGCCTACCTGCTCGGGGCCGACCTTCGCGGCGCAGACCTGAGCAGGACCGATCTGCTGGGCGCCGATCTACGCGGCACCGATCTGTGCGCGGCGCGCTTGGTGGACAGCCTGTTCCTGACCCAGCCGCAACTGGACTCGGCGCGCGGGGACACCGCCACGACCCTCCCGGCATGGGCGACCCGCCCGGGTCACTGGTCAGGCTCCGCCGCCCCGCAGAAACCCGGACGCCCTCCGAAGGGTCGCCGTCGCTGCGAGCCGTAAGGACCACGGTCACATTTCGGACCGACAGCCTGCTCGGCAGGTTCGCGGCTGATCTGTGTATCTGGCGGGCGCTGCTAACGGGGCCAAAGCCTCGCCCACCGGGTCAACCTCCTCGACGTAGATCCGGGTCAGAAGGTCGTAAGAATCAGCCGTCGATCCTGCGACGTCGATTGTCGGGCACCAGAACTCGTGCGATGTCCGCAGTTTGCACGCCGGCGGTCGGGCGCCAACTACTCGACCGCCGCCCGCCCGCCCGGCGGGCATTGCGCACAACCGAGCAGCAGGGGGAGTGCTGGCGGTACACGAGGAGATCGGATCGCTCGTTGAGGGCCACCTCCTCCGAGCGGACGAGCAGGTGGCGTCCGGTCAGGCGATCTGCAGGACGACCTTGCCCAATGCGTGACCTGACTCCACCGAGGCAAGGGCGTGCTGGGCGTCGTCGAACGCCAACACGTCGTTGACGTGCGGGTCGAGCTTGCCGTCGGCGACCAGCCTGGCCACCTCGTCGAGCACTCGGGACGTCCGGTCGCGCTGGACTGCCGCGCCGCCCAAAGCTTCAGCGGTCGGCGGGTCGGCCGTGGTGACGAGCTTGCCGGGGTTCTTAACCAGTCCGGCGACGCTTCGCAACGCGTCCTCGCCGACGAGGTCGAGGATGCCGTCGACGCCGTCGGGGAGCAGCGCGCGTACGCGTTGCTCGACCCCGTCGCCGTAGGGCACGAGGACGGCGCCGAGGGACTCGACCAGTGCGCGTTGTTCCTCGCTGGCGGTGCCGAACACCGCGATGCCGGCGTCCCGGGCGATCTGCGCCGCGGCCACCCCCACCCCGCCGCCTATCCCGTTGATCAGCAAGGTCTGTCCCTCGGTGAGGGCGAGCTGGACGATGCCGTCCCAGGCCGTGGCGCCCGCCACGGGAAGGGTGGCGGCGTCGTGGAAGCTCAGGCGCGTAGGCTTGCGCGCCGTCCCCACGGCGCTGGTCACCGTGTACTCCGAGAACGCGCCGTGCCCAGGTGCGGGATAGCCGAAGACCTCGTCACCGACCGAGAACCCTTCGACGTCCTGGCCGACCGCCTCCACCACCCCGGACACCTCGCTCCCGAACTCCGACGGCAGCTCGCGCGGCGCCACCTCCCGGAGCTGTCCCTGCCGGGTCTTGTAGTCGACGGGGTTGACCCCAGCCGACCTCACCTTGACCAGGAGCTCGCTGGGACCGGCTACGGGCATGGGCAGTTCGGCGAACTCCTGCGTCTCGGGACCGCCGTACTCGGTGAACCGGAAGACCTTTGGCATGACAACCTCCATCGTGTTGGTCGGGTGCCCCCGGTGGGATTCGAACCCACACTGGCGGGTGTTTGAGACCCGTGCGTCTGCCGGTTGCGCGACGGGGGCCAACGGCTTTGGTCACCCTACGGCGGTAGCGTGACGGCGGTGCAGACACCGTACGGCCCCCCGCGTCGTGTCCTGCTCGCCGAGGACGAGGCCCTGATCCGGCTCGACCTCAAGGAGATGCTGGAGGAGGAGGGCTTCGAGGTCTGTGGTGAGGTCGCTGACGGCGCTTCCGCAGTACGGCTGGCGCACGAGCTGCGGCCGGACGTGTGCATTCTCGATGTGAAGATGCCGGTGCTGGACGGTATCTCGGCGGCCGAGCACATCGTCGCCGCACGCCTGGCCCCCGTGGTGATGCTCACCGCCTTCAGCCAGCGCGACCTGGTCGAACGGGCGCGGCAGGCGGGCGCGATGGCGTACCTCGTGAAGCCGTTCCAGGGCAAGGACCTGGTGCCGACGATCGAGATGGCGACCTCCCGCTTCGCCGAGCTCCGGGCACTGGAAGCCGAGGTGACCGACCTCAGCGGGCGGCTGGAGGCCCGCAAGCTCATCGACCGGGCCAAGGCGGTGCTGCAGACCGGGCACGGCCTGGCTGAGCCGGACGCGTTCCGCTGGATCCAGCGCACCGCTATGGACCAGCGGCGATCCATGCGGGCCGTGGCGCAAGACGTCGTCGACGGCCTCGCGTAACCCTGACCCTTCGCTCGCCGATACCCCTTCGGCCGCTGATCAAGGCGATATCCCCATGATCATCGTGAGGATCATGGGCCTTTCGCCTTGATCAGCGTGCGGGGTGGTGCGAGGCGAGGCGAGGCGGGGCGGGGTCGGGCGGGGTCGGGCGGGGTTGGCTAGGGCGCGCTTGGTTCGACGGTGGGCGCCTCGTCGTCCTCACCGAGGTAGACCCGGCGTACGCGGTCATCGCCGAGCAGGTCCTGGGACGGTCCGCTCATGGCGATAGACCCGGTCTCCAGCACGTAACCGCGGGCGGCGAGACGCAGTGCCTGTGCGGCGTTCTGCTCGACCAGCAGGATCGTCACACCGTCGTGGTTGATCTCGCCGATGATGCGGAAGATGGTCTGGACCACGAGCGGGGCCAGACCCATCGAGGGCTCGTCGAGCAGCAGCACCCGGGGCCGGCCCATGAGGGCCCGGCCGATCGCGAGCATCTGCTGCTCGCCGCCGGACAGGGTGCCCCCGTCCTGGGACCGGCGTTCGCCCAGCCGCGGGAACAGGTCGAACACCCGGTCCCGGTCGGCCTTGAGGTGCCTGCGGTCGCGGTAGGCGCCCATCTCGAGGTTCTCGCCCACCGTCATCCGGGGGAACACCCGCCGGCCCTCCGGGACGTGCCCGATGCCGAGACCGGCGACCTGGTGCGCGGGTAGGCCCTGCAGCGGCTGGCCGTCGAGGGTCAGGCTGCCGCGCGCCGGCCTGAGCAGCCCGCTGATCGTACGGAGCGTCGTCGTCTTGCCGGCGCCGTTGGCCCCGAGCAGGGTGACGATCTCGCCTTCGTCCACCGTCAGCGAGGTGCCCTTGAGGGCCTCCACCGCGCCGTACCGCACGACGACGTCGTCGAGCTCGAGCAGGCTCATGCACTCGCCTCCTGGTCACCCTCGGGCGAGGCGCTGCCGAGGTAGGCCTCCACGACGGCAGGGTCGCGCTGCACCTGCTCGGGGCGACCACCGGCGATGACCTTGCCGAAGTTCAGGACAGTGACCTGCTCCGCAACGCTCATCACCAGGCGCATGTCGTGCTCGATGAGCAGCACGCTGACCCCGGTCTCTGCGACCCGGCGGATGAGCCCCTCGAGGTCGCGCTTCTCCGCCAGGTTGGTCCCGGCGGCAGGCTCGTCGAGCAGCAGCAGCGAGGGCCGGGTGCCCAGCGCCCGGGCGATCTCCAGCCGCCGCTGGTCGCCGTAGGGCAGGCCGGAACTGACCTCGTGCACCCGGTGCGGCAGCCCCACGAACTCCAGCAGCCGTACGGACTCGGTGACGCTCTCGCGGTCGTCCCGCCTCGAACGCGGGAGGCGGAGCATGGCCGACAGCGCTCCGGAGTGCTGGCGCGACTCGACGCCGACCTGGACGTTCTCCAGGGCGGTCAGGGCCGGGAACAGCCGGATGTTCTGGAAGGTCCGCGCGACGCCGAGCGAGGTGATCCGGTGCGGGTTCTTGCCGACCAGCTGGACCCGCGAGCCCCCGTCGGGGTTGAAGAACACCCGGCCTTGCTGCGGCTTGTACGCACCGGTCAGGCAGTTGAACAGCGACGTCTTGCCGGCGCCGTTCGGCCCGATCACGGCGCTGACCGTGCCGCGGGGGATCGTCAGCGACACATCGTCCAGGCTGACCAGGCCACCGAAGCGCAGGGTGAGCCCTTCGGCCTGCAGCACCGGTTCGGTCATGCCGACACCTTGGCGGAGCCGAGCGCGTCGGCGCTGCCCAGGCCCGTCTCGGACAGCTTGATTTCGCGTGAGCGCCGGCGCGAGGGCACCAGCCCCTGCGGCCGGAACACCATCATGATCATGATGACGGCGCCGAAGTAGATGAACCGGTCGGCATCCGGGACCTGAAAGCCGATCAGCGGCAGCGGGTCGCGCAGGAAGTACGCCAGGCCCTGCAGCACGATCGCGCCCAGGACGGCCCCGAAGATGTTGCCCATTCCGCCGAAGATGACGACGGTCAGGACCAGGATCGAGGCCTGCAGGCTGAAGGTCTCCGGGTTGAAGAACTGGCGGGTGGCGTACAGCACGCCGGCGAAGCCCGAGGTGGAGGCGCCGATCGCAAAGGCCGTCAGCTTGTACCGCAGGGTCGGTACGCCGCTGGCCTCGGCCGCGACCTCGTCCTCCCGGATGGCGGCCAGCGCGCGCCCCACCCGGGACCGCTCGAGCCGGCTGAACGCGATCATCACCAGGACGACGATGGCCAGCAGCAGGTAGTAGTACGGCAGGGGGTCGCTGCTCCACTGGTAGGACAGGCCGCCAAGGTGGATCGAAAGCTTGGGGACGCCAAAGGCGCCACGGGAGCCGTTGGTGAGGCCGTCGCTGTTGCGCGCCAGAATCTGCACGATCTCGCCGAAGCCCAGGGTCACGATCGCCAGGTAGTCACCGCGCAGGCGCAGGGTGGGGCCGCCCAGGATGATCCCGGCGAGCGAGGCGATCACCAGGGCGATCGGGAAGACGAAGAACGGGTTGAGCAGGATCGGCGAGTGGACCGGCAGCGGATGGTTGACCTGGCCGCTGACCACGGACTCGGTGAAGTACGCGGTGGCGTAGGCGCCGATGGCGTAGAAGGCGATGTAGCCCAGGTCGAGCAGCCCGGCGTATCCGACGACCACGTTCAGCCCGAGCGCGAGCAGCGCGTAGATGCCGACGTCCAAGAACAGCGAGCCCTGCGCGGCGGGAGACAGTGCCAGCGGTACGAACACGGCCGCGAGCAGCATTAGCGAGTACGACGTCGGGCGGGCGCCCCGGCGGGCGAACACCTGCGAGGCGAGCGTGCGTACCGGGGCCAGCGCAGCGGAAGCACCGGACGAGCGGCCACGGGCGCGGCCACGGACGGTGAACAGCGCGAACAGCACGAGTGCGAACAGCAGGAAACCGACGGCCCGGGGCGCGAGCAGGGAGTCCTTCAGGCCCGACAGCGGGCTGGCCGAGCTGCCGTCCGGGCCGGTGACCAGGGCGGCAACGACGGCCAGGAACAGGCAGGCGCCGAACCGTCGCAGGTCCTCGGCGCCTAGCAGCCGCCGGGCCGGTGCAGGAGCCGTGGTCATGCCGCCCTCCCGAGGCGCTCTCCGAGCAGGCCGCTCGGGCGGACGAGCAGGATCGCGACCAACACCAGGAAGGCGACCACGTCGGTGTAGCTGGGGCCGAGAAAGAACTGACCGTAGTTTTCCACCAGGCCGAGCACGATGCCGCCCAGCACTGCGCCGCGGACATTGCCGATCCCGCCCAGGACCGCGGCGGTGAACGCCTTGACCCCTGGGATGAAGCCCATGGTGAAGGAGGCGTTGAACTTCATCGCGTAGAGGAACCCGCCGGCGCCGGCGAGCAGACCGCCGAGCACGAAGGTCAGCACGATGACGCGCTCGACGTCGACGCCCATCAGGCTGGCAGTGTCGGCGTCCTGGGCGACGGCGCGGATGCCCTGTCCCAGCTTGGTGCCGGACACGATCCGGTCGAGCACCAGCAGCATCCCGAGGGCGACCAGGAAGACCACCAGGTCCAGGCGGGACACCCGGGCGCCGAACACCGAGAACACCTCGGTCCGGTAGGCGAACAGGTCGTGCGGCAGGTTGACCGAGTCCCGCCCGAACTCCTTGCCGGCCAGGTTCGAGGCGAACAGCGACGCGCCGATCGCGCTGATCAGGTAGGCCAGCTTCGGGGCGCCACGCCGGCGCAGCGGCCGGTAGGCAGTCCGCTCCAGGGCGTACGCCGCGAGGCCGCCGCACAACGCGCCCAGCACGAGCCCGGCCGCCACGAGAGCGATCGAGGCGGCCGTGCTGCTCGGGCCCCCGCCCGGCATCAGGGCCCGGACGGCGAACAGACCCCCGAACGAGCCGAGCATGAACACCTCGCTGTGCGCGAAGTTGATGAGCTGCAGCACGCCGTACACCAGGGTGTAGCCCAACGCGATCACCGCGTAGATGGCCCCGATCTGCAGGCCGGTGACGGTCAGCTGCCAGAACTGGTCGAAAAAGCTCACACCGATGCTCCTGGCGACCGGCGGTGGCAGGGCCAGGGGCCCCGCCACCGCATCAAGGGGGGAGGAGGAGCTACTTGTCCAGCTCTGCGGTGGTACCGAGCACCGACCGCTGGCCCTTGACGACCTTGTAGACGAAGACGATCTTCTGCGTGACCTCGCCGGTGTCGGTGAACTTGATCTGCTTGGTGATGCCGGCGAAGTCGACCTTCTTGAACGCCGCTGCGACCTTGGCTCGGTCGGTGGCGTCGTTGCCGAGGCCCTTGAGTACCGAGATAAGCGCGTTGGAGGCGTCGTAGGCCTCGGGGGAGTACGTCCCCGGGTTGGCCCCTGCGTTGACCGCCTTGAACGCTGTGCGGAAGGCCGCGGCCTTCGGGTCCACGTTGGCGTCCACGCACGGGCAGGTCAACAGCACGCCCTCGGCGTTGTCCGCGCCGGCGGCGGCGATGAACTTGTCGTCGTTGGAACCGTCACCGGACAAGATCTTGCCGGTGAAGCCCTTGCCCTTCAGCGCCCGGACCAGCAGGCCGAACTCGGCGTAGTAGCCGGAGTAGAACAGCGCGTCGGGCTTAGCAGCGACGATCTTGTCAGCCTCTGCGGTGTAGTCCTTGGTCGGCGGGATTCCATCGTGAGTGACCATCGCGCCGTTGGCTTTGGCCTGCATCTCCAGGACGGAGGACAGCCCGGTGCCGTACTCGCTCTTGTCGTCGAGGCTGAAGATGGTCTTGGCCTTGAGCGCCTTGGTCATGTAGTTGCCTGCCTCCTGGCCCTGCGCGTCGTCCGGCGGGATGACCCGGAAGAACGTCGAGAACCCCAGCGAGGTCAGCTTGGGGTTGGTAGCCGACGGGCTCACCGACAGCAGGGTGGCTTGCGTGAACGCCGGCTCGGCGGCCTTAGTGGCACCGGAGAAGATCGGGCCGACGACGCCGACCACGCTCTTGTCGTCGATCAGCCGCTGGGCGGCGATCGCGCCCTGCTCGGGCTTGCCGATGTCATCGCTGGAGTTGAGCTTCAGGGTGAAAGGCAGGTCGCCCTTCTTGTTGGCCTGGTCGATCGCGGTCTTCACGCCGTCCTCGGCGTTGATGCCGAGCTGGGCGTTGTCGCCGGACAGGGGGCCTTGGAAGCCGATAGTGATCATCTTCTTGCCGCCGCCGCCGCCGCCGCTGCTCGCCGAGCCGCCCTTACTGCTGCCGCCGCAGGCGGACAGGGCCAGGGAGCCGGCGACGAGAAGGGCGATGCCGGAGGTTGTACGTCGGAGCTGCACGCGGTTCTCCTCGAGTAGGGCGGTGCCCTGGCAGGGCTCGCGTTGTGCGGCGCACGCTAGGCGGGCCGAGTGCCGGGGAGGCTACGGCGTGCCGGAAAACCTGCGGAGCCGGTTGTGGTGATCGTTGCCTAACCGTGTCCGCAAACCGGACAACCCGGACGCGGCGGTCCCGGCGGGCGCCGGGGCTGGGTGCGGCGGACCGGTCAGCGCATTGCTGTGACCAGGGCGGTGAGCAACGGAGCCGCGAGCAGGGCGAGCAACAGGTCCCCAACCGGTACGGCCTTCACGGCCAGCAGGCGGAGCCCGACGCCGAGCAGCAGGACCCCACCGGTCGCGGTCACCGCGGCGACCAGGGCGGCCGGGAGCAGGCTGCCCAGCAGTGCCCCGAGGACGGTCAGGCTGCCCTGTACGACCAGCACCGACAAGGCCGAGGCCGCCACCCCCCAGCCGAGGCTGGCCGCAAAGGCGAGCGAGGCGAAGCCGTCCAGCGTGCTCTTCAGGGCCAGCTGGTCGATGCCTCTGCCGAGCCCGTCCGACAGCGGTCCCAGGACCGCGAGCGGCCCGATGCAGAACACGAGCGATGCCGTCACGAAGCCCTCGACGAACCGGGCCCGCTCACCACCCGCGCCACGGGCGAGCCGGCGCTGCAGCCCGGCTCCGGCCTGCTCCAGCCGGCCTTCGACCCGTAGTAGCGAGCCGGCGACGCCGCCGAGCAGCAGCGCGCCGAGCACTACGAGCACGGTGCCGCCGGACGAGACGGCTGCGGCGTAGGCCGGGTCGTCGAGACCCTGCCGCACGTTCAGGCCGCCGATGACCAGGGTGACCAGGCCGAGCGCATCGGTGACCGTGCTCCTGGTCCGCTCGGGGAACCGGGCGCCGAGGGCGACACCGGCCGTCGAGCCCACCAGCACGGTGAGGACGTTGAGCGCCGTACCCGCACCCGGAACCACCCGCCGACCTGCCCTTCACGATCAGCAGCAGTAGGGTCCTGCTGCCCGCGGAGCCTAGGTCCCCGGGCATAGACCTTCCGAGGGGTGTGCGTGGTCTGGAGTGCTGCGACCTGCGTCCGGGTGCGCGCGGCGACGGCTGCCGATCTGCCGTCCCTGCTCGCGTTCGGGGACGAGCTCCGCGACCAGCTGCTCCCGGTCGATGGCAGCACCCGGAGCCGGGCCAGGCCCAGCCGTGGCGCGCTGGAGTCCCGCTACGTCGATGCCTTGGCCGACCCGGGACGTCACCTGGTGCTGGCTGTCGGGGGCAAGAACGGCGCGGCGGAGGAGCCGTTGGGGATGGCGCTGTTCACGATCTGTTCGGCCAACGCGCTGGTGGACTCCCCGGCGGTGCACATGAGCCACGCAGTCGTGAGCGACCGGCATCGGCGGCGCGGCGCCGGCAAAGCCCTGGTCGCCGCAGCCACGTCCTACGCCGAGGAGCGCGGCCTGGAGCAGCTGGTCGTCTCGGTCCACCCCGGCTCCCGGGAGGCAAACCGCTTCTTCGCGCGCCTGGGCTTCGCGCCGATGTCCGTGCGACGCGTCGCGCCGGTCGCCGTCGTACGCCGTCAGCTCTCGCTCGCCGAGCGCACCGTCGACCAGGTCGTACGCCATCGCACCCGGCGCGGGTCGCGCGCGACGCCGTCCGTGCCGCTCGGTCCCGCGCCGGAGACCGAACTCTCCTGAGCTGAGCTGGGCTCCTAGAGTGGCCGGGTGGCAGCCCCCCCGGTCCCCAGAGCCCGCCCCGTGGCCGGGGACGGGACGCGCCACCGCCTGCTGCTGCTCGACGGGCACTCACTGGCCTACCGGGCGTTCTTCGCCCTGCCAGTGGAGAACTTCTCGACCACGACCGGCCAGCCGACCAACGCGGTGTACGGCTTCACCGCGATGCTCATCAACGTCCTGCGGGACGAGGCGCCGACGCACGTCGCGGTCGCCTTCGACGTGAGCAGGGCCACCTTCCGGCACGAGGCGTACGCGGAGTACAAGGCGGGCCGGGCCGAGACCCCGAACGACTTCAAGGGCCAGGTGTCGCTGGTCCGGGAGGTGCTGGATGCCCTGCGCATCCCGATCGTGACCGCTGAGGGCTACGAGGCGGACGACGTCATCGCGACCCTCGCCACCCAGGCGTCCGCCGACGGCATGGACGTGCTCATCGTGACCGGGGACCGGGACGCCTTCCAGCTCGTCGACGAGCGGGTGACGGTGCTCTACAACAACCGCGGCGTCTCCGACATGCGCCGGATGACACCGGAGGCGGTGCAGGACAAGTACGGCCTGTCGCCCGCGCAGTACCCGGAGTTCGCGGCGCTGCGCGGTGACCCGAGCGACAACCTGCCCGGCATCCCGGGCCTGGGGGAGAAGACCGCGACCAAGCTCATCCAGCAGTACGGCGACGTCGCGCACCTGGTCGACCATGTCGATGAGGTCAAGGGCAAGGTCGGGGACAATCTGCGGGCCGGGATCGCCTCGGTCGTCCGCAACCGCCAGCTCACCGAGCTGGTGCGCGACGTGGTGCTCGACGCCCACCCGGCCGAGCTGCGCCTGGGGCAGTGGGACCGCGACGAGGTGCACGAGGTGTTCGACGCGTTGCAGTTCCGGGTCCTGCGAGAGCGGCTGTACGCCACGCTGTCCGCGGTCGAGCCCGAGGCCGAGCAGGGCTTCGACGGCGGCTTCCGGATGCTCGGGCCGGGCGAGGTCCCGGGCTTCCTGGCCGGCCTGCCCCGCGGGGTCCGCGTGGGCGTGCACGTGCGCGGCAGCTGGGGACGGGGCACCGGCGACGCCTCGGCTCTGGCGCTGGCGACCGTCTCCGCGCCGGAGGACGGGCCTGCCCGCGCGGACGACGCCGCCTTCCTAGTGCTCGAGGACCTGACGCAGGACGACGACATCGCGCTGGCCGACTGGCTCGCCGACCCCGGTGTCGAGAAGGCGATGCACGACGCCAAGGGACCGCTGCTGGCCCTGGGCGCTCGCGGCTGGGCGGTCGCCGGGCTGACCAGCGACACCGCGCTGGCCGCCTACCTTGCGCTGCCGGGGCAGGGCGTGTTCGACCTGGCCGATCTGGCGCTGCGCTACCTGCGGCGGGAGCTGCGGGCCGAGGCCGTCAACGACGGGCAGCTCAGCTTCGAAGGTGAACAGGAGCAGGAGCAGATCGGCGCCCAGGACGCGGTCGTACGGGCGCGCGCCGTCGCCGACCTGGCCGTGGCCCTGGACGCCGACCTTGTACGCCGTGGTGGCACCGCCCTGCTGCGCGACGTCGAGCTGCCGCTGGTGGCGGTCCTCGCTGACTGCGAGCGGACCGGGATCGCCGCGGATGTCGCGCACCTGCAGGCCCTGGAGGACCGGCTGCGCGACCAGGTGAAGCTGGCGGCCGAGGAGGCGTACGCCACCGTCGGGCACGAGTTCCACCTCGGGTCGCCCAAGCAGCTGCAGGCGCTGCTGTTCGACGAGCTCGGGCTGCCGAAGACCAAGAAGATCAAGACCGGCTACACCACCGACGCCGACGCGCTGCAGAACCTGATCGGCACCCACCCGGTGATTGATGCGCTGCTGCTGCACCGCGAGATCACTCGGCTGCTCATGGTGGTCGAGAAGCAGCTGCTCCCGACCGTCGCCGACGACGGTCGCATCCACACGACGTTCAAGCAGATGGTCGCCGCGACCGGCCGGTTGAGCTCGGACAACCCGAACCTGCAGAACGTCCCGATCCGTACGGCGCAGGGCCGGGAGATCCGCCAGGGCTTCGTGGCAGGGCCCGGCTTCCAAAGCCTGATGACCGCCGACTACAGCCAGATCGAGATGCGGATCATGGCGCACCTGTCGAAGGACGCAGGCCTGCTGGAGGCGTTCAGCACTGGGGAGGACCTGCACACCTTTGTGGCCTCGCGGGCCTTTGGCGTACCGGTCGAGCAGGTCGATCCGGAGCTGCGGCGGCGGGTCAAGGCGATGTCGTACGGCCTGGCCTACGGGCTGTCGGCCTTCGGGCTGTCTGCGCAGCTGCGGATTTCCACGGAGGAGGCCAAGGAGCAGATGACGGCCTACTTCGAGCGGTTCGGCGGGGTGCGCGACTACCTGCGCAACGTGGTGGAGCAGGCCCGCAAGGACGGCTACACCTCGACGATCCTGGACCGTCGCCGCTACCTGCCGGATCTCACCAGCGACAACGGGCAGCGTCGGTCGATGGCCGAGCGGATGGCTCTGAACGCCCCGATTCAGGGCAGCGCCGCCGACATCATCAAGCTCGCCATGCTCGGCGTCGCGCGCTCGCTGCGCGAGGCCGGCATGCGCTCGCGCCTGCTGCTGCAGGTCCACGACGAACTCGTCCTAGAGGTCGCGCCCGGCGAGCGGGAGGACCTCGAGGACCTCGTTCGGCGGGAGATGGGGTCGGCATACCCCCTGTCGGTGCCGCTGGACGTCAGCGTCGGTGTCGGACATACCTGGGACGACGCCGGCCATTAGCTGGTCGTGGGGGGCAGGCTGGGCGTGCCGACCCTTGGCCAGCAGGACGAGCGCTGGAAGCAGGCCGACGCCGTGTTCTGCCCCATCTGCCGCCGACGATGCTCGGCGCGCGCACGCAGCGCCGGCGGTGTGCAGTCTTGCGCGGGGGCCGGCAGGGAGTCGATGGGGTGGGTGGTGCGGGCTCAGGCCCCTGGATGGTCGGTCGTACCAGCGTTGGCTGTGGTGGTGCTGCCAGCGGTAGGTGCCGTCGGGGAGCTTGGTGAGGTGGAAGGCGGCGTGTTTGGCGCGGTGGTGGTGTCGGCACAGGGCTTGCAGGTTGTGGCTGTCGGTGGTTCCGGTCGGCCAGCGTTGGCGGTGGTCCAGGTCGCAGCCGCGGGCGTCTCGGGTGCAGCCGGGGAACACGCAGGTGCGGTCGCGGGCCTGGATGAACCGTCGGAGCCGGCCGGGGATGCGGTAGGAAGCGGTGCTGGGTTGGGTCAGGTCGATGGGTTGCTGGGCGGCCTGGTGGGCTGCCTGGGCGGCTGAGCTGGCGAACGGGGGCTGCGCCGGCGTGGCGAAGGGCGGCGTGCTGCGCCGTGGCGGTAGGGGCCTGGTGTGCCGTAGTGGTCGGAGCCTCGTGCGCCGGCGCGGTGGGGGTGTTGGGAGCCGTCGGGTGGGGGTGGTGGAGGGGGTGGTCGTCGATGGTGATGACATGGCCGTCGTGGTTGTCGATGGCGACGCGTTGCAGGGCACTGGTGTGGTCCAGCAGATCGCGGGCGGTGCTGGGCAGGATGGGACCGAAGCCGGGGATCTCGGCGAGTTCGAGCTCGCCGCCTTGGGTGGTGCTGTGTGGCACGACGACCGCGACGGTCCAGTTCTGGGGTCGGTCGTGGCCGCCGGTGAGCAGGTCGATGAACAGGTCGAACATTTGCTCGTCGTGGCTGCGTTGGTCGCCGGGCTGGGGTTGGCCGAGGGTGGCGTCAAGGCTGGCCCGGACGGCGGCGATCTGGGCGAGTGGGCCGGTGGCGATCAGGGTGGCTTCGCCGTCGGTGCCGGGGTGGAAGCTGACCCGGCGTTCGGTGATGCGGGCTTGACGGCGGCGTTCGGCGGCGCCTAGGTCGATCTGCAGCACGGTGCGTTGCACCAGCCTCCTGAGCTCCCCCGGGGTTTGGCCGTGCAGCTTAGCCAGTACGACGGCCACGACGGCGGCTTGTTGCAGTGGGCTCAGCGGGTTTTTGCCCAGTTCATCGAGGATCGCCCGGATGTGGCGTTCGGTGAGCAGGTCGCGGTGCAGGGCTTCCAGCAGGGTGGGTAGGCCGGTAACGGTCAACGCCAGGCCGAGCAGGTTCTGGGCGGTGACCGGGGAGATCTGCAGGAGCAGGGCGATCTGGTCGGCCAGGAACTCCGCGTCGGGCTGTGGTGCGTTGCAGCGCCGCGACCTGCTCGAGCTGGGCGTCAGCCAGAAACAGCGAACCAGGGTCGAACACGTGTTCTAGTCTACTCGGCAGACCAGTCAGCGAAAGCACCTGTGGACGACGAGACCAACTGCCATGAAGAGTATGTCGTCCAGGAGTCCGTACCCCACAGCACTGTCAGTCCTGGAGCGGACCGGCCCAGCGCCAGTCGCCGTGCGGGCTCAGGTACTCCACCCGCTGCACGCCCTCGTCCGTGGCCGCTCAGGCCAGAGCGGCCGGATGGTCGGCGAACTCTCACCCCGTCGCGACGACACCACCCATGCCGTTCAGGAACCGTAGGCCGCTACGCTGCTTGGGTGTTTGAAGATATCGATCACGGAATGGCTTGGACAATGCAACGACTGCCAGCACGATTCGTCGGGCGCCGAGGCAGACTGAGACCTCCTCAAGTACATGGGTGATCGTCGTCGACCTTGGCGCCCGTCCGCCGAGGACGACGGCTCCCGCGAACGCCGCGATGTTCCTCACATCCGTTCCCCCGATCGACGGATCTTCAACTGCTGAGCGTCTGCGCCACGTGAGGCACCGGCTGCAACGCCTCAGCGAAGCAGGGGCAGTGATCCGACCAACTTGTTGACCTTGTTCTTTGGACCGACCAACGCCACGGCCACGGCTGCGAGATCGGTGGTCAGGGTCTGGGCCATGCGTTGGATGTACTCGTCGTACGTCTTGCAGCTCTGGGCGAGGGAGCTGAACGCCACGCAGAAGATGCTGTCGTCCGGCAGCGCGGCCGCCACGATGTCGTGGATGACGGCCGGATCCGCGGTAAGAACCGGCAGCGGGCTGTAGATGATCCTGGGGTGCACCACTCCTTCGCAGTCCTGGACGTCGCTGCCGACGAGACCCTCTACGCGTTCGCCAAGCGTCACAGCCAGCACGCTCGCCGCATTGACGGCCAAGCCGACTGGAAGATCCCTGGACACCACGATTGCATTCTTCGATGCCACGCTGTCAGTCATCTACTGCCCCGCTTCGGCCGACTTCACAGAGCCGGATGGACTGTGAGAAACCCCTCCGAAGAGCTGCACGAAGGAGAACGTCTCGCCGGTGAGAACTACGCCCACAGCAACCCTGCAACCGGAACGATGTTGAGGATGTTCACGGCCACACGAGACGGGAGCGTGGTCAGAGCAAAGTTGTACAGCAGGAACGCGATGATCGAGCAGAACACGGCCAGGAACCGATCCTGAGCCATGTGCCCGAGGACGGCGCGGATTAGGTCGCCGACCCCGTCAGCGACAACAAGGTGACCCCAACCGCCCCGGCCAACGTCTGGCAATGGGTGATGACCACCGGGGACGCACCAGAGGAGTCACGGCGCGCGACGATGTTGTACAGCGCCCACGCAACTCCGCCGCCGACGAGGATGATGTCCCCCACGAGATGGTGTTCGCCGCCTGCTCCGGCGGCCAGCGCTTCGTCACCACCGGCTACGACCAGGCCGGCAGAGTCCCTGGGCACTGCCGTCTCCCCCTGGCCGGGCTTGCCGTCCACCCGATGGGTGAGTGCTGGCTTCGGGTGGCACGCGGGTCCGCCGGCGGCGCGCTACCAGTTGCCGCGCTACGCCCACGAGCAGCAGCCGTCGGACCACCTTGTCTGTTCAGGTGCCGGCGTCGCGACACAATGTGTTCCGTGACCTCGCGGCGGGCAGCGTCGGCTTGGGCAGGCGCGTGGGCCAGCGGCACCTGGCTGAATCCGCCGCCTCGGGCCTGGACCGAGGGTGGTGACCTGCTTGTCGCTGCCGCTTCGGGTAGCGATTTGTGGCGCACGACGTCGTACGGCTTTGTGCATGACTCCGGCCACGCCCTGCTGACGCCACTTCCCGCTACCGCTGCTGTGGAGGTGCGCTTCGTGGTGGACTATGACCAGCAGTTCGACCAGGCCGGCGTGTTGTTGCGCGTCAACCAGCAGGCGTGGATCAAAGCCGGAGTCGAAATCAGTGACGGCAGGCCGCAGGTCGGTGCCGTCGTCACGGACGAGGTGTCTGACTGGTCGGTCGCTCCGGTTCCGGGCTGGAGCGGCCGGGAGGTCACCGTCAGAGCGAGCCGTCGCGGAAACGCCGTGACCGTGCGTGCACGTGTGGAGTCCGAGCCCTGGCAACTCGTGCGAGTGTCACCGTTGCTCCCGCACCTGCCCGTCTGGGTGGGGCCGTACTGCTGCTCCCCCACAAGGGCTGGGCTGGTCGTGTTCTGAGCAGTTTGGCCAGTCGCACGCCTAGGCCTAGGCGTGCGCAGGGACGCTGGCAGTCCGGGCACCATCGCTCGCCGAGGAAGACCTGGTCGCAGTCGAGGCACTGGTAGACGGTCAGTTCCCGTCGGTTTCGCTGTGGTGGGGCTGAGGGTGTTGCTGGTATCTCGCGGGTGATGTTGCCTTGCGGCTAGGTTTTGGCGGCAGGCTGGTGTGCAGTAGGCCTGCTGGCCTTGTGGGGTGAACGACGTCGGGCAGTTCGGGCAGCGCCGTCGGTCATCGTCACGGTCATCGTCCCGCGGCGGGCCGTTGCCGTTCACGCTGCACCCGCCGCGCTGGTTGGTGTGCCGACTGGTGGGGCGTAGAAGGCGAGTTCGTACTGTTCGGGGCTGAGGTAGCCCAGCTCGCTGTGCAGCCGGTGCCGAGGTGAGTTGTGCGGAACGATGCAGTCTCGGGTGCTGTTGTCGGGGTCAACTACTGGAGATGCCATGGGTGCTGCGTTGGTGCTTCTCGGGCTGTTCGTGCTCGTCGTTGCGCTGGTGGTCCTGATCCGAGGCCACCTTCGGGGGGCTGGACTCGGCAACCGCAACGGGGTCGTGGGCGCCGCGATCGTGGGCGCCGTCGTGTTGGGTATCGGTGGCGTGGTCAGCGGCCAGCACCGGTCGGTCACCGCCACCGGCCAGGTCAGCTCCACGCCGCCGGGGCCATCAGCGCCGGCGCCGGTGCCGGCGCCGGCGACCGGCCCGGGCAGCAAAGCGGCGGTGGCTGAGGTCCGCGTGTGGGATTCGCTTGCGCATTGCGAGTCCGGCGGGAATTGGGCCAGCAACACCGGTAACGGCTTGTACGGCGGCGTGCAGCTTGATCAGGGTGGGTGGCTGCGTCACGGCGGCGGGCGGTACGCGCCATTGCCCAGTGGCGCGACCCGAGAGCAGCAGATCATCGTGGCTGAGAAGGTGCGTGCGGGTGTCGGCGGGTTCTCCGCGTGGTCCTCCTGCGCGCGCAGGCTCGGGCTACGGTGACCGGACGCCAGCATCGGCCCCGAACCGAGATGGCCCGGGGGCTAGTCCTGGCGAGCGTCCGCTGCCTGCTACCTGCGACCCGGCGAGGTCGCCGGGCTCAGCGGCGATCGACTTGTTGGCAGTGCGGGCGTGCCGGCTGGCGTTCAAGGCCGGTCCCCGGGTGGCCGACAGCAGCTGGGGACGGTTACTGCGGGTGCTCGTTCGCTGTGTTGGAAGTGTGGTCCTGACGGTGTTGTCCTTCAGCTTGTGGTGTGCCTGGATCGGCGGGGCGCGACGACGCTGCCTGGTACTGCCGGGTGGCTGCGGACGTGGCCGTGTCGCGGTCGTTGGTGGGGTGAGCTGATGACGGGGGTGGATGTCCTGCCGGCCGGGGCTTCGGTCGTGGCTTTAGGTCCGGGGCGTTGGATGGGCGTTGGGGTGTCGGCTGCAGCGAACTCCCGGGCGGCGGTGGCGGCCGCCGCCGAGCAAGCCCTGGCTGGGCGTACGGCGGCGTTGCTGGTCGTCAGCGGCGACGCGGCCCGGGACCCGGCGGAGCTCAGGGCTTGCAGGCAATCACCGCAGCGGTCGCCGCGGGCATCAGCGTCAAGGCGACTCTCATCTGCTCGTTGCAGCGCTACCGCGACGTCCAGGGCGCCTACCTCACCGGCCTGGAGCAGGCCCTCACAGCTGGCCGTGACCTGGACCGCATCCACGCCGTCGCGTCGTTGCTGATCGCCCAGGTCGACGCCGATGTCGATGCGCGACTCACCGCTCTCGACAATCCCGGCGCGCTCGTCCTGAAGGGCAAGGCAGCCATCGCGAACGCCCAACTCGCCTACGAACTCCACGAGCAGGTCATCATCAGCGACCGCTGGCAGCACCTCGCCGCCGTCGGCGGCCGCCCCCAGCGGCCGCTGTGGGCGGTTCGATTAGGTCAGGACCTACCTCACTCGCCCGACCGCGACCGTCCGGGCTTGCAGAGGCGCCACTGTCACCATCGACGCGATCAGCCCGGGGCTGGTTGTTGTGTCTAGGCACGTTGTGCGGTTCCCTGCACCGGAACAATTGCTGAGGCGGTTCGGCCTCAAGTGGTTCTGGGGCGGCGGTGACGCCGACCTGACAGGCACTGATCAACGTGAAGGAGCAGCCATGACGGTCTCAGCTGATTTGAGCAAGATCCTGAACAAGGCGTATGAGGGCAGCTCACTGGCTGAACTGTTGACAGCCCCAGTCAGCGCTTTGGCAGGTGTCAGTGACGGGGACGCGGAGCTACTGGCCAAGGCGTTCAACATCAAAACGGTGCAGGACCTGGGGAAGAACAAGTATTTCCACGCCGCCGCGGCCCTGACCGCCCTCGGTGAGGCCGGCGGCAAGTAGCCCGGTCCGGCGGCCGTAGGGGACTGCGCCGTTGGCCGAACGGTCCGGCTTCATGGGCGTGATGGTGTGACCCCGAACGAGCGTGGGGCAACCCTGTCCCAGCTAGCTCGCGTACCGCTGCACGGGTCCGTTGCTGAAAGGAGCGCTCATGGCGTTCAACACCAGTCAAGTCCTGAATTTGGTCGGTCAACTCGGCGGTGACCACCAGCAGGCTGCGCAGCAGTTGTAGGGGATGGATTAGGTCGACCCGCAGCAGCACGCCGGGCTGCTGAACCAGATTGGGGTCGATCTGCAGCAGTTGCAGAACGGCGGCTACTAGCAGCACCCGGGGTTGGTGCTGTCGTGCCCGGCGGTGGCGGCGATGCACGGCGGGGTGACTGGTGAGGCCGCGTCCTAGCAGGAATCCGTAGTGCCTGGCCGGTGCTGGTCGCTCATTGCAGTGCCGTCAGCAGGTGAGCAGCGACGAACACCAGTCCAACAACACCGAAGGACAGCCCGAGGAGTAGGCCGCTCTGGCCCAGCTCTCCCGCCGACGACGGCGCACCACCGGCACCGGCCCTATCGCCCCGCCCAGCTCCACCCGGGGGGGAAGGTTGGCGGCCTGGCCCGGTCGGCACCGGCCGCATTGACCCAGCGGAAACTTGAGATGCCGGGGCTTCGGCCACGGGCACGGAGCCGTCGCGGGCCACGGGCTTGCGTTCACCGCGCCCGGCGCCGCTGCCGGCTGGTGGCGGGGTGGTGCTGTCGAGGCTGGTGGTGGAGGGGTTGTGCGGGTCGTGCCGGGTGTTGGACACCGGCGTTGGTCGGGTGGTCGCTGACCGGCGCGGGTGTGCTGGGGCTGCGTGAGGGCGATGGGTGCGGGTCGTTGAGCGCCCCCGCCGGAGCTGGTCGGGCTGTGTGGTCGCAGCTCGAAGTTGATCGGCTGGTGCAGTCGGGCTGGACAACGACGACCGGGCCGCCTCCGGTGGGAGGCGGCCCGGTCGTTGGGCGAGCTGCTAGTGCCGGTGCTGCGCCAGCGCGTTCAGGGTCGACACGCCGGTGGGGATGCCGACGCCGGTGACGTCGTCGCAGCCCGGGCGGGTCTGAACTCTCGATCTGGCCCAGCGTGTGCAGGAGGTCCGCAGGCCGTTACTGCCGTCCGCGCCGTGACGTAGTCCACCCGAACGACCCCGTTGGTGACTTGGCGGGAGTGGTCGATGTCGGGGAACGCACTGCCGCCGGAGAGCTTGTACAGCTTGGGGTTGAGGAAGCCCAGCGAACCGCCGCCGACCTGGTCGGCGATCGCGGTGGCGCCAGCGAACAACGGGCTGGACAGGCTGGTCCCGCCGTTCCCGTACTCGCTGTACTTCACCGAGCCGTCGGGAAAGATCTGGCTCTGCCCGACGAGGAACCCGGTGCTGGGGTCGCCGACCATGGCTACGTCGGGCACGGCCCGGCCGGGCTTGGGCCCGAAGTAGTTCGCGATGGACGCCGGGACGACGCCCTCCTGGTAGCTGGGCTGCTTGAACAGCTGGCTGGTTCCGCCACCGCCGCCGTAGAGGTAGCCGCTGGGCAGCGGGGTCCACGCCCCCGTTGGTGAGCGTCGACTTGCCGGTGCCCTAGCCCTGCTCGAACTGGTAGGAGTTGTTCGGGCCGACCGCGAGCGCCGTACCGCCGACTGTGGTGACGTAGGGGTCAGACGCCTCGTAGTCCACATGGCGCTTGCCGGTGGCGACCGTCTCGTCCCCGCTGTCGCCCGAGGAGAACAGCATGCTGATGCCCTGGGCGGCGGCCTGCAGGAAGGTGTCGTGCTCGGAGGCGACGTCGGCGACGCTGGCGGGCTCGCCCGCGCTGCCGTAGGAGTTGGTCACCACCTGGGCCAGACCGTTGTCGACCACCGAGTTCACGGCGGCGTTCAGGTCGGCGTTCCTGCAGCTGGTGGCTCCGAGGTACAAGATGTTCGCAGCCGTTGCGTGGGCGTGCACGGCCTCGACGTCCAGGGTCTCCTCGCCGTACCAACCCGGCGCGTCACACGCGACCGTGTCGGTGTAGGTGGCGGGCAGCGACTGCGCGAACTAGTAGTCGCGCAGCGGGTGCGACGGGTCGTTGCGCTTGGCGTAGGTCATGGCGTCCTTCAGGATCGTCGGTGAGGCGAAGGCGTCACGACGGCGACGGTCGCGCCCCGCCCGTGGTACCCGCTCGACAGGGCCTGGTCCAGGCCGTACGCGCCCCAGATCTGCGCCGGCCTGTAGCCGCAGGGGGCGTAGGTCAGGGGGTGCGGTAGCGGCTGCGGCAGGTCGTGGTAGTCCGAGCAGGGGGACGTTTGAACACCGGACTGGGCGGGGGCAGCGCAGACGATGCCGGCCAGGTTCGCCGGAACCGACACCGCGCTGGCGGGGGCGGCCACGTGCCGGCCGGACTTGTCGAAGTCGCGCGGGCTGGTAGCGAGCGCCGCCTCGGCCTGCGCGGCGGTGGCGGTGAAGGACACGAAGCGGTTGTTCGCCGGGATGGCGGTGCCGACGGGCACCTGCAGCGGGAGGACGTGACGTACCGGCTGGTAAGCGGCGGGACACTACGCCTAGCCCAGGGCGAGACGGTGCTGCTACGCCGCAACCACCCCCCAACCGGCACCGGCCCGGCGTTGACGAACGGCCACCCGTCAGGGCGCCGACCCGGAGGCGCAACGCCAGGAACAACTGGCTCGGGACAGTCTCGAGTTGAACAGGCCGGGACAGGAGCCGGACGCACGCAGCATCTAGGAACCGGACGACCCGGCTGTGTCAGCGTTGGCTGGGCGGCCTGGGCGGTTGTGTCACAGCTAAGCTAGGCGCGTACCACGCCGCGCAGCACGACCGCTGCGGGCGTGCGGAGAACCTCGAGGTCGGCGCGCGGGTCCGTGCCGTAGACCACGAGGTCGGCGAAGGCGCCCTCGATCAGCCCGTCCCGGCGGAGCCACGATCGGGCCCCCCAGGTGGCCGCCGACAGGGCCACCAACGGCGGCAGGCCCGCGGCAGCCAGCTGTAGCACCTCCTCGCCGACGAGTCCGTGCGCCAGGGACCCTCCCGCGTCTGTACCGGCGTAGATCGCGAGGCCGGCGTCGTGGGCATCACGAACCGTGTCGTAGCGCCGCGCGTGCAGGGTGCGCATGTGCCGCGCGTACGTCGGGAACTTGGCCTGCGCCGACGTGGCGATGTGGGGAAAGGTCTCGATGTTGACCAGCGTGGGCACGATCGCGACCCCGCGGTCGGCCAGCAGGGGCAGGGTGGCCGCGTCCAGTCCTGTGGCGTGCTCCACGCAGTCGATGCCGGCTTCCACGAGGTCGGCCAGGGCCGATTCGCCGAAGCAGTGCGCCGTTACCCGGGCACCGGCGGCGTGCGCGGCACTTATAGCCGCATGCAGGGCCGAACGCGGCCAACAGGGCGCCAGGTCGCCGGTCTCCCGGTCGATCCAGTCGCCTACAAGCTTGACCCATCCGTCCCCGCGGCCCGCCTGACGGACCACCTCCGCCGCGAGGTCCGCGGGCTCCACCTCCTCGGCGTGGTCGCGGAGGTAACGCCTGGGCCGGGCGATGTGGCGCCCGGCCCGAATGAGCTCGGGCAGATCCTCGCGCTCGTCCATCCAGCGGGTGTTCGCGGCGGAGCCGGCGTCGCGCAGTAGGAGCGCACCAGCATCACGGTTGGTGCACGCCTGCGCCTCGCTGGTCGCCTCGTCGACGGCGCCATACGGGCCGAGCCCGACGTGGCAGTGGGCATCAACCAGGCCGGGCAGCACCCATCCCTCGATAGCGACCGTGTCCGCTAACGGCCGGTCGAAGGTAAGCCGCCCGCCCACCACCCAGGCCTGGTTCCGCACCTCCTCAGGGTCCACGAGCACGGGACCACGCAAGTGCAGGGCTGGAGCGCTCATCTGCGCATCATGGCCCAGACAGAGCGCGGCCGGTCGGGCGGTGTTGGTTTCGGCCCGGACCCGGCGAGCAGGGTTTGAGGATCGGGAGCTCTGCGGCCCTGGCAACATCGCCGCCACTCGACGCGCAGGCGCACGATCCTTGGGCACCGTCGGGTGCCGGCAGGAGTCCCTCGCGCAGCCTTGTTCGGATGACGCCCGGATGATGGTCCGGGTCAGGTCCCGATCAGGATGACCTTCTGAGTGAGTCCGGGCCCGGCGGCGGCCCCCGGGGGACGGTTGTCCCGCCAGTCGCAGTCCTACCCGCGCGTCGACGTCCGTGCGGCGCAACTCGCGTGCGCCACAGAAGTTGGTTGCGCCTGACCCCCCGCGCGACGCGCTGTAGCCGCCCGTGTTGCGCGCTGCTGGGCCCGTACGCCCGGCGTCGTGCAAGTCTCAGATCGGCACCGCGGCGCTGGCCGGCGCGCCTGGTGGTCCCTGTCCGCAGTAGGCCCGGGGGTCATGACTCCGGGCGCGATGCCTTCCCGGCGTCTAGGAGGGCATCGATCCGGGACAAGAGTGTTACCTCCGCCGGCTGGCCCAGCGCGGTGAGGCTGGCAGCCAAGACGCTCTGCCGCCACGCGACCACCGACTCCTCCGCCACGCCGTAGGCGGTGGCGGCGTCAGACATCGACAACTCTCCACGGAGCACTCGGAGTACGCACGACAACTTTTGCTCAGGCGTCAAGGCTTCTGGAAGATTGCTCACCACGATTTCCTCTCCTCTCCTCCTCCGAACGGTCTTGCACTTGACGGTACCGATAGCGCAGCCGCAACTGCGAGGAGTCCGACTGGGAATCAGCGCGGCAGTTGTGAGCAGGTAGTTGATCCGGCTCAGATCGGGATCTCCAGCTCCCGGTCGGCCCGCGTCAGCCGGACAGGTCCCTGATCGGTCACCAGCACGGTGTCCTCGACCGTCAGTCCACCCCAGCCGGGATCGATGAGCTTGGGCTCGACCGCCAGCACCATCCCGGCCGCGATGACGCTGGGGTCCCGGGGGCTGAGCAAGGGCGGCTCGTCGATTTCGACTCCGACACCGTGGCCGACGTAGGGGAAGTCGTACAGCGCTCGAGTCATGAAGTGCTCCTCGACTCCGAGGTCCCTGGCGACGGCCAGCGCTGCTTCGTAGGCCGCCGAGACCGGACGACCGGGTACCAGCTCCGCCACGGCGGCGTCCTGCATCACCTGCAGAGCGCTCCAGGCCGCGCGCTGGCGCTGATCCGCCGGACCGAGGACGTAGGTTCGCGCGGAGTCGCTGTGATAGCCGGCCACCGACGTACCCACGTCGAGGCAGATGAGGTCGCCACGCTCCAGTCGCCGGCGGGTCGGCCCGTAGGGTCGGCCAACGCTGGGTCCGGGTCCGGACATGGTCAGCCAGTAGCCGGACACCTGGGTGGTGTTCGGCCCGGTGGCCAGCCAGGCCGGCTCCACGGTCCGGTCGTTGACACCGTGCTTGGACATGAGGCCGTCCCCGCCGAGTGTGCGCTGCAGCCCGACGACTTCCTGGTGGAGCTCGATCTCGGTGACGCCCGGGACGGCGATCTCGCGCAGCCGAACGAACATCTGGTCGGAGATCGCCGCAGCGCGCCGCAGCACCTCGACCTCGGCGTCCGACTTCAGGGTGCGCAGCTCCAGGACGTCAGCCCCAACGTCCACGAGAGTGGCGCGGGGCAATCGGTTCGAGAACCGCTCGTACCAGGCGACGGTCACACTGTCCTTCTCCACCCCCAGGCAACCGGCCTCGAGTCCGAGCTCGGTAAGCGTCTGCACCAGCGTGCCCAGACCTCGGGACGGTACGACTGGTAGGGCGCTGACCTCGGCCGCGCGCACTTCGTCGATCTGCACGAGGAACTGCGAAGTGCTCGCCGCCGGCACGAGGACCTGTCCGTGGACGGCGATGCCGCCGTAGTACAGAACCGCTCGCGACTGCGACAGGACCGCCGCATCGATCCCGCGGTCCCGCAGTCGCTCCTGGAGCCGCCGGCACCTGCCGTCGAGCTCCTGCTCCGAGAAGACCGGAGGCGTAGCCGGCTCCGGGAGCCTTTGAGTCAGCTGCGTCCGTCCCTCTTCCAGCCGGTGAGGCTGCGAAGCACTGCAACCAGCTCCTCGCGGGTGGAGAACCGCTGCCGAGGTCCCTTGTCGCGCTGGGTCGGGTAGACCTGCCCGATCCACGTGCGCTCCTCCACGGCGATGACCAGCCTCATCATCGGGGACCGGCACGGCAGTAGATGCCACCTGTGGGTCTGATCGCTCAGTCGTGCTCATGCGCCTGCACCGCCGAGACGTCTGCCTCGGCGCTGTCCCGGATGCATGCGGGCTTGCGCTCCGCGGTCTCCCGCGCTGTGCCGACGCCCACTGCCGGAGTGCCGCTCGCGGCGTCTAGCAACGTCTGTGCGCTGTCGTCGGGCTGGTCGCCGGTCGACGAGTCCATGGCGTTCTCCCCGTGAGCTCCAAGAGGCGCAGGCCTCGAGTGGCGAGGCGGAGATGTCGCCTCAGTCGTTGACCGTACGCCCGCCACGGGTCGTTCTCACCGCTCGGTCACGGGTCGTACGGCCCTTGACCACTGCAGTGCCCGACTCTACTGTGACGCCGCACACAGTTCGGTTGGACCATACAGGCAAGCTAGTTCCTGCCGACAGCCATATCGCCCCTGCTCCCGGGACGTCTCGGGCCGTGAGGCGCAGCCGCGCCGGCGACTACACCGGAGGACGACGTTGTACCAGCAGGTATTCAACCCGCTCGCCCACTCACTGAACTTGAGCGCGCTGTTCGCGGCGCTACCGCTGTTGGTCCTGTTCGTCCTGCTGGGAGTCCTTCGCGTACGGGCGTGGGTCGCGGGGCTTACCGGGCTGGCGCTGGCCCTCGTCGTGGCCATTGCCGTGTACGGCATGCCGCTGGGGCAGGCGTTGCTGGCGGCCAGCGACGGTGGTGCTTTCGGCTTGTTCCCGGCCATGTGGATCGTTCTCAACGCCATCTGGGTCTACCGGATGACGGTCGAGACGGGCCACTTCGACGTGCTGCGACGCTCGTTCGCCCAAGTCAGCGACGACCAGCGCATCCAGGCGATCATCATCGCCTTCTGCTTCGGTGCCCTCATGGAGGCACTTGCCGGATTCGGCACGCCGGTCGCGATCAGCGCGGTGATGCTGATCGCGCTCGGCTTTGCGCCGTTGAAGGCGGCGACGGTGGCGCTGGTCGCCAACACCGCACCTGTCGCGTTCGGCGCGGTGGCGTTGCCCGTCATCACGCTGGCCAAGGTGACCGCCCTGCCCGTCGCCGACCTCGGCTCTATGGTGGGCCGGCAGACCCCTCTGTTGGCGGTCTTCGTTCCCCTGGTCCTCGTCTTCATCGTGGGCGGCCGACGCGGCATCGCGGAGACCTGGCCCGTGGCGGTGGTCGCTGGGGTGGTCTTCGCGGTTCTGCAGTTCGCCATGGCCAACTACGGCCCGCTCGAGCTCGTGGACATCGTCGCGTCCTTGGGCTCCGCGCTCGCCGTCGTGCTGTTCGTGCGGGTCTGGCACCCCCGGCACGTGTACAACGAGTCCGAGGACGTGGCTGCACGTGCCGCGCTGGGCGGCCGGGTCATCGCCGGGGGAGCCAGCGAGAGCCTGGACCCCGCCTTCGTAGGGCGGGTGGAGGGGCACCAACCGGAGGTGCGCGACACGGCGACCGAGGTAGCCCGCGCGTACGCGCCGTACATCATCATCATCGCGGTGTTCTCGATCGCTGTGATCCCGGCCGTGAAGACCTGGCTTGCCTCGCTAACGAAGATGTTCGCCTGGCCGGGCCTGCACGTCACCAGCCCCACCGGCGCGCCCCTGTCCCTCATCCAGTTCAACTTCAACTGGGCCGCGAGTCCCGGAACTCTGTTGCTGGTCTGCGGGCTCCTGTCGATGCCCGTGCTGGGCATCGGGCCGGGCAGGGCGGTGCGCGCCTACAGACAGACGGTCGACCAGCTCAAGTGGGCGGTTCTCACCGTCGTCTCAGTGCTCGCGCTCGCCTACGTGATGAACGCCTCCGGCCAGACCGGGACCCTAGGGAAGTTCTGCTCACAGGTCGGCGGCATCTTCGCCCTCTTCTCCCCGCTGCTGGGCTGGTTCGGCACTGCCCTCACCGGCTCGGACACCTCGTCCAACGCTCTGTTCGGCGCGCTTCAGGTCGCGGCGGGGAAGGGCAACAACGTGCACCCGGTGCTGCTCGCGGCCGGCAACAGCTCGGGCGGCGTGCTCGGGAAGATGATCTCTCCCCAGAATCTCGCGGTGGGCGCCAGTGCCGTGGGGCTCGCCGGGAAGGAGGGGGACCTGTTCCGCCAGGTCTTCAAGTGGACCCTCGTGTTCCTGCCGTTCATGTGTGTGCTCGTGTACCTGCAGTCCACGTCCCTGCTCGGCTGGATGGTCCCCTGATCGCACCTGCCGGCCTCGCCGAGGAGAGCAGAGCGGCTCGTTGAACTCCTCGTACATGGCGTCGGCGACGGCGACGACGGTGTCCCAGGCCGATGTCGATGTCGGCGTCGGAGGCGTAGCCGAACTCCAGCACCCGTACTGCCGGACAGCAGGTACGGCACCAGCAGCGCGTTGACGATGAAGCTGGCCCGGTCCTTCGGATCACGGTCTTGCTGAGCTCGTCCTGCGCGACGACCTCCACGCGCTGCACCGTTGCTGGGCATGTGAGCAGCGACGGCCCCACCTCGACGAGCGGCAGCACCGGACACCGGTTGAAGAAGTGCGTGCCGTAGACCTGCTCGGGGCGCTGCGCGGCGTTGCCCAGCTTCATGATCGGGAATGAGACGTGTCGGAGCCCAGCACCGCGTCCTTCCGCACGAGGGTCGTCCAGCCGGCGAACAGCTCTCTTTAGAGCCCCTCGTCCTCTGTGGCTGCCCCCACGACGAGGTCGGACACGATCGGCACCAACCGGCAACATTCCATCCCGCCTTCTGCAGTGCGCCGCCACGGGGGCAATGCAACGGCCTCAGGATGACCCAGGGCGCATCTACTGCCCTTCAACAACCCTTGTGCGACCAGCCCTTCAGCTTTACGGTCCTACCAAACCACACCGCCACTGGGGAGCTTCCGTGCCTGACGACCTGACCCGCGACCAGCCGATCCGCGTGATGCTCGCTAAGGTCGGGCTGGATGGCCACGACCGCGGGGTGAAGGTCGTTGCGCGCGCCCTGCGGGACGCGGGCATGGAGATCATTTACACGGGTCTGCACCAGACGCCGGAGCAGGTCGTGGAGGCGGCGATTCAGGAGGACGTCGACGTGCTGGGCGTCAGCCTGCTGTCCGGCGCACACATGTCGATCTTCACGCGGATCTTCGCACTGCTGGAGCAGCACCGAGGCTATCGGTTCGCCCTGCTGGCTGGCGGCGTGATGCCGGACGAGGACGAGGTCGCGCTCAAAGAGATGGGCGTGTGTGAGGTGCTTGGGCAGGACACCTCGCCTGAGGTGCTCGTGGATACCTTCCGGCGCGCGGCGGGGCCGCGGTCCGAGGCTCCTGTATGAGTTCCGCGGAGCAGTGGCACTGGCCACCGAACTACGACGACACCTACGTCCCCCCGCTTGACCAGCAGCACTGGTTCCCGGTGCGCGAGACGATGGCGGAGGCCGACCGCGAGCAACTCGTGCTCGGGCGCATTCAGGAACTTGTGGCCTACGCCTGGGAGCGCTCGCCCTTCTATCGGGAGAAGTGGTCTGAGGCCGGTGTCCACCCGAGCCACGTGCGCTCATTGGAGGACTTCGAGAAGGTCCCCGTTCTGCGCAAGGACGAGCTACGGGCTGAGCAGGAGGCCCATCCGCCGTTCGGGCGATACGTGTGCGTCCCTGACAGCGAGATCAAGCACGTGCACGGGACGTCGGGCACCACAGGGCGGCCCACCACGTTCGGCATCTCCGGGCGGGACTGGCGGGCCATCGCCAATGCGCACGCGCGGGTGATGTGGAGCATGGGGATCCGGCCGGCAGACACGCTGTTCGTCGGCTCCTTCTTCAGCCTCTACATGGGCTCGTGGGGGGCGCTCATTGGTGCTGAGCGCCTTGGAGCGCGGGTGTTCCCCTTTGGCGCCGGGGTGGCCGGTCAGACGCAGCGCGCGGTGAACTGGATGCTCCAGATGCGCCCCGCGGCGTTCTACGGGACCCCCTCCTACGCCCTGCGCATCGCCGAGGTCGCCGAGGAGAGCGGCATCGATTGCCGCGACTTTGGGCTCCGCACGATGCTGTTCGGCGGAGAGCCCGGGGCGTCCGTCCCGAGCATCCGCCAGCGGCTCGAGACGGTTTACGGCGCGCGGGTTCTGGACACCGGGAGCATGGCCGAGGTCACGCCGTGGATGAACTTGAGCAGCAGTGCGGCTAGCGAGGGGATGCTCTGCTGGCAGGACATCGTGTACACGGAGGTGGTTGACCCACGTTCGCTGTCCCGCGTCCCGTACGGCAGCGAGGGTACGCCGGTCTACACCACGCTTGAGCGCACGAGTCAGCCGATGATCCGGCTGCTGTCGAACGACCTTACGCGGTGGGAGGCCCCGTCCAGCGCCTGCGGCCGTACCTACCCCGTCCTTCCGAGAGGCATATACGGGCGGATCGACGACATGTTCACGGTGCGTGGAGAAAACATCCACCCTAGTGCGATCGACGACGTGGTGATGGCGGCGCCCGGCTACGGCGGTGAGCACCGGATCATCATCTCCAGGACCGGGAGCATGGATGAGCTGACCGTAGAGGTGGAGCACGATGAGTTTATCGCCACGGGTGGGGACGCGGCCGTGGCGGGCTGGTCCGCTCGCCTGGGAGACCGGCTCCGTGAGGTGTTGGGGGTGTCGGCGCAGGTGTGTCCTGTCACGCGCGGCTCCTTCGAACGGACCGATCTGAAGTCAATGCGGGTCGTGGATCAGCGCGAGCTGTCCGCTGACGCCGTGGCCGCAGCCTCGATGCGTGGCTAGCGTGCAGTCCACCGACCTCGCGGACGGTGTCATCGAGGGCGACGTGGGTTCGACCGCGCGCATGATCACGCTGATCGAGCGGCGCTCGCCGGAGCTGGACGTGCACCTGCAGCGCCTCTACCGGGCCCACCGCGCTGCTCATGTCTTGGGCATCACCGGGCCTGCGGGCAGCGGCAAGAGCACGCTGGTGTCGAGCCTGGCGAGGGAGTACCGCCAGCAGGGCAAGACGGTCGGCATCCTTGCGGTGGACCCGTCCAGCGTGTTCACGGGAGGGGCGATCCTCGGCGACCGTATCCGGATGGGGGAGCTGTCGGGCGATCCCGGCATCTTCATTCGCTCGATGGCCACACGAGGGGCGATGGGCGGCCTGGCCCGAGCCGCTCTCGACGCGGTCACGGTGCTGGAGGCGTCCGGCAAGGACATCGTGATCGTGGAGACGGTCGGCGTGGGCCAGGCCGAGGTGGACATCGTCGGGCTTGGGCACACCGTGGCAGTTGTGAGTGTGCCCGGCCTCGGCGACAGCGTCCAGGCGCTTAAGGCAGGTCTGCTCGAGATCGCGGACGTCCACGTGGTCAACAAGTCAGACCGCGAGGGCGCGCAGCGCACTGCTTCCGAGCTCAAGGAAATGTTGCGCTTAGCCAAGCGGCAGGTGGGGCAGTGGAACGTGCCCGTGCAGCTGACCTCGTCATCTCGTGGCGAGGGTTTCGATGAGCTCATCGAGGCGTTCCAGCGGCACCGCGACTGGATGACGTCAAGCGGCGAGCTGGAACGGCGGTTGCGCCGCACGGCATCAGCTCGCATTCGGTGGGCCGCCGCGGACATCGTCGAGCGCGAGCTTCACGAGCGCAACGATTTGTTCGACAAGGCTGTGGACTTGGTCCTGGAGCACGCGTCCGACCCGCTCACTGAGGCACGGCGCCTCATCGACGCACGTCACTGAGAGGACAAACCATGCCCGAGATGCCTGAACACGTGTCCAGGACGCCGCTCGTCGACGAGGCCACGCGTGCGCGGCTCGAACAGGAGCTGAAGGAGTGGGAGGGCACAGAGCTAGCCGCCTTCACCTCGCGTGCTCCGGAGGCGAAGGGGGAGTACGTCACCGGCTCCGGTTTGCCCGTCAAGCGCGTCTACACCGCGGCTGACCTGCCGCCGGACGCCGAGGCCATCGGGCTGCCAGGCAAGTACCCGTACACGCGGGGCCCGTACCCGACGATGTACCGCGGCCGGACCTGGACCATGCGGCAGATCGCGGGCTTCGGCCAGGCCGAGGAGACCAACTCGCGTTTCCAGTACCTCATCGCCCACGGTCAGACCGGCCTGTCGGTCGACTTCGATATGCCGACCCTGATGGGCTACGACTCGGACGACCCGATGAGCATCGGTGAGGTCGGCCGGGAGGGCGTGGCCATCGACATCCTCCCGGACATGCAGGCGCTGTTCGACAACATCGACCTCGAACAAATCAGCGTCTCGATGACGATCAACCCGTCGGCGTGGATCCTGCTCGCGATGTACATCGCGGTGGCGCAGGACCGGGGCTATGACCTGAACAAGCTTTCCGGGACAATTCAGAACGACATCCTCAAGGAGTACATCGCGCAGAAGGAGTGGATCTTCCCGATCCGCCCGAGCGTGCGCATCGTCCGCGACACGATCGTCTACTGCGCGAAGAACATGGCGCGCTACAACCCGATCAACATTAGCGGCTATCACATCAGCGAGGCCGGCTCCACCGCGGTACAAGAGGTGGCCTTCACGATGGCCGTCACCCGGGTGTACGTGGAGGAGGTCGTGAGCAGCGGCCTGCCCGTCGACGACTTCGCCTCGCGGCTGTCGTTCTTCTTCGTCTCGCAGGCCGACTTCTTCGAGGAAATCGCAAAGTTCCGGGCCGTGCGGCGCTACTACGCACGCATGATGCACGAGCGCTTCGGGGCGCAGAAGGCCGAGTCGATGCGCTTGCGGTTCCACACGCAGACCGCGGCGGCGACACTGACGAAACCGCAACCCCTCAACAACATCGCCCGCACGACGCTGCAGGCGCTGTCGGCCGTCCTCGGCGGTACCCAGTCCCTGCACACCAACGGCCTGGACGAGGCCTACACGATCCCGTCGGAGCTGGCGATGAAGGTCGCGCTGCGCACCCAGCAGATAATTGCTGACGAGACGAACGTAACAAACGTGATCGACCCGCTCGCCGGCTCGTTCTACGTCGAGAACCTCACCTCGCAGATCGAGGCGAAGATCGACGAGTACATGGAGAAGATCGATGCGATGGGCGGCGTCATCGCCGCGATCGAGGACGGCTACTTCCAGCGCGAGATCGCCGACAGCGCTTACGACTTCGCGACGCGCAAGGGCACCGGGGACCGGCCGGTAATCGGTGTGAACCGCTACGTCGACGCCGGCGACGACCAGAAGGTGGAGATTCACCAGCTCGACCCCGAGTCCGAGCAGCGCCAGATCACGCGCCTGAAGGAGACCCGGGAGGCTAGAGACCAGGCGCGGGCCAAGGCGGCCATGGAGGCCCTGCTCGCCGCCGCGAAGGACCCCAACGTCAACCTCATGCCCCTCACCATCGAGGCCGTGCGGGCTCACCTGTCTATGGGGGAGATCACTCGTGCTCTCCGGGACGTCTTCGGCTCGTACAAGGAGGCGCCAGTGTTCTGATTCCCAGCACGAACAAGGATGGCGGCCCCGGGCCGCTAACCCGCCGCGGTATCCGCCGACCACGGCGCAGTCCCTTGGGCGAAGCCCTTTCTGGGATTTCACCCTGTGATGCCCCGGTCATCTGTCCAACGGCAGCTGGCTGCACAAAAAGGGGCACGAGCACACCGCCTCGAGCCCGTCCGATGCGGTCTCTGCTGGACGGGAACATCGCGTCGCGCGGGGCGCCAGGCCCCGCACAGGGGTCGAGCTGGGGAGGCGCACACGCAAGTCGCGAAGAGGCCAAGGAGACGCTCTGTGCTCACGTCCGGACCGCACGGGGCGCCATCTCCGTTGCTCCGGCACCTGCGGCCCGTGATGATGCCGCGACCTATCAGACCCGCCCGGACATCCGACGCTGCATCCGGCATTATGCCGACCTCCGGATTATGCCGACGAGGTCGTGGGATCGCCTGCAGGGCAGGGGTTTGGGCTGGCGAGGTCGGCATAATCAGAGCTGGTCGAGCCAGGTGAGCAGGCTGTCGGAGGGTTGATAGCGGCCGGTGGCTGCGGCGGGTGGTCGGGTTCTGGCGAGGGCTTGTTCCTTCAGGCGGAGGTCGGCGTGCAAGTAGATCTGGGTGGTGTCGACGCTGACGTGTCCGAGCCAAAGCGCGATCACGCTTGTGTCGACGCCTGCGTGCAGCAGGCGCATCGCGGTGGTGTGCCTGAGGACATGTGCAGTGACGGTTTTGCCCTCGAGCGAAGGGCAGTTGGCGACAGCTTTTCGGCTGTAGTAGGCGAGCCGGTGCTCGATGGCGTCGCGGCTGAGCTTCGAGCCGCGTCTGGTCGGGAACAGCGGTGCGTTCGGGTCACGGCCTTGCTCGTCGAGCCAGTCGCGCAGAACGGCGACAGTGTCCGTCGTGAGCGGGGTGATCCGGTCTTTGCGGCCTTTGCCGTGACAGGCAACGTGCGGTCCAGTTCCGAGGTGCACGTCGCGGCAGGTGAGTCGGATCGTTTCAGAGACCCGTAGTCCGGTCTGGATAGCCAGCAGGAGCAGGGTGTGGTCTCGTCGCCCTGTCCAGCGGTCGCAGGTGGCGAGCAGGGCTTCGACCTCTGGCTCGGTGAGGTAGCTGACGACGGCACGTTCGAAGCGCTTGGGCGGGATCGCCAAGACCCGGGAGATGCTCTCAGCGTGCTCAGGGTGTTCCAGGGCCGCGTAGCGGAACAGCGAGTGAATCGTCGCAAGTCGCGCGTTGCGGGTCCGGATGCTGTTGCTGCGCTCGAGTTCCAGGTGGTCCAGGAAGGCGGCTATCAGGGGCGCATCAAGATCGGCGAGGTCCAGCCGCGAGGGCGGGAGTCCGGTCCGGGTGGTGGCGTAGCCCAGCAGCAGCCGCAGGGTGTCGCGGTAGGCCGCGATGGTGTGCTCGCTGGCCCGGCGCTGCCGGATCAGCCGGTCGGTGAAGAAGGCCTGAAGGGTCGGCGCGAGCAGGCTCATCGGGTGCCTGCCAAGTAGGTCTCGAGCCGCTGGCCCGCGGCAGCCATCAGCTCCGGTGAGGCGGACAGGTACCAGTAGGTGCTGCCTGGGTGCACGTGCCCCAGCCAGGTCGACAGCAGCGTCAACCGGGTCTGGCCGTCCTCGCCTGCCTCGTAGGCATTGAGCATCGCGCGAACGGCGAAGGAATGGCGGATGTCGTGGATCCTGGGGCGGCAGGACGGTGACCGCGGCCTCAGTCCGGCCTGGGCCACCAGCCGGTGGAAGGCCCAGTGGACGTTGCAGTAGATCAGCCGGGTCCCGGCGGTGGACACCAGGAACGCAGTCGTACCAGTGGCCGGTGCCTGCTGATCCCGGAGCCGCTGGTAGCGGCGCAGCTGCTCGATTGTGCTGGCATGGAGCGCGAGTTCGCGTTGCTTGCCGAACTTGCCGTGCCGCACCAGCAGCCGACCCGAGGTCAGGTCGACATCACCCCGGTCCAGCGCGATCGCCTCACCGACGCGCATCCCGGTCACCGTGAGCAGCCCGATCAGGGTGGCGAAGGTGGCCTGACGCAGGGTCGTGCGCAGCGACGTCGCGGCGCTGATGAGCGCGGTGATCTCGGCGTCGGAGTACAAGTACGGGTTGGCTCGGCAGGGCTGTTGGGGAAGCAGGTCGGGGGCGATCAGCTGATGCGCAGGGTCCAGGGTGTGCAGGTAGCTGGCGAAGCCCCGCACGACGGACAGCCGGTAGGCCCACCAGTTCGACTCACCTTCGCCTGGCAGCCGCGCCCAGTCGAGAGCTGCGATGACCGTGACGTGCTCCTGGCCGGTCTGTTCGAGGTGGTCCAGGAACTGACCGAGCAGCTTCTCCGGCCGGGCCAGCCTGTAGCCCAACGCGCGGCGCAGCGTGAGGTAGTTGCTCAGGTCCGCTCGCAGCGGGCTGCTCACGACCCACCATCCCTAGCGGACGTGCCGGGCCAGGGTCGGGCCAGCACGGCGAGCGCGTCGCGGTCGACCTTGGCGTAGATGGCCGTGGTCAGCGGTGAGCGGTGTCGCAGCACCTGCCCGACTTCAGCGAACGGGCTCCCGGCTCGCAGCATGGCCGTCGCAGCCGTGTGGCGGAGCTGGTGCGCGTGCAACTTGCCCAACCCCGCCCGCTGGGCGTTGTCGAACACCACCATCGTCACCCCACCCGTCGTCATCGCCCGATGCGGCGCATGAACCCGGACGAACACCGTGCGGCCCTGCGCCGTGCCGGGTCGGCCGTGCCGCAGGTAGGCCGTGAGGGCAGTGCCCACATCGTCAGGAAGCGGCAGACGCTCACCGCGGTTGCCCTTGCCGACGATCGTGAGCTCGCCGCGGCGCCAGTTGATGTCGTCCAGGCCGAGGACGGCGACCTCGCCGGCTCGCAGCCCCAGCCGGGACAGCAGCAGCAGGATCGCGTAATCGCGCTTGCCGGTCCTGGTGCGCCGGTCGCAGGCGGCCAGCAGCCGCCGGAGCTGCCCAGGTTCCAGGCCCTTGGGTAGGCCGCTGAGCCGCCAACCCGCCACCGCCGGCGCTGCCGAGGCCCACGAGACCGACGTAATGCCGGTCAGGTGCAGCCAGTTCAAGAACGACCGTAAGGCACAGACGATGAGCTTGGCTGACCCCACCGCCCGGCCCGGGCAGGCAGCCAGCACGAAGCCGGTCACGTCCGCCGCGACCAGCCCGGACAGGTCCAGGCGGCTAGCGCGAACCTGGCTGACGACGAAGGGATGGACGGCGTCGACGTATCCGCGTGCCGTGCCCTCAGTCAGCCCCCGTTCGGTGAGCAGATAGTTGCGGTAGTCGGCCAGCAGCACGTCCACCGGAGCCAGCTCGACCGGCTCCGCTGGCGGCAGCACGCCCAGCGGGGCCAGGTAGTCCAGCAGCGGCCGCAACGCCTTCAGTGATCGGTACTCCACGTACCCCGCGGCGCGGCGCGCGACGAGATAGCCCTCCAACACCGACGCGCTCAGATCCGCCACGTCCTGACCAGAGGCGGTAAGCCAGCGGTCCAGATGCGCGATGAAGCACACGTGCTGCCGCGCTGAGGAAGGCGTGTAACCCTCCCGCAGCAGCTCCCCAGCGAAGCCCTCCATGTATGACGCAAGCGGTCCGCACACAACCGAGTCCAGAACTTTGACCATGACGCTCTCCTCTCCACGATGGAGAACCAAGCGTCGATCAACTCACCGGATTATGCCGACCTCGCCAGCCCAAACCCCTGCCCTGCAGGCGATCCCACGACCTCGTCGGCATAATCCGGAGGTCGGCATAATG
>JAABUP010002493.1_pt1 | contig 35402 bp, 48 predicted proteins | sample 5559201 | NCBI WGS metagenome assembly JAABUP01 (sample SAMN10711887, study PRJNA513373) | rock metagenome | isolation source: Antarctica rocks | place: Antarctica
ACAGCAGGGTCCGATCCCCCAGCAGGCACAGCAGGGTCCGATCCCCCAGCAGGCACAGCAGGGTCCGATCCCCCAGCAGGCACAGCAGGGTCCGATCCCCCAGCAGGTACAGCAGGGTCCGATCCCCCAGCAGGCACAGCGTGGCCCCCAGCAGGCACAGCAGGATCCGATCCCCCAGCAGGCACAGCGTGGCCCCCAGCAGGCACAGCAGGATCCGATCCCCCAGCAGGCACAGCGTGCCCCCCAGCAGGCACAGCATGGGCCTTACTATGGGCCTGGACAGCTTCCTGCGTTTGTGCCAGCTGCTGTGGTCCCCGCCCCGTCTGCACAGCAGATGCCCATCATTGCGCCAGCGCCACTGCCCCCCATCACTGCTCACGTGACACACCTGCAGGTATGGCTCACTCCTTCAATTCACACTTGTGGCATAGATTGGCTTCGCATTCAGAGTCATTGCAGTCTAGACAAGATGTTGTCACGGTCTTCTGAGAGCTATCAGCAGACTAGCAGGCACATCTTGACAGCCTTGTAAATTCAGCCCCTGTTGTGTCCAGTGGTTGCACAATGCATCCTTTCATGTACTGCTCTCAGGCGACTCATGATGGCTGCAGGTTGTTGCTGGAGCAGAACTTGCTGCCGACGCTGCCACCCAGCAGGCATCACCAAAGGTGCAAAAGCGGGTGACAAGGAAGGCCAAACTAGTAAAGGTGCTGAGGACGTTGGTGTGCCTGCCAGCATCTTGAGCAGATGCAGTTCCAAGAGTAGGCGCACACTGTCAATACAATGGTGCTTAGGATTAGTTGTGCCAGACAGTCGTGCAAGCAGTCTACAACCTCTTGTGAAGTGAATGATTCACAGGGAGTTCAGCCTTTCATGTGCAGCAAATCTTTTAGCTATGTGTTGTTTGTCCACTACTTGCAATTGACATGCAGAAACAGTGATGTTTGGTTGGGGCAAAGACAAGACGATATCTATACTGCAAAGTTATAGGTGTAGCTCTTGCAATTGCCATTGACAGCAAGACAATATGTAGTGTGAATGCAGCTGGCATTGATTGTCAGTGCAAAAATATGTTTATCAAGTTTCAAAATTGATGATGTTTAAACATGATGCAAATTTGCAAGTCCGCCTGTGACAAGGTCCTGTAAATATGTATCGCTGTTTTACTCCAGCATCGAATGTATGCCAAGCCTCTGGAGTGACTTACAGCAGAACTTCGCAGACCAGGCAGACAAGTTTCATGCCGCAATTATGTACATTTGGCAAGGTCTTGTCTCAATGAAGGGCCTTAAATCCCATGCCTGCATTTCGCAAGACTCTTTGAAAATTTGGTTTAAGGCCAGACTTTCAAAGGCTCTGCATGTCCTCTGTCGATGCATATCTGCGATCATTGATCCATGCTGATAACAGGCTACAGCGACCCCAGCAGGCACAGCATGGCTCCCAGCAGACACAGCACGCCTGTCATGGCGTCCGTGTCCATGCCTGTCAATATTACTGCCGTGACAGGTGTCTAGGTGTAAATCCTCTTCTTTTGTGCATGCCTGCAATGCTTATGACATAGCTTTACTGTGCTGCAGGTTGTTGCAGTCTGGACAACATACTCTCATATTCTTCCGTTGGCTTCAAGCCAATGGGGATGTAGCAGTGGCACATCCTGACGGCCTTGGCCCTAAGTTGCCAGTGCCTGCTGTGACCAGTGTGGTACAACGTTGCATCACCACAGGGCGCGCAGATGTTTTTTTTCTTTTGCGCTTCTGGCTCTTGCTGGCTGCAGGTTGTGGCAAGACCAGTCTTACCTGCCAACCTGAACACCTTTGCAATCTTTGCCTTCCTGGTTGCCTGCTTTTACACCTTTGGTGTCAAGACAGAGGTGCATCATCACGTGACCAGGGAGGCCAAGACTGCAAAGGTGCTGACGCAGTTGGTGCACATGCCAGCATCCCAAGCAGTTGCAGTTCTTGCTGGCATGCACACCAAATTCCTCCACAATTATCTGTTCTTGCTAGTCCAAAAGTAGGAATGCAATTATGCTTGGATTTGTCTGTGCTGGACTGCTAGCAGTGCTGTGAAGGTGGTCTGCAGATTGAACTGGCATGAGTAGTGTAACAGCTCAGCCATTCACTTGCACCACATTTGTTTGCGTGTGCCTTACACAAATAAATGCAGATGGCAGAAATGATGCTGTTTGGTCGGGCACGACAAGAATAGTGATGTATTGCACGTCACCCTTGCAATTGCCATCGACAGCAAGACAGTGTTGAATGTAAATGCAGCTTGTTTGACAAGTGTCTGACGCCAGTGCTCATAAACTTGGTGTAGCATCCTGCAAGCTTGCAAGTCTGCCTATGAAGTCCTGTAAATGTGCATTGTTGGTGTACTTAAGCATCAAATGCGCTGCAAGCCTATGACATGAAATATGGGACTTTGCAAATCAGGCAGACATGCTTCACACTGCAATGTGCACAAGCCAAAGCTATCTGGTTTCTCAATGCAGAAGCCCATGCCTGAAGATTTGATTTCGCAAGACCCTCTGCCAAATTTGCCTAGGGTCGAATTGTCAAAGGCTCCGCATGTCCCTGCGTAGACATGCATTTGCAATCCGCGCGGACAGTAGCGACAGTTAGCAGCATCAGTCGCTCATTCAAGAGAGCCTACGTCGTATTTTTGGGCATTTCCGCATCCTCCTTGACATCGTTGAGCACCTGATCTTTACATATTGATCGGAAGACGTGGAGAAGGCCATATATGGACGCGGGTTGTGGCTGGAACCTGCAAGTACCTCCCCATACAGGCACAACAGTTGTAGCTGTAGCGTACAACGGTGGTGTGGTGTTGGGAGCAGACTCGCGTGTCAGTACTGGGACTTATGTATCCAATAGGGCATCAGACAAGTTGACACCCTTGTCAGACTTCGTATGGCTGCTGAGATCTGGCTCAGCCGCAGACACACAAGCAGTAGCCGATTATGGTGATCTTGGTTGCATTGACGGTCCTTGGCTGTCTGCTGGCCAGTGAGAGCAGAAAGTCACCTACTCTGTTCATGCAGTGCGGTGGTTCACACATCAGCATGCCCTGGAGCTTGTAGGCGAACCTTCTGTAAAGACAATTGCAACGCTGGTCAAATCGGTAACAGCAGTCTACCCTGAAGATCTGTCTGTCTGCCTGCTTGCATTGCTTCCATGCTTCGCCATTTGCAGACCAGTACACCATTGCATGCATTGCATGGCACCAGCAGAGTCTATGAGGAAAGGCATTGCTCTGTAGGACGCGCTTCACAGTTCAACACCATCTATGCAGTAGTCAAGGCCTCATCATGTGCATGCTGCTGCAGATGAACTATCAGCATAAGCAGCTGATAGGAGCAATGATAGTGGCAGGCTGGGACAAGGAGAATGGAGGTCAAGTCTATGGCTGTCCCATTGGCGGCACCCTTGTACAGGAAAACTGGACAACAGATGGATCTGGCAGCACCTACATTTGGGGATACCTAGACTCTTCTTTCAGGTGAACCAACTTGCGTCGGCATGCCAGCACCACAAAGCCTTGATGCATGACTAGCCTTAAAATCTGTTCACGCTGAATTTGTTGTACACAGATTGGCAGACTCTTCACTTGTGTGCCATATTTCTGAGGTTCTTGTGACATGCCCTTTGCAGAAATTGTGATTGCAGATTGCAACCTGGCAGTAAGAAGCTCAGCCATACCAAAAGTTGCTCGCAATGCTTTGTCAGCCAGCTACAGCTTGCGTTTTGTGCGTTACTTTGTATCTGTCTCACCATGCCTACAATGCTATCAACTTTGGTCATGGGTAACACCTGCATCTCTTGGGGGCAGCAATGCTGCCTGAGAAAGTCCATGCGTCTGGAGATTGCTGCAAGTGCACGGACAACTCGCTGCTGTTTTGGACAGAGGGGCTGCATGTCCACCTCTGTAAAATGCAACTTAACTTTCACGGTGTTTTTGCAGGGAAGGCATGAACCGGCAAGAAGCGGAAGATATGGTAAAAGAAGCAGTAGCTCTTGCCATGTCACGAGATGGATCATCAGGAGGAGTCATACGCCTATGTACTGTCAGTGCAGAGGGTGTTGAGAGGCAAATGATACAAGGACCAGATATACCAACATTCTGGGACGAGCTAGGCTCAGCAGCAGAGGTTGGCATGGTTGTAGGTTAGATCAAGCTGTTATGCTGTAGTATATCAAATGTGGACTCTTGATTCTGTCATGTCCTACTACGTGCTGTTTGTTGGTCCTGGCAAGCCAGCGCAGGACATACCATCCCTGGTCTCATGTCACAACTTTCGAATTCGTTTCTGAACTCAGAATATCCGTTTCAAGACACTCAGAAATCTTACATAGTGGTTCGTATACGTATGTATGCCATGTTCGCAGGCAATATTACATGGTCTGACTAATGGGAAGCCGTAAATGCAGAGCGCAACTCTGAAACACCGACTTTGATGTTGAGCGCTTGCATTACAAGGCGCTGTTGGTTATCTGCCTTGAGAGAAGGCTTCCTTATTGCAGCCATTCCATCACAACCACGCAAGGACTCTGAAATTGGACTCCTCTTCCACGTCAAGACATAACAGCAGGTGCTGCAGTGAGGAATGGCTAAACTCACACTTTTCGCAGGGTTCTGCCCTGCAGACTATTCCATTCAGGACTATTCGCTGTGAAATTCGGCTCTTCACTAGCAACTATCAAAACTTCACGCTTTGGGTGTCTGGGTCAGCTCAGGGTGTGGAGGGTCAGGCATGTGCTTGTAGTTCTCTATATACTTGCTCATTTCTGCCGGCTTCAGCAGTGCTGTATCTAGCTGCTTGCTGATATCCTCCTCACTCATGCCAGCACCAATGAATACAATCTCTTGGCGTCTGCAAAGCGCACCAACAACCCATGACAAATGCAAACGCTGAACAAGGACACAACATGGCCTGTGACATGACTTAGCATGCAGTGCTAGATGACTCCCAGTCCATACAGCAGCCATAATTTGCACTTATTTGATGCCAATGCACACTGTGAATGGACATCGCTGATTGCAGCATCGCACGCACCATTAAAAAAGCCAAGCAAGTTGAGTATTTGGCCAAGATTATCAAAGCCAAGGGCAAGCTGGCGCACCTGTCGCCAAAGCCATTTTGGAAGTCAAAGTCTGCCAGCATGACGTCTCTCTGAGCTGTCTGTGTGGGCCACTCATCATCTGCAACAGCTGCCCACCTGTACATACAAAGACATGCTCTTTGAGAACTGTAAGAGGTGAAAATGCAGGCAGACATGCACTCAATGGCTGGTTGGGGCTTGCATACGAAAGAGAACTGCGCTAGCTGCTGCCAACCTGAAGAGACGGAGTTGATCGCAAAACTGCCAGAGACTCCTTCAGTCACATCTCAAACTGCGATTGGCCATGCACCCATGCGGTGCATCTTACACATGCAAGGCGGCTGCTCACAAGCAGCAGTATAAGTGATGAATCACCACTACCATTAGGCAATGCCAATTTATGCCCACTGTTGGGGAGGGAATGCAAATCAGTGTTGGTGAAGACACCCACAACCAACAAGCAGCTGCCTACAGGTAGAGCTAAGACAGTCAAAAAGTGATTAGTGCTGGACATGCCAGCCCAAACAGGTTACATGTGTGTCTGAGATGCTCGGCTGAGCACATCCTCACGTACCAGGACCAGACTACCCAGCCTGGTAAGCACGGCTGGTCCAGAGACTAAATGACTTCAAGCACACTGCATGCCTGTGTGCAGGGGAATTTCACAAATAACCCTTCTCACGACTCTCTACGTGCAGGAAGATTGTATCAGTCAGCGTCATCTTGAATCCCTACAAGCAGAGAGGTCTTACCAGTCACCCTCATCGCGGATCTCGAAGTGTTGGCCAGCGTGGGACCAGTAGAAGGCAGTGGTGTGACTGTGGGACATCCACATGAAGCCCTTGCTGCGCAGCACAGTTTTGATGGGGCTCTCCCCAGCCCCAGGAGCCTGACCCTCCAGAGCAGCATTGGATGACACCGGTAGCCATCTTAACACCATCTCACGTAGCCTGCAATCACAATAAACTGTTGCATTGATGATGCTGTTGAGTCACTCATTTGACATGTGCAGCAAGAGTCAACAAGCTCTTTAGGCATGCAAACTGCATTCACTGCAGCCAGGGACATCAGAACCACCTTTTCTACATGTTACTTAATACATTATAGTCAAAGAACTTCAACGTCTCAAGCTGGTGTCCAATGCACAGCAACTGCACAGCAGCCACATTCAGGAATGCGCAGCCCTGACCAGGCCCTGCCAGAAGTGCAGGTCACTGTGGCTTGATTTTATCATCACAAACTGCATTGCAGACCCCTTACCTCTGGGGATGGAATGGCAGCCTGCGTTTGTACACAAAGCTCCTTATGCCAAACCTCTCAGCAGCTGTCGTCTCCTGTCTCTTGTGACTGTGGCTGTGTCCATGGCCATGCTCATGCTTGTGATCATGGTCATGCCCAGCACTGTGCTCATGGCCATGCTTGGAGTGGTCATCACCTTCTGCCATAGCATGCCCATGATCATGGTGACTATGTTCGTGATCATGTTTGTGATCATGATTGTGATCATGACTGTGACCATCCTCACACATTTTGCAATTCTCTGGGTTGTGCTCAACGCCTGGTGCTGGCTCTGAGTGGCTGTGGGCTGAGTCATGTGCAGACATGGCAGTTGCTGCAGCAACTGCTCCTCGATGCTGGCCCTCAATGTTGAGATGGGCGACCAGGGACTGAGCCTCTCTGCCAAAGACGTGCTCAAGGTCTACTCTAGCTTGCTCACAGGTGAAAACCTGCAAGAGTAGCAGCAAGCTGTCGAGCTACCAGAGCAGTCATGGCATTGTCATGCAAATGCTGACCAAGTCAGTCCTGCTGGCGATAGCTGCCAACAACCCAGGCATGCATATTGTCCACATGCATATTGAATTGTTTAGGCTGACTGCGATTGCATTGACTTGACTTGGCTGTGGTGCCATTATCACAGGACGACGCAGCTTGCATGTGGCATCAACAGGCAAAATGAATTTGCTTGTTCACGGTTCCTGACTGATTGCTTACCTTTGACAGAGGGTTCAGTGATGAAGCAATACCCTTCAAACTCTCCAGCTGGCCAGCATCCAGCTGGTCAATCTTGTTCAGGATGACAAAGTCTGCGCACTCAATCTGCTCCACCAGCAGGTCCACAACAGGCCTTAGGTTTCCTCCTTCACCCAGATCAGGGCGAGCTACATGCACACATGACGCTCAGCTATTCAGCATCTTGCAGCATGCCAACGTGCTGTACCTATGCAAAGAAAATTCTGTGCCGGTGCCTTTGCCAGTTTAAGTGTCGCAGTATACAGTCTCAACATGTTGTGACCTGCACTCCTGAAGGTGGTTGATGGGCTGAAGATTGAAATGATGACGATCACAGTGTTCAATCTATCACAGCCTTTCAGTTCAATTGGTCATGCTTCATTGCAGCCAGCATACCAGCAGACATCAGGGGAGAACCATGGAGCTTACATTATGCCAGACAGGAGAATCAGGGCGAACGTAGCAGGCACAGATACCTGAGACAGGTGTGCGTGATGAATAGTCAGCAGTGAAGCTGCCAGAGTCCACGATAGTGGCCATGGTGTCAAGCTGAATGCGTGACATAAGGGGCTTGCCCATGGCAATGGCTTCACTGAACTTGTCACGGATGTTCTGCGGCTCAGCAACCCCAGAGTTCTCAAGGACAAATCTGCAGGCAAGGTCAGCCAGTGCTCAGCAACCCCACAAGTGGCATGGTGTAAGTGATGCATATATGACACAGGCCAGTGAAAAGCAGGACATGGGATGGCTTGCAGGTGACAGGAACAGTTTGATCAGCTTGTATTTCACCTGTCATACTTGACACCTTTCCTGTCTGCCAGCGTCAGTAGCTGCTCAAAGGATGTAAAAAGCTCATCAGCGATGCTGCAGCCTGCACACAAGGGCCATTGACGCGCTTGGCGACAGCGATAGCAGAACAAGCGAAAGCAGGCAGCGAATAGGTGCTTACAAGCACAGCCATTTGCCAGCTCAATGGTGTCAGCCAAGTCTGACGTAGTGTTGTTGCCCTGATCTCGGTCCCTAGTGCGGTCGTTCCTGATGAGCTTGGCATCGACGTTTACAGTCGCGACATCGTTGACGATGCAGCCGATCTTGAGCTTCGTGTTTTCCAACAGATGTCTCAGCAATGTCGTTTTACCTGTGGAAAATCATGCAATTGAATGCAATGCCTCGAGAAAGCGTGTCGCCGTTGCGCGCAAGATGATCAACCGACCTGCGCCAAGAAACCCACTGAGCATAGTGACCGGCACGACATCGTGCTGCTCTGCTTGTGCCATGTCTGATTGCTTTCCTTTGTGCAATGCAACTGCTATTGCGTCAGTTGCGCAGATGAACTAGTCGCGAAGTTAGCACTGCAGATGCGCGTGTGGGAGTGTGCTGACAAGGGTTCCTGTTCAACCTAAGCATTCTTCACCGTTGGATTGGATGCTTGATGATTCGACAACTTCTTGATGGCTGGAATGAATGAGTGACAACTGTCAAGCTCAGAGTGTTGAGCTTCTTCTGCAGGTTTGAACGCAAACCCAACCCAAGCACATAGCGCCTGCAGCTGCGTGAGCTGTCCTAAGTGCTTGGAAAGCACTGAAGCGGTAGTACCGGTGATTGCACAATCGAACAAGACAGTTGTCGTGCTGCGTCGCCAGAGACATACCATGGCACCCAAGAAAAACAAGGCAACCTTAAACGACACAGCTGGGGTGAGCGAGGAGCAGCAGGCAGCGCTAGCATTATCACAAAAATTGCAAGCTGTAGCTAAAAGTCAAGGGGTGCGGACATGGTCTATATGCCTACGTCGCGGCTGATCAGTCTTTCGGATACATCTTGCCGGCAGTGGTGCAAGTATCTGAACGGTACGTCAATCACGTTTTTGCTGAACAGGTGGTGGCCGGTTCGCGCCGGGTAATCTCTAAAGAACTTCCAACACCAAAGCGTAAGCCAGTTTGTTAGCAATTTGCAACTGCTAGAGCGTCCTTTGATGATGCTGCTTGCAACCATTCAGTCCTGCTCAAGGCTGATGGCAAGGATCTGATCAAGAAAAGCTCTCAGCGCAAAGGCAGGTACGCATGCCAGTCCTAGAGCGCCCTGGCATATATCAACAGCTTAACTCAGCACAACCTCGCTTCAGGTATCTACTGAACATATGCGCTCAAATAGCACCGGCAGCAGCCGGCAAGCTGGTAAATCTTCCCTTTGCCTTCACTGCTTTGAAGGACTGCAATCTTGATCAAGCTTGTGAGTTGACTATGTTTCTGACATGGTTTCAGCAAACAAAATGCAGGGCAGCCTTGCGCAGCTGGACAGCCAGAACCCAGTGCTGTATGTAGATTTTCCCCAGGGCCGCTTGAAATTTTTAGGAACCATAGTGTTTCCCAAGAACAAGTACATGTTGCTGAAATTTGGTCAGAAGGATGTCTTGTGTGAAGACATTTTTGAAAATATGGTGAGGCCTTGCTGGACATTCATGCAATAAATGTATTGGTCATATCAGGCCCTTACGTCTACCATAGAAATGCCGTTGCGTCATGATTCTGCCAATTGTGCTGACAACACAAATGCGCCCTGCAAACCACAGCTGTTTCAGCATCTTAGTCTTAAACTCCATGTTTCTCAGTTGCTGGTGCATACCTACCAATGCTGTCTTGAAAATTTGACGAGGCACAAGAACGTACTCAGGTTTCCTTTGTTTCACGATCCAGGCCATTCCATGCAGTAGTGAGCATGTACCCAGGCCATTACATCATTACGGTGTGCTCTGTAGATCATTTTTCCTGAAGCACACTGGGTCGGCACCAGGGAGGACAATCCAACAGAGAAGGAGCTGCCTATGCCAGCTGAGCTGCAGTCAGCAGTCAAGCATGAGAAGTACTCCTTTGGCAGCGAGGTCAACCAGACAGGTAAGGCACCAACCAGCCATCTGTTCTTTGTTTGGCAGGATGTGATGCCGTAGGCTGCCCGTTACAGTCATAGCAGAAATAGGGTATAAACAGGTTTTATCAGGGTCAGGTTCACCAAAAACTTTTGCACCTTTTCATCCACATGTGCATTCCATCAGTATCCTCTTTTGCGTCTCTTACTTGGTTGCTTGCCACAAAGGCTGTGGTGCCTGTACTAGTGAGCTGTTCAGCAGGGTTTGCTTGGTACAGGAACAGCAACGCAACCAAGTCAGACACAGCCCAGTCAGGTGCAGGCAGAAGGTAAAGATGAGGATGGCAGCAGCGGTGATGATGACTTGGATGGCGATGAAGCAGGTCCAAGTCAGGTGTGCTTTAGTACGCTTGCACCATGGCTGCATACATTCTCACTCCACTCAGCACAGGTATCAGGTTGACAGCGCAGGACTCGGTCAAATGCTGTGTGACTCTTGCATGGTGTCAGTTGCCTCATGAATGAAATGCCCATGCTGCCATATGGGCGACTTGATGCAAATGTTGCGGTTCTTAGTAGCATTCGTCAATGCATTACAAATGGCTGCACACCCCCAAAGTACAATAGATAAAAGTATGACAGGTGATTCACATAGCAATGCCATGAGTTTGATGGATTGCTGAACACATAGATTCAGCTGCAAAATTAGCAGTTCAGCACAAATCAACAGACCTGGCATTGATATGTGGGTGTGCATGCAGCCAACCCGCATATCCAGTCGGCACAAGGGCAAAAGACCACTCTACACTGAGCCAGGCAACTCAGGCAGCGATGCAGAGGCGAGTGATTTACAAGATAGTGACGGCGAAGGAGAAGAGGTGGCGCACAAGCTTCCAAAGCTATCTCAGCAGGGGACTCCATCTCAAAGCAGAAGGCGCAAAAGGTCTGTGAAACCAAAGTCTAGTGTAGCAGGTTTCAAAGGCATTCTTGTGCATACTACCTACTGACCACACTTGCAGCTGACCCATACATTGTCCCAATTTCTGACCTACACTTCCTGCCAATAATGCCTGTGATACAGAGCTCTGGTGTGCACTTCCCATGGCAACCCGCATCATTTGTGCTTCCAGGCCTGACTGAGCATACAAGAAGCTACTCAGGACTGTACATACTTGACCCTAGGGGAAAACACGTACTGAACAGATGATGCATAATCAACATCAGTGCATCTGAAAAAGGAAAAAGAGATTTGTTGAGCATTTGTCCCTGGGCATCATTGTGCACAAGTGCATCTCAAATGCTTTTTCTCTGCAGCATTGGGCTTTTGGATGATCTAAGCCAGCCAAAGGCGAAAGCAAAACCCGCCAAACAGCCTGGCAATGCTGCCAAGACTGCGGGCAAGGCAACTGCCAGAAGAGGAGTGGTGGCCTCCAGCTCTGATGAGGATGAAGAAGATGCAGCGCCAGTCCCTGCTGCCAAGAAAGGTAAGCTGTCCAGATGACAGTTACTCTTGCAGGCATCACTAGTGAAAGCGTTGCAAGACAGACAGGAACAAGGCAACACGTGATGTTGTTGTAAAAACCCCAAGCATGGTTTTACTGCACAACGCAAAACAATTGCTTTTCTTGTGTGAGTCATCAAGCTGTAACTGTCCCAATGAGGACTGTCCTGGTGGGCCTGTGGTCAAGGCAACCCTGTCATGCAAGCAGCTCTCAGACATGCTCAAACACCTGTTTAAATGCTGCTTAAAGAACACATCCCCCAAGAGGTCACCATCACGGCGCAATCTGACCATGAACTCGACCACTCCATCGGCACAAAATGTGCCCTTCATCTGTATGTGTTGAGTTGCAGTTTGTTTATGCCATCAGTGCATGTGAGGGGACCCTGGACAGAGGCCATGCCTGCTCAACATGAAATGACCTGTTGACTCAGCTTGCAGAAACAAGTTCAGATAGACATGCAAATCCAATTTTGTTTGTCTGTAGGTGGCAGTGCCAGAAAGCAACCATCTTTGAATGCCTTTTTATCAAGGCCAGATTCTGATCGCAAAGGCAGCAACAGCCAGCCCACATCTGGCAAGGGAACATCAGGTGAGGTCTGCGCAGCACTCTCTGGTGGGAACACAAAAATGTGCACAAACAAAGAACTTGAGAAAAGTTCTCTCCTGCCTGAAGTCTGGTCTGGAGCTAAATTGCTGCATCAGATGGCTTCAGCCCCACTTGATGCTGGAACAAAGCTTTTGCTGAAATTGCTTGCATGTACTCAACATGCATGTTCTGTTGGTCTGGGACCACCATTGGCTGCAACAGGCAGCTTCAGCAATCCTGACAATGTCACAAGTTTTGCTCCCAGCAACACAACCTCACACAGCTGTGTATGCGTCAGGGCCTATGCCTGGTGCATCTGTGCTCTGTACTCACATAGTCTTACATTTGCTTGGTGCTGTGCAGCATCTGCCAAGGGCAAGAAGAAAGTTGGAGAGGTGATAGACCTGCTTGATGATGACCCTGGCATGGCATCACAAGATCTGCAAGGCAGTCCTTTGCCAGTTTCACCACTCAGAGTAATGCTTGCTGGCCTTCTGCTAGTTGTAAAATGTCTGCAGCCTAGCAGCACCCGTTTGTCCTCCGTGGCATTACACATTGTGATTTTGCACTGCAGCTGTGTTTGTGCAACCCATAGTGCCATGTGTTTCATGCATTGTGCAATCACATACAGTAATTGTTCGTCATTCATCAAACACAGATCTTCCTTCAGGTCCGGTGTGTCTTGAGTAGCTCTTGGAGTAAGTATCTGCGTTGTCATACATGGTTGCCTTGTGACTGATAGAGCTGCTTGATCCAATTGCTAGTATGGCCTGTGGCGTGCTTTGTTGGTGTTGGTGTCAGAAATGGTTTCTGATGATGCGTCTGACTATCCCTAATGGTGCGACCACCCAAGGGTGCACTACACTTTGACATTCTGTCTTGAGAATCATCAACTTGATAGGGTGGTGGGATTTTTGAGATCATAATGGTCAGGAAGGCTTGGTGTACTGAACAGGGTGAATGAAACAACATGTCAAGCTAGCTGTTCAGAAGTCCGGTTTTTACGATGTTCTGAGTGTTCTCAAAATTCAGGAAGCAACTCATGTGCACCTTCCTTGTTGCTGCAGCAACTGCCAAGAAGGGCCCGGGCAAGCAAGGCAAACAGTCTCAGGAAGTCTACTGTCAGTAATATAGATGAAGACAAGGAATCACAGGGCAGCAGTGATGTGGAACTCCAGTCAGCAGACGAAGACAACGACGATGAAGACTTTGAAGCATGAGTGAAAGCTTGTGCTATGTTTCAATCACTTCCTGATTGTATGTGTGCCTTGTTGCATTTGCAAACCTGCAGCCTTGGGCATAGACAGAGTATACTGAGTGCATTGTGCAATGGCAAAATGAGCAAAGAGAAACACAAAACAGTCATGACCAGCTTTCAAAACTGCTGCAGCCCACACTATGTGTATCAACAGGTAACACTTACAAGGCTAGACAACAGCGCTTGTGCTACTGTGCCACCAGGACGTGGATCTTTGGAAGCATCAGTACCTTGCAGCAGCAGCAAGGAATTGTTGGAATGTACATTGGTCTTGAAGGCCATAGTCTGGTGCCTCTCTAGGGAACTGTCATTGCACGCTGTTGCTTATAATAGGATCAGACCAATTCATACTTGGCAGAAGCCATACTACACTATGGGTCGCAGTAGTTCTCTTTTGCTCTGAGAGGACATTTCCTCTCTTTGCTCTTTACCTCTCAATGATCAAACAAATCTAGCAATATCAGAGCATCCCGTTTATGCATGTACTCGTACATACTCGTAGGAGCCAAGCCATCTCAAAGGCTCCTTGGTTTGTCGCACGCCAACGTATGTGGCGATGACTGAATCTTCCTGGCGGTTGACACAGCTTGCATGGCCATGGCAGGGTCACTACCCGCAAGTGTAGTCGATGGCCTCGACTCGCACATCAGGAACATCGAGAAGGCGAGAGTACTTTGCAGTGCGTTGGTGGAACATGAAATGCCTGCTTTGAATGTTGCAACGTAGAAAGTGGCCTGCAGGTGGCAGGAGAGACCAGCGCAAGTCAGGCTAGCTTGCTGAAACAGCTATCTGAGCTTGAGCAAGGTATGCAAGTGTGCCAGTGACATCAGACAGGGGTTGAAGAAACGCCGCATGAATGTCTCCAAGGCTTTCATAACCCTCAAAATCGTGCAATTCTGCAGCCCTCATCTCTGTTAGAAGTACACTGCCTAGCACGGAGTTTGTGGCTCAGCTGGACAAGTTGCAGTCAGTGCAACTCCGCCTGCAAGGTGTATTCGACAGACTGAGCGTTGTTGAGGTGAGTATGAAAGTCAGGTGTGCACATCATCAAACACAAGGCAGTGCCTGCACAGCAAAGGGACTAGCACGTGTGGATTTGCTGCAGGCCAGGACAGTTAGAATTCAAGCGCATCTGTCAAACTCAACAAAGTAAATGTGAGTTGTCTATGCGCTGACATTTCATATGTTTGAGCCTGCAAAAAAGCCCACAAATCAAAGAATTTTTGCATCTATGATCATGCATGACATGCCTGTGCCCAATGGCTCAAGCCTGACCATTCGCAGCTCACAGTGCAATATTGTTGCTCAGAATGAAGTACAGGCATGAATTGACCAGGCTTGAGGATCAGTAATCAAAATCACTGATTGCTGTAATGTGTTGCCATATAGCTGCAGCTCTGTGGTTCAGACTTGTTTTCAACTGACTTTTACATGTACAGCAAGTTGTATCTGTGATGCTGTTGCGCTGCATGCTTACAGCAAGCCAAAAGTCTGAAAAGACAACAGCCTTGCTGTAGCATTCCCCGCTGCATGTGCCAGCCGACTCCTCGACTGCTGCTAAAATAGCAACATGTGACACCGACCAAGGCATTCTGCAAGTGCAGTATGCAACTCCTGTGAGAAAACAGTGAAGCAATGGCTACAGAAGGCAACGTAGATGCTGAGGTCTCTGCAAGGCCCCAGGTAAGCCTAATTGTGATTTTTGCTGATGCAATGCATGGGCCATACTGATGCATGGTGACGACCTCTTCTGCCACTGTCAAACCAGTGGTAAAGAACAGCGGGGCATGGCAGTCAACCACTCTGTTCTGGTTCAATCATGATTGCATTCAATATTTGGCATGCATCAGGTTGGTGAATGTGCCCTGCAGCAATGACTGGCCCCTCCCTGAATGTCACAAGGATGTGCTTCCTGTCACAGACAACAACTGTTGAATGGCTCAATGAGCTTCCTGACCTTGGTATACAGGCCTGTTGTGAAGAGCGGCGTGCTGGACTTTTTGCATGGCTGCAGCATGCAGCCAAACAGCTCAAGAGGAGTGTGTTGGCGTTGTTCTATGCAAGTCAGGATCCCAGTGTTGGCTGGGCACCCCGTGTGATTGCTGCTTTTGTCCTGGCTTATGCACTCAGTCCAATGGACCTCATCCCTGACTTCATTCCTGTGTTTGGCATTCTGGATGATCTCATCCTGTTGCCTGGCATGATCTGGCTGGTGAGCTTCACAAGCAACTCGTTCAACTGCTGCATGAGATGTGTTGTGCACAAACAACGTACAATAGTCAGTCTGACTTGGTGCATATGTCTAGCATTCCTGAGACAGGGCAGGTGTATAACGCATATGTTCCCCTTTTTTTGACTCTGAGCAAACGCAACTTGTGTGCTTGGCTCATGCTTGAAGTCAAGACAGCGCAATGGTGCATCATAATGCAATGCACAAAAGATATAAGTGGAGCTACAGCATATGGTGATTGTACCTTACTGTGCAATATCATGCACCGGCACGCTATTTCACAATGTTGCTTGCTGTCGGTATATGTCTGATCCCAGTACCAGCAGACGTTGTCATCATGTCTGCTTGCTGGGATTGTGCCAGTGTCTCAGCTGCATCAGCGTCACGCTGAAGCTTTGTTGTCTGCAACTTTGGTGCTGTGTGGGCTTGCATCAGCTGACCACCGCCTTTGGAACATGCTGTACAACCTGCATTGTTGAAGGCTTGGTTGCTGATGCATGCAGGCCATTAAGCTCATACCAGACAGTGTGTGGCAAAGAGCACAACAAAGAGCTGATGAGGAGCCTCTCCGCTTGAGCAAATGCTGGCCTGCAGCATGCTGTGTCTTCCTGCTGTGGAACGCATCTGCTGTTTGCTTGACGTACATCATATGCAAGAAATTTGGCAACTCATGGTGGAGCACCCACTGGTGGATTGCAGCTGCCCTGTTAGGGATTGTATTGTTTATAAGCGAAACTGCCTGGGTGGGGCATGCCTTGTACACAGAAGACGAAGTTAAGGTTCAAGCAGACAAGCAATTATCAGATGAAGCTGGGGTCAACACATCACTCCTTGGCTCAAGCAGGTTGCACAGCTGTGTCTGACAGCAGTCTGATGCATGTCCCCTTGAGGCCTTTGCCAGGAGTATATGTGCTGACTTGACAAGAAGCTGTTCTTCAACTCACTTGTCTTTCTCCTACTGGCCACTGAGGGCTCTCAGACAGCTGTGACACATTCACTCAAAACACAGATTTACAGGTCGTCATAGATGACATTATCAACGTTTTGATACTGGCACTATTTGTGCTGTATACATACCAGCTGATACTTAGGGATGTCAGTGTGGCTCTTGCAGAGCTAGCAAATGCATGCCTCCCACTGTACAATGTAAATATAGCCTCTGAGATGCATTTAATGCACTGCGCAGCCTAACACGCCCTTGCATGACTGCGTACTGTGCCATAATATCTCCATGATCCAGGCATGTCATCAGGCTCTGCAAATCAGTGCATTCTTGGGAACATGTATCTGAGGTCCAATCTATCAAGGAAATGCATGCCTTCAGTTGTCATCCACTCATGCATACAGCATGCAGAGTTGTAAGCACAGAATGTTCTTGTCTTGATAACCTTCCAAAAGGTTATAGATTTTGGTGAATGTCCATCAGGTGGTGTTGAAATAACACCATTTGAGGATGGAGACTGAGGTGCTGCAAGCTGTTGCAGCTTACGCACGCTCACCACGAATGCGGCGAGCCAACTGAATGTCCTTGGGCATGATAGTGACACGCTTGGCGTGAATGGCAGCCAAGTTGGTATCCTCAAAAAGACCAACCAAGTAAGCCTCAGCTGCCTCCTGAAGGGCCAACACTGCTGATGACTGGAACCTCAGATCTGTCTTGAAGTCCTGGGCGATCTCACGGACAAGCCTCTGAAACGGCAACTTGCGGATCAACAGCTCAGTGGATTTCTGGTACTTCCTGATCTCACGCAGAGCGACGGTTCCAGGCCTGTATCTGTGAGGCTGCAGACCAGAAAAAAAACGATGTCAGCCAACATCCAAAGCCAACCCTGTGACACTCGTGCAAGTTGACTGTGCAAGGCATGGTTAGCGTAATGGGCAGAAAGGCAGTACCTTCTTGACTCCTCCAGTGGCAGGCGCGCTTTTCCGTGCGGCCTTAGTGGCCAGTTGCTTGCGAGGTGCCTTGCCTCCTGTGGACTTACGGGCGGTTTGCTTTGTACGAGCCATGTTGATGACTTTGAAGACTGAGGGCAAGAAGGCTACGAAGGCTGTTAGTTGGGCTGATAGTTGTGCAGCTGACGGACAACCATAAAGCTTTTGAATGGTCGGTGCTTTCGGATTCCTGAGGGCGGTTGGCCCGAATCTTGACCGAGCAGGCCTTGTCATGTCTGAATGAGCCCTTGAACACCTCTCAAATAGCCAACCCGACAGACAGCTTGCTCACAACACTTACATCCATCATTAAAGAAGCTTCAACGCCTTCCACACTTCTGTCTTTGCTCCTCACAACTGTTGAACGCAATGGCACCCAAGGCAGAGAAAAAGCCCGGCCAACCAGCCAAGAAGGCTGTGGCCAAGAAGTCCAGTGCTGGTCGCAAGAAGGGCTCAAAGAAGGCCGTTGAGAGCTACAAGATCTAAATCTACAAGGTGTGTTGCTCAGTTGGCATCACACAAATCAATTGCACATGCGCCTTTGACTCCCAAAGTCGAGGGGTGTATTTTGTCAATGCTGTTTAGCGAACAGAACAATTTCTACCACCATTGAAGGGCTAAGTTGCTTTCCTTGTGCTGTAGGTCTTGAAGCAAGTTCACCCTGACACTGGAATCTCGTCCAAGGCTATGTCGATCTTGAACTCCTTCATCGCTGACATCTTCGAGAAGATTGCAGTTGAGACTGCATCCCTGGCTCGATACAACAAAAAGCCCACCGTGACTTCTCGTGAGATCCAAACGGCAGTGCGTCTCATTTTGCCTGGCGAGCTGGCCAAGCACGCAGTGTCAGAGGGCACCAAGGCTGTGACTAAGTTCACATCTGCTTAGATGCTCATTTTCAAAACCCCAATGGTGTTATTTCAACACCACCTTTCCTGGATCACGTTCTGGAAGAGGCCAGTATGCTGATGTCTTTATATTTTGCTGTTGTACGTGCCTCCACAGTCCTGTAGCCGTGTGTAAGTTGGGACCATTTCCAAAAGAAAATTGCTCAAAATTGCTGCTTGACTCTTGTTGGTTGCACCCATTTGCTTTGCTCAGCACAGGCTTGCAGGCAACACACTTCATCATACGGTATATTGGACATGCAGTATATTGGTGAGCTGTGCAAAAATTCAGTCAAATAAGATGCAAAGCTGTCAGGCTCTGATCGGACCCTGGCCAGGCCTCAGAGCAATATGCTTGTCTGAGAACTCACAGTCTTGTATCACACTTGCATGTTCTGTTTTTGGAGTGTCTGCAAATGCCATCGAGATGATGTCCGCACAACGATATCTCTCAACTTGCCTCATTAGCAAAGACAATTTGAGCAGATCAGGACTGCCACTGAATTGTGCAACCTCCGCGGCATGGGAGCTAAAAGATAGCATTACAGCTTATAAGCAGCTTGTGCACACATGTACCATGCTGGTATGTCGCGTTTGATTGACAAGCTGGTGTAGGTGCACATGGTAAGGACACCAGCTGGTGCCCTGCCGGTCCCCTCAGCGGTGAGGCTAGACACACTGTGCAAACGTAACAAAGACACACTGTGCAAACGTAACAAAGACACACTGTGCAAACGTAACAAAGACACACTGTGCAAATGTAACAAAGACACACTGTACAAAAGCAATATACTTCAGCACCAACAAGGCTTCTTGTTTTTTCACCAGAACATGTCAGCGTATGTCTTAGACTAACATGAAGGAACTCCAGGAGCTAACATGAAGGAGCTATGCCAACTTGCCTCAAATGCAGAAGCTCAGTTCAGGAGCTAAGTCACCATAGATACACGTTTAGCAGATTAAGTCTTACTTTCTGGTTTTGGTTTGACAGAGACTTTTCTCAAGATCTTCCTCTAGAGGTGGTGTTAAAATAACACCATTTGATATTTGGGAAGGGCAGCAAGGCAGATACGCTTAACCTCCGAAACCGTATAGGGTACGTCCCTGCCTCTTCAATGCATACACCACATCAAAGGCAGTGACGGTCTTGCGGCGTGCGTGCTCTGTGTAAGTGACTGCATCCCTGATCACATTCTCCAAAAACACCTGGGTAAGAAGAGCACCACAAATCAGCTGGGTTCATGCAGGCAAGGTGTATGCTGATGTAGCTGTCTTGTCACGACGCAACGTGAGTAACAAGCGGGGGCGTCAGCTGGTACTTGAAAGTACCTTGAGTACACCACGAGTCTCTTCGTAGATGAGGCCTGAGATACGCTTCACACCACCACGACGAGCCAAACGCCTGATTGCTGGCTTTGTGATGCCTTGGATGTTATCACGAAGGACCTTTCTGTGACGCTTGGCACCTCCCTTACCCAGACCTTTGCCTCCTTTGCCTCTGCCAGACATGTTGTCGAGATTAAATGGGTAGGAACAGCGGAGTGGAGGGGAGGCTGGCGACTCTGAAGGACAGAAAGACGCCGAAGTGTGTGTTTTGTGAACTCCTGTGCTGTCTTTTTTGAACTGTTGCTCAACCTGCACAAGGCTCTACAGCAACCCGCCCTACGATCTTTCTTACCGAGCAGCCCTTGTAATATCCTTATTCCCAGGGTTTTTGAGTTCGGGCTCACTTGACCGATCAGGCTTTGTTTCAGGACTACAAGTACAACTTAGCCTGCTGTGCCTGCTGTGTTGATCAGTATCTTCCCTGCTCCCTTCTCAACATCGCATTGTAGCGCCACCAGTTAGCAGATTCAGCTGTTACTACTCATCGTCAAACATGTCTGGTCGTGGCAAGGGGAAAAACTGCTGGCAAAAAGCAAGTCAGCAGGTCTAGCAAGGCAGGTCTGCAGTTTCCAGTGGGCAGAATAGCTCGGTACCTTAAGAAGGGCAAGTTTGCTACTCGCATTGGTGCTGGAGCTCCAGTGTACCTGGTGAGTCCGTGCTGGTTTGCTGTTGATCGCGTGACAGACACTTCAGCTGCTCAGGTGGCACAACTACCAGTGTTGAACCTCACCCTTCAAACCGAAATCCTTCATACTGTGGTCACAACGGGTTCTCTGTCCGACATCAACTCAGTCTCATGTTTGTGCCTGTAGGCAGCTGTGCTGGAGTATCTAGCGGCTGAGGTTCTTGAGCTGGCAGGCAATGCCGCTCGTGACAACAAGAAGACTCGTATTGTACCCCGCCACATTCAGTTGGCCGTGCGCAATGACGAGGAACTGAGCAAACTGCTTGGCGGTGTTACAATTGCTGCTGGTGGTGTCCTGCCAAACATCCACAGTGTCCTGCTGCCGAAGAAGACTGGCAAAAAGGCCGAGGAGTGACTTCTCAGCTCCACAACCCAAACAACAAATGGTGTTATCTCAACACCACCCAGTTGGACAAATCTAACAAATGATTTGCTGTGCATCTGCACCAAATAAACAATCAATGCCACGATTCTATCATTTGCATAACAGTTCTTTTGTTCACCATGCTCAACAAGAACTGGAAAAGTGTCTCAGTTTGGCTGTACATCTTGGGAACAATCATGTGACACAGGGTCTTCTCCTTGAAAGTAATTCATACATCTTACAATATAGAAATGTCATTGAGAAAGGGCTTTTGGACAAGATAAGTTTAACTAAGTTTAAACAACGCCTGAGGAAAGCTGGACACCTGCTTTCTTCTACTTTTTAGTACTTGTCACATCACAAGGCATGCCTACGCAGTTTCATGCTCCAGATCCTAGTGACGTACAAATGATTGCCACAACCTCACACCCAGCAAACGAATCAAAGCTTGTGCGCTGCATCAATGTCTTTGCAAACTGCTTATGCATTGTTCCGCTATCATACTTACAACTTTGTTCTGCTTTCATACTTACAACATTGTGATACAATAGCAGTGCCCTATTGAAAGATCAGTAATCCTTCAATGTGAGCTGTCTGTGACGTTATACCAACTTTGTAAAAGTTACACATTACAACAGTAGTACCCAGAGGTTGCAGTACAGAGCATGTTCATGTACAATCTCTCACACGTTCGATGCAAGGGAGGTGTCACTTCACTGTTGGACCTGACAGTCCACGATGTGACTGCATTCTGCCAGGAACAAATGCAATGCATATTGACCAGCAACTCATCCACAACTGAGACTACCCAACACAAGGCTAACCATGACAAAGAGCAAAATCACTCAGCAGATCAATGGCAGTGCACAAAACAGCAACAACATGAAGTGGTCACTAAATAATCATTCTGGTGAACAATCCCTATCCAGACCCCACAAGCTGAGCTTCTTTCTTTTCCAGGTTCTTGACCTTGAGCCAATTGACCAAAGTCAATACACTGGTCAAACCCGCGCCAGCAAAACTTGCAGTAGCTGCACGTGCCATAGCATTGACTGACAATATGGTGCCCATGTTTACCAAAGTACATGCCACAACTGTACAGGCCATCACGCTTTGCATGATTTGAACCCTGGCCAGGGCCCTTTCAGCCTCAAGGGCCCTGACCCTGAGCTTGAGATCGCCCCTCTCCAGCTTGTTCAAAGTCCCCCTGACATCTTCAACCATGTTTGGCTGCCTAAACAAGTTCTTGACAGCTCGATTCTGCAGCACAGGCTCAAGGTTATGACACTGACAGTCTCCCTGAAGACCAGGATTTTCAGCTTGGGGATTTTCAGCTTGAGGATTTGCAGCTTGGGGATTTTCAGCTTGGGGACTGTGCAGACATGCAGCAATGCCAACGCAAAGCCTCAGCAGGGGCAGTGCACATCTGCCACAGCTCAGCAGTTGCAACACACAGACGAAAAATTGTTTTCACAGTCACTGGTGTTGTGCACGCATGTACACATGGCTGTACTGCATCTCTGGCGTCCAAAGCTTATCTCAACTCATCGCAAACACCAGCAATATTGAAACCCTGTACTTGCAGTCCCACATGCCGTACAAGCCTGCCTGTCTGACAGCAGGCTTGTACAGAAAGGCAGCTATGCTTATTGACAACACACCACAACTTGTCTAACGCCGCACAGAACGTTCCTAGCTGCACACCCAGTTGTCCTCTTTACGCATATACATTAGACAACCTGTTGAGTTTGCGTCCTGGATCACCACAGTTCATTCATAGCTCTTCTGTCTAATGGGTTGTACAGCTTACCTGCAGACCCAGTCGCCGTCTGAAGTCCTTGGCGAGGGCAGCGTACTGGGGGTTGCCTTCTAGCAGAAGCCCTCTGGCATAGGGAGCTGCAATCTCACTGATGTCAAAGCGAGGGTCCAGCCCTTTGCCAATGCCATCCAGCACTGTGAAGGAGCGCACCACAAAAGTGAAGGTAGCTGGGAATCTGAACGGCTTGTCTGCCGAGGCTACAAGCAGGTCCTCCCCTGTGAAAACAGCAGCCAGAAAAGTAAGTGGCAGCATGACATTGGTAATGCACTCAGGCCATTTGGCACCGCAAATGAATCAATAACAGAGGAGAAGTGGCACAGATGCTGAAGAACTCGTCTGCCAGCGATTCAAGCAGGTGCTGCCAAGCAAACACACAGGCATGAATGTGCCAGCCTGAGAGCCGGAAGGCTGATTGGCATGACCGCAAGCAGCAAAGCCTGGAATCGAGTAACATGCCACATCGTGCTTCATGACCTCAGGTCTACACCATGCAATGCCGGCGAGTCATTTTATGATGTACCCAGTGGAGAAAGCAAAAACAGGCTTACCAATGTTGGACAGAATCTGCTTGCGCTTGGCTTGCTTGTCCTCCTTGCTGACCTTGGGCTTGTAAGAGGACCCATACTCAGGATTGCTGGCAGCCTCCTCTTTCTGGTTCTTCAGCCTCTCCTGCATCAGGCAGTGCCAATTGTGACATCAGAAGATCACAATTGCCATCGCAACTGTTGTCATCAGGCTGCAACAAGTGCATTTCAGTGCTGCCACCTGTCTTTGGATTGCAAGATAAAAAACATATGGTTGTGCTGTGCTGGACAAGCTTACATCCAAAGTACCATTTGCAGAGGCTGTGCAAGCTGTGACAGAGCACAACCATGATTGTCATCAAAGGAAATTGCTGTAATTGGGCTGCAAAGGGTGCATATGGATGCTGTTACCTTCCTCCGGACCACAAGGTCAAAATTGCATGGTGATGCATGTGACAAGCTGACAAATGCACAGTATTGATTTGAACCTTTGCATGCTACATGCTTGGTGCAGGTCTGCTGGGCTCGTTCAGCCCATGCAACGTGCGGTACTCACAAGGCCACTTGCCCATGTCTTGCACTATATCCATCCTACTACACACAAGCTGTGCTGGTTGCAGTGCACGCTCATGCATGCACACTAGCAGCAGTGACTAGGCAGCATGGCACAGTGAATCCTGGCCATCTCATGCCAAGTGCCTACTCACCTCAAAGTTCTTGAGGAAGAACTCTGCAGTTCGCCGCACAGCTGTGCGATCACCGCCGGGGACTAACACTCCCATGACAACCAATGCATCTATACACCTGTAGCAATTGCAATATGCAGGCTGAAAATTTGTGCGCTGCAAGGACTGCTGTAGCAAAATATGCACTGAACTGGAGGAAAAACTAGCCACCACCAATGCGCCTATACACTTGCAGCATTTGTAGTGTACAGGCTGATAATTTCGCCATTGGACAGACTGCTTTAACGCCAAACACAGTGGACAGGAATGGAGCCCTCGCCAATAAAGCCCTCTCATGACAATCAATGCACCTATAAGCCAGCAGACATCACAGTCTACAGGCTGAGAAATGCTTCGCTGCAGACAGTGCAGCTTTTGCATCAAAGCGCACCACAGAAGACAACCCTGTTGACCTCGCATTTGTGACGGGCGCAAGCTGGCTGTTTTGCAAAGCATGCAGCATTCAAAAGAGGCTGCTGTGACTAATGTCACACACACCTGCTGATGTCATGAGTCATGTGACAAGATGTTGCGCAGTGTGTGCACAGACCTGTCAGGGTCCTTTTCATAGACGCCATAGAACAGCTCCAGCAGGCCGCTGCGCACGTCACTTGGGATGGCTCCCATCATGCCAAAGTCATAATAGATCAGCCTGCCGCCATTCTCTGCATCCACTGCAATGTTGCCAGGATGGGGATCTGCACACATCACATTGCATCAGCCCTTACATGACTCAGATTTGTGAGAGCAAACTTGTGCTTTGGCAACACACGCAAAGAAAGCAAATATAAAGCCATGCAAGTTGATGTGTTGAATGTGAGCTGTAACATAATGCACCATGAGCATCAAAACACCAGATGTGCTCTGCCCACCAAACTTTTGATGTGTGAGTAGCAGCAGCAGCATCTGTTTGCTCTATGCTTGTGCAGCATATGCCAGAGGTCGAACGCCAGAGGTCACGAAACAGGGTAGGCTACTCAGGAGCACAAGCGTCGTGTCATGCAGGTAAAAGCTACATACATGTCACTGCAATAAGGCCATACCTGCATGGAAGAAACCATATGTGAGGATCTGCTGCAGATATGACTCCACAGCAAGCTTTGCCAATCGTTTTCTGTCCACCCCAAGCTTGTCGAGCTCTGCTATTCGGTTTATTTTGACACCTGGGCAGTACTCCATGGTCAAGATCTCTTGGGTGGTGCGCTCCCAATAAATCCTGGGAACCTTCAGCCAATCGTCGTTGCCAAAGTTTTTCCTGAACCTGTCTGCACTCTCACCCTCCAAGGTATAGTCAATTTCCTGCATTCGTTCACTCCTTCCTTCACTCACTTGTTTGTTCATTCGTTCACACAACACATGTCTTCCCCTAGGGTCAGGTGCATACAGTCCAGCGTAGCGCCCTGTATGACTACCTGCCATCAGCACATCACAACCCCCAGCATGACACTAAAATACTGGTCAGGTTGTGACCAAAGGCAGCTGCGCGAGACTGGCCTGGGTGCTGGTGTGCTGCCCAGCACACAGACACACACAGACAGACAGACACACACACAAAAACACATACACACACTCAAGCCAACCATCATGCAGTGCTTGATTCAAAACCCTCTCATGCCAGAGCTGGTGGAGTGCTGTACATGGCAGGCATGAGAATGCGCTTTCAGCAATGCTGTGATCATATGCGAGGAAAGCTTCTGTTTGTGCCATGCAACCTGTCCCTCCTGACCTGATACAAGATGCGCGAGCACTCATCATAGATGGCCACCCAGTCCCTGGCTGCACCATCAGACTTGGGGTCCACGTTCTGCAGCCACTGAGCCAGCACCCGCACGTTCTTGAGGTCAATGTCAAAGAGCTGCTTGAGGCCCGGCCGCTGCACCTTCACCACCACCTTCTGTCCATTCAGCTTGGCCAGATGCACCTGCCACAGGGCAGAACCGGGCTCAGGCATGATGCCATAACCACAGAGCATCAAGTCAACTACGTCAAGAAAAGGAGGAGAAGAAAGAGCTGGAAGAGAAGAAAAGAGGGCCAACAGACAATCTAGGTTTAAGCAAAGGCCTGGCAACCTTGAGCGCCAGGGAACTGCAGTATGGATTGAGAAACACAGCACCGCACAACATGAAGCTGCTAGGTACAGCGCACGCTGCCATGCAATGGTACTGCATCGAAGATCAGGACACCACGCACAGCACAGCACAGCACAGCACAGCACAGCACAGCACAGCACAGCATGAAGCTTCTAGCCATAGCGCACAATGCCATGCATTGGTGCTGCATCCCAAACCATGACACCAAGCACAGCACAGCGTGAAGATACTAGGCATAGTGCACAATGCCATGCATAATTGATGCTGCCTCCCAGGCCATGATGCCAAGCACATCACGCTGGTGAGACGAGGCAAAACACAAACTTCCAACGCTGCTGCAGATTGCAGAACCACAGCATATAGTATACAGCAGCAACCCAGCGGTGCAGACATGAGACCGCACGTCCACTGCAGCACAGCATGCAGCCCACAGGGAAACCCAATATACATCACCTTTGTGCTGTTCTTTCATCAATGCTGAAAGGCAAAATTTGTTCCTCCCCTTTTCATGGCAAGCAGTAATGAGCACTACACAGGCTGCAGCTGGTGTCAAGAGTGAGCCTGAGGTGATTACCTGGCCCAAACTGGCAGCTGCAATAGGCTGCATGTCAAATGACTCATACTTGTCAAGCAGCTTCCCGCCCAGGTTCCTCTCAATGATGGCTACAGCCTCAGAGCTCTCAAAGGCTGGCACATTGTCCTGCAGTATCACAAGCAAACTGTCCACCTTAGAGGACAGAGTACAGGCCCAGATACTGCTGATGAAGCAGTGCAACTGATAGAGAATGCAGAGCAGCAAAACTTTTGAGGTGAAGGCCCTCAAATGACTCTCAAGTGTGCAGGGCTGCAGCCCATGCATAGGTAGCCTGGAAGCATAGGTCAGCACAGGTTAGCGAGGTGGTGCCAACAGGACCCCCATCTTCAGACAGCGCTGCTGCATCTTGACCTGACTTTACTCTGGTGCAGGCAGTGCATAACACTTTGTGGCATCATGCAGCATAGAGGTGAGAAGAAGAGAGTGGAGCCAGCAGAAGGGTTCAAACCCATATTGACAGTAAGCAAAACTGGCAACAATGTGAGACAGACCTAGCACTCATGGAGACTTGCAGCAGAGCATGAAGCGGCAATTTTGGCGTCGCTTTGCAGTCACAATATGCACCTTGGTCATCCACAACACATTTCCCTCTTGGCGTGTAACATGACAAAGTTTGCGAGTTTCACCATGTTGTCATGATGCAAGTTGCAGCAATGCGCGACTGGATGCAGCGTGTTGCAGACCTGCAGCTTTTCAAGCTCTTTGACAAACTCTGGACTGAGTACATCCACGCGAGTGCTGAACTGCTGACCAATCTTGATGAAAGTGGGACCCAACTTGACCAGTCCTTCCCTCACCCACACCGCCAACTTCCCCTTTTGCTCCTTTACCCTATCAGGCGTCATGCCCTGTGCAGACAGCAAGACTGGTGCTCAGGTGACTGCCCAACTCCCCAGCTCAATGCTGCTGTACCAGCTGCAATGACTGATCCTGGACTCTGCTTGCTGCTGTAGCTGAAGTTGCATGTCCACCATCAGGCGCCATGCGTCTAGTATGCATTGTGTTGACAACACATGGGCCTGCAAACTTAGAAGATACAACATGAGCTAACAAGACATACTAGACATTGCAATGCATGCAAATCTATACCTTTTTGCCATATGTGAATTTGCGATTCACCCACCACAGCCTGAACACCAGTGCTATGGCAAAACCCCATATCTGCAATGTCCTCTGCAGCGGGACAACAGGAATGAGTCAAGACATGGTGTGTAAAAACAACATCTGCTTGGCAAAACAGCGTTCCTATTTAGGCAATTTTGGTTGCTATTGTGGAGTGCTACTTCTGCGCTCATATATCTGTGCCAAGTATGATGCTTGTTAGTGCGCATATTCCAACATGGAAGTGTTGCAGCCATTCCATTTTGGCAGGTGTCAAGCACGCAAGAGTCTAATCAAGCTGGCTCTGTCCACATGGCGTGGCATACAAGGTTGGGGAGTCCTTGCAATTGACGTCGTCAATGGCATATGCACCATCGTGCTACATGGTGGCATTGCTGCCATTGCCAATGCATGTGAGCCATGTCCACGGGTTGCTAGTGTGATGACAGTCCTCTCAGCATGCACATAAATGGCTGTCTGTTTCAGTAGTCAGTTTGAAAACTGTATACCTGTATGACAGAGGCCTTCCCAACTTTACTCCATCTGCTGCCAGACTGCTTAACTTTAGGCGCCTCTATTGCTTCCTGAACAGCTGCTTGCTGCTGACTAGCAGAAGCACTAGACTGGAGTGTTGCTTCTGCCTCCCTGTCCATGCTTCTGCTCACAGCACATTCTGTGAGGTGTCCAGATGCACAAGGATCTTTCTCTGCCTCCTTATCAATTGCAGCTGCATCCTTGAGCGCATCTGCTACAGCAGCCTCTCTGCGCTGACCTGCAGATCCCTGCTTGCTGTACGAGCTGCCATTATTCTGATAGGACGCGCCGTTGCCATTGTTGCTATATGGCCTTTCTAGCAGATCGGTCCCTTGCAAAACAGTGTCAGGGCTGGTGCCATTGCTGCTGCTGCCATTACTTTGATGCTGTGCAGCACTTTCGTTGATGCTGGCGCCATTACTGCCTGGCCCAGCTCCATTTTGACGTGTGCTGACCTTGTCAGTGCGCGCAGCCTGCAGGTCACAAGCCTATCATGTTTCAGCAAAAGCGTCAGCTTGGAAAAGACTTGCACAAACGATGATTATGTCCCAAACATTGGAAAAGAACTGCGCAAACGATGAGTATGCCCCAAACAGACAGCAGTGGAGGGTCAACAACTGACACAATCGTTCAGCAGGACCTTCTGAACAACTAGCCTCTGCTTCCGACACTCCCCAAAAGACAGCTTTCGTTCAAGCTGCCTGCTTGGACGCCTTCTGTGCGGCAACAAAGGGTTGCAGGCGAGATGCGGGTGAGCGTGACACAAGTGGGAGCTTGAGGAAGCAACCCCTTTCGCAAGGACCATTACAGCAGGCGCTACTGCTTTCAGGACAGTTCACACGAGTGCACGGCAGGATGGAAGGCTGAGCTGCATTTGGCCGTGTTCCGAAAGGAAATAGGCTGATTCAGCTGTTCCGACTGCAAAGTGATCACAAACGGTCACCGACGGTGTGTCCAACACACCTCATGACGCCGTCAGCCCTATGACTCATGAGCTGACTTCCCAGCGCTGCAAAGCAAGCATCATTGCGCAGGATGCAAATGGCCTGACAAGTTGACTGCTGCATTGCTTACGAATTTTGTGGTCTCAACGCGCGTCAGAGTGTTTTGGCATCTTGCCATGAATTAGCCTTAATGTCAGTAGTGATCACCTTGCACCGCTGCCGTCGCTTCTACAGCATCTTTGCACAGTTCTGCAAACATACTGCTCTTCGCTGAAATTGATTTCAACACTCGCATCAGTGGTGTCGCCGGAACGAGGCTTCCTTACTGATGACCACGCTCAGCGGAAGTCACCAGGGGACTCTTGAGTCGCTGTTGAGCAGGCTAGAGATTGTGACGTCACGTCTTGAAAATATTCAGGTATAGTGCAGGTGAAGCCGCAATTTTGTTTCGATGTGACCGTGTCTAAGTCAGTTTTGAGCAAACAGTGCTGATCACTGTGTTCAGTCTGCAGGGAGGCACAGGTGGAGAGGGAAGTGTAACTGGTCACCCCACATCATCTGCAGGACCTGATGCCAGCTCAGGTTCTACACCAGCATCATCCACTTCTGTGGCAGATTACAAAAGCCTCACTGGCCCTGCAGTTGCTGCCTTGCTTGAGGCAGCGCGGCCACTTGGAGCTGAGGTAAGTGTAACATGGCAAATTTGCCCTGCATACCTCACACTGACACCCATGCAATGTTGATCTTCATGAAAGTCAGATTCGTGGTGGTAATGTGCAGATTCTGAAAGCCAGTGAGATAGTGGAAAAAGCGTTTTTGGTAAGTCAGCAGCATGTCCTTGCATCTCGCAGATGTCCAGCATCAGGCGTCTGGCGGTAGATGTGCTGTGATTGAGTCAACAAATCTATATCTATGATGGCCATTGCATGGGTCTGACATGATGCGTAAAAACTCTCAAACAGTATCAAATGTGCAGGCCCAAGCTGATGTGGTGGCAGCAATAGCACAGTGCAAGGTGAATACACTTTGCTGTATGCACCACGCAATTGGCGAGCCTGTCCAGATTGTGTTGTATCTGGGCTAGTACCGCATTGCACACTCTTCCTTAGTCAACATTCTGTTATGGTAGCAATCAAACAATAAACAGCTGGGGAGGACAGGTGCCTGCAAATTCTGTGCTTTCTTGTCAAACACGCGTCAGCTAGCAATCCTCATGTGCTAAATCCAGCCAACAAAGTTGCAACATTGTCAGCCCAGCAAGAGTCATATGTCAAACATATGTCCAATGCTATTGCAGAAGCCAACACCAAACGAGCTGCCAATCTTGGTGGCGCCAGTAGCAGAGCACATGCAAGCTGCCACTGCAATGACAGAGGGAAGGCGCAGCACAATCTTCAACCACCAGAAAGTGGTGGCTGAGTCTTTGCATGCCCTCAGCTGGATGGTCTACACTGGACCCAACTGTGGTATGTCCTGTCACGCGCATGCCCTGAATGCATTTGTAAGGCTGCTGGAAACATCACCTCACCTCTTGCTTCACATACTTGTTGAACCCTGAACCCTGCTGCAACACACGACTCTTGTTCAAGACAGCATGCTGGCATGGCTAGCTGTCAGTCTCTTCGTGTCATCCTCTCAAGTGTGCCGCGTGCCCTCGAGTTCACAGGAGTCAGACAGACCATCAGAGCTTTTTAGTCACCCAGCAATCATGCAATATAGAAAAGCTGCATGCAGGGCTGAGCCTGCCCCCCCAACATGTGGAGGAAAGCTGGCAAAGTGCAGAGTTCTTTGCCAACAAGGTGAGCATTCATGTCTTGACAATGATTTAGCAACTGTACCTCACCACCTGGGCCCTAATGAACCCTCTGACCCCCAAATACTTATGGTAAGATGCAACTGTCATGTGAGATGCATGATATGGCACATGTGTGCATGTCTGCAGGTGATGATGGAGTTCAGAAATACAGACAGCAGGCATGTGGACTGGGTTAAGGCCTTGAAGCAGCTGTTCCAGCAGCTCAAGGCATATGTGAAGCAGCATCACATGGCAGGGCCTTCCTGGAACCCTACTGGCATCCCCCTCACAGAGTTCAAGGCAGACAAGAACGCCAGTGCTGCGTCAAACCCTGCCCCTGCTCTGGCCTCTGCGTCTGTCCCCAGGCCACCTCCTCCAGGTACATGCCAGCGTCATACAGTACGTTATCCTTCCGACGCCACGGGAGCCAGGATCATTAGGGGCAGCTGCTGCTGACTATGACTAAAGGTTTTACACAATTGACTTCACCCTGTGAGTCTCTTGTGATGTTTGTGCAGGATTCTGTGACCACATTCAGACCTTATCATACATGGCTGGACACTTCGCAGCTATGTTCAGCAAGATGAATTCTGCAGCATTTGGCGTTTTATATGATAGTCTCACAGTGCTTTCGCTTGTTTGCATTGCACTTGCTGACAACAGATGTGATACAGGCCCCTCCAAGGGCGGCCCAGCAGCACCCCCACCACCACCCTCTGGCAGCCTATTCCAGCCCAAGGGTCCCACTCCTGCCGCCCCTGCTGCCAGTACCTCCTCATCAGGCATGTCTGCCGTCTTTTCTGAGCTCAACAAGGTACTGCACCTGTCAGCTCTTCAAGCAGTGAGGCATTTTGGCAGCCGATTTTGCATGCCAAACAACTTTTCGGACAGAATCACAATGCTGTCAGGCAAAGACTTTGAGACCACCTCATGGCATTGTGGCCTGCAAAAGCCAGGGCTGGTATGCTGCACGTCATGTTTAAACTTTTCAGAAGCACTGTCTGAACCGTTGCGCAGGACAATGAAGGATCAGACAAGGGTTCAAGACAGTGCAACAGTCATATTTGGCTATTTCTCTAGCCCAGTCACAGATAGGCATGGCTTGTGATGCATGAGCATGTGAAACATTCACTCTCAGTATTCCCATTATGAGTTGATCAACAGGGCACACTGCAATGCCCTTGTTTGTTTGCTCAGCAGCAATCATGTATGCAGATATGAAGTGCCAAAGACCAGAGCGAACCTTTGCATGTCAACCACAACAAGTCAGACTGCAGGCAGCGTACTGCAAGAGCACTTTCCTTGCTGAGCATGATGACTCCATGTGCTGGGTCACAGACTGTCGCTTTCTTGCGTGCAGGGTGGCAATGTCACATCAGGTCTGAAGAAAGTGACTGATGACATGAAGACCAAGAACAGGGCAGACCGCAGTGGGGCTGTACCATCCTCAGCCCCTTCATCAAGTGCTACCACCAGCAAAGGTGCCTTTCATTTCATTCACTACCTATCTTCCCCTAGGGTCTAGTATGTACAGTGTGGAGTAGCCTCTGTATGATAGTCTTGGACAGTCCCTGTTGTGAGCAAAACATCTGTGATTGCTGATGTGTGAAACACACTATTACCCTGAATACAGGCTCTAGCCCAGACTAAGCATCCACATGATCTGACTTGCATTCTGCAGCTCTGCTGGCATAGCATGTTGACATAGCAGCATGGCATGTGCATATGTCCTTCGCCATTTGCTGGCTCTCAAAAGACTCAAGCAACATGTCTGTACGCTACAGCAACAGCCACCAAAGCGCCTGCTCAAGCACAGCCCAAGCTGGAGCTGGTTTTGGGGCGTAAGTGGTCTATAGAGAACCACGCCAATAACCGTAGCCTGATTGTGGACCAAACGGATCCCAAACAGAGCGTGTACATCTTCAACTGCAGCAACTGCACAGTGCAGGTCTGCACCTGTGCAGCAATCTGCAGCTAGTGCTGCAATGCATTTGAGTCAGTGGCTTCTCTGCTGTGCATGCAAAACAGTCGTTCAGCCTGTGACAGAAATGCAGGTTGACTGTATTTCTGTACATTGCACACAGCACGTAATGCACATAGCACACACGGACAGCAGTGAATTTGGAATACCTGAACATCTCTTGCAACAGCCTTCTGTTCGGCAAGCTGGTCAGTGGCAGGTCACAGGCAAAAGCACTGTTTGGGCTGACAAAGGGGCGCTTAGCATGCCTAAGTCAGGTGCCATCACCTATGCCACACAGTGCCCTGTGTGTGAGATTCATCTTGTTGACTCAAGCCTGTGTCATGTGCTGTCATTGCTGCAGGTCCAGGGCAAGGTGAATGCTATCACCCTAGACAGCTGCACCCGCACTGGCTTGGTCTTTCAGGACCTGGTGTCCTCTTGTGAGGTGGTCAATTGCACCAGTGTGGAAGTGCAGAGCACAGGCATCATGCCAACCATTGCAATAGACAAGACTGATGGCATAGCGGTAAGGCTCAACTTGATGGCATATTCCCTGAGATGCTGTATGCAAAGCAGGTGTCTTGACGCAATCAAGGCAAATGTTGACATTCACATTGGAGTGTTGGAACACAGGCCAAGCAGTGTAGTCATGTGCTGTTCTGCAATGCAGATGACAAGATCAATGTCGGTGCTTTTGTCAACAGCCCTTGAAGCCACCCTTGCGTGACCCGGGAGTGCACATGCTATGGTGGCATGCAGCCTCTGTTTGCATAGATGGCTTATCCAGTGCTTACAAATTTTTGACCATGCGCAGCTGGAGAGCATCTGCGGTGTGCAGGGATTGCAACATGTTGTGACTGCTACATGGTATTTTGTTCCGGTAAACTTTGTGTCCAGCATGTTTCCACTTTCAGCCAGTCTAGGCAAGTGTGTTTCAACTTGAATCTCTTGGTGTCTTTCTGCAGTTGTACCTGTCGGAGGCATCTCTGGGAGTAGCCATCACCACAGCCAAGTCTTCTGCAATCAACGTGGTAGTGCCTGGCAATGGCGAGACAGATCCACTGGAGCTTCCAGTGCCAGAACAGTTTGTCAGCACGTTCAAAGATGGCAAGTTGCTGACAGAAGCTGTGACTCACAGTGGGGCATAATGGTGCACTCTGATATAGGATGCACCTCAACAGGTTCAGTACTATTTGCCCAAAATTGTAGGCAACCCTTTATGCTGAACATCCACAGCTACAACAGAAAGCAAGTCTTCAGCCTGACATGTCACTCAGCCATCATGCATGCAGAAGACTTTTGGTATCTGCACAAGCCACATGTTCACAGGCCCACAGCACAAACATGCGCTTGCGCAGCACTGTGATTGAAGTCAAGAGTCACATGCATGTTGGTGAAGGACTGTACCACGGGTATTCCGTGAACGTCGAATGCTTTGGCATTCGGTGCTCTCTTTGGACGGTGCATGCCTTGAGCAGAAGTTCATGCTTGTGATGCATGAGCAAATGGACGCTTGCAAAGCGCGTCTGAGTGACTATGAAGCACGTCAGGCGACGCAATCACCTGCTCATGCCTTTGACACCCATACAAGCAAGCAAAAAGGGATTTATTTCAACGTGACGCTTTGGCAAGACAATTGCCGACCTTACGGGAGCGCTACTAGCGCATCTCATCAGATATAGGCTGGACAAATGTTCGAAACGCTGTGCGAGCTTGTCAGCTCAGCAGACGCCAGCACTTGAGTCTTTGCAGTTGGGGGAGCTGTTGTCTCTGGTGGCAGGCTAAGAGTTGTTTGTGGCTGTCAATTCAGTTCCCCTGTCAGGTGAGCAAGCCATTGCTGCTGCCAGTTTGCGGCAAGTGATAGAGGCCAAGGGAGTGCTCGTATGGCAACACCCACACAAATTGACTGAACATCATATAGCTGCTGCAATTGAAGCAGCCTGGCAACTGGCACTAATGTCACTGAGCACCCAGGAGGCTGTCCACAGTCAACAGTACTATGACCTGATCTTGGCTGAGCTTGCTCGCAAACCTGCCAAATTGACTCAAGGCAAAATGCTGGATGCACTGAAGAGCTACTATGCCAATGTCCGTGTCTGTGTGGACAGTCCATCACTCGGCAGATCTGCACCCTTTGACAGCACCATGGGAGTAAAGCAGGGCTGCCCAATGTCTCTAACCTTATTTGGCCTGTATATCGATTAGCTGGAGACTCACTTGCAATATCATGCGCAAGATGCTCCCGAGCTTCAGGGACAAAAGGTGTCTATATTGCTATATGCTGATGACATTGTTCTGATGTCAAGATCCCCGGCTGGTTTACAGCACTTGCTACGTGTACTTCAGCTCTTTTGTGGTGCGAAGCTGCTGTCAGTCAATATGTCAAAGACCCAGGTAGTCATTTTCAATGACTTTCGGCATTCTCATTCAGACTCTTTTCTGTATGGTGGTCAAGCTTTGCGCATTGTCGATCACTACACATATTTGGGGATTGTTT
>JAABUP010002494.1_pt1 | contig 35381 bp, 43 predicted proteins | sample 5559201 | NCBI WGS metagenome assembly JAABUP01 (sample SAMN10711887, study PRJNA513373) | rock metagenome | isolation source: Antarctica rocks | place: Antarctica
CTACACATCACCTTGTCACAAGGTCTTTGGGGGGGGGGGGGCTGCATAGGAGTATGCACAATAAATGTGTGCTAGATCTTCACACATACCCAACTACAAGCGCTGTGTCTAACTTGCCGAAGCATGTTTGCCAACTAAAAGACAGTCTAAGCCAACCAAAAGCTCTGCAGCACTCAGGACTCATGAGTGCTCATGATCACCTAGCCTTGTGGCTAGGAAGCACTGAGTAGTTGCACGAACCCTCATCATGCATGTACATGCACACAATATCGCACAATCCCAGACCAAGCAGCAATAGCAATGCAGTGCAGATGCAATGACTGCATGAACCCATACGGCATTTGGACCGCATGAAAGGAAGTTACAATGCTCTGCTGTATATACAAGCTGAGTGCATCAGCACAGTGACTCGAGTTGTTGGCATCACGATGGGACAAGCAGGTAAGCATACAATTGGACCAGAGGCACCATGGCAATGCATGGACATACACTGAAAGCAAGTCTGGTCATCCATTGACTCAGGCCCCAGGCTACATCGAGTCAAAACACATATGGTTTGTTGAATCATCTGTTTTTATGTACATTTATGTTCATGGGTTGCTACCTACCATTGGCTTTGTTTACTCAGGCATCTATTGTGATTTGCAGCAAAAGCGCAGGAAATGGCTTTGCTGTATCTTCAATTTATCCATGTCCATCTCATTAGTTTTAGTTCTTCCCTCGTTTGTTGAGCATCCCTAAGATGAGCATCACTGCCCATGATGGATGTACAGTAGATTCTGAACGTGTCGTTGCTGAACACTGAAAGTTGATGCCCATATGGCAGACACTTTGCCATCTGTTGAGTGTATGGCTTGCAGAAAGCTGATGCAAAGGTTGGAACTGTGGTAGCTGTTCTGGCTGGAGATATGATTGCGGCTCATCATGATATGTATGACTTTGTAGAGTAGGTGGCATTCGATGCTGAGTTCCCTACAGAACACATTGTCCAGCATGTCATCACTCAGTGTATTGTGCTATGGGTTCCCATGACTGCTGTCTGTAGTGAGGCGTCGCATGCTATTGACTAGACGCAGTGGTCACACGCTACAGACTGTGCAGATTGTATGATGAAACATGCAGATCAGCGTTGAGACGTCAAGCTTCTGAAGCAGAGGCATAGTGACTGTATTGCGGTGCTCTTGCACCAGCTCTTGGTTTTGTGCTGTGACACATGCAGTCCTTTGCATGTCTGCAGTATATATGCATACACAATGTGGTGTACTGTCTGCAGTATGTAGGCATTTACAATGTGGCGTGATGTGTGCAATGCCATTCATGCCACATGCATTGTATACAAGAGCATAGCTGCCGTACCTGCGGGCAGGATGTACCCCGGTAAATACCAGGGGACCAGCCCCATACCGTATGTGAACTGAGTGCTGTTGTCGATGAGCGCTGCCATCTTGGCCCAATTCAGGGTCTCCCAATCTGAGACAGAAAGCAGGCAAGTGATGTCATGTTGCACAAGTGCACTGCAGCATCAGTGTTTGCCAAGCAGCAACAGTGACCTGCTGTCACCCCAGCACACCAAATGCAATGATGGCTGCACACATACATCAAGTCAGGAACAGGTGTATGGGTAACAGGTGTATGGGAAACAGGGGTATGGGAAACAGGGGTATGGGAGACAGGGGTATAGGCAACAGGGGTATGGGAAACAGGGGGATGGGAAACAGGGGTATGGGAAACATGGGTATGGGAAACAGGGGTATGGGTACACATTTGGTACAGTCATTCTAGCACATGCATTGCACATTCATTATCCATTCATGTATTTGTTAGCCACGTGTCTTCCCCTAGGGTCATGTACATGCAGTCCTGGGTAGCTCTCTGTATGAGGTCCTGTTTTGGCAGTCAGCATGTGTTGATATACCCTACAGACATGCATGCCATGCAGCCTCACTAGTGAGAAGCTTGCGTGGCTCACCTGACTCTACCAAACCACCTAGTCCAAACTCAGTATCAGCATTTGCATCCCATGCCCACATGAAGAAGCTAGTGATTGCATTGTGTTTGCCATCAGCACCTTCCCCAGCATTGTTCAGATACTGCACCAGGCTGCTCCAAAATGCCACATCTGCCTGAACACAAAGTGCATGCATTTGCTTGTTAAACATGGCTTTGCAAGCTGTGCAGGCTAATGTGTAGGCTAAATCGCAAAGCATGCGTGCAAACTCACAAGCTGTGCATGCTAATTTGCAACGTGTTTATGCTGCTTTGAAAACTGTGGAAAAGGAAAGCAGTCACTGGGACTTGAGGAGTGAAGTATCTTGCAATACCAAAGAACATCGGCATGCAGCTTGCAACACCAAAGAGCAATGACATATTCAACATAGTTTGCAGCCATCTGCCTGATGTAGAATCTACATGAATGCCAACACTGTTGCCATTCAGACAGCAGAAAGCACACAAAGCTCATTCAGTACTCACCGCTGAGTCCATTTTGACATTGAACTCGCCCAACACCACAGCAAAGACATGGCAAGTGGTTCCGGAGCAGAAGCCGTCCTTGTTCATGTATCCAAAGGACTTACTCAACCTGCATCGGACAGACAGACAGACAGATGAGGTCAGCATCAACGTGCTCTAGCATTCTGAACTGTCAGGCTGTGGCTGACTCTCATTGCAGCTGTAGGCATTGTCGCAGTTGGCATGCATCATGAGAGCCTCAATGACAATGTAGATTCAATCATTGCTGGGAGCTAGCCCTGAGTTTCTCAAAGCTAGCCCTGGGGTTCACGAAGCTAGCCCTGGGGTTCACAAAGCTAGCCCTGGGGTTCACAAAGCTAGCCCTGGGGCTCACAAAGCTGCTGCACATGGTCATGCTGAGTTAATGTGGACAATGAAACAAGAACACATCATCTTGGACAGATGACAAGTTTGCCCTGTTCAAAGTGCTGGCAAGGGACTTGTTCACGGTTGCTCAGGATGTAGAATGGCAACAACGTCGGATTTGTGCAAGAGGACAGTTGATTTGCATGGGAATCTGCACAGGATAGCAATGGCAACCAGGTGAGAATCATGCAAGAACAAGGGAATATGCACAGGGTAGGAATCTGCATAGGGTAGGAATCTGCACAGGGTAGGAGTCTGCACAGGGATAGAATGGCACTAAGGTGAAAATCATGCAAGGACATGCAATCTGCATTGGGTTTGCATGGAATCTGCATGATAGGTACCTAGTGAAGAGAGCTGTGCCAGTGCTCTCAGACGGTTGGTCTGAGACACTTGGTCCATACACCTGCAGCAGCACATTCATCATGTTTGAAAGCAGCCCCAGACTTTTGCTTGCATCTGTTACAGTTGAAAGTATGTGTCAAGAAAATTAGCATGGCGCTTGCACAGAGACGGCATGCAGAAAATGGAGAATGCTTTCAGATGCACTGAAAGCTGCAGCTTGCATGATGTTAGCACAATCAGTACAGACTGTGATCATGCGCACACAATGAGGTATTGAGCTGTTCTACACGAGGCAGGCTTTCATGTGCTGAACTGAAACTTACCTAAAACCACTTGGCTGACAAACTCCTGGTCCATCAAAGTGGTGAAACAAGTGATTCTGTTGATACAACTCATAGGTATTGCGGCTGCCTTTCTCACATGCACTTGTATATGCACATGCACAATGAGTGTGCTTACATGAAAAAGCATCGCAGGGACTCACATGGGGAGCCAGCATGACTTGGCTGACATACTCCTTGCTCAGGAGAGTGGTAAAGAACTCAGTTGGGTTGGATCCAGACCCCAACAGACTGGAATCTGTGCAATAGCCGTCGCCATAGTTGGTGTATGTGGGTGCTGCATACTGGCCTGCATGCCATGGAAGGGTTTCAGCTACTCATAGGAAGCCCAACATGACCACGCAGAAGTCCATTATATACCTGAGCCTTGAATTTGGAACAGGCACCCAGGGCAGACAGCATACAGAGCATCCATCGCATCCAAGTAGTAGGTTCCAACATCGTACTGCAGCTGTCCGCTTGCTGTCCAGGAAGCACCATATGCATCAGGCTCATTGATCAGATCAAGGATCAACCGGTTCTGCAACAGCACATAGCATGTGCTACAGATAAGCCTGAACATCTGACCATGTAGGTGCAAAGTTTACTGGGCATGCTGCACAGCAAGGTGGTCTAAGAGCAATGGGAAAGAAAGAAAAGGGATTTTGTGTCTGTTTTCAGCATGACAGAAGCCTCCAGAGGTGATGGTTCAAAGCAATGACAATGCGCTGGGGTAATGACCATGTGATACTGTCTGCACTGCATGTGCAGGCAGTCTATACATGATACATATGGTGCATGTCCAAGCGGGCTATATAATCAGTATGTAGTATGTGTCTAGTATGTATGTGTGTGTGTATATATATACATGCATGTATACTGCACACAGTGCTGTTGCCTCATTCTGTGGTAAGTGTAATGAAGGTATGGCTGCTGTAGCATGCTTGGTCTCATTTGTCTTGTAGAACAGGAAAGCATTATCAGCATGGAGCGTTTCACTGTGCAGTCAGTCTGTGCATAAGTGGGTGACACTCCGTACACCATGAGAAAGTACCTCATCCACGATATCACTCGTTCGCACATAGAAAACACAGGCCTTGAAAAGGGAAGGGGGGGGGGGGTGACGCACACCTGGAAAACACAGCTCTGAAAGACTCACTCAAGCACAGAAAAACACAGGTCTAAATGAGTGAGCGCATGTACCTGACAAGCACTTGACTTCAGGACTTGTTGTACCAGAGACACCCAGTCAGCAATCCAGCTAGCTTCCTTTTGAATGGATGAGTCCCCACCGTATGATATGCTCACGCTGTGGTACACCAGGGCCACGTAGAATCCCTGCAGCAAACACACAGGGGCTGAGCAAGTAAGTACACACTTGTATGGCATGTACAGTGTGGAAAACTGGGTTTGACATGGGATCCCTGCATCTAACTTTACAGGGGCTTACAGGCACGTATGGCATGTATGCTCAGGCAATGTAGAGCATATGCTATGCTCACATTTTGCAAGCCCTGCAGATGTTATTCAACGGCTTGTCTAAAGAATGTGCAGGCTTCCACATTTTGTGATTGTAACTGTTGAACACTGATGCAGCATGATGAGCGTGCATTGCTGACTGTGCACAATGACTGTGCACAATGACTGTGCACAATGACTGTGCGCTGCTGGCTATTGCTCGCATTTGAGCTGTCACAGTTGTGCTTTTGGTGATGCACTGGCTGTGAAATTGAAAAGCACAGACAATGTGAGACACTGAAGGCTAGTATGAGCAGCGCTGCACAACACAATTTCATGGTTATTGTTGCACTGATGTTGCTCCCCCCCCCCCACCTTGTTTTTTGCATGGATGGCGGTCCTCATTGTATACATAGTACAGTTGTACACTCCTTGCATCCAGATACTGTCCAGTGCAGCATGAGGAACATACATTAGGTAAACAGACTTGAGCACGATCAAGCAGGGGAGAACGTTTGTTCATGCTGTGCACAAATGCTGTTCCTGTCAGTCTGCATGCAAGCTGAGCGGGTAAGTATACCTGACCACACAGGTAGTTTGCCATGTATACAAAGCGATTTGTGGTGGAGGTTGTAGGTAGATCTGCGCTGCAGTCATCCCCAGTGATGGAGGGGGGCGACTGGGGTAGCATGGGGTTACCGGTAGGCTGGGGGGTGTCTGTTGTGGTGGGAGGTAGCAGGCTGCTCTCAATGTCTGCTGCTGTGGCAATGTCACAGTTTGATGTTGTGACTGATTTGGGTGATGCAGCTAGACCAGCTACATTCCATTCCAGTCTAGCAGCGTTGAAGCCCATCATTTTAGCTCTGCATGCACAGACAAGTATTATCAGACACGCACTACGTCCTAGGTGAAATCGTAGTTGAGATCGACCAATGTTCTGACCATGTGCCGTCAACACTGCTGCTGAGCATCTTGTACTGGAATTGGAACTGGAACAATCACTAGTACTACTGAAAAGACTACCTAGATGATCCCTGTGCCCTTGCCTTTGCCAGACTGCTATGATGATGCAGCAGAAGAAGGCCTACCTGTACATGTCTGTATCCCAATCGTGTGCAATGCTATCTGTGCCCTCACTCAGGTCTCCAGTCATTGTGAAGCTGCTCTCAAAGCCAGACAAAGCAAATCCTTTCAGCACTACTTCTGAGCCATTTGCATCATATATCTTCCCATTGCTGGTTGTCAGAGTGCCTGCAGCGTTCAGCTGGTCGAGTCAGGCTCTGCAGCTGCACAAATGGTGGAGACCTTCTGACAGGTAGCTAGCTCTATAGACGAGCAGGTTCACTGCTCTACGAGCAAGGCCGAGCCTGGTTCAGGATCAGACCACAGCAGCTATTGATAGGGTCAGATGCGAGTGAGAAAGACAGCTGCTCGCACACACTGCGGCGACGTGGTACTATAACTGGCAGGATAGCCTCAGCGCTCACACTGCTGTTCGCCAGCGCTGTGACGCTCAACAGCAGCTGCTGACGCAGATATAGTTCTGCAAATATCAGTTGCGTGCATGTCTTACCTGTTGCTTCCGCATGTAGTCCGGCAATGCTGCACAACAGTATCACTCCCAACGCAGAAAGCATGGTGGCTGGTCGATCAGCAACAACCCTCGCCCCGACCGGTCACTTGAACGGTTCAGAAATGTAGGCAACCTCTGGCTCCTTGTCTGCGAAGTGGTTTTGCATAAAGTTGTTTTCAACGCGCGCGGGCTTCTGACCAGGAAGCAGCTGCAAGCGCAGGCAGCGTTCCGGAGCTCGGGAATACAAATTGCTTGTTTTGTCATGATGTGCTGCTGATGAGTCATGCATCTCACGTCGCTGCTTGACTACGGCCACGTCAAATAACGGCTCTTATATATATATATATATATATAGGTAATATAAAAAGTAAAAATATTTATTTGCCTAACTGACTGACCCAATCCCACCCCAACAACTGAGAAGCTCCACAGAAATCTGACACATGAAAGGTTACTGCTATACGCCGTAACATAGGACATAGGCTAGCTCGTCAACTACAATCTCGTTAAGCAATGACAGTCATGGCAGGTTGTCAATGGCAGCATCGGCAAAACGCATAAGTACTGAAAGAGCCAAGAACAAAATTGCTGCCATGCAAGAGGTATGCACTCAAGCAAGTTCGATTGGTGCAAAACAGCAAATGACTGGGAAAAGCCAGGTCAAAGTTTGCTATGGTATCAGTAGTAGTCTGCTGTTTCACTGCAGATGTCTTTCCCTGGAGCCAGGTTTCACTGCAGTCTTGGGTAGCTCCATGCATGAAGTCTTGCTTTTTCGAACAAACATAATAAGAAGCACACTCAGGCGTAATCCCTGAGCTCCTGCTGACACACAATCCCTCACAAGTGCACCTCAGAGCTCTTCTTTGAGACATACCAAAAATCAGTGTGAATACTCAACAGACCAGTCAGTTATAGTTGCGACTAAACAGGAAACTTTCCTGTTGGCCAGATGTGTTTCCTCAGGCCACAGACTGCATGCCATGTTTGGGATGCTTGTCAAACTTGGTCAGCTGCAGCTGCTGCATCAGCATAGAATCTATGCTCATGCATAAGCTAGCCTAAATGGCCTCAGCAGCTGGTCATGTGGCAAATGATGTCATTCATCTGTTTACAACACAAGACAGCATATTGCTAAGCACTCAAGCTCTGGTTCTGTTCAGGTAGTTCAATCATCGACATCCGTTTTGACGCATCTTCTGCTGGCCAAAGCACAGAATCACAGTATGAGAAGTTTGCCTGTACAATGGCCAAGAACTCTTTGAGCATGTCATGTATCTGGCTTTGTGTGCCACAGTAGTCTGCAATACAGCAGTCGAGCTGTTCTGCTTGTACACCCGCCAAGTCAGCCATCTCCAGATCAGACCCATGCTGCAGAGGCCTCAGTTCATCTGTCACTTGCAAGACACGTTGCAAACTCCAACCAGCAGTTTCCCAGACATGAAGGAACTGCATCCACTTCCTGTGACCAATGGCACTGAGTAGACGTCCACTATCCATGCTAGCAAAGAACGCTACATCCATCACTCCGTCGGGCCTCCCAGGTGTGCCAAGCGGTCCATAGACAAAGTCGCCAGCAGCATAGTCAACCACGGCCACAAGCATGCCCAGAAACTCAAACTCTGAGCCTTCTTGTGTCTCTGTGTCTGACTCTGAGCCTGTGTGTTGCGGCCGCGCCATACATGGGCTGTCTGAAGCAGTTCACTTGACGTGCTGCGCACTCTATTTCTGGAAGTACTTGTGCTGCGTCTGAACTGCATCTGAGGAGAGACAACCCTTGAGCTGCATCCAGTGTGCTGGAACCCCAGCGATGACATGATATGGGTCTTCCACAGAGCGCAGAAGATGGCAGCAGCTTTGTGCTCGCGCCATTACAAATGGTCCTTTTTGGCAGCTCGCGACCTACTACTCTAAGTTGACGTGCCAAGCGTTCGCACAGACATCAGCTGCCGGGCAATAAAGAAGCAAAACACAACGGAGCGCATGCAAAGATCACAGCAATGTCTGTCACTCACATGTCTGTGAATCGACTCAAAGTTCAAAACCTTTCGAGTCCAAATGCAGTTGACAGTAGTAGCTGAGCTGCCTACAGCGCTGCAGCTGTGATTGCCATGGACTTCGTATTTGGGTATTGAGCGCGCACCGTTGAATACCTGCAGCAAGGGTCGCCTTTGCACCTGTGGAGATCAACCTTGCCAGATGGGCCTTACACCAGACAAGCGTACAACAGAGCATGCCCCAGATGCATATAGCCCACATAGCAAGAAGGCCAAATTATTGGGAGATTGGCCACACATTCAGGTCAGCTCATTGCTTGCCAGACCATTGTTGTTGCGTGCAACACGTGTGGCTGGAATGTTGATTGTGTTGCCAGGAAAGCCCTGGCCCTGGCTCTCAGTGACGGATGCAGTCACAAGCTTGCCGGAGACATAGCTGTCTGACTCATCATCCATGTGCAACACAGGTGCACATCGTGGTCCAAGCAATTCCTAATGGCAGCAGAAGGCTGAAGAGCTGGCAAACTGGACTTGCAAAGCATGGTGCGACAGTTGTCCAGGTTTGGCGCTCTCCTCACAATCTTGCTCCTAACTGTGTGGCGTTCAGATTCCCTGCATCCTGTCATGTTGTTTGCACCCTACACAAGAGCAGCAAATCTGCATTGCCATTGCCTAACAATCCTGTACGCCTGTAGCAGTGCATGCAGCAACTGCATGCGTGCGTTATCTCTGATCAGTTGCACAGTCACTGGTCCCATGTGCTGACAGCTGTCACTTGTGGTAGCCATGTGACCAGCATTTGCTCCCTTCTTCCTGACTTCAGGCTGTTGACCGACGCACCAGGGTGAGCCACATGGTTGCTGGGGATGAATGTGCTGAGAAGCTGCCTCTGACACCTGGCCAGATTCAAAGACGGCATATCCAGGTAGCCCCACATGCCCTTCAATATCATACTACAGCCATGAACCCGGTAGGGAAGGCTGCCAGGAGTCATTTTCTGCCAATCTATACCCAATGTTGTGTGTCAGGACCTCTGTTCAGTCCCAGTGACACAAGATGCAGCTACATGTTGCTGACTAGTCAATATCAGAATGAAGGGAGCAGAGTGAGTACGTACTGTATGTAGGTGGTGGCTCCAGAGTGGTTAGAAGAATGTTTGGCGCAAGGGTGCAAGGTGGACGAGGAGAGGTACAGAGTGCACTTGGAGTACTGCTGCGATTCAGGTTTGTAATGCGTTTTGTGTCTTTGGCACATTCCATCATTGCATACTGCATTGACAGGAACATCCCAACTGCAGTGCTGTTTGCGTATCCAAGGAGCACATTTGCTGTGCCAATCATAACTCACGGCAGGATCCAGGTACGACTGCGCTGGTGTGGATAAGGGTTGGACAAGGCCTTTGTGTACGCTGCCTGTCAAAGGCCTTCAGAAATAACATTGCGGACAGCAATCATGTCTCCTGTCTGCCTTGTGCTCTTCATAAGGTCTTCAGCAAAAAAATGGGAGGTTGCACGGTGACAAAGCTGTGGTTGATGAGTGACGTGTCTCTTGCTCAGCTGTCTGTCTGGAACAGCCACAACATATGCTTGTGCAGAGACATGTGCACATACATGTTGCTGCCCCATGCATTGCAGAAACAAGCGAAGAAGAAGCGAGCCTGCAGAGCATGCAGGGCAAACCAGCAGCTGACGACACTGCACTTAGTCAGCCTGGTAGGTTGTACAAGTACAGGCGATGGCTTGGGCACTGGAAGCCTGAGTATGATCACATCAGAACAGAGACAGAATTGGCGTTGCACGTGAGTACTTCTTCTTTGACTTGTTCACCACATGACCAGCACATGATCACCACAGAACCATCATGTGTCAAGATGGAGGCGCAATGCACGTGGCACACTGCGTTACCACTGACAAACCCAGATGTACAGCTTGCTTATGTGATGCATGTGGCCACACTTCTCACTTGTCACATGGCTTGGAAACACAGCTGCTCCCTGTGCAGCTGGCGGCAAGTTTGAGAGCTGCAGGACCAGTGTCTGTACTGGCACTGAGTGGTTTTGTCACTGCAGCTTTGTGGCTGCAGTCTCTTTTCCCCGGTTCTATGCTCTGGCATGTCTGTTAGCATCAGCCACATGGAATCTGAAGAAGCTGTCGGACCTTGCACTGACAACATGAGCAATGACTGTCACTGTCGTGAAAGTGGCCTTGTTTTGGTTAGCAACACAGACTATGCCCTGGTCTTTCTGCACCGGCAGATCTCCCTCAGATCCTCAGTAAGCTCATCGGCCGGGCCCTTGTCTGCACATGTTGCATTCATTGGCTTGGTCTTTGTCTGCAGGCACTTTGCTCTGAGGCCACCTGCAAGCGCAGCAGCTTGACTTTTGCCTACAGGCGTTTTGTTCTGAGGGCACCAGCAAGCACATGGGCCTGTGTCTGCATGGGATTGATCTGAGGACATCAGTGCATGCTTTTGAGTGGTACCTGTTAGCAGGCAGTCATTCTGAGGACACCAAAAGCTCATCAGCTTGACTTCTGCCTGCAGGCAGTCTATTTTCAGGCTTCTTTTGAGGACATTAGTGAGCTCATCAGCCTCAATTTTGCCTGCAGGCAATTTATTCTGAGGACATCAGTGAGGGCATTGGCAACGAGCCTGTGGTGCAAGCCCTCAAAGAGTTGATGAAGTATGAGATGGCGATGCTCATCAGTAATGATGACGATGACAAATCATCAGTCAGGACGGAAGCAGGCAGCAGGAGCAACCATGACAATGTATATATAGTTGATGCTGTGATATTGGCATGATGGTTTATTGTGGAGATGGTTCTGTGCAAACAAGTAAGGCTGGCAACATGTCTTTCTCAAGACAAGGGCTTGCATCACTGAGCTCTTGAACTGTTGCCAGTCCATGCACACTGCTGAAATGTTACCATGGTGATGGCTATGATGACAGCTCAGCATTTGTGACCAATTGGTGCGTTTCTGATGCATGCTGTACATACCAAGAGCACAACAGATGTTGCATTCCAGCCATGAGGTGGGAATCTATATTCAGCAATTCAGCATGGGTCCACCGTGTGGATGAGCTCTGAACTTAACAGTGTGAAGCCATGCTGTACATCTCAAAATCATGATGGTTGACGCATTCTGGCCATGATGTCAGGAGTCTTTGCCTCACAGTGTAGCTTGGTGCACATGCACTGCAGCACACATGCAGACGAGCTGTCAATGCTGGCCCATACCTCATTCTGGGCATGATGCCAGGAGTCTGTCTCTGGCAGTATAGCTTGGTGCACATGCACTGCAGCACGCATGCAGACGAGCGTTAAATCCCGGCCCATGCCTCACCTGACAAAGTCGCTTGCTTGTTGCGCACTCAAACAACCAACGTTCATACTCTATGCATGCACATCTTCTCAGAAATGTGCATACTAGGGCTGAAGTAGGTTAGTACTACCCGTGCATCGGTGTTGCATATAAACATACAATGCTTGTGCTGTCATGCAGTCTCTGGTGTACTCACGAGTGGCGGCCATGGTCAGAGCCTGTCAGTTCAAGATTGATGACACGCTGCAGCCAGAGGAGATTCCCTTCTGTGGGGAGGCTACTGCAAACAAGATCAAGGACATTGCCAGGACTGGCACTACTAGCGTTCTGGAGGCTCACAGGTGTCACTTGCTGCCTATTTGTAGTCACAACAGCTCTGCATTGATGTTGCAAGAGATTGACCATTGTGTGTCAGTAGACAGCACGTTAGTAATCTGTTGCTGGCCAGTGAGACCTGTAACATGTGCAAATCTTGGGATTTTAAACCCTAAAATTTACCGGAACTCACATCTGACATGGCATGCTTCAAGGAGGGAAAGTTTCAGCAGCTGGTCAGCTTTTTACTCTCTGCACATTGTCAAATAAACTCAAATAATGTATTCATATTACATATTTATTTTTGTATAAAACCTTTTTTGAATACTGTATATCCAATATGCTCAACAGCATGCAGAGCGTCCGGCAGGTGGTATTGTTTCTTTGTGAAATGTGTGTCTCTTGACTCAAAATCCACATCTACATGTGAGGAGGTGCTGGCTGTTGCGTACACATCAGCAAGGCTATGCAATGTATGACCGCGCTGTACTGTATATCTAGCGTGGAAATGCCTCAATGAATTTTTGATATGTGACTTTGACGTGTGAAGACAGCCCCCCCTGCCCCAGGCTTTGCATACAGGGAGCTACTCAGCAGTGTATGTACCTGGCCCTAAGGGAAGACACATGTAACAAGCTGAGGAATGCATAAGGCATTGCATGTTTCTTGATTGTAGGGCAAATGAAGTGGTCTGTGACTCATCTGGCAAGCCAAGAGCAGACACAGGCGGCGGCGCAACCCAGCGGCTGTTCATGCAGCTGCCCGGTGTTGGTGCCAAGACCGCCAAGATCTGGTACGACCTGGGCTACAGGTGGGTTGTCTCAGGCCCAATTGCACCATTGTCTGAAAAAACATGGGACAAAAGGAAGAGACGACGCTGCTTGTGCAGTGGCGTTGCGTACGGGGAATGTCTATTGACATCGTCACTAACAAAGGGGGAGTTGGGAAATCTCATGTTTGTGCTGATGATGCTGTGCGCAGCATACTTTGAGAGCTGGCACCCCTAGTGCCACTGAACTGACTGCCATGGCATGTCATAATCTGTGCGCAGCATAGTATTGGCACAAATACAGGGTCAAATGCATGCAAAACCTTCTGCACTCTAGCAGGATCGTACAGATCACCATTAGACTCATTGCCCCAATTGCATGCAACTTGTGTCATTTCCATTGTTTAAATGCTAGATGTGTGTTAGGCATGCATTGACGTCCAACTGTTTTGTTGTGTCGTGTCAGATCTTACGAAGACCTGGATGAGGCCATTGATGAAGGAGATGTACGGTCTGAAGGCGGCCGCCTGCCCATCAGCTATGAACAGGCTTTCTCCCTGCAGCACAGGTGACTGATCTCATGGTTAGATTGATCTTATCTGATCTGATTTGATCTCATCTGATCTGATTTGATCTGATCTGATCAATGACTCAGCGCAAAATTAGGCTCGGGGCATACCCTTACCTCTATACGGCACTCATGTGCATTTGCACTAGATATACCCGTTACATATCATTCCGGTGTATGTACATACAAACACACAGGGTACCAATATCATGTCTGTGTTATGATTACACTATTATTGTCATCAATGGGATCTACAGTCACATTAATCCGCAGCTGCACACGCTTGTCACACAAGCATCTTACTGTGGCCCTGGTTTTATATTCTGACATACAAAGTTAGATTAATTGTGTTGCTGTGAAGCAGGAAAGTCTTAGTTGTACCGCACACAAGTGCATGAAACACTATGCATGGACACTTGCTATCCATTGGTTGATTTCAGGCTGAATATGCATGGGTTGCCATGCATGTTCAGCCTGAAATCAATGGCAAACCAGCCTTTGCAGTCACAGAACAACATGCACAAGCAGCTTAGCCTTACTGTGTTACTCACTTACTGTGTCACCCACTTGCTGCGTCACCTGGCGCGCACCTTTGCAAAGCCACAGCATGACAGGAACACATCACAATAGATATGGCCATGTGACTGAGTAACGCCATCAACTCTGCACTCATGAGAGTCAAGGACTGACGCCAGCTGGCATGCAGGGCTGACTTGCTGGAAGCCTTACCAGCCAGTGACCTGACAGACATGCAGGCTGCTGTCACAGAGGCGCTCCAGCATGTCACAGGTATGGGTCATTGGAAACCCTGCCAACCCTTGAAGAGGCAGTGTTAACAGTGGACAATTGCCCTGCCCTGCTAGTCAGGGTCCAATCCTTACACCCTAATTATAGTCTGCCAACCCTTGAAGTGGCAATGTCAGCAGTGGACGACTGCCCTTTCCTGCTATCTCATGCAGACAAGAGGAATTTTGGTGCCAAAGCATAGCACATCTAGTGCATGGAACCTTGTGGCCGCAATAGTAGTCACAGCAGCTCTGCATTGCTGCCACATGTGCACACCCTGAATGCTCTGCTGCTGTGTAAGCCTTTCAATGCCATGGGTCAAATCAGGTGTCTGCAAAGGGTGTGCCGGCCCTGGTTAGGGAAGTGATTTTAGCTGATTGTAAGTCCTAGATGATGTTCAGGTGATGGGATCTGGAAGATGATTTAGGGTTTAGGGTTTGAGTTTTACCACTTATGATTTTGCTAATTGTAAGTCCTAGATGATGTTCAGGTGATGGTGACTGGGAGATGATTGTGGTTGGAGGCGGCCGCCGTAGCTTGCCTTCTCATGATGGAGACTTTGTCATCACCCATCCCACTAGGTAAAGCTTTCCCCTGCTTCCTCCCGGTAGCTTTTCCCAAAGCACCCGCCCGCATCCTATCACCCCACCTAGGCACCCTCACACCCCTACCCCACCCCAACCTGCCCCACCCCACCTTTACCCCATCACTAGTTGTCAGCTTCGCCTCCTTTACGGGACCCATACGTGTGTGATTTGACGCTGACTTCTTCCTGCATACATGCACATGGCTTCCCCTTCAAGGCCCCTCTGCAATGGCTCCCCCTTTCTTCATTGCCTTTCTACAGACAAAGTTCTCCCCCACTGTAACCCTGCTGCCCTTCAACCTGTCATGCCTGTTCCCTGCCCCCCCCCTCCCCCACCCCACCCCCTCCCAATGGCCCCTAAACTGGCTAGAACAAGTTTGTCTCGACTGAATACCTCTCTATACTGGTGGCGTCCAGGCAGCATTGCTCCATAGTTTTTGAAGTGTGTACCCATCTCTTCCCATCTTCTACCTCTTCTCATGCACGATTCATAGGATTCAGCTGCGTAAGTGTCTTGCCACATGCCTCATCCAATGCATGCAGGACAACAGAAGGGGTTGTCAGATTGCTAGTGCAGCGCCTTGTAGATCAGAAAAGGCTTGTGCCGGCCAAACAAGCCATGTGCCGCATCTCGGTCAGTCTTCTTCACCTGGTGCTGACTGCACAAATACCCGGCATGTGTTTGTCAGCTTTGCTTTGCAACTCCATATTTCTGCTTCTGCTCAAATGTATGCAAGCACTGTTACAGCATACCAATGCACCCTGCACACGCGATGCTCTTCTGCTGCCACCTTTTCAACAAGACGCTTTTCCCTTGAGAACTTACCTGAATCATTTTTTGGTGTCACAAAATGACAATGTGACACCTAGGAAGAAAGGCTTGTGTCGGCGCAGGAAGGGCGTATGCCAGCTCATCTCGACCACATGAGAGAGCATGTTGTGCATGGGACCACCACGAACAGCAACAACAGCAACATTGCTGTTGACAGGTCAGTTCACTTGGCAACAGTTTTCTGAAATCCCTGGGTAAGAAGGGGGGGGGGGTTCGGTTTTGAATGCTTTGTGAAGTTTTGCTGGTTGACAGCCAAACATTCAAGACACCAGCAGATCACTTTGTTGCTGGTCTTGCTCACAATGGTGCTGATGCGTCGAGCCTTTCATGTCTTTTCTAAGATCTATGCGCTGCAAATGGCGTCATGCAAGCACTGTCAATCAACAAACATGTACAGCCTAATGTCGAATCCGCTCTTGCCCTGCAACAACAGCTGCTACTCATGCACAAGTTGGTTGTCCAATCCTCACAACATGGGTACATGTGACAACCTTTCAAGCGCCGATGCGTCACCTGTCTGTCTAGCTTGCATGGTAAGCTCAACTGTATGCCCAATTTTATTCACAAAGGTTTTTGGAATGTTCACACGTCTGTCCAGCTTACATGTTAAGCTGAACTGTATTCTCAGGTTTGACAAGGTGTTTGGCATGTTCATGACCAAGAGTGGCAATGTCCGACGCATGGACCTGATTATCACCCCACATGAGGAGTACCCCTTCTGCCTGCTGGGGTGGACCGGTTCCAAACAGTACTTGCGCTTTCTGAGGCAGCATGCAGGCAACTGCAATATGTACCTCAACTCACACAGGCAAGCACATGATTCTCATGCGGCTGATATGTGCCTGACTCCATGAAAGCAACACAATGTGTGGTGTAGCACCTTGTCAGCTAAGTTCTTGCCAAGAGCACATTTACAGAGAGGAATATAGGTGTGTGCCAGCCCAACTAGGCTGATCATGTAGGCTCCAACAAGAGCCTAAATGTGGAACAAATCAGGGCAGACAAATTGTGCTCGCTGCAGAGCCACACATGGGAGCTGAAAATGCAATGGCAACATGCATTCTTGTGAGGCAGACAAGATATGCTGTCATGACAGAGATGTTTTGGCGAAGAACTATACTGATGGTAATGATGATAAAAACAACAGCAGATAACAGTAATAGTAATAAATTACAATAACAACAGTCATGATGATAGTAATTCAAACGTGTGCTTAGCCCACAGGCATCAGTAGCGTGGGTGCAACGCAAGTTGATGAATATGCAGCTGGCATTGCCTGCAGGCTGGCCCCAAAGGGAAGCCCAATGGACCTCACCCTCGGCCTGCTCTTTGGTCAAAAGGCGTAGTCTTTTCTTTTCTTTTTTTGCAGGCTGATGCGAAAGGAGGGACAGCAGTCTTGTGTGGTTCCTCAGGAAGGAGCCCCCTATGACAGAACTGGCAAAGCATGGTGGCCTCCAGGCTGGGATGAGAGCAGGGTGGTGAAGGATGAAGGCGACATCATGGAGCTGCTTGGAGTGCCAAGACGGGAGCCTCATGAGCGGAATTGCCCCTGATTGGGATTGCCCCTGATCAGAACTGCCCTTGAGCAGAACTGCCCCTGATCAGAGGCAGTCGGCTGTTCTGTGGCGCTCCAGCAGTCTGAATGCCTTGCTCGAACATGATAGACCAAGTGGGCCAACAAGACTACAGAGAGAGTACTTCCCAGCTTCTCAGACAGCAATCTCCATCAGTTGATTGTTGCAACTGCATGGCTCACAAAACGATGCTAGTCAATGGCAGTATTGATGTACAAACTCAGCTGCAGCCTTTTTTCAGTGGCAGGATCAAGAGTTCTGAAAACATTTAAGCAAAGGTTGTCTGAGTTTACGCTCTGAAAATAGCACAACCAGGAGTCTGCATTGGCATTTTGGGCCAGTCAGACTTCTGAGAGTTTGGTCAAAACCGCTGGTGGCATGCCCATAATCGTGAGCCTTCGCTTTTGACAAGAAGTGGGATGCTGCGCATTACTTAGTTGTCATTACAACTCAAGCAGACCCATGCTCGGTCGTTTTGTGGCTCAGCTTTAAAAGAAACAATGACAGTCATAGCCAACAGCACAGGACGTGGGGTGCAGTAGCAGATAGCAACAAGAAGAAATGATTATGCAGCAGCACATGCATCTTTGCTTGATGTTAAGAGCAGCTGAGATGTCTTGAAGACTCAGCCATAGACACCATCATAATGCTCATGATAACTCACAGTCATGTTGATCAGCCCTTGCTTGATGACCCTGCAAACCCCAGCATGTGTCAGCCCCCAGTCTGTACCATACATGCACATTTATCATATCATACCAGATATCATGCCATTATATCTTTAGCTTGACAATATTGCGACATGCTGAAACCAGTCAGGGCCATGTGCCGCTTCCTGAAGTCCGCACTGCAAAGTTTGCGAATACCAAGCTTTCATATGTGTTGCAGTCATGTTGTTGTGGTGTTACTGAGCTACCCACCCAGATGCATCTGCCAGCTGTAGCAGAGCTGAGGTAAAAGGCGCATTGCTAGCATGTCAGGAGTCCTACACTGCTACACCAGCCTGGCTGAAGGCATGCATCCGATAGCAAACAAGCCACGCACCCTTGTGCAGAGTGCATCTGGAAGTCAACTCACAGAGTCATGAAATGCTGCACCATGCCGCAGGGGAGTCCAGAAAACATTGTGCAGATAAGCACAGTGTGCTATGACACATGGCATCAGGCTTGCACTGCATTTGCAGCTTGCATCTTGTATTTGGCAGCTGAGCAGCACACCTGAACATTGACGTTCCACCATTGTTCAAGTCCGGCGACCTGCATACAGCAAGACCCTCAGCAATGAGATGTGTGTGATGACAAGATGTCTGCTCCTGGGTGCTTCTAGCATCTCTGCGCTGCAAGATGTCAGGTATCAAGCTTTCACAGAGGCAAGCTCTGGATAGCTTACACAGGAGTATATACATTCAGAGAGGGCAGGCAAGCACATACACGCTGCAGTACAAAAAGGGCCCACAGACAGCCAGGCAGAAACGCAAGCAAGCAGGCTGGATTAACAAACATGCCAAAAGCAGTCCTGACAGAAGGGACAAATGGACAGCTGACAACAAGCAGTTCAGTGACTTCGACCAACACGTATGGCAAGAACTTGGCAGAGTGACAGACAGGCAGGCAAACAGGCAGAACAAGCATAAATCTGTTCTACCTTTCCAGGATTCCTTGGCTTTGTCATACATCTCCAGCGGCGGATAATGACTGTCAAACGTTACCCCTATAGCTGAGCGTAATGCCTGATAGGCGTTATGCAACAAGGCTAAAGGCTTCAGCCAATCCCTGCCAAGTTTTCAATGCAGCACACGTAGGACAGGCCCTTACAGGGTCGTACATGTACAGTGCTACTGGACTGCTAGCATTCAAGATCTTGATCATTGCAACTGGTGCTCCATCAGCGTACTCTCAGAGGCAATACTAGGTACGCAACGCAAATACCAATGCCCTTTATATTTCAATCAGCAACTCGGTTAGCATGGAGTGAGTGCTCGCACACCTGCACAGCTGACAGATCAGACGTGCTAGCTGATGGGAGCAATGCTCAGCAGATTCTCGGCTTCAACACAGTGAGCAACATGTTCAGCCTTTTACTGGTGCCAGGTTTGGAGCAGGTGCCATACTGCGCGTGACCAATTAATATGTAGCCCCTGAAATATTGAAAGCTTTTGCTGAGGACACTCCTGGGGCCATTAGGGGTCTAGGTAGCGGTGTACAACAGGATCTTTGGGCACTGGGAATGACTCTGGGGGAAACGCTGATCAATGAATGTCTGCTCTGTGGTGACGATGGAACTAAACAGCAGCTCACAGACAAAGCTGAATATGCGTTTTTGACAATACACCATGCGCAGTGAGTGTGCTCCCCCAGCACATGACTGGTGCAGCTTTACATGCAGCTGCATGCATTGTTGAGCACACATACATATGCGCTGGTAAGATAGATGAAGTTTGCACAAAAAAGTAATGCAGCGCATGGCCCTACTGCAGGAAGATGACTGCTCGGCTGGACAGGCTGTGCCAGTTGGGCTCAAAACATTGGAAAGGCTAATCCCTAACCAGGCGGAGTTCAACAGCGTAGTCAGGCTTGTGCGGCGTCTTTTGAGTTTTAAAGCTGATCGTAGAGGCTCTGTAGATCAAGCACTACATGATAACTTTTTGCAGCAGTGACACACATGATAAGCTGGTTGATGGGCTTTTACAGCCATCTGCATGCCACAAAGCGCAATGTGAGCAAATACATTTGGCTTCATTACTGCTCGACTGTCCTTGCGAAGATGCAAAGCATGTGCTAGCAATACCATGCATTAATGACACGCAGGAGCCATTGTTTAAGAATGTCTGGGAACACGAAGATCATATTGTGTGATGATTGCTAGTTGCAGATGCTGTGTCAGGTCAATCCGTGTTGCACCAGCTTCCCAGGAAGACACTCGCCTTTGCTGACTCAACTGGTCAGCTGAGCCCCAGGGGTAATGTTCAGTGATCTGCAATCCCTGGACATGGCTCCAGGGTCTGCTGAGTAAGTGCCAATGATCTGCTATGCACTGCTCCAGCAAGGCCTGCATGAACCCTGGCTCGGTAGCTGCAGTCACATGCCAGCACGTTTTCCAGCCTGCTACGAAGAACGATCGGCTGAGTGTGTCCACTCCCGTGCGGCAGTTTGCGTGTACTACCCGAACTAGGCCACTGAGGAAAATTATATCCACCAAACACCGCTGGCTCACCGATCTTATGGCACCTGTTAGCGCACAGCCGGAAAAGCCAGCTGCCAACGTGTCCCCATCAGATGCTGCGGAAGGCGGACTTTCGCAGTACCTGGGGAACCTGTGCTTCAGGTCAAAGTACAGTACCTATTTGTGGAACACCTCCATATCAGCCCCTTATAGGGTCATCCGCATAGCAGCAATGACATTGATATCGCTTCTGCTCCTGGCTCGATCTTGGAGGCTGTTCATCAGGTCAGCTGCAGCTCTATATTACAGAACTGAGTTGCAAGCAGAAGACAACAAGCAGGCTAACTGGTGGCTCTGCCTCACAAATGACTTGAACACACTGCGAGGATGCTTCTTGCAGGTCGTCATCAGAAGGAGCCATCTTGCTTGCTGCCTTTGCACTTGCTAGTTGGCAATTTGGCATCTTCACAGCAACAGCCCTTGTGGCCTTTGCGCTCATCCTCACATTGGCCAAACAGCTAGCCTCCACACCAGAAATCAACGCTGGCCATAGAGCAGGGGGAAAGGGATTTGCAGGCAAGCGCTCATGCTGACAAGCCACATGCCTGCAGCTGCATGGTGCTCTTCTGCCTATGCTATCATCATGCGCCCTTGGCAGTAGAACAAGGTGTCATTTGCACTACAGGAGATGCAGGGATGCAACGCAATGACTGGCAGCAGTGTGCATTGCTTGACAAGCATTTGCAAGCAAAGCTCTGTGCCGTGGCTTGTAGGGGAGCACATTGAGAACACATTGGAAGCCCTAACAGCCCTGATCCAAAGAGACAACAGCACACCAGGCGGTCTCATGACCTTGGCCTATGTGGAATTCGATGTGCATGTAAGCTTCTGATCAGCATGCACTGGATCTGGATGTGCACGTAACATGACAGAGTGCACGAGCTCCGGTGGCACTGACTCTGCTGTAAGGCTTGATCTGACCAATGGATCTGGCGTGGCAGATTACGTGACGCACCTACGCATCTATGCCATGCACAGGTGTTATTTCCTCAGCATACTGCTGCTGCACACCTGATTGCACACAGTGTTACAAGCACATCAACCTCAAAAGAGCATGCATGTGCATCCACCACCAATCACTCACTTGCCCTGAAAAAAAATGTTAAAGCGTCCATAAGAAAGCACTGTTGCAGGAAACAGCAGATCAGAAGTTGGTGGTACTCCATGACCTGCATTCAGTTCTAGCCGCATCAGCCCCCTATGAGATCAACCAAGGCATTATGCAAGAGCTGGCTGGGGCAGGGCTGCAGCTAGAGGCCCCAGCTACCACCTCTACGGTCAGTAGTGCTGGTTTCTGCACCTTTGCGCAAATTCAATGCACAGTTACGTAGTATGTCACAGCTCATTGACAGATTGATGAGTGGTGCATGATGATTGATCCATTCATGCGTTCATTCATTCATGGATGCATGGGGTGTTTTCCATAATCTACGCATTGTGATGTTTCATGCGATGAAACAGTTCTGGGTTAACAATCACATATTGCATACAGAGTCCTGTTTGCCAGGCTACCAATCAAACACAGCAGGCATGCACAGCCAACAGCATACCATTGAAAAAAATGTAAAGCAAGCTGCAGCTTGTGTTGAGAAACAGTGGTGGTGCAAGACAGTTGCAGAGTGGTGTGGCAAGCTTGGCTAAAAGATCCCAGGCAGCAAGCACAGGGTCAGAAAGTGCATGTACAGCAGGTTGCTTTGTGACTTGTCAACAATCTATTGTGATTGTGCCTTGCATGACCAGGCAAAGTTAGTGCAGAAAGTACAGGCTCAGATCATGCATGTATAGCAGGTTGCGCTGTGACTTATCATTGACCTGTTCTTCCTGGCATGGCTAGGCAAAGCTGATGCAGAAAGCACAGGCAGCAGGCCGGGGCTTATATGGTGACACTGCTGGCTTGCAGAGCCTTACTGCTGCCCAGCTGAAGAGAGTGCACATATCAGGCCGAAAAGGGGTTCATGTGCCTACCCTTGAGGAGTTCCTCAGGTACATTGCCTGACCTTGTCAACAACATGCATGCTCTTGCAGGATACATAGTCAATGTGCAAATACAAAGCTCACAGGTGTACATCAGCCCAACCCATGTCATTTCCTTGAATGGGATGACAAAGATGTATTGATTGAGGTGCATAAGGCACATGCAAGATTGTGCATTGCTACTGCATGAGACACACTGAGATGCTCGGTGGTGGGTCTGGCAGCAGCATGGTCAAACTTGTGTACAATGGTGTCAGAATTTGTCCAATCTGAGCATGAAGTAGATGCCCTGGAGTGCTCAGCATCCTCTCATTTGATTTTTGAGACCGTTGTCAAATGAGCACAACATGCTGCCCTAGTCCTGCATTGGCTTGGAGTGCGTCATACTTGTGCATGTGCCTTGATGTGTGTTGCTCAGACCAATCATCTCTGTATAAGGAGGCATCAAGGGCATCAGAGGGCACCTGGCTCTCTGCAGGTGTTGTAGTTCTCACAATCTACAAAGGAGTGTAGCAGTCGAAGTCAAGAGTGTGGCCACTGATGCAGGCAGGGCCAAATTTGTACACTTGCTCAGGTACGGTCTTGCTGCTCATTGCCGATGGTTGCTGGCTTTGTTGCTGCTGCACAGCTTATCCTGTCAGTATGACTTGAGTTGCACGTCAGCAAGGAGGCATGTTGCAAGGCCGGTTACTAGTATACAGAGCTATGCAGCATATGCAAACAGACAAGATGAACATGCGTTACAGACACAGGTGCAACACAAGCTCTGACTGAGGAGAATAACATCGGAAAATGTCCGATGGCAAATGATGACGTTGTGCTGTTTTGCAGACAGTACAAGCAGGACTTTGAGCAGCGGCAAGACCCAAAATTGACATCCAGGCTTTATAGGCCTTTTGCACCTATAGCTGCTATCTCATTTCCCTTCTTCTGGGCACCAGCATTTGGTGAGTTTGGCACACCAATGTGGCGAGAGTGGGCTTTGCAGTTCAGACAGGCAGGGGTGAACACCAGATGCTGTGTGTGGCATGCCTTGAACCTTTCAAGAGGTGCCTAAACATGTGCAAAAAGATGGTGGTGGATGAATTATGCATTGCCTGAGTTGCATTGGGCTTTATTCATTTGTCTGCTGTCACTACTAACATCAAAAGTATTCCCAGTCAACACCTTGTATGCTTGTATCAAAGCAAGTGTCAGGCACAGTACTGGTACATGGCATTTGTGATGTTCATCATTCCATGCTTCTACAAACAAAGCTGTATCAAGGAAACAAAGCTGTTTGTCTCCTGTACAACATACCAGGCAGCCGGGAATACACACAAAACATGGTGGTGTCAATGATGCTGCAAGCTTTAAAACATCGTGTAAGTTCATAGAGTTGAACACAAAATCATCTTGTGATTGCCTTCGGTGCACTGACAGCTCATGTTTGGCTGAAGACATGGCAAAAACAGCTTTTGTGTTGGAGTGTATTTAGTATGTGAACATCCAGGCACTTAAGAGCTGACAGTCAGAGCTGATTGCCAAGGCAATATTGCCTACTGAACAGCAACTCCAGCTTTCCAAAATATTACGCACCTCAGTTTGGGTAATACATGCCATGACAGAGTGGTCAACAACACCTATTGCACAGGCTGATTGAAAGCGATTTGTTATCTGCTATAGTACATACACATAGAATTCATGTAACAGTGCAGGAATTGAGCCTCCTGACACGCTAGCACTGCGCCTCTTACCTCAGCTCTGCTACATATGGTTTCGGATGTCGCTTTAGCAAAGCGCATTGGGCTGTGAAGCATGCAATTCACATCTGGTGCAGACTAGCCTTCGAGGCGTGGGTATCTGCCACCAAGTCTGCTGACACTTTGTGATTCTGCAAGACCGCTGGCAATCACAATGCGCATCCATGTAGAGTCATGGTTGCTCCCATAGAAGACAAATCTGCCTTGGTCCTCACTGCATGATTTTGAAGCCCATGTTGTATCCAGCTGGGCTTGTACCTCTCCAGTTTTGACATGTACGAGGTATATTTGCCTGACACCAGTCCACCTGCAGAATTATCAGGCCTTCAGCATTGCCCAGTAGTAGATTGAGATAGGCAAATTAGGCTGTGCTTGGCTTACATGTATGTTGAGCAACCCCACTGTATCTGGCTACCTAGGCTGAAACACTTCTGGCTCATTTTGCTATCGTGCTGCCGTACTCATCCTCAAAAAATGTCGAGAAAGATAGAGGCTTGCTTCTCAAAATAACAGCGTGAGCTTCAAAGGAAATGTTGTCCGTGAGCATCCACTGCTTCCCAAACAGCGTCTTCTTTGCTTTGCGCAAACGAAATCGGACACCCCCACGCTGTAACGCAATCACGGTTTTCAAGTAAGCATTTGCACAACCGTGCAAGCCTCAACCAAACATCTTGCATCATACATAAGCCAATATGGCAGAATTTTGCAGCCAATGTGGAAGCTGTGCGTACCATGGATTCCACGCTGAAGTTCGACCCATCGTGCCGAATTACACAGAGCACCAGCGCCTTTTGCGGCTTGTACAACCCGGTGGTCAAGTCACGACTAACCATAACGATCGATGGGCAGAATCCAACTGTAGCTAGCGAATCACGTCGACGTTCCAGCGCAGACTCAAGCTGCAGATGACCCTGAAGTGCAGGGCTTTATGGCTTTGCAGGCGGATGTTCATTTGCGCTATCAGCCGCTACGAATGGTTTCATATCGATCGCTGCTGACTTGCCATTAGACTTTCCATCTGCTTCCACTTGTAGTGATCAGAGGCCTCGGTTCATCCAACAATTAAAAGCTGAAAGGAAGGCCATCAGACATGTGGCAAAAACCTCCAAATTGTGTCGAGCCAAAACTTATTGGCCGGACAATGCACGGTATACAGTACGTACATTTGCAAGCACAATTGCTGGTCAATTCACAAAAGCTCAGCAGCATACATGCATTGCAGACATGCAATACTTACAGAACGGTTCAAGTATTCATGTTACTGCTGTCATCTGTCACATAGATCCGCATTGGAGTCGTTTGACATGGAACATGTATGACAAGGCTATGTTCGAATTCCTAGAACTGCACCTCAATGCAATGCAACAATTCAAATAGCAGGCGCAACAGAACTGTCAAAGACTAGGCAAGATCGTCAAATCTTGCATAAAGCAGAATGTTGTCAATGCTGACAATATGGCTATCGCAGACAATTAGGCTTTGCAACTGTGTGGCCTTGGGTCATTGTTCTTCAGATCTCTAGAATCTGACCCCCACTGTCAGTCATCACGTGAATGTGGTGAGCAACAAAGGTCTTAGTGCAAGCTGGTGAGTACCTTCCTCAGAATCAGACCCCAAAACTTGGAACGGGTCACTGCATTGCGATTCATATCATGAACTGGTACACTTCATGTCATTTACTGGTGCTATATACATTTATAAGCAAAGGGTGAAAACACTACAGCTGTATTGCACAGTGGCAGGGGCTGAGCTCTGGGACGCTGCCTGAGGAGGCGCCACTGAAAGACATTGACTTCTCCTTTTGTCTCCCTTTCCAGTGGCAGGTGCTGCTTAAGTTCTTGCAGAAGGGTCCTTCAGTTGCTTCTCAGTGACTGCCCACAATTTTTTGGCTAGCTCTGCATCCTGTGCTTGTGCTGATGGTGTGGCGATTTTACAGTCTGCCAGGTACGCCCCAGACTTGCCACTCAGCTCAGGAGCTGTTGCTGCATACACTGAAGTTGCAGCACCCTGAAGCGCATGTATCACGCTGTCAGTGGACTCATCAGAGCAAGGGCTGAAAATTTGACATGATCAAAGAGGCAACAGCAAGTGCACACTGTTCTTCGGAGACTGTGCAACACTGTGACAACAGTGGTGAATCAGCAGATGGCACACTGTCTGCCATTGACAATTTGTCTACAATCATCAAACCTGTTCAGTCATACATGTTTGACGCAGTGAGTACACATTAAAGCACAGTTAAGCGAGGCAAAGCAACAGATCAGCACATGCCACCGTGCCAAAGTCTGAGTGACATAGCCTGGCATCAAATGCTGGAGCTTGGCTTAAGTTGACAAGACAAATGCATATGACAGCTTTGCACATTGCCGTTTTGCCAATTCAGAGCGTGCCTCACCTGCTCCACATTCTTGCCAAGAAAATACAAGACAAGCTTCAGGAGATATGTAAGGGGCCATGGGATAAGGTGCCTTGACAGGGCAGTGGGAATGACTCCTGGGTGCAAGCAGAACGCCTCAATGTTACTGCCTTGCAACCTGCAGTCACCAGATGTTTCATCAGTACTGGTGTTTGATCAGTACTGCACTTGCTGACAATAATTGGCAGACAAATGCACATTGTGTTACGCTGCCTTGGACCATGGTGGAACAGATCTGGACAGAAACTGTAATAGAGGGTGAGGTCGAACATCAACAGAGCATGTTGCAAATGGAGAATGGCCAATGTCAGCATGGCCTTCTTACTGGCATGTTTATGGCGCAATCACTTCAGCAACTGCAGCAGGCGATGACAGGAGCTCAGCCACTTTGCCAATGCACCACCAATTATACATCTTGCTTTGGCTGTGCTTGACACTTTGAGTACTAGGCCTGCCACATCATCAACTGAGCACTTTGGCCAGGCATTCAAACGTGTTACCAGATGTCACAGTTTGAGTCACTGATGCATCAAGCATGATGGTGACAGCATCAAAGACCAGATTTGTACCGCTTTGCAAGCTCCTTGATGAACAAGATGTTGCAGAGCTTGGACTGGTGATAAGATTTTATCCTGGAGTATGGCCTGCGCCTGAAGTTGAGGTCATCTATGTCAAAGCCTGGTTTGGCATGCTGATCGGATGACACTGCAACAATCCGGACTGGAGTGGCCTGCAAGATAGCGAGAACATTACCAGACCAGACAGAAGAATTGCAGGAAGCGGTCAGCAATCACAGGCATCACTGTTGGTCGGCAGAAGTAGACAAGCGGGACAGGCAGGGTGTTAAGTAGCCTAGCAACAGGCTTTGTACTGAAGCAAATCATCTGCAAATGCAGGTGCAGGTCTTGCAGCGCACCCTTGACAGAAACATTGTCTCGCACCTGCTGCTTGAGCTTGACCAGCAGAGACTCCACCAAGACGAAATGCCCAAAGTGATTGGTCCCCACTTGCATCTCAAAGTTGTCTTTGGTGTACGTGAGAGGAACACCAGCCACTCCAGCATTGAGCATCAGCAGGTCAATCCTTGGTTCACGCTGAAGGCGATTTGCAAAGCTCTTGACACTGCTCAGATCTGCTAGATCTAGCTGTTGGACCTCAAAAGCGCCCTGAAGCAGGTGAAGCAAGGTCAGGTACAGTTAAGCAGAGACCAGGATCGACGGCAAACGTGCCTCATCTGCGCACAACTCGGCGTTGCCCATGCCAAATCCTTTTCTGGGTCACTTGCCTTGACGCCAGCTTCCTTCAAGCTTGCAACGACCGCCTCCCCAGCAGCAACTTTACGGCTCGTCAGGATTACCTTTGCGCCAGCACTCGCCAAAGCCCGTGCTGTCTCCACACCAATGCCTGAATTGCCACCTGTACGAAACATGACAAACTTATCCGGCCATGTACGAGTTGCGTGGAGAGCGCCATACGCCGACGTTTACAAAAAGTTGCAAGTGCTCGCCGAACTGCTTGGCCTCGTCTCACCTGTGATCACTGCTGTCTGACCAGCAAGATCAGCGTCTCTGAGAGCCTGCAAGGCAGTTGTACGAGATCCAAGTGTTCGTGCCATGTTGTACGTTGTTTGTCTACGTTTTTCCCAGACCGGGTGCCGAAATATGCAGGATGGACGCATGTTGACATCCGGGTTGACATCCGGGTTGACATCCGGGTTGACGTCATCTGTGATCCCAGGGCGCTGTCAACAGGGTTCCATGTGCGTGTCGGCCGCAGCACCAGCACCCTGGGCCGCAGCCAAGATGACCAAGGACTCCTGCAACTCGACAGACTTCATTGTGGAACCTCAGGTTGTTGCTGCTCAAGCTCTCCTGAGCCCAGCTGCAAGATTCTGAGGTTCCATCCCTGCTGTCCCTGCTGAGTTCAACCCTTGCGTATTTGTAAAGCATTGCAGCACTTGCAGGCTGCTTTCCAACGCACATGGAAATTGTAACACCGCAGGCAGTTACCAGCTGTACTACTCGTAATACTGTAATGAACTCTGCAACACTCCGTACTCCTTTATGGACACAACATAATCCTTACTACTGATTAGCTGATCCGGCAGCTCAGCCTTGCTACAAGAACTGAGAACTGAACTGACTGTGTTATCTCAACACGACTACCTTCAGAATACGCCTGACAGCTTTACAGAAATAAGGCGGGAAGTCAGCAGCGGACTGGTGCAACAGGAGCCATGGACATTACAAGGGGGTTTGCATAGGGGGTTTTTTGCAGATGTTTGATCACACAGGAGCATGGGGAAGGGTTCATGTTGACTGAGGATGCTGCTCCATATATGGCTGCACATGCAACAGACATCATTGCAAGCATAGCGTCTTGGCTTGTCACAGTAAACTTTGTCTTGATAGATTGGCATGACTAGGATAAGCTTACTGTTGGGGTGCAAATCATGAGCAATGTCAATGCTTGCATTGTCTGTCAAGCTAACTTAGTAAGGTCTAAGCGTCACATGACTTTGACAATGTCAAGCTTGCAATCAGTCCCTTGCAGCAGGATCCTGCAACTGCTTCTCTGTGACTGCCCACAACTTCTTTGCTAAGTCTGTATCCACTGCTTGTGCTGATGGTTCAGCAATCTTGCAGTTTACCAGGTATGCCCCAGATTTGCCAGCCAGCTCAGGAGCTGTTGCTGCATACACTGAAGTTGCCGCACCTTGCAGAGCAGCCATTGTACTACACCACAATGAGTGAAAACAGATAGATCCAAAGACCGACAGGTTTGAATAGACAATGCCTGCATAACAGCATGTGCATGAGTGCAAGCACCCGCCAGAGGTTGCAAAGCTCGTTAGGTTGGCAGCATGCTGTGGTGGGTTGAGGTGCGCACCATGTTGGCATGTAAGCAGGTATGATAAGATGCATGTCTTGTTGCATGCTAACGACAGACAGCAGTGGATGCAATGCTTAACAAATCACATGAGCCCTAGCCTGGGGAGTTTCCATACGCATATGAAACATACGCGCACATTGATTGTATCTTGTGCTACAACACAGCAAGCTGGAGATACCAGGGCTTTTGAACAAGGCAGACACTCCAATGAGAGGTATGGCAGTTTCCTGGTGCTGGCAAGCAAGCAAAGACGTGTGTGCCTGATACTGACTGAACATGAGTTCCCCGGCAAGCATCAGTATATCTTTGCCGGTATGTGCACCACAATGCGCGGTTGTACTTGTGATGTTACGTCCTTGCATCATGTATCAATCAGTGACATGTCACCCACACAATCCTGTCTTAGCTCAGAAGTCATGCACACATGCATGTAAGCTTTTCATGATGCTCTGCTTCCAAGCTAGTTCTGCAGGGCTCGCCTCCTGTACGGTCTTTCCCAAGATATATAGGACAACTCTGAGTATACATGCCAAGGGCCATGGGAGCTGTCGAGTCAAGCCGGTAAAAATGACACCTGGGTGCAAGCAGAATACCTCAATGTTGCTCCCCTTCAGCCTGCACTAGCATGTGCACAACCCTTACATGTGTTGTGTAGCATTTGCTTGGGAATGTAAACAAGTCAGGCTGATTATAGCTGTGCCTGTTGCTACACAGTGTACAATATGCCGCATCATCACCTGACACTCAGATGCTGATCTGGTCGGTGCTACAGGCAACTATGTCAAGTACAAATCAAGCCTTGGCACTAAGCTGTTTTGTATTGACTTCATGTAGTCAAATGGCACACCTTGCACACAAAAGCCTCATGATTACCTATTAGCAAGATCCTTAATGAACAGGATGCTGCACAGCTTGGACTGACCATACGCCCTGAACCTGTTGTATGGCCTGCGTCTGAAGTTGAGATCACCAATGTCCAGGCTTGCCATTGCATGCAGGTCTGATGACACTGCAATGATCCGGACTGGTGTCGCTTGCAGAAAAGGAGTGTGTTCACGACATGGAATGTAGGCATAGGCAGTGGCAAGCAATAGCGTAAATAGATGTAACAACAATATGCAGCCACAGTAAAGGTCAATGTCTCATGATGACGCCGAATGTATGTTTCAAGCAGGCTGTATAGACTGTCTGGCAACAAACAATACATAGATGCATGCAGCTGGCTCATGTGAGCGCCTCCTATGGACTGAGACAGCTGAGATACTCAATCACTCATACCTTCTGTGTCAGCTTGTCAAGCAGAGATTCCACCAAGGCAAAATGACCACAGTAATTGGTGCCCATCTTCATCTCAAAGTTGTCTTTGGTGTATGTAAGAGGCAGACCAGTCACTCCAGCGTTAAGCAACTGCAGGTCAATGCTTGGCTCAGACTGAAGACGTTTTGCAAAGCTCCTGACGCTGCTCAGATCTGCAAGGTCTAGCTGCTGAACTTCCAAAACGCCCTGCAGAACTCAGCTGATATAGGCCAGATGGGTGTTCAACAAACGAGCACATTCAGAAGCTGATGAGAGGGTGCATACCCAATGTCAGCCGGGTACCAATGCTGCTATGACTTTGACAGACGGCCCGTGAGAGCATGCAGCTTGGCACGTGTTGGGAGTCTATAAACGGATGATCTGATGGGACCTGGTAGCCTCACACGCAAGTGGCAGATATATATAGAGTTGTGCATGTATGTATACGCACTGACTGTGCACATGCCTTGATGTTTCAGCAGCAGATGCATCGCATATGTGCACCAACTGTTGCTGGCGTTTATCTGTGTGATACTGTATGACACAGACAATAGTACCATGGCCATCACAGTATGATAGCTCCAGGTATTGCAGCTTGCTGCATGTAAAGGAGAGACACGCCACAACCATGAGTGCGGTACACCTTAATAGTAACTGCTATGGCAAAGCAGCTGAAGCTACCAGAAGTCAGGCATTGTCTGCGTACCTGCTCATTTACTGCATCAAATTTGATGTTTAAACAGCTTTGTAGGTACACTGTTGTACTGATTACAACTGCCCAACCCAACATCGGATTTGCATCAACTGAGTGGTGAGATACTTGATGGTCCAAATCAATCTTGGCACACTGCTTGCACAACATGTCATTCAGTTGCACATCAATTTCAAATGCCTGGAATGACGCCCATCTGGCTTGACGGCACAACGTGTACATGGTTGTAATATGTAAAAACATTCCTAATGCAATGTTGACTTCTCAATGTCTTGATTGTACAGAGGGCTCAAGCAGTGATCTCTCCCTCATGCCTGCTCCATGTCAATTGGACAATTATCACTTTGATCTTGTATACATTTTGTATGTATGGCAGTAAATGGTTGCATCTAGTTGTACGAGGTACAGCATGTGGCTGCATGTAGCACATGATATATATGTATCATATGATTCACATGCGTAAGAAAGCTGCTTGCCATCTGGCATGGGCTTTTGGGCATTGATAGCATGCTGCAAACCAATGGAAGGTGTGTATGTTGGAGATGAGCTGCCTGATGGCATACACCAGCCCAGTCACTGAGCTTGCAGAGAAGAAGAACGCCATCAGGAAGAAGTTGAGCAGAAACAAGGGCTTCCAGTTGTACAGATGAAGAGGCCTGCAGGGGAATCAGAATGTGTGACCATCCACCATGGTTGTCAGCATCATTTAGGATTGGCCACAGCTTTTACCTGTGATTGTCATTCATGCACACCAACTTGCTGCTGAGCTACCCAGCCAAAGCTGGGCCTCATCTTGTCCATCATGTACGAAGTCAGTATCGGCGTTCGTTCCAAGTGGTAGGTAGGAACGCCGCTGAAGCTGTGCTGGCTGGCAGCTCCCTATGGTCGAACGCCTCGACTGTTGCAGGCATGCTTACCTTCAGTCCTTGCCTTCACGGGAATATCTGCCCCTGTTCTGGCAAGAAGGAGAGCTTGCTCTTCTGCAAGGCACGGAACTGGCTGGGAAGGCAGATGCGGACAGGTCATATCTCGTGCTGTTGTCACTGCCCGCAATGCCTGCGTGACAGGTGCTGCCCACCAAGCAAGCTGTACACCCAAAACAAGAGTTCTGGCCTGGCACTAGGCAGTGCATACATCACACTTGCATGTATATGATAACTACAGGACAATGGTCAAAATGATACGCAAAAATTTGCAGGCTGAGCTTTGCAACAAGTGCCCATGCCCCGCTGCAGGACTCTCACACAGGAAGATTGGGAAACTAATATTCTACCGCTGATCCATGATGCCAAATATCCCATGCTCAACCAAGCTGGTATGAACCTGGATCTGTTCAGAGTTGCAGCCTCTTGGGTTGCATCCAGGGCTTTTGGAGTTGACAACTACCATGGTAAATCCGTATACCCACCAATGTAAATACCAAATGGTAAACTAAAATCTCATATGCAACATGTGTGTGCAACTTTGCTGCATGTGCATTTTTGAATCTTGGTTAGTAACCCGTGTAAGTGGTTGTTACTTCTTGACAAGCCCTTGTGGTGTCACAAAGGCAACTCACAAAATAAAAATGCCTCTACCATTGGGTTCAAGGCTTATTTCTAGCACACCTTTTTAGGCAAAACGCTGCCAATTCTCACTTGGTACTGATGTCTGCTGACCAGGACATTGACAAACCTGCCACATCTTTGCAACCTAGTTGGCTGACTGAAGATTTTATTCCACCCGCACCTCCTCTTCTTTGTCCTCCCAATCCTCTTCTGCAGGAATGGCAATGGGACTCTTCGTTGACCTGATGGTTAGTGATGCCACTGGCTGCACTTAGTAATCAATAACAATAAAAGTAATAAATATGCTTGCCTGTCTACAGACCTCAAAAGGTCAAAGATTGTTTTACCTGATTGCCTGAACGCATTGTGGTCATATTCTTTTCATTGATTTTCATTCGTTCATTTCCACATTGGTGTTCATGCACTTTGTTCAGTGCCTTTGGCAGAAACAAGGCTGAAGTTGCCTTGTGTTCCCTGCTGGACTGGTACCAATGGTACCCTTTGCTGACTTGTCCAATCTCAAGGCTGCAGTGGCCACCTTTCAGCCAAAGGTTGAAAGGCAAAAGCTGCCCTGTATTTCCTGCAGGAATGGCAATGGTTCCTTTTGCTGACCTGTTCAACCACAAGGCAGCCGTGGTGCAGCTGGGAGGTGGCTACTTTGTTGAAGACGTCTGCTTTGAGGGCCAAGACAGCTCATCAGGAGAGGAGGAGGAGGAGGAGGAGGAGGAAGAGGAAGAAGAAGAAGAAGAAGAAGAAGAAGAAGAAGAAGAAGAAGAAGCAGCAGCAGCAGCAGACGAAGAAGAGGATGAGGAGGTGGAGGATGAAGAGGACAAGAATGTGGTACAGCCGATGACCCTTGAGACTGACAGGGGGGGTGCCCCCACCAGGGGGTTCATGCTGGACCCCTCTGTGCAACAAGACCCAAAACTGAGATTGGAGATTGGCATCTGTGGCGTCACAAAACCTGATGGCACAGAGGTTTTAGAGGTAGGGTATCTTGCTGTACGGTCTAAATTGTCTAGGGTTTGAGGCCTTAAGCATGGTGTGACAGGGGTTGTGGCAGCGCTAAGCTGCTGCCTTGGCGCAGTTGCCTGCTGTCTGTGTGTCTGTGTGTCACGCTGCTGCACTGTTGTGCTGTGCAATGCTGTTGTTGCTTGGTGCTGCTTTTAAACCTGCTTTTGGCAACTTATGCCATGCACAAGGAATGGAAAGCGTGAAAATATTGATGATATTATTATTATTATTGTTGTTGTTGTTATTATTATTATTATTATTATTATTATTATTATTGTTAATTCTATTATTATATTATTGTTATGTATTATCCTCACTTGACGCATGTAAGTCATGCCTCAGAGCAGCATAGTACCAGTGGCCAAACATGCTTTGTCAAGATGCGCATGCAATTCAATGTTGTGTTGAGCTGATCGCTTGCTACAACTGCTGCAGATTGTGGCAGCTTCTGACTTGAAAGCGGGGCAAGAGATCTTCAACACATACGGTAAGTTAGAACGCAGTGACCTTCATTGCCAACATTGCCATGTACTGCCACAAATTGTTATAAGTATTGTGCAATGATATTATATCATGATTGTTATAACATAATGCAAAAGACATGTTACATGTCAATCTTATTGACACTTGTCACTGCTAGCCTTGACCATTGGGCTTATCTTTTGCAAGTTGTGGAATGCCAAGAATGGTGATTGCTGAGATGTATGGAAGGATGGGCATCTGGGACATCTAGGAGAGTACTAGAGAGGGAGAAGACAGACAAAACCAGCCAGAATAGGCCTGATCCACCTTAGGTTTAGGATTCTTCCTTCCCCTTTTGGCTATGGCCTATAATCAAAGCTCCGGGCTGCCAACCTAGGAGGCTCCCGTTATGATCGCTGAAAAGCGTAAAGTTTTTTTCTCTTTTTGATGGAAGGGTGACAGCCTATCTAGCTGATCACAACGTGATGAATAGAGCAGGGAGGACAACGGCAATGTAGTGCCTGGAGGGTACAAACTCCTGTGAGTTGTGGTGTGAACCTATTTCTGATGTTGTGAAACGCAACAGCCCGAGCTGGGTGACAAGCCCCATGGGGCCATGTGATGTTCTTCACGACAGCCCTCACAGGGCTGATCTTCTTCTTGTGCTTCTTCTTGATGCTTGTGTGCGCAGCTGTTGGCTCTTCTTGATCACTCACCCTATGCTGTCAGGCTAGTAAAGTCTCCTCTGTTATGCATGCACAGACATGCTCAGTGAGAGGCACAT
>JAABUP010002495.1_pt1 | contig 35377 bp, 44 predicted proteins | sample 5559201 | NCBI WGS metagenome assembly JAABUP01 (sample SAMN10711887, study PRJNA513373) | rock metagenome | isolation source: Antarctica rocks | place: Antarctica
GGTAGAACGATCTGGCGTCTGGCCGTATGAGATGTATATGACAGTCTTTGACGCCCCCCTTCTTTCCCACATTTGCCTCTTACTACCACTTTCGTTCATTATTGACGCATCGCAAGCAAAACATTCAACATGGCCTCGGTAGGAGTTCAGTCTATGCCCACCAACGACCACCTGGGTCATGGTCACAGAAGGTGGCAAGTCCAGTACCATCGACGTCGGCAACCCGGCAACATCCGCACCCACCGCGAAGGACGATACCGATCGATCCGTTGAGGACCTGAAAGAGGAGGCTAAGCGCGAGCGACGCCGAGAAGCGCAGAAGGCACCGAGGGCTGCAAAGAAGGCCAGCAAACTGGCAGCCGAGCAGTCTTCGACAGACGAGGCGTCTTCAAGAGCTGGGATTACCGATCCTGACAGAGACGCAGACACCCTTGAGCCAAGGAAACGCCAATCGGGCCACTTTCTTACGGACATGGATATCGCTGCCGCCTCGAGATTCGATGCCAAACATCCTGAGACCACGAAGGATACGATGCGCTCGGAAGGTCCGGCTCTCCTCAAGTCGGGGGTCACGAATCGCCTGACGGACATGACGGAGTCTCGAGTTCAGCCAATATCGGGATCGCGAGACAGAGACAAAGAGCAAGCCAAGCGGGACCTCAGACGTCAGCTTGCTGAACAGCGGGCCAAGACGGATGCTGGTCGCTATGAAGACGAATCATGGTCGCCTCCCACCAATTACGAAACTCATTTGGTGAAACGAGATCCGTCTGTATACACCGGAGACACGACGCAGAGCCCGGGAGCGAATACGGCGCTGACCAAGTATCAGTCGCCCGCCAAGACACCGGAAACGAGTACGGGGCTCACCAAGTTTCAGCCGCCTGAGCGGAGCCCAGAAACGAGCACCGTACTCACAGGGTATCAGGCCGCCCGTGCAGAGCCCAAAGGCGAGTACGGAGCTCTCAGGGTATCAGCCGCCCGAGCGGAGTCCAGAAGCGAGTACGGAGCTCTCGAAGGTATCAGCCCCCTGGAGGAGACTTTCAAGCGATGACGCAGTACCAGCCTCCATCGTCTGCTCCCGAGATTGCGCCGACCGACCCGCAAGAGATTATACGCGACATGTATTCGAGCGACAAGCAGAACGACTACTCCATGCCGATGACCCAGTTCGGCGGGTTCGGGCACAGGTTCGTCGCCCCGATCTTCCAAGACGTCTTCTCAAATATGACCGCGATGGGACCGACCGACACCCGCTATGGGCATCAGGAGACCAGCCTCGGTAGTATGAACATCGCCGAGACCGTGGGGCAGGATTCGATCACGCAGTGTTTTGAGTTCAGGACGAATAATCCGGGACGTATACAGGATCTCCCTCCCAGCGGTTTCGAGGATCCTTTCCAGCTCCTGAGCCTTTTCAGTCCTTTCCAGTAGGTTCGGAGGTTTCCCATCGCGGACCGGTGTCTCAGGGTATAACCCCTATCGATCACTCGGAGGGATGACCAGCCCGATGCAGGGAGGATGGCCGCGCGATCGGGGTTGGGATCAGATGCATGAAGACATGACCTCAGGATTCCCAAGGTACGGTGGCGGACGGAGGATGCTGGAGAGCGCTTTCTAGGTCGAGAAATTTGTGGCTCTGATCAATGAGGACCAACGGTGTGTATAAGAGAATAGCGGCCTCCAGAGGATTACAGATCTGTAACGTTCGTAATCATGAGAGCTGTGCATAACTCTGAAGACGTGGCACGCCAATGCTGACAAGCATCTCATCGAATTATTGTATTAACTGACTGACCCATCCCATCGCAAGTGGACAATCGAAAGCCAAGAGTTCTGATAGGGTCCCACGGACCTATATACCGTATGCTTTGTCTAGCAAAAGTCACTGCTATACACACAACCGTACAGCTGTTTCTCTGTGCCGTGACGTTCGATCGTATTGGATGGCCCAACGGTCTCGGGGAATTTCGCCACCCGGCTGAAGGATTCCGCATCTCGTCGCCAGAATGTTCTGGTCTTCCCCAAGATATTCATCTCATCGGACGAGGTTTGATACCCGGGCATTAAGCGACAGAACAAGCTGGAGTTCTACCCAAAAGTGAGAGCGGCACAACTCGTTCTACATTGATAGGGGAGAACCCGCTAAAACATGCGAGACTCCCGAAGAAGGTGGAGACGGTGACGTGGTCAAAGGAGAGATGAGCGACAACGGATGGAGGCGAAGAGATTGCGGTGTGCAAGGTATGAATGGCTGGTCGTTCTGGCAGGGCCCCCTCCACAGCCTCTCCACCACATCGTACACTGCATCATAAGAAGATCTCGATTATCAAATCTCACAATGATCAAGAATACTGATTCAACATAGTACTCAGACACCGAGCTCCCGCCGAGCGAGATCTCGCAGTTTTCCAGAGCATCTGTCCCGGACCCGCGCCGCTTCAGCGACAACAGCCCTTTCAGCCGCTTCGGATCGTCCGACGTCGGCAGGAAGAACATCTCGAGGGAGCCGGATCCAATTGAGATAGGGGAAAATTGCGGTCCCACAACAGCAGCAGTCTCATCGACCGTTCGTCCTCTGTCTATTCAAGGACGAGGCCGTGAAGCCAGACGGTGCCGAGAAACGTGAGTCTCCCACCTGGTTTTGATCTGAACCAAGACTGCGAGACTATCTTGTCCAATGTATACGAGTAATCGCCACGATCGGCGCATGCTTGGAGGAATGTTTACAGGAAGGGTCGAGATATGGGAGTGAGGTAGGAGACAGAAGTGCAATGCGATGTTGTGAAATTGTCAGGATCTCATGGGTCTATCAAAGGGATCCCGGAGATCACGGGATGGATTTGGTTGTTCAGGTCCTCAGGTTCGTCAATGAGAGGACAAGAAATTCATTCCTGGATGTCAGGACCGGCTTGTTGACTATGGCGATCTGTCGTGTAATAAAGTTCCATCCGGCCTTACTTGTTACATGAGGGTATGCGAGGAAGGTAGACAAACCAAAGGCCAACCTTGTTAACAGCTAGACTGGTTCTCGAGGTGAGTCCCCAACCCCGGTACGGGACCAAGTTGCTGAATCTTCATTCTAAGTAGCTGAGGGTACCTTGTAGTTAGACAACCTTTGATACTGGCGCTCAGAGTATTATAGTCAGGAGTTGTAGACGGATATTCTAGTAGGTTACCCGTCCATTACCTAGAACTTTGAGTCTTTCCCAAATGATATTATAATGTTTGGGCCAACCCCCAATGGGCTTTATAGATCAAAAGGGTCATGTTTCAACTTGGGTTCTTAAAGGTATGACAATAATGGGGCTGTGATGCCAAATTTCCTGATAATTTTGGACGTTCGGCTATGTCGATCATGCAACCCCTTGCACCGCATTCACCCAATCATGACAGTACATCTTGTTGGGCCAAGACAATGTCCCAGTAGTCATGACAAAGGATGTAAAGTAGAAGATGTAAATAGACAAAGCAGATTGCGGAGGGATAGTGAGTGTCACGAACCAACAAGACCAATATACCCCAACATGCATTGTGGTAAGGCCACATGCAGGTTTGCCTCTGGAGAAAGAAATCAGTCTCATACTCTTGTTCCTGTGCACCCAACCTTATTTTGTATGATTCTCCTTGAAACTTTGTTCTGATGGGTCAATCAGATGCCTCACCCCAAATGAGGCATAAATCTGATTGGTCAATTCCTGTCGCTTATTCAGCACAGAAATTGAGGCATTATTCTGATTGGTTAGAAAATCCCTCAACCTTTGCCACCGTTCTGTTTACAAACCGCATATAAGTCCAAAATGGAGACGGAGCCTCCAGCTCTGGATCGCATGTCAACCGTGGTTCTTGATACCACACCTCTAGTCCTAGTCTGAAGTCCACCTCATTGGGTCACAGCCCCAATACCTCCAGTGACAAGTCTGAGACACTCCGAGTTCCAGTCTTAGTCGATGGCACCCCCCCCCTCCCCCCCTGTCAGGGTGCTACGCCGACCAGTGATAAGGCCCGACGTCCAACTCCTACGACTAGCGATCGTGGCCGAAGGTGGCGATTGATAGGCAAAGAGGGTTCAGCGTCAAAGGTACTGTCGGGGACGTATGAGAACGTAGCCGAAGTAGGCACTGGTCGGGTAGCGCTATCGATGCAAAGACTAAGACAAGGGTATACTACGAAATGTTGAGACTCGGGGAGAACCAGCGATTCGAGATTGAAAGTCATTGAAAGTCACTGAAAGTCATTTAGAGTCACTATAGTTACCTAGCCTACTCATAGCCTCTGCATCTCTAGCCCACGCTACTCGACCGGCACTTAACTCGGTACACCCACGCATGTCCTCGAGTTATTCCAGCTAAGTTCGACCTCGGTAGCCCAACTTTGCCGAAGCTCAGACGACCGTCTTCTATGAGCTGAGCGTCGGGCCTATTTGCTGGTCGACGTAGCACCGTGACAAAGTCACTATGTAGTTCAGTTGATTTGCGTTTATGTTGCTTTTGCTGGCCAACCAGTGCCTACCTCGTATGTTCCAGTAGGCTTGAGGACAATGGCCCTCAGCTTTCTGATCGGCAAATCTCGCCATCTTTTGCCCTTTCTTGGATTTGATTCTTGGGACCTCTCACCGGTTGGCGTGCTTCGAGTTCCCGAGGATTCGCTTGTACAGGAACTTGCTGGCGACGTTGGAGTAGATGGATCAAGGTGGGGATGAGCACGAAGGCGAACGCGGATTTGCGTGCCCAAGGTTCGGAGAGCGAGCCGATGATCGGGGCGGTGGAGTATTGGCCGATGTAGAAGTACCCGACTGCGGCGGTCACACAGAAGGGTCGCAGATCTGGGGGGAACAGGACTGCCTCAGACTAGTCTGGAACATCGACTGTCTCTAACTTTTAACTGGAGGTATTGGGGCTGGGACCCAATGAGGTGGACTTCAGACTAGGACTAGAGGTGTGGTATCAAGAACCACGGTTGACATGTGATCCAGAGCTGGAGGCTCTGTCTCCATTTTGTACATATATACCTTGCAAGCGGTTTGTAACAGAACGGATGGCAAAGGTTGAGGGGTCTTCTGTGTCGTCAATTCACTTGTGGCAAAACTGCACCAATGCAGTCACATGCCAAATGTATCAATCTCGAGGAATCCATATTGATCTGATCTCCCACGCAGCGCAGAGGCACGCCAGACACAGACCTCTTGCCCTTTGCGTGACCCACAACTCCTTTCTCACCATAGCTCATCTATAGCAAATAGTCAAACAAAGGCGGAAGACTGCAATTCTTTCCGGAGCCTTGCAACAAAGAACCCGTTTTCGTAAACGGGTCGAGAAGCCAAAGCGGTGCAGTGATGCAAAGGATCTCCTTGAAGTGTCACTTCTATTGCGTGGAGAGTGCGTCAGCCGTCTCCGTCAAAGAAGGTGTAGAAGGCGGGAATCCATGCGATAAAAAGACGATCACCAAGTCGTGTTCATCTCATTCGCGACTGAACATACCATCATAAATACTTCATCTCACTTCTTTTACGTTCACAACTGCATTAGGTCAAGATGCCAGGTCACCAAGCTCAGTCACATGATGACGACGCCACAAAGACGGTCAACGACGTCCCGAATGCCTCTGATGCGAAGTCCACCCAGGGAAGCTCGCACGGAGACAAGGCGGTGACCGATGAAGCTCCATCAACCGATATTGGCGACGGCGGAGATGCGGCTCAAGATGCGCCCGCTGAGTCAAAGAAGGACACGTACGGAGACAAATCTGATGCAGGCGAAGACACTGTGGACAATCAGGACGACATTGCCCGCAGCAGCTTGATGCAAGAGCTGTTTGCCCGCCTCAAGGCCCATGAGGTGCCGGGCAAGTCGACGGATGATTATGGGCCCGAGGATTTGGCCTCGATCTTCGGACATGAGGTCATGGCGCATCACTCGGAAGCGGGTTCCAATCCTGTGAGCGAGGAGTCACGTGTGAACAAGCCTCACATCAACCTCAACCTCATCGATGCGCATCACGAGCCTAAGAGCCCGCCCGCTACCAAGTCCAACTCAAAGAGCGAAATCTCAGACCCGTCGACCAAAGGGCCTGCGCTGAAAGCGGCCCGGTACAAGAGTGAAGGTGTGAGGACCAAACGAGAGGATGATCATCCGCCCAAGTCAGGTCGTGACCCCCACCGCTCGACCACTGGCTGGGCTTCGACCCACACGCACACAATTGGCACTCGCACCTGGACTGACTGCGAAGTGAGAGGGAGACAAGCAAGTCCTATGAGGCAGCCAAGAAACCCGAACCCAGGAGGGCCCATCAAGATTGAAGTCACGGGCACCGACCCCAGCGACGGTGAATGCGCTTCTTCATGCTATCACAGTGTAAGCAAGACACACCGAGGCAGGTCCGACCGCTCGGTTGTTCAAGACAGGTCCACCACCTCAAGTCGCCTACAAGACGACACCGAAGCTCGTCTCAGGAGGGCGGAGAGAAAAATTCGTCACTTCGAGACCCTTGAAGATGAGAGGAGCAAGATTGCCACACAGAAGAGGTCTAGGGCTGAGAAAGAGAAGAGCCCCATCTCGTTGCTTGGTACCAGCTTGTCAATCTTTGACAGGACCTTGGCAAAAGTCATGAAAGGCGCTCCGAATCCGGGTGCCCTCTCGAGTGCCGAGCAGGGTAATCACTCGTCCAAGTACACCTTCCGCGGGCCTAGGTAAGGTGGTTTCCGGACGTGATGTGTTGTGGTGTGAGTAGGTGCGACTGTTCATGTTGAGATGTATCACGTGAAAACCAGCAGTTCTCGGAATTCACTCTTAGCGAGAATAGTAAAATCACGCGGAATTTCTTTTGAGCTTACGCCTGTGCCTTGCAGTGCAGGGACCTCGTCTCAAGACTCCAAGTGTTATGTGAGTCTGTTCCAACTACGAACATCAGAGTCCCGCAAGTATTGTGTCACGAGCAAGTAAGAGTGAGTGACTCGGGAGTTGTATATCATCAACGCGCACGGACTTGTCAGCATTCGCCTAGTCTCTTGCATTATCATTCCCGTGTTCGGAGAGCTGGACCACAATTGGCGACCTATAGCGCGGCGCTCAGCCAACCACTCAGCACTCCTGCACCGCCACAATCTGCTCCTATGTCTCCCTAGCACTCATATAAGACCTTCTCGTGCTCTTCGAAGCGGTTTCAGCTTGCTTTCTGAGAGGGTGATAGCACAATGGACAGGCCTTCTGGATTTAGTGCGGGCATCAAAGGACCGAAGTTGATGGGGTGTGGCAGTCTTTCATCTCACTGTGCTCAAGGGAGGAGGTCGAGGTCTTCGCTGGAGATAGACAAGAAGCGGGATTCCGCATCCCAGCCAGGTTGCCACCTTGACTACCATCATCACCCGATCTCCATAATACTGTTACTTTCAAAAACGAAAATCTTCGACAACAATGTCTGCAAAAGTGGACGAAGCTACAAAGCAGTCGGACGGAAAGACCGCTTCGTCTTTTGGTGACGAACCCGCAATTCTTCACGTCGACAACGCCTCAGAGAATCCAATCGTGGACGACGATGTCCCTGGAGCTGAGGCCCCCGCAGGTGACACCCTTGCCCAGACGCAGTCCCAGGACCCAAAGACTACCCAGCGCGGTTTCGACCGTAGGTCACATAAGAAGGAGGGCTTCCAGAAATCGGGAAATGCTCCGCCAAGTGACGTTGACAACATGCCGAATCATCCACTCACGCGCGACATCCGGCTCATCATGCAAGGAACCGACGAGGACTTGAAGGACTTTTACAGAAGCGAGATGAGGTCGATGCTCGACGATGGGATACAGTCTGACGGGAGGACCAACACCTCTCGCCTGAACGACGAGCCGCAGGGAAGGCCAATGAGGAGGTCCAATACCGAGTGGGTCGATGTCAGGACTCGTGGGTATGGGGATACCGAGACCGAGGCCGATTCCATGACTACTGGTAGCTCCCTCCCGCCTCGTAATTTCCGCGAGCGAGCGAGGAAGGAACAGGAGAAGTCCCGCTCAAAGAGGGCGAGGTATCGCGGGGTGAGCGACTTCCTTCCGAGGCAATCGTCGATCGGAGAATGTGGATTGAGAGTTTCACTGACAAATTTGGCTTGCAGGAAGATCTGGATACCGAGATGGCCGAGACCCTTCCCGAGATCGACGAGGATCTCCCAATCCACAAGTTTCGTGGGCGAGCGGAGAAGTCGCGCCAGAACCACAAGTCCCGTTCGAGGAGAGCCGGCGGTGGCGACATGAGCGATCTGTCAGAGAAGAGGCTGGCAAACGCAGAGACTTACACGCAGACTAACGATGATGTTCCCGGACCTGGGCATCCGGTGATGGACTGGGTCCTCGGGACCGACGCTGAGCATTCGCCTAAACCTTACCAATACCATATCAAGGGCAGGGGAAGCCGCAAGTCCCGCTCGATGAGAGCCATGTATGGCAACGCAAGTGAATCGGACGAGTCGGATGAGAGGCCGCCGAGGAACGGAGCGCGGAGCGAGTCGTACTCTGACGGCACTCGTATCTCGAAGGCTCCAAGAATCGCCGGGAAGGTCTATGCTTCTGCTGACCTCTATCCAGGCCATACCCGGGATCACGAGTACGAGTCGGAGGGAAACGAAGATCCGATGATGGTCTCAATAGCGACGCCATGGTATTGGTCGGATCAGGCTTACACAAGCCCCGAGTCGCAGCGAAAGTTCTTCGAGGACGTCGTCTCCGTGGCCAGTGCGAAACAGGAGCTCAAGCAAGCCGATTGGCGCGAGAACGCGGATGCCTACAAGTTTCACGCGAGTATGAAGAGCCAGAAGTGATTTGTTGTGTGTACCGGTTGGACTTGAGTACATCGGGTTGAAGCTGTTGATATCTCGAGGAGCTGCCAATCTTGTGAAGGACTGTTGATACGATGACGAAGTGTTGATTTAGTGGTGCATTGACTGAATACTGAGGAGATCTCGCCGGCAACTGAATGATCGAGTTAGTACCCTCCTTCCTGGCACCTGGATCCTTGCGCTTTGAATTTGGTGACCCAACAACGCGAGAGATGATGCTGATGACAAAGGTTGTGTTGCATGTAGCATGTCTGACGAGGATGTGAAAGGAGGAGAGAAGGCAGAGATCCTTTCCAGCGCATCTATGAAAACGTCTTCCTCGCAAGTCGTAATACTTTCCCATACACTCGTCATAGAACTTGTCAGGCTTAGTGCGTCAGTAGGATCACCAATGTCAGCCGATACGAGATGGTCAAGAGGCACTTTGTCCCTTCCGCCATTGCCAACAGACGGTATTCAAGCAGAACCCTACAATCCAACCACCTTCGAACTCGATCCCGAAAACCGCATGGAAGCAGAGATAGCCGCACAAGTCATCGAAGATGACGACGACGCCGAAGCACGTCTGAGTATCATCTGGCGGGAGGAGCATGACTCTGTTTCGGTAGAGACACCAGAACGCCGCCTTCGCTATTTGGGATTGGAGGCACCCGATCGAAGCGTTAGGTCCATCATGACGACTTGGACAACCCGGAATGGGAAGATGCAGACGAGCACGACATTCTCACCTATGTTGACGGACTGCCATATATATGGTCGCTGAGATCTGCAGAGTGGAAGAAGGATGATGGAGGAGCGGAACGTGGTTTTCAATATCGGCTGTGAAGAGTTTAAATGTGGTTATCGAACCATTGTCGATTTTTTGTCGTGAAAGCATACATAGCAAACCCAAGTTGTTGCGGTGTGCTAACAATGCCAATGAGTAAGTGGACGTCGGAGGAGGGTCGAGCCTTTCTGGGGGATTCAGGGAGGTTCGTGGGCAGGTAAGAAGTAGCGGTGGTCCGAGGGGCCTGTGTAGGCGGACTACGTACTTTGCGATGATCAGCACACAGCTGAGGAAGGGGAAACAATGCGACCTGCCTCCCTATAGGGGTGATGCCTGTCCAGAACCACGATCCTCCATGGGACTTCCCACTTTCATCACTTCCTCCACCTACGAGTCATCCGAATCGTAGTCCCTCAGAGCCTGTAGCCTCGAGTGCGCATCCACAGAACCCCATTCCACGTCATCGAAGCACAGATCGTCCTTGTCCTGAGATGGTGGAGTGGAGTACGCATCGTCATCTAGATCGAGGTCGTATTCGGCGTTGGGAACAGGAAGCGAGTCGAGGAATGACGAGACGGAGTGATTTGGAGTAATAAGAGTGCTCGTATTGGGTGTGTGCTTGGCGGAGCATGCGGGAATGTCTCGCACATTCGGCTGAAGTCTGTTCAGCGAGGGTACCGGCTTGCCTATACCGGTATCTTCGATTGTCTGCTTGAGCCAGGTTCGGACGGTACTGAACCGCGGGAGGGGAAGCGAATCTTGTCCCTGCATTGCAGATGGCACCAGGATGCCGTCAAATGTCCTGATCAGGTGATCAATCGCTGATTCCCGCTCGAGGTCCAAGACCCGTACAAGCCCGCTGGCAGGGGTGTTGTAAGGGGCTCGCGAGTTTCGTGGACGAAGGATATCGAGCCAAGGTCTACTCGGATCGGTCGTATCGCCGATGAAAGAGGGATACGAAACGTCATCCTCCGAAAGGTCATGGCGAGGAGGAGGAGATGGGGTGGAGGGCTCCCGAGATGCAGCGGTGATGAGACGCGAAGCTCGGCCATAGGCTTGGGGAGAAGCAATTGGGAGATAGATAGATGGTGGACGAGGTGGGTGAACAGGAGCAAAGTGGGAAGCTGCATCGCTGATCGTGGTCCCATGTAGCGGGTCCTGGAACGAGAAACAGGGCAATCGTAAGCCCGTAGGTGAATGAGGAAGCATGTACCAATGCGAGGATAGCTTACCTGCATGGTACATGGACGGTCCCCCTTCCTCACCGGTGTACCAAGGCTCAATGCATCAGCTGAGTCGAGTGTTGCAATTTTGCTCTCCGCATGACTGTTTCTCGTCCTAAGCTTTGACTGCCGCTGGCCGCGATAGTTTATTCGAGGTATGGACGGATTCGGCGCATATCGCGAGATCGCCAGCGTCGGTTCCGATCGGTGACGACGAAGACGTGGGTAGATACTACACGAGGAAACAGGGTCCGGCGCATACTGCATGGCAGGATATGCTCGCTGGATGTGAAAGCAAAGAATTTTTAGCGTCAAGTCAACCGGACGACGGCAAAACGTTTTCAGCGCAATCGACAAGAGCTGACCTCAGATGGCTGGCGAGCTGCTTTCCCTGATATGCCAAGGAAAATCAATCGAGACAAATCAAGACATTTGGGAGATGGGACCGGCCGAGTGGAGGTCCTCGTAAATGAGGGGAGCATCCAAACTCCAACACAAAGACTGATTTACTTCGCGTCCTCGACGCGTCTCACCATACTCGATCGTTTACACGTCCCCTCTCTTCCACCTGCGATTCTCACCCCACTGATCAACTCGGGATGTCACTCTACCCCAAAACGAAACAACGGCGACCCCCTACCACCTCATCCACCATCCCGACCCCTTCCCAATCTCGACCAGCACTAAGCGACGACCAGCGACAAGAGATCAAAGAGGCCTTCGAGCTCTTCGATACCGATAAAGATGGCGCGATCGATTATCATGAGCTCAAGGTGGCAATGAGAGCCTTGGGTTTCGACATGAAGAAAGCGGAGGTGTTGAAGCTTTTGAGGGATAATGATAGAGCTGGGGATGGGTTGATGGATTTCGAGAGTTTTCAGCGGATCAGTGATTAGAAGTCTCCTATGGGATGATTGGGAGCAGGACTGATTGACCTGTTTCGCACTTTATCCTTGTCCTCGGTCTCTTCATCTACCTACTACCGCTTATTTCGATCGGCTACCTTGGACTTTCGTCCGACTTCACACACCGACCCGACTCCCAACAGTGACCGAAAAGCTCCTCGCTCGCGATCCCCTAACAGATCTGCGGCGAGCATTTGCTCTATTCGACGACGATCACACCGGCCGGATATCGATGAAGAATCTGAAACGGGTAGCACGGGAACTAGGGGAGAACCTAGGGGAAGAAGAATTGTACGCCGTTTACGAAATCGAGCAACAAGTTTCGCTGATCGCTTACTCCCTTTCTCGTCCACTTTTCCGCCTCACCCCGTCCATCTCGCCCGGTCGCTCGCCTCATACCATTTTCGCATATCTCTCCGCTCCGTGTGATTCGGTGAATCTGCAGACAAGCGATGATCGACGAGTTCGACCTAGATCAGGACGGGGAGATCAACGAGGCCGAGTTCCTGGCGATCATGATGGACGGGGAATGATGGGACGGAGACTGGGTAGTCAGGGGACTCGGAGGAAGCGCTGCGGGGAATCGGGAGGCATTTTTGGGTGGACGTTGGATCGAGAGCATTTTGGGCGGAGACGATCTATCTGTATATATAACCTATCTCCGTCCGACTCCGTAGTGCTGGAACGCCAGACACTGATGCGCTATCAACTGGGCAGCTAGCCCCAACCATCCCAGGCATCCTTTTGCCACGAGATCTCCAGGTTCAAAGCAACGGGCAAGAAATGCCATTTGATCACGCTTCACGGCTCGTCACCACAGTGGTAATGGGACAACACTCGTCTTCCCTTCACGGCGAACTACTAGCCTCAATCACGGCGCAACTCGAGACATCGCGCCTGCACGGACATCGCGGCACACAGGCAACGGTGATCGTTACAGACCACCTGAACAGCATGGCGACTAGGCGAAGAGATTCCAACGAGCCGACAGTATGGACCGGCACACGAGCTCCGCACATGGCTCTACGACGCCGCGCGGCATAATGTTTCTGAAGTACGTCATGTGAAAGCACATACCGGAGAAGGGGACGAAGCATCGAAGATCAACGAACGGGCGGATACGACAGCGAAAGCTGCGCACGAGTCGACAGCAACAATCAAGCTTCCACCCATCACGGCGTGGATGCGGAAGTACGTGGTATGGGCACCGGACGTTGGATACATACCGGACAATTGGGTGAGTCGATTCACTGCGCAAATGACCACATTGCTGTTCAAGCGGGAGACGGTCAAACAACAGCGACGTCTGCAAGACCCCCAAGCAGCGTCCGCTACCGACACACCGTCATACTTCTACCACAAGGCGCCCATCGGTCATACGTGTAGTCCCACCCGCCCCCGAATCCCTGTCCCGCTACGGCGAGAGACTCGCGCATCATTGGCCATCATACTGACAAGTCGAATCGCAGGTGCCTATCTCAGGGACGCCGGCATTACGTACCCGATCAATGATGGAGTAGAACTCAGGAGAACGAGAAGGTAGAATAGGGAGGGACGGTGTCAGTAGCTTACCCGGAGGCGCCCAAGCGATTGGGCACCTGAGCTGATAAAGAATTGGGCAAGAGTTTTTTTTTTATGATCGAGTAACAAAACTCTTGCCGGTCTGCGGCTCTCCGGGTGATTCGCTCCCCCGGTCAGCTTTGGACCGGCTCGTCGGGTGATCCGCTCCCCTTCGGCTCAAAGATAGTTACCTGGTTGATCCTGCCAGTAGTCATGATCTTGTCTCAAAGATTAAGCCATGCATAAATTTAGGCCCCTATCGCTTAGCTGGTTAAACCGAAGGTCTCATATTTGAATTTAGCCCCTATCGTTTAAATGGTTAAAGCGAAGGTCTCAAATTTCGGCCCCTATCGCTTAGCTGGTTAAAGCGAAGGTCTCATATTTCGAGTGTCGATTAGACATGTAATCCTTAGCCCTGAGTTCGAATCTCAGTGGGAGCACATTTTTACCTGATATCCATCCGGATTGTCTAGGAATGCATGGAAGAGCATGAAGACATCAAAGGACTAATTGAAGGACTGTCGACGGATGGAGCGGGATATTCATGCACAAGTCCGGGACACGGTGAAATCGGCTCAAACCAAGTTTACTTCGGCTATCATGCAGGAACTTCATAACGCTGCGGGGGCAAAACAAGCCGGAAAATGCATGCAGCCAGTGTCTATTATTATATTGTATGACACGTCCGAGACACGACAATGACCATGCAGATGTATGAAAGCAGGGAATCCTCCACATGCACGGATTACTCCTCAGCCTGGGTCGGCCCATCCTCCAGCTCCTCCGGATACTTCGGCCTCGTATTCTCGATATCCTCTTCACTTACAGTCAGTCCCACCCATACGCGAGCCAGAATCACTCACCCATGAACGAGTCGTACCCCCATTCAACAGCCTCAGCCGCCCAATAGAAATCACAGTGCTATCAACCCTCTATCAGCGTGATTGGGATCCGCGAGCGCGGACATACCTCAGACTGGTCGAGTTTGACCACCTTGATGACGTTCACGACCTTCTCCTTCGTCTTTAGCCTCTCCAGCAATGGCTCGGTGAGGACGAGGTAGTCCCGCCCGCCCCAGTAGATCGCGAGGGGCGGGAACCGGTCGTCGAACCATCGTTCAAGCGTGTCGTCGAGAGTGCATTTCCGGTCGGCGAAGCCGCCCTTACCGCACCACCTGAGTGGGTATCAGCTTGATCATCGAGCAGCGGGATCATGACCCATGTGAGGAATAGGGGTATCGGATAGGAGGTAAGGGGAGACGCGGGACTCACCAGAAGATACTCGCTGAACTGACGGGAGTGGGAGTGAACCGGAACATCTTCGTTTTCCGACGATGCAGCCTGGTTCCGTCAGAATCAACAACACACGGAAAAGGGATAAGGACAGACCAGTTGGTATCCGTCCAAGAGAAGAGGAATGCGAACATCGTGCTGCACCCATCAGCATCACCTCGCCCTATTCACTCTATAGACTTACTATCCCAGAGCAGCCTATCCTTCTCATCAGTCCGGAATCGGAAAGTGAGGAAGACATACAAAGAGCTTCGGAGGCGCATAGTCATATGCCCATCGCATGAGCGGGATAAAGTCCAGCACCCCAAAGAGCCGTTTCCATGTACTCCACTCCAGCCGATTCAGGGTGGTGAACGGGAACCCGGTGGTGAGAGGTCCCGCATAGACGGCAGGGGCGAGTGCGATGAAGACGGATAGCTGGTTGCCGAGAGATGGGCACATGCCGAGGGAAAGGGAGATGAATGCCAGACCATTGCCTTGGGAATGACCGATGAATGCGATCTGGGCGGAACGAGTCAGCTTGACAAGGAGGAGCGAAAGCATAAAGGAGCGAACCTTGTCATAGCCTGTTTCCCGGCAGACATGGCCGACCAATGCCGGAAGGTCATACATAGCGAGCTCGCGGATGGTCCAGTCTGATTGATCAACAGTGATACCTTGATACTGGAGAGCTCATAATCACCCCAGAAACGCGGATCGTTCCGACTGAAGCTTCGATGTCCCATATCGAAGACGCCCCGAGTATTGCCCAGGTACACCTGATAACCGCCATTCTTCGCGAGCCAAAAGGCGAGGGAGCGGTCCTCGGATGTGACGAATGAGCCGGAGGATTGGAAGAGGCCGTGTAGAACGAGGACGGGGAAGCCGCCTGAACAAGGGGAATGGTCACGAGGCCTTGCGGAAGAAATGGACAACTTACCGCGGCCATCCGGTCGGGGCGTTGCATGAGGATCGATCACCTTGTGCAGTCTACTTTCGTCAGTAGCGGCAGGTGAGCAATGGAAGAATACGCAATTTAGGAAGTACCCATCTTCCGTCTCAACCGTCTGATGCTCAATTTCCATTCCCACCTGGCTCGCATAATCCGACGGATCCTTACTAACCTTCTTCCCCTCCTTCTTCCAATACCGATCATCATCCCACGGGAAGCTCCTCGGGCGATCCCGCCAGACCGACTTCGGGAAACCTCTCGCTAGCTCCGCACTCAGAGCCCAGATCACGATACAGGCTAGGAAGAACGTGGATAGGATGACGGAGATGGCTTGGTTGATGAAGAGGTTGATCTTGGAGGAGATGGTCAGTGGGGAAGGTGGTTGGGGGGAGTAGGTGGACATTGAGGGCGGAGGGAAGGTGGGGCGGGTGAGGTGTTGGGATGGGGTGGTGGCTCGGTCAATGAAGATTCGTCGGAGGATCCCGCGGTTGGAGCGAGTGGATGAGGCGGATGACGAGCGGGAGACACCGGGTCCTTGAGCGTACTGTGGTGTAGGCGCGAGTAAGGGCGTACGCTCTTCCCAACGTCTCCGAGGATCCGACACCACACCATTCTCTACGTCGATCTCATAGTCTGGCGTCTTCGCTTCGCCTCCTCGTACCGCCCTCGCTTGACCACGCGCATTAGCAGAATTGGGCATATTGAGCGCCGCTCGTGCCGGGGCATCGAGCAGCTGACTGGGCGGGGCTCTGACGAGATTGATGCTGGGTGCAGGTCGGGTTCCGTTGGAAGAAGGTGGAGCAGAGCGATTGGGATGGAGATTGAGACTGCTCGTATGTCCTGTCGGTTCTCGGCGGGGTGAGGGGATCGCCGGCAGTCCCTCGTCCTCGTCACGCTTTTCCGACAGGTATCTCGATGGGACGAGGCTGGTGTCGTTGGATAGTGGTGCACCTGGGAGAGTCGCGAGCGAAGATTTAGGTCGGGTCGGGGAATGTGGCGAGATGATGGATGTTGTGGCATTGAGCAAAGTCGAGGACAATGATGTCCTCATGTCCTAGATCTCCTCAGTTGTGCTGGGATGGGAATGAGGTAGTCAGACTCACCGGTATAGATCCTTCGACGTTTGGGGACCACCGCAGCGGGCTTCCTAACGAAGGCGAGTTGCGGTGTTCGGCGCGCTAGCCCGCTTGAAGTGCTGGAAACAATCAAAATGGTCCGGATTCGAAAGATGAGAGATTGACGTCCGTCGGTTGGGATCAAAGACGTTGCAAGGGATCGAAAGGATTGGGTGATCCAGGATGTCGACCGGAGTAGAGGGGGCGGACCTGTAAAAGGAGAAACGCCTTTCCTGTTTCAACTCGCTCGTCCTGCCGGCATATGATGGGGGATCATATGAAAGATCTCGGCGACAGGCGGAAGTTGTCGCAGGCGATGCTTTGTTCACGCTGATGGATGAAGATGATTTCGGTGGAGGGTGACTGATGAGGTGGTGTATGCTGATTTGAACACGGCCTCCCTTTTTGGCAACACCACTGTGAACACGTGGAGGACCCTGCAGGTTATCTCAGGAAAAGCCGAGGAGACCGATTTGCCACCGTTCGGGACGAAGTCGAGATAAAGAATGTCATCTTCTTTCAGCCATAAGAGAACGTTGTAAAGAAATATCACTCCACTGTTGGATAACTCCCTAAAGCCCTATCCCCGTATCCTGTAGAATCAATCGTTATGTCTTTGGATCTCGAAACCGCGCCGACCTTCCCCGGGTCCTTCCACGCCGTGGCTCCCTCATCAAAGTCGACAAGTACCCCGTCCCAACAGCCTCAGGTTGAGGGAGACTGGGAAAATGAGGAGAATATCGACGAGCCCGTACATCGACGCAGCACACCTTCACGTCGGAGCAACAACGACGAGGCGGGGCATATCGTTAGCTCGCCTGGATTACCATTGTCATCACGCACCAGCACGGTTTCAGACCGCGCTTCTCCATCAGATTCGGCGATCAGTTCTCCTTCCAGGGCTCAGCGAATCCCAACCCGCCGACGCGTGCCTCGTCGTCAAGTTACTCCGATATCCTCTCCCTTCAAGCAGAAAACACCTCTCAAGTCACCCATCCGAAGTAGTTCAGCGGGGACGACATCCATCCTCAGTTCTACGATCTCCCTGCTCTTCTCCTCGCTCAGCATCGTCATCTCCGTCATGCACGTTATACTGCGACCTATCCTCCCCTACGTCCTCCTCGCCCTTCTCCTCAGCTCAGCAATCCTCTACCTCCCACCTCGACTCCCCTCTCTTCTACTCAAGATCATCGGTTACGTCCTCCACAAGGCCTCATCAAGCTGGCTCGATTCGCTCGCATGGTGGCCATCGCTCATCAACGGCGACCGCGACATAGCTCTTGCCCGCGGTCTCGCTCTCCTCCCTCTCCGAGGTCTCGCCACTCCAGCGTGCGCATTGACGGGTCTAGCGTGCCATCTCTCCCTTCTTTCCACAACCACTACCGAGGGCAACTACATACGACTCGCTCAACCGGTCTGGAAGTCTGTTAATCAGCCTGTTGATGTGGCAGGAGTGGCGAGAAATCTGACGAAGGACGTCAAGGGGGCAAGAGATATCTTTGAAAGCATCGCGATGCTGAGTGAAGGTGGGATGATGGATCGGTTGGAATATGTCAGGTGGGTTTGTTGCTCTAGTATTCTCTTCGTTGTGGTCGAGCGAGGCTGACAAGGGGTAGTATTTGGGAGTTGGGCGCGGCTGTGGCCGTGGGATCGAATCTGGAGGCCAAGGATATGGTCGCACAACAGCTATTGGAGGTGAGCTCCTGCAACTTGCCGAAAGGTAGTCGTCTGACCCTTACAGCTCGGTGACGACTCGCGCGATCTCTCCGACGAGCTGATCGACATCAACGCGATGGCAGTCAATGCGTTCTCCTGGATTCAATGGGAGGCGAGTTTACATCCAACCATGTTGATGTCCCCTGACAGCTCCTAGTTCGCCGGACTCGTCAAGACCCTCTCACTTGCCCCATCCCAACGCCCCACATCCTCAGTCCTCGCAATGACCCTCAACTCCCAACTCAATCGCCTCCACTCGACGCTCGGGGACCTGCACCGTCTTGCCTCTCGCGCTAATAAAGTCGCATCCCGCGGGTCCGATAGAGGCCGACTAGTCCGGGATAACCTCCGCGCCGTCGGAGCGTCTCTCCAACGTGAACATCAACTCCAACCCGGCTGGAAGTCAGCCATTGACAAAGCGGGCCACTTTTTCGTCGGGGGAGAACCGAGTAAAGCAGAGCTTATCAGTCGGGATCTGGCTATTACGGAGATCACGATTTCCAGCCTGAGCGATCTGGTGAGGGGTTTGGAGCATAGTCGATTGAGCATCAAAACCTTCCGAGATCAGATCGGGTATTTCGATGCGAGCATGATGGGCTTCCACATGGGTGCTAGCGAGGCGGTGGGGATCGGCCCGGAGGAGGAGGTCAGGGTACTGGGTGAGGTCGTGGAGGAGTTTGGGAGGGCGATTGGACGGGCGAAAGAGAGGGGGTTGCCGGAGAATGAGAGTGAGGCGGTGAGGGCGACGAGGATCGAGGGGAGGTAGGCGGTAGCGTGGCGAGATGAGGTGAGAGATGGTCTGTATATCCTGCACTTATATGCCCTGCGCTTGATCATGCTTTTATCAATTATGTATCATCAGTGCTCTCCTTTACCGTCGGAAACGCCAGCGTCGAGTCGAGCTCCGAAATCAGGGGACCCAGTAGTTGTCCGAATTCACACTCAAGCCGTCCTTTGATCACCGAGCGATGGTTCGTGAGTCCGCAATAGAGCCAATGATCCCACAATGGGACCCAGAACGAAACGAACCCTACCTCCCCCTCCCAGTTTTCCCATCTCTCCGCCTCACCCCATTCAGAGCAGATGACGGTCCGGAGCTTGTCAGTATAACCTCCACCCACTGCTCATCTCGAGACTGATGAACGATAGGTGCGGATGTGCAACGATCCCCGAGTACGCCAATACGCCTTCCGACGGCCATACCCGTACGTCCCCTTCCCGCTCTCTGGCCTCCCTCCGCCTTGTTTGTGCTTCGTCGGGTGGGGTAAAGTGAATCATGGGTTAGGTATGCCGAATCCGACGCCCGATGGTTCCTCGAAGAGTTTATAATCCCCCTCATGGCCCTCCCCATCACCCAGCTCCCGCTCTCACCTCCAATCCGATCCAACTCCCACGATCGGAACAGGATTGGGGTATATCCCGTTCCCGTTGAGCGCTTTGCGGTGCACGGAATCAGCTCCGGATATGCCGGCGGGGAAATTGCTGGGGAATGTACATATCTTCACGGATCGACCGGAGCTTAGGATCGAGAAACTGCAGATCGAGGGGGATCCGTTGGAGAAGATGGAAGTGGGGTTGGAGAAGGAGGTGGAGCTCAAGAATGAGGTGAAGTTGGAAACCGGGGTCAAGTTGATGTCGGGGTCAGAGGAGGGGTTGGGAGATGGAGGAAAAGCGAAGGTGGAGAAGTTGGAGATGGCTTATGACCTCATGCCGCGGACGGGGGATCGGGCCTGCCATGCTCCGCGCTGGAGAACGGAACCCACTTGTCTTCGAAATCTTGTTGACTGGTGCAGCTCGGTGTTGACGAGGAGACGGTAGTCGCTCGCCGAGACAAGGGTGGCGGCAGTGAGAGGGCAGTGATGGACTTCGTACTGGTGAAAAAGGACAATCGCATCAGAGAAAGTAGTGTGATAGTCGTGAAAGGAAGTGTGGTGACATCGTGTCTTCTGTAGTGATGGCTGTTGGCTAATGAAAAACGTCGTCTGCGGTGGCGGACCGGATGACCGGTGGCGGTGTGTGAGGAACACAGCCTTCCGACGGAAGTTCCCAGCCTCCCGTAGGTTACAGGGAATTTAGGCGTGGATTTTTTCGGTGAAGTACGGTCCTCGCAGAACGTTGGATGGAAAGCGGTGCAATGGCTATAGAGATTCGAGCTGTAGTGAAGACGCAAGATGTTCATAAACAAGTATGATGAGATGTATGTATGTATGTCGGAGGTGATGGAGAAGCTGCCAGCTAGGCCTGCTGGCTAACTCGATGGATAGGCGGGCGAGGTTTTACGCTAAAGGCGTGTTCCATCCACGTGGTTTTTGTCAAGATTGCGGGACCTACTCAGAATTTTGCTGACCTTTTCCGTAGGGACGTTGCTCGGTTTCAACACGGCCATCATCAGAGTCAGGAGTGATCCTTGGTCTGGAATTTCTCACTTTGTTTGCTTCCGTCCTCCACCTTGCATCGATGAAAATCACATCGTCGTCAAGGTGTCACCGTTCGCGAAATCGCATAAAATTATTCTGCTAAGGCTTCCGACGGCAACGCTCCAAAAAACTTGACCTGATGACCGCCCAATTCGCCTCATTCCGTTAGTATCCAATCTGAACCCCATTCTCCCTTCAACGCACTAGGGCACACATTTGGCCTTTCTAGGGGGTCCTTCCGTGTGATTTGGATGACTCTTGAACCGCTTGCCGCTTGACCGGATGTTCGTGAGGCTGAGCCATGATCAGGTGGCCCCAAACAACGGCAAATTTGGCTGCGGGGCTTGCGATTGTTGTCCACTGTTCCCCTGACTGGATTTCAATCACACATCACCATCACCGGCCGTCTTGTTGATCATGCAGTCCTTGTCGTTACCCTAGCTCGTGGTCCCTCCCCAGTCGTGGCGAGGAAATGGAAAAAGTCAGTGCGGGCCGTTTGACACGGCTAGTCTTTTTGCTGCAAAGCCTCACGTGAAAAAGTTTATTGAAACAGCGCTTGGTGTGTTGAGGTCGGGGAATTTCAGGAAACTACTGTACCTGGAAAGCTCGCCGAAGCCGGACAAAACTTCGCCCTTTTCCCCAGCAAATTCCCCGACATCGTCCTCGTGGTGCAAAGCACTGCAGTCCTGATCATGGCAGATGGCAAGCCAGCGCACCACGTCGATAGAGTTGCTCGTCCGAAGTTTGCTCGGCCGTGTTACAAGTGGGTGGATGAGCGATGCATGAACTCGACTGATCTAGCTGCAGTCTTATGCAACTCTGTACAACGCGTCATCCGTTCTGCTCCATCCCTTGCGGGCCGTAACAACCATGTCCGTTCTTGACATCATTCCCCTGACGTTTCGGAGATCGTCAATCCGGCTGATTACCGATTCCCTGACCCTTTGCCCGGAGACGAAAGGAGTTGACAAAGCCATACATCAAGAGGGACGAAGCTGCGTCTTTCCCTGTACGTCACTCTTTTATTCCCCGGATTCTCTCTCTCCATATCCACCACTTCGTCTGCACGATGCTCGCGATCGCTCTGCTGATATCTACTTATGCACCGGTACAATTTTGCATGAGGCTATACCATTCCGCTGACTGATATCCCCAGTGAAAGCCGTACCTTCCCTTGAACGTCGCGATACCCAGAACAGCGGTCCAATCTTCGGCTCCTCGGGCAAACCGAATATGTTTGATATCGCTCAAAGTCAGTATGTCTTCCCCCCCCCCCCTCCTTCGACACCCCGACCTATGCACTCTCTCATATCCGTTCAACTGACACGCCATAGGTGATCTCAATGACAGCGATTTCACTGGCGCGCTCGCTTCGGTCGTCCACTCCTCGCCCTCGCACATCGCCATCACGGGGACCATCGCAAACGCTTCCGCCGTCACCGCCACGCTGTATAATCCCAACCCGCCCTTTCTCCCCTACACGAGGACCGTTCAGTGGACCGACGACTAAGAATGACGGCAGGAGTCTCGATGCTCGTACAGAGGTCTGGTAAGTCTCGTGTATCTTCATACGTGACAATCTTGACTGATGAGGTCCAGGTGTGCTTCGGCGTATGATCTGGCCGTCTGGGACTTGATGGACGCCTTCGATGACCCGAATACCGGCTTGTATGAGACTCTGGCTGCTATCACCGGTTCAAAGGTCGTAGGCGGTATGTGAGTGTCCACTAGACCCAGATCATGGTGGCGCGTTGAGAGTTGAAGGATTTGACTGTACAATCCGAGGGGATGGGAGATCTATAAATCGATCGAGGAGATCTACGAGGATATTGAAGGGGACGCATATCTCTACAGTGACTCCGATTGGCCTCCTGCTAATTCGGCGGGAACGACGGCGACGACTGCGGCTGTCACCGCCGCGGTGTCGACACCGACTGCCGCCTTCGCAAGAGGATATACACAGCCCCGCTGGCTATGGTTATATGAAAGTAAAAGCCGTGTCTGCTTTGGAATGTCGTGATACCCAGAACAGCGGTCCGATCTATGGCGCATAGGGCGTACCGAGCATCTTCGATATCGCCACGAGTCAGTACATCTCTCCGCATTCCGCGATGATAGCTGACCAGATGACTATGTGTTATCGGCTTGTTCGCCTCGCTCGCATCTCTTGTCCACGAATCACCCAGTCGGATCAGCTCCAACATCGGCGTTACCGGTACTACCGCCAACCTGTCTGCCGCCAATATCCAGTTGTATACTCATCTCGAGGACGCGGATCCGGATCGGATTTTTCCCTGGAAAGTCAATGATGTCAAGTGATCCGACTTGAAGACGGATAAGGATCTCGATGCCCATTCGGTCATGGTAAGTGTGCTGTCGCGGGCCGGGGGTGGGGGACGGGGGGAAGGGGGCAAGGAGACGACTGACTGATTGGACCCAGGTGGCCATCGGCGTATACTCTGGCCGCGTCTCTCCTCATCAAATTGAAAACCTACGGATTGAATCAGACGGCACAAGCCATCACTGGTCTACCCATCACGGCCATTGACGTCCAAGACCAACTCGGTACCAAAGACCAACTCGTCGCTTATCTCAAACGAGCTCAAACACAAGGACACCGGTCATCATCCTCACCGAACCCGATTCGAAAACCCTCTTCCAGTGATGGGCTTATGCCCTTCCTGAACGTCAGCTCAGCTGGTGGTGTGACCATGTGCGTACAAACCGAAATCCCGATTCCCGACGTTACTGAAATGAGATGCGCAGGACTGGGCTATACAACGTTCCAGGCTGGGACATCTATAAACGGAAGCGATGACATCTACCGGGACGTCATAATAATCGCTCATCTTTACCAGTAACGCTACCTGGCCGGGAGTCCCTTCCGTGGCCGAATGACAGCTCAGGATTTGGTAGTCACACCGGTGATGGAGGCGGAAAACGTCGGACAGGGCGGTGTGGGTGGCGCAGACGGTGCGGATTCGCCGAAACTCAGACTGGGTGGAAATGAGATGAGCTTCCGCTTTGATAGTGGAGAACTATGCCGAATGTATCATATCGTGAACTTAAATTGAGGTCTTCTCGTCCACTTGCGCTTTTGGAGGTCTTTCTCGTAACAAGGTGGGGCGCGAATGTGGGTGGGCGGGCAGAAGGAATCTGTGCATAATTCATGCATCCGGAATACACACGACAGATTCCCTAAACCGATGGATACCTTCCCCAGGCTGTCTGTTCCCTCTTCCGTTCTATGGATACATTTCCCCTCCACCCGCCTAAACACCCGCGGGCATCAATCCCTGCCCCTGCGCCGTGACAGCAGTGACCCCAATCCGATCCGCCTGCTCCATCTGCGCGCCCTCTGTGCCCTCGACAAGCGTCGAGATCTTAGTCTTTGCGAACTTGCGTGCGGCGACTTTGTTCTCTGTGCCACGTGAGCTCCCTTTCTCCTTTACGAAGTTGAGATACGTACCGAAGAGAATGTCGAGCTCGGCATAGGTCCGGCCTTTGGTCTCGGCTATAGAGCAGTCAGGTTGAGATGGAGTGAGTGTGAGGGGAAGACTCACGGAGTCGGAAGTAGATGTAGGTGGTGAAGATGACATTGATCCCCGCCCAAAAGAAACAGCTCTTCGTACCCCAGTTCCTATCCAGCTGTGTCAGCGGTGCTCAGAAAACGCTGGGGGCCGTCTCACCAGGAGTCGGGATTGAATTGTCTGTACGAGATGACGTTGACGAAGGCGATGTTGATGGCGTTGTAAGCGTTCCTGGCGAGAACGATGGATTTCGCTCGCATTCGAGTTGAGGGGATCTCGGATACGATCGTGTAGACTACTGGACCGACGGAGAAGTCGCTTGTTGCTGAGAGGAGGAGGACCATTGTTCCCGCTGCCCAGGATTCGGCGATGGAGGGATGATCAGGGATACCCATGCATCCGGCGATGCTAAACCACTATCAGATTCCGATGAAATCGAAAGGAGAACGAACATGAGGAGCCAGAACATCACGATCATCCCTCCGAGCATGAGGGTCTTCCTCCCAACCCTGTTGAGTACGAACCAACTCCCGATGGTTCCCGCGGCACCGATTCCGGACTGTCCCCAGCCAAGCTTATACGCCGAGGAGGTGGAGATACCGGCTCGAGTGTAGAAATATGCGGATAATCCACCGACGACGTTCCCAGCCATGGTCTGGGAGATCCATGTCATCGCGACGATCTCGGTTCGGCGCAGGTCAGTCCCCTTGAAGCAGTCCCAATATCTCGTCCCTTTCGATACGGCAAGCTCCATCTCGTTGGTGTAAACCATCACTACGGGTTTGGATCTCAGCGAGGTTACTCGACGGTAGGAACAAGAAGTCGACTCACGAGCCATAGCCGCATCGCAGTCGCGCTGAGAGAAACCATCCTTCCTCGCGAGGCGTTTGAGAGACTTCTCTGCCCGGTCCTTGTGACCATGACGTACGCACCACCACGGTGACTCGGGTGCCAGTAGGCAGCCAAGGCCGATGGGTATAGGCCAGATCCATTGGATCGCGAAAGGGATCTTATACCTGTTCCATCATCAGCGAAACTCCTGGGAAGTAGTGTGGACCCACCCCCAGACGTCCTGACGAGGCTCGAAACCAACGATGATGCCGGACGAGATGAATTGACCGATAATCCAACACAGGTTGACGTAGGCGGTTAGGTAGTGACGGAGCGGGACGGGGCAGACCTCGGCGGCGTACGCGGTGGTCATGGTTTGGAAGACACCCCATGACATGCCTTGTAGGAGCTCGCCAACGAGGAAGACGCCGAGCGATTCGGCATACTGGCCGACGCTTCAGTATAAGAAGGAATGTCGGCGGGGGAACTGACGAAAGGGATGAAGATGAATCCCGTGATCGTGATGAGCGCGATAAGGATGGTGTACCGATAACCGATGCGCTCGGAAGCGAAACCGGCAAACTGGTATCCACGCGTAAGCAGATTACTCTTGAGTATGGCGGGGGAGAATCGCACCTGAAGACCGAGGATCTCGCCGCAGTTGGTGGCGCCGGAGATACCGTTCTGCCACCTTACGGGGATCTGGAGGGAACCGTCTTTGGCCAGGGTGCCAAACTTGTTGAGGAAGGACGGGTAGGCGTTGACTAGGCGCTTCGGTCAACAAAAGACTCTAATTGAAATTGCACAGGAGAAGTGGTATCATAGGCAGCGAGAGTCAACCGGATGCGGATCCGAATGGTCGACGGGTTGCCCAAAACGAGACTCACAGGAACCCACAACGGCGGTGTCATATCTGCTTAAACGTCAGGACACACTCCATTAGATCTAGGTGGAGACACGCACCCCTCCATGATCAACGAGGACGAAAGCACGACGCTCCAAAAGATAGCTTTCGGGTAAACCTTGAAAGCGGTCCACAGCTTCATCTCTCGTTCTCGCGCGTTGGCCTCGTTCGCCTCAGACACCAAGGTCTGAACCGATCTTCAGCTCATCCCTTGTCCCAATAGCGCCAAATGACACACCATGAAGTCGTCCACATTCTGCGCCATGCCAGATGCGATCGCCTTATCGATGTGCACATATTCGCCAGTCCGCCCACGACGATCGGTCTCGAGCTCGTCGATCTCCTTCTTCTCGTCCGAGACCGCCATGGGGTCGGAATGCTCGGGCGGTTGCATCGTCATGTCGTCGTGCGGTGCGGCCGGGAGATCGTTGGCGGTCTTGTATGGTGAGTGATTGCAGCGGGAAGTTGTGTCACTCGAAAGAGTGATTGGCTGTATATTTGTGGGGAGAGGGTGATTCGATATATGTCTTCGGACCGAGAGAGTGGACTAGCGTTTCCCGAGATCCCGAAAGAGAGGTGTGATGCTCCAGAACAGTCGGCGAGCTCCATATCGGCATCGTGACCCGCATTGTTCTGTGATCTGAATGGCGCGAGAGGTAAAGGGGACGAGCTTATCGATGACGGCATGATCTGGCATGAAAACGCCGATCTGGCCGAGCACGTGGCGAGTTACCCTCCACCCAAGTTCTCACCCCTACATCTCGTCCTTCATCTGAGAAAGTAGGACTCACCATACACCATGAAAAGCGACTCCGCCCACATTTCCGACAAGTCGAATAAAGACATTGCGGTGGGCAGGACGGAGACTGGGGAACGTCTCACTCGTCGACCTTGGGGCTCGCATACCGGTCGCTCGATTATCCTCCTCGTCCTGCTCATTTGTGGCCTGTATTGGTCAAGCATGATCAGTAGCAGGCGGAATGGTGCAATCCGGGATGGAGGATTCAGTATGGGTGATTCGGAGTACTCGAAAGACGTGGTGAAATGCTCCGGTAAGTCTCCCTGTGGCTCATACGATCGGAAGGTGATGTGTTACAGGTTACACCCTCTCTGACCTCGAGGAGACTGATGACGGGGCCACTGCCCGCTTGACTCTCGCCGGGCCACCAGCCAACGCTTTCGGACATGATATCAAGGACCTGATCCTCGAGGTGAAATACCAGAGCGAAAGCCGTACGTACCTCCCTTGTTTTCCCTGCTGACCTTCAGGGCTACACGTCCACATCTACGACGCTGCCAAAATGCAATACCAGATCCCAGCTCACGTCCTTCCTCGAGCCCCATCTACCAAGCCTAGCCAGCACAACCTGCAGTTCCACCACGAGACTTCCCCTTTCGCATTCTGGATCACCCGTTCCACCGGAGAGGTCATCTTCGATACCCGACCAGAGAATATCCCGGTCCACACCGAATTCATAGAGCGAAACGGCAAGGTATTGAGAGACAGTGGGACTCCAGCATACCCACTCGTCTTCTCGGACCAGTATCTCCAGCTTGCCACCGCTGTGCCCAATAACACCAACATCTACGGGCTAGGAGAGATCATCGCGACAGACGGGATTAGGATCAACAATGGGACCATCGTGACATTTTGGAACCGTGATTCCGGAGGTAGTCCGGCCGACGAGAACCTATATGGCTCACACCCGTTCTACCTCGAGACGCGATACGACGAGTCAGCACACTCTCTCTCGCATGGTGTATTCATGATGAACTCGCATGGCATGGACGTCCTCATCCGTTCTGGCCTCGTGGAGTACCGGATCCTAGGCGGGACGCTGGATATGTACTTCCTCTCTGGACCCACCCCAAAAGCCGTCGTGGAGCAGTACAGCGATGTGGTGGGAAAGCCGGCGAAAATGCCGTTTTGGGCATTCGGATTCCACATGTGTCGATGGAAACATCGGTGGTCCACTCTTGACGGTGTACGAGAGGTGGTCGAGCAGATGAAGAAGGAAAATATTCCGCTGGAGACCGTATGGAGTGACTTGGATTATATGGATCGGTACCGGGACTTTACGGTCAACGATGACTTCAGGTGAGTCGCCCTTGCGGATCAGTGCTGAATGGGTGCAGCCCCGAGAAGTTTAGGGAGTTTACAGATTGGTTACATGAGCGACATCAGCACTACATCCCGCTTGTGGACGCTGCGATCGGAACTCTGACCGACGAGAACGATAGTTATAAGGCATACGAGGGGGGCAAGGATCTTGACGTATACATCAAGAATGAGGATGGCACCGACTTTGTCGGGAGGGTCTGGCCTGGGTGAGCAGACTTTCCCGCTTCAGAATGTATGTGGCCTCAGAATGTATGTGGTGCTGATAAATGGCAAGACCCACAGTATTCCCGGACTGGACGGCGAAGAATGTCCAGGAATGGTGGCAAGAAGCGTTTGACGACTTCAAGGCGATGGTCAACTACGATGGGATCTGGCTCGACATGAACGAACCTGCTTCTCTCAAGACGCAGAACGCAGCCGAGGATGACGCAATCATGAGACAATCGAAGAAGGCCAAAACACAACGGGATATGTACGATTTCCCGCCATACGACGTGAGCGCATTGTGTCTGAATGACTGAATGAGAATACTGAGGGGATTCCGGATAGATCCACAACGGTTGGGAGAGCTTGGCGGATCGTACCGTCCCGCCTTCGTCGATATTGGCGAACGGGACCAGACAATATCACTCACATAATCTCTGGGGCTATCAGTGAGTCATGTCGATCGATGCGCAATGAGTGGCATTGACCGATGTCGTGCCTTCAGGGAGAACTTGGCTACAAATGAGGTCCTGAAGAAGCAGGAGCCGGCGAAGAGGCCTTTCATCGTTTCGCGAAGCTCTTTCGCTGGACATGGTCGAGGTGAGTAATCGCATGAGATTCCGCTCGGCACGCTGACCTGGACCAATAGTATCGGCTCACTGGTGAGCTTGAGGCATTTATCCGGAAAGACAGCTGACCAGCGGCTCATTAGGCTTGGCGATAATTACAGCACCTGGAAGTCGATGCGCGAGTCAATCCAGGGTGTCCTGCAATTCCAACTTTTCCAGGTACGACATCTCTACCCTTTCGCCTCCATACTCATCTTCGTTTTCAGATACCGATGGTAGGCCCGGACGCCTGTGGCTTTTCAAAAGACTCTACGGACGAGCTGTGCAATCGATGGATGCAGCTTTCTGCATTCTACCCTTTCTATCGGAATCACAATGACCAAGGGTAAGGCTGCCCAGTTCATCGACTGTCGAAGCTGACGAAGAGCAGCGCAACTGATCAGGAACCTTTTGTCTGGCCGAGCGTTGCGGAGGCTTCGAGAAAAGCGATGGAGATTCGATATAGGCTCTTGCCGTATTGGGAGACACTGTTCGCGCAGGCCAGTCGAAGCGGAACGTCAGTCTTTGTTGTCTCCCTTTGTCCTCTTCGTACTGAAACGTATTAGACCGCCATTGAGGCCAATATTCTTCGAGTTTGACGATCCCCGCTACACCGGGGTCGAGACCCAATTTCTCGTAGGCTCCGCGCTGCTCGTCACTCCTGTCCTTCACGAAAGCTCGGAAGAGGTCACTGGCTACTTCCCTTCGACTAGCGGCGTGACCTGGCGGGATTGGTACACCCAAGAGGTCCGACTTGACTCGTCCCCTCCCTGCGGATACTGACGAGTACCGTAGATCCTGGACGTCAACGAGGGGGACGAAGCGACCCTTCCTACTCCCCTGGGGCATATCAACGTCCATATCCGGTCCGGCTCGATCATTCCCACCCATACCAAGGCGGAGTATACACTCACCGAAACGCGAGCGGGCAACTACAGCTTGATTGTTAGCTTGGACGAGAATGGCATGGCGGAGGGAGAGGCGGTATTGGACGACGGGATGAGTCCGGACTGTAAGTGTCTTTGATGATCCCAGAGTAAAGCGATGCTGATCGTGGTTACAGCTGATGAGACGATCGTCACCTTCTTCGCTCAAGAGGGCAGTTTGACGTTAAGGGCTGCAGGAGGATATGAAGTGCCGCAATTTCTCGAACAGATCACGGTCCTGGGTGCCAAGGCCGAACCAAAGAGCGTGACTCTGAGTGGGGAGGAAGTGTCCTCCACGTCTGAGTGGGACGACCGGATAGGACGAGTGCTTGTCACGGGTTTGAGCGTGAAGCTGGACGGGGAGAAGGTAGTAGCATGGTAATTCGCAAGGTGGGAGCATGCATGACAGCCAAGGAAAATATAAAGAGAATCTAACTGCATGCTCCTACTGACTACTTCCGGCTCCGCTCACTCAGGGCTGACTTGTGTTTTGCACGGTGTAAAGACTGACATGCTGCATACGTATCGCCTAATGTACAGTGTCAGGACCGTCCGAAGTGGCCGTCCTCGAATCCCTCGAAACGCTCTCGTCTGAGCCTGACGTCGGTTCTGATTCCTCATGGAACTCCTGCCTAGCCTTATCCCCGGCATCTGACTCCTCATACAAGCTCACATATGAATCCTCACCTGGCGATCTCTCCCCATTCAGTTCCTTGTCCACGTCATCAAGCGCCGCAGCTGCCACCTCGTCTGTGTCACATTCAAGCAAGTTGCACCCTGCCGTTCCCTTAACGGTGAGTGGTTCATCGCCAATCGATGAAGAAGCGGAGCGATCGGAAACACCGGACGGACCGGAAGACTCTGGGACGGTCGACGGACTGGGTGATTTGACCGAGTTGTGGTATGAATTGCGGGACGACTCGGCAGAGGGGACTGGCTCGGAGGCGTCACTGGGACTGGCGCGTGGTGTCAGGCGGATCAGCTCATCTGGACATGACAGACCTTTGGGAGCGGGACTCGGGTGGCGCCGCTACGTCTCCGTGGTCATTCGTATCCCAAAGTCCCAACAAGTGGAACATCTCCAGATGCCTCCGCGTAGGCAGTTCACCGTACAATCGTTGATGTATAGGGCCTGTGTAGCTAGTAAAAATGTTCACAGATGATTTGTCTTCCGAGAGTTTATCTGCCGAAATTTGGGTCGTAGGGCAACCCGTAAGACAGTATCCCATAATGAAGCCCAAGGGAATGAGACTTGATGTGGTCTGGTCCTATGGGTCATACAATGGTGGAGATCCGAATTGGTGCTGATACGTATATTGCTTCGCCTGGACAGAGGGTTATCTGAGGGATGATGCTCCTCCCGCCATTGGCTATATGGTCAGGTCCGCCCTCTCCCACTGATGTAACAGTGATGATCTCCATTGCTGCTGATCCTTTATCATGGTCGAGCAAGAAATCTCATGTTTCAAGGAGGACATCGAAGGCGGATGGTTACAGATTGCTATGAAGCGATCCGCTGTGGTGTTACAAGTGGGTGGAAAAGCGACGCATGAACTCGACTATTCTAGCCGCAGTCTTATGCAACTCTGTACAACGCGTCATCCGCTCTGCTCCATCCTGCGCGGGTACCTGATAGCATCCGCACTGCTACCCTGAGAGCAGCCTACGACTCTCCCGGCGTAACACGTTTGACTAGCATGTACATCTGGTATCTGGTCGTCTGATTCTAGTGTCATCATTGTTAAGACCTTGCGAGGGTATCACCGCGATCGAAACGTTGTCTACCTTTCGAGTGTTTGACCCCTGTCCTCGATCAGTATGGCATTTTCCAGTGCTTTGGGGGAGTTTCTCCTTCAAACAAGGAGTGACATTCTCAAAACGGTTTGTTATATCTCGTGTTACGACATTACTCCATTCTCGTGACAGTTCCTTGCGATTGCCCCTGTTACAGCCAGCTGTTGCATGTTATCAAAGGTAGACACAATCGAGATGAGCCCCACACGGCGTTTGAGTCCCGCTGTCATCCCGACCAAACAGGTATATTTACCACCCCATCCGATGACCTGCACTGATCCCAACTACCATCATCCACATCCTTGCCACACCACAACAAGCTTAATCTATCAGATTCCTACCACACCACACTCATCGTTTCGAAATGAATTCCTCATTCTCTCTCAACCTCTCCCACAACTCCTTGATCTCTGTCAACGACTCTAACATCCTCTCCAACAATTTCTCCTTGGCCTCACGATTCACCGACACCGTCACCTGGTCCCTTGGGGCGGTTGGCAACTACGCCTCGAGAGCCGTGAATGAGGTTTTTGATGCCTTGATGTTATCGGAGGACAGAGCCGGTTCTCCTGCTGGGAGCCAGGATCGCAGTGTACATCGGTCTCTGACGAGTACAAGGGAAACCACTGCACGTGGCTCGCGCTCGGGCCGGAATGGTCGTGCTCCTGAGTCCGGATACCGTCACGACGCGATCGACCTCGACACGGTCAGCCGCACATCGCCATCTCGACCACCATCCTCGGCTACCTCGCGAGACAAGGTGAAGGAGAAGCCTCGCCGCCGTTCTTCATCGAAAGTTTTTCGCCGATCTTGAAAGTCTGGCAGACATTCCAGTCATCGCCTGAGCAGTACGGGCTCTACGTCCACTCGAGGTACACCCCTTGTGACCCCGGATGAAGAGTCTTACTACGCCGACACGGACCGTTCTTCCAAGGGCTAGAGCACGGTGTCTTTGAAGATGGCCCATAGTCACCTGCCCCAGAGTATCTTGAAGCGTGGCCGCCAGGTTTCAGACTCGAGAGGGACCGCAATCGAGATCAGTGGCGACACGATTTATCCTGACAAGGGAGTCAGAATCACCAGTCCAGCGGTTACCAAGACGGCTGTTCCGTCTCCGAGCTCCGCCTTCCCGGCGTACCTCGTTGTCGCACTCACGGTACAGCCTGGACCGTCAGGCATCTCGCAGAGCAGCAACCGGTTGGCCAGTCACACTACTGAAGTCACCAGCACCACAGGGCCATCACAACCCGTTCCGAAAGAGAGACTATCAGACTCGTCAGGTACCAGCCTCCAGCCTTCTGTTCCGAACCCTCCAGGCGAAAACCACTGGTTACGCCTCACACCGAGCAGTTACCCGAGTCAAGTGACTGCGACGGGCCCGTCCGCGCAGGATTTTGAGGTCTCCAGCTGTGGGCCTCTTGTTTCGGAGGACACTGAGAGGCCCGAGACGCAATCAAGGCGACCTTTGAAAATGCAGCCACATCATAGGCTTCTGCATAGGCTTATGTCCTCAAATTCCCCCGACGACCCGGTCCCCGAACCCCACCGAGACGTTTCCACCGGGGTCTTGGTCGGGTCATCACTGTCGCTCGAAGATGAGCGCAATTCTTCCCACTCTTCCTCCGAATCAGACAAATCCTCATTTGTCAGGTTTCCAGCTGGTACGCCGTTGGCAGTATCGTCGACAGAGTCGGGCGAAATGGAAGCGTCGCTAGGGGTTGACTGACTTGGCGGGACCGCGATGAAGCTGAAATCACTAGGCTTCACGCTCAGCGGGGCGTCGTGGGTCGCCTTGCTGGGACAGGCGGTCGGGTGATTAACATCGTTGAAGTCAGGACTGATAAATCTTGTCGGAGAAGAGGAGAAAGTCATGTACGGTCCGGATGACATGTTGTGCGGTGTGATCCTTTGGGCGGTCGCGATGGGACTTCGAGGGAACGACGTGAGGTGCTCTTCACTCGGGCTATCACCCTGACGATGATTGGATCGATTCCTGTCTTCCTGACATCTCCTCTCCCAGTCTCTCGGCCGCTCAATCTTCGGCAATTCCGTCTCCTCGTTCAATTTCATGAACGAACTTGGTGGATCTACTGAGTTGGTCTTGTGATCCCCTCGGGTCTCGGCGGATGAATTAGAGTAGGTAAAGAGTCTCGAATCGCGAGTCGAATCATTTGCATGATTGCTTCGTGAGCTGTAAGACTCGTTGGAGGTATGGAAGGACCCCACGATTCGAGGCTCCCATGCCTTACACAGAATGTCCCAGTCTTCTGAGCCGTCGCCTTCCGATGGATCGAGCTTCTTGTGGGTTGTCAGAGCGGTCGGTACCGGTTGACAGTGAGTAGGTAGGTCTTCGACGATGATATTCAGCTTTTCAGCAGAGTCTAGCGCTCTATCGATGGCAAAGCTGTCCTGGTCGGATAGGCCATGGGGATTCGCAGTAGTGCCAAGTGGCGCGTCGTGTTCGAGATGAGCTGACTCTGACGAGGAAGAGTCAGACAAGACGGACTTGAGTCCGTTCAGCAAGACGTATTGCGAGGCAGTGCCGCCTCCTCGCCTCAACAGGTGACTGAGGTCGTCAAGCTCGTCACGTGCGTAGCCTTCCCCCCCATGGGCCGAGATCACAAAAGCTCTCTTGCCATTCTCGTCTGGATTTTCCGGTATCTCGGTACCTGAGGACCTTGATATTGAGTCTACTGATACGTGAGAGGGATTGGTGGGGAGGTCCATGATCATATCAAAGCACCTGAAACCCAGCGTGATTGGTCGGTCCACGTACTACCAGAAGTGGTGGCGAATTGGTGCTGGCTCACGAATATCGGCCTAAACGATAAAACTTCACTTCCTCTCGTTGAACAAGTCTATATCGCGAACATAGCAATGACCTCAAAAGCAATATGTCACAGGCCTTAGTATCCGTTGTGGCTGCTTCTTTCATAAACAAGCTGAAACGTCTCCCCTTGCAGGGGACGCATGAAAGACGAAATCAAGGGAGAGTGCCATCGGTGAGTAGCTGTGGAGAGCACTGTATGTGAGTGGTCGGTCTCCTTGGGGGCGGTTTCTCAAGCTGATCCTTGAAGGCGTTCAAGTGCAAGAGGAGAATCACACAAGTGTGGCTCAGACGCTCGAGGCGGAGAGTCCCGAAACCACGCCGGATATGGTACATCTTCATGGATAGCTGAAACGTTCTCGATCACCTGCCCGTACGCACTACAAGCAGTGAAGTGTAGCGATATATGGGAAAAGTTGTGAGCACGGGAATCTGCCTACCGGTACCAATCGTATCCCGTCCAGCGCATGTTTTAAGAATGGTACAAGCACAAGTCGAGTATCGTTGTGATACAAGAAAGGGTCAAAGTAGATCCATCTTTCTGATCTGCACTCACATGACCCCTCGAAGTCGCGGTGTCAGAAACTGTTGAAAAGCTCTTTGATGAGCTGTGAGTTGGATTCGTCTCACTGAACTCCGCCATGGCTCTTGTCAGGGTGCTACGCCGACCAGTGATAAGGCCCGACGTCCAACTCCTACGACTAGCGATCGTGGCCGAAGGTGGCGATTGATAGGCAAAGAGGGTTCAGCGTCAAAGGTGTTAAAGATGGCTGGTTCAGGGTACAGGCGTTTCGCGCGTTCGCGTTTATATGAATACATCTTAGTAGTCATGCGTTTTTACCATTGCATATGAACCTGGTTATTCAACAGATTATGAGACCTTGT
>JAABUP010002496.1_pt1 | contig 35362 bp, 29 predicted proteins | sample 5559201 | NCBI WGS metagenome assembly JAABUP01 (sample SAMN10711887, study PRJNA513373) | rock metagenome | isolation source: Antarctica rocks | place: Antarctica
CCGCGGCGCGATCGACCGCGCGCGCGCCGATGCGCTCGGCGCACGCCTGGACGAGTTGGCGCGCAGCTTCGGGATCTCGGTCGTGCGCGAGGCGGTCGCCGAGCGCTACGTCACCCAGGTGCTGCACCGCTCGGTCACCGGCGCATTCGTCAATGTCCTGGGGATCCCGGCGCTGACGATCGAGCTGGGGATGACCGGTGCGGTCGATCCGGGGGCGGTCGAGGCGGGGGTGGCCGGGGTCCACAACGCCCTCCGCTGGGCGGGACTCCTCCCCGGCGATCCGGAGCCGATGGTCGCCTGCGCGGTCGTGGAGCCTGGCTATCCCACGAAGCGCGACGATTCCGCGCGGGTGCCGCTCTCCGGCATCATCGTGCCGCAACTCCTCCCCGGCGAGCGCTTCGCCGCCGGGCAGGTTCTGGCGGAGATGGTGGACATCTGGGGGCGGCCCCTGGCGGATGGCACCATCAGCGCGCCCGCCGATGGCTGGCTGATCGGCTGGGGCAATGGCCTCGCCAAGTACGCCGGGCAGAACATCGCCTCGCTGGCGATCCGCGACGACACGCCGCTGGTGGGGGCGTATCCGAAACAGTGAGCGAGTAGACAGTAGACAAGCGTCACAATAAGCCAGATTCGGCGTTAGGAAAGGAGAAAACGGCATCGATCTAATTTGTTTTCGGCTCTCCTTTCCTGAAGGGCTAAATCGGCCCTCCAAACGCTTATTATGACGCAGATCTAGTAGCCAGTAGCCAGTAGTCAGAAAGGGACGAGTGGCGCTGCGATGAGGGAAATCCCCCGCTCGCAACGCCACTCTGACTACCGACTACTATTCCCCCCGCCCCGCCAACTCCGCCGCGTACGGCAACGACGGCTGCGCCCCGGCCTTGGTCACGGTGAGGCTACCGACGCGCACGGCGCGCTCGGTGGCGGCGCGGAAGGACCAGGCGGCGGCGAGGCCGGCGGCGAGCGCGCCGGCGAAGGCATCGCCCGCCGCCGTGGTGTCCACGACCGCGACGGGCGGCGCGGCGAGGAGGGCGAAACTATCCCCTTGCCCGATGAAGGCTCCCTGCTTGCCGAGGGTCAGCGCGACCGCACCGGGTCCGCGCGCCAGGATCGCGCGCGCCGCCGCCGCGGCGGTCGCGGCCTCGATCCGCTCCCAGCCGAGGAAATCGGCCCCTTCGACCTCGTTCACGATCAGCAGATCGACCAGCGGCAGCAGCGGGGCGACCGCCGGATCGAACGGGGCGGCGTTGAGGATCGTCCGTGCGCCGACAGCGCGGGCGCGGCGCAACGCCGCCTCCACCGTCGGCAGCGGAATCTCCAACTGCGTCAGCACGACATCATCGGGTGTGAGCGTCAGCTCGGCCACCGCCTCTGGCCCGACGAGCGCATTCGTCCCCGGCACCACGACGATCGTATTCTCCCCAGCGTCATCGACCACGATCAGCGCCACGCCGCTCGGCGCGGCGTCTGTGCGCCGGATCAGCGCCACGTCGATCCCTTCCCGCCGCAGATCAGCGAGGCGCGCGGTGCCGAGGTCGTCGGTCCCCAGGCAGCCGACGAAGGCGACCGCCGCGCCGAGGCGGGCGGCGGCGGTCGCGGTGTTCGCCCCTTTGCCGCCACCCACCGTCGCGAACGTCGAGCCGAGGAGCGTCTCGCCGGGGCGCGGCAGGCTCCGTGTGCGCGCGACCAGATCGGTATTGATGCTCCCCACGACGACGACCCGACCCATGAAGTCCCCAAGGTGAATGACGAGTGACGAATGACGAATAGGGGCACCGCTGACATTGCGAACCTGGTCACCCCATCCCAGTCCGCGCAAGTGACCCCAATCCGGGGCCGGGTCTTCTTCGCCGGTGCTACAGCGATTGCGAACCGCAGCGCCATGTCTCAGCCCGCGCAGGCGGGTAGTATGCCCTTCATGGGTCGCCGGTGCCGTCCAGGCTGCCCGCCGGGGTATTTCAACCCCGGTATTCCCCATCCCCATCCCACCATCCTAGTCCGCGTAGGCGGATAGTATGCCCTTCATGGGTACTTCGTGGCAGCAGGCCATGCAGCCGGGGACTTGTACCCCCTCGCGGGATGTTTTAATCCAACGGCATCCCACGCCGCGCAATCACGACAGGGCTATCAGCCGGTCGCCCGCCACACGCGCCACAGTGTCAGCGCCACAGTACTGGAGATCGCACGCGGCGTCAACGGGGCGGTGCCAACGCGGGAAACGAAGCGCCGCCCCCGCCAAATCTCGGCGGGGGCGGCGCTTCGACTCGGCTGTTCTCGGCGGGATCAGTCGCCCCCTTCCGAGGGGCGCGGGCGGCGGAAGGAGAGGACCGACTTCACCAGCGCCCCGCGCAGCGACAGCCAGGCGCGCTGGATCAGGCGAAGTTCCTGCACCGTCGGCGGCTTCCCGGCGTAGCGCTCGCGGACGTAGAGATCGGTGATCTGGTCCAGCGAACGCCGCGCATCCGGCACCCGCGCGCCTACCTCGCGCGCCCATTCGTAGGGGGTCGCGCCGGGCGGCGGGTGGACCCCGGCGAGGCGACCGGAGCGGGTCATGCGCGCGTAGAACTGCCCGCTCGATGAGAGGCCGCGCAGCCCGAAGAGCCAGAGCGCGCTGAGCAACGCGGCGAGCACCGCCAGGACCGGGACCACGATCCGAGTGACCTGCCAGAAGCGGGAGGGCGGGGCCGCGACGGTCGCGCCGCCCGTGCCGCCGATGAGATCGCGACCGGCGGGATCTTCCGGGAGCAGGCCGCCGGGGCCGCCCGCGCTGCCGCCGCCGCCGATCACCGTGCCGTCCGCCGACCCCGCTGCGGCGGGCGCGGGCGCGGGCTCGCGATCCGGAGCGGAGCGGGCGCTCGTTGGCTCGAAGCGGATCCAGCCGTAGCCGGGGAAGTACGCCTCCGGCCAGGCGTGCGCGTTGGATTCCCGGTAGAGGTAGCCGGCCTGCGCGTCATCATACTCGCCGCTGAAGAAGCCGACCGACTCGCGCGCCGGGATGCCGAGCGAGCGGAGCATCATCACCATCGCGGTCGAGTAGTACTCGCAATACCCCTGGCGGTTTTGGAAGAGGACGTAATCGACCAGATTCTGATCGGCGGGCGGGTAATCGATGTTCTCGTTGTAGGTGATGTTGTCGCGCAACCAGCCCTGGATCGCCAGTGCGGCGTCGTAGTGATTCTGGCCGTTCTCCAGATCCTTCGCCAATTGGCGCGTCCGCTCGGTGGTAGAGGCGGGGAGTTGGAGGTAGCGCTGCGTCACCCAGGCGGGGTAGCCGGCCCCGGCCTCGCGCAGTGCCGGGGCGAGCGCCGTCGAGGTGCTGATCGTCGTCTGATACGTCGCGCCACGACTGACGGTCGCGCGCGGCTGGATCGATTCCACATCGCCGTAATTCGGCAACTGGCCGTTGACGATCAGGCGGATCGCCTTGCCGTCCTGCACGATCGGGCGCACATCGATCAGCCGCGCGGTGAGGGCACCGCGTTCCTGGATGATCTGGCGCTCATAGGCCGCGGGGGTGGGCAACACGAAGACCGGCGTCGGCGTCGGCGTGGAGTTGTCGCCGACGGTCGCGGTGCGACGCGGCCCACCGGCGGTGCGGGTGCCGTCATTGCCGTTCGACCCGTTCAGCGCGAGGACGCGCAACACATTCCCCTGATCGTCGGTGTTGCGGAGCGCGCTCGGCGCGCTCTTCAGCAGGCCGTAGATGTTCCGCAGGTCGGGCGGCAGCTCCTCCGCCTTGATCGTGTTGAGGTCGATCACCCGATTGCGATACTGCGTCCAGGACATCACCACGTAGCTGTCCTGGCTGTTGCTGACCAGCTGATCGGCGGCGAAGAGCGTATTGCCCTTGTTCTCCAACATCCGAATGTTCAGCGACCGCTGCTCGGTCCCTTGCAGATCGGGGACCGCCAGCGGCTGATTCGCTGGCAGATCGACCTGCGGGGCGTATTGCCGCCCGTCGTTCGTGTGAACGAAGGTGTCGTCGACCGTGCTACTCCAGATCTGCCCGTCGAAGTTGTCGTAGGTGCGCGCCTTGAGGTAATAGGGCTGATCGGCCTGCATCACCAGCACGGGGGTCTGGCTCAGCTTCAGCGGCCCGCCGAGGCGGAAGCGATCGCCGAACGAGGCGAAGTTGCCGATGCCGCGCGCGCTGTTCCCCCGGATGGAGCCGAAGCGCGATCCGAACGACGTTTCCAGGCGCTCCCAGGGGCCGTTGACCCGCCCCCACGCCGCCGCCAGGGTGGGGCCGCTGACGGTGAAGGGGGCACCCCAGCCGAAGCCAACCGTCAGGATCACGACGACCACGCCGATCCAGAGAGCACGCCAGCCGAGGCTCTGCGGGAAGGCGACGCCATTGCGCCGCCAATCGTCCTCGCGCTCCACGACATGGAAGCGCACGACCAGCAGCAGGGCACAGATGACGAAGAGGATGAGATAGTTGGAAACCCCGCTCGTCGCGTAGCCGAGGTTGACCAGCAGGACCGTCGCCGGGAGCAGCAATGCGGGCCAGATCCAGCGCGAGCGGAAGAGCATCCAGGTACAGGCGTAGGAGAGCACCCACATCAGCCCGGCGAGGCCGAAGACGAAGAGGTAGAAGTCGTCCGCGTACTCTGCGGTGCCGGTGGAGACGTACCACGCCTGCCCGCGCGCGAACAGGAAGCGCACGGCCCCTAGCCAGGTATTCGCGTCCGCCGCGAGCGGCAGGAGGTCCGGGACCGCCTGCAACCGATTGACGATCAAGGCCAGCCCGACCACCAGGGCGATCAGGTGCGCGAGGAGCGCGGGCAGCCGTCGCCACTTCGCCAGCGCCAGCCCCAGGAAGAGCCCCCCAAACGTGATCGGCGTCAGGATCGCCAGGTCATCGGTCCAGTCGGCGCGCTGGATCGCGCCGGTCACCGTCAGGATCGCCGCGCCGAGCAAGATAAAGGTGATCCACCCTTCACGGAGCCGAAATCGTGCCATGTGCTTGTGTCCTTCGCCAGCTAGGTCAAACCAATCATCGCGCGGCCAGTGGAGAGAGAAGAACGGCGGGTTCAGGAGGGTTGCGGTTCGGCGGGACGCCACTGTCCCTCGCTCGCCACCGGGGCGGGTGCGGCCATGACCGGCGTGGGCAGGGCCAGGTGAGGATCGGTCCGCTCGGTGTCACCGGGGGCCGATCGATCCGGCGTGCCGTCCGACTCGGCACCCAGGGTGCGCCGCAGCCGCAACAGCGTCAGCCAACTCGTGACCGCCAAGGCGACGAGGCCGAGGCCACCGAGCACGGCCAGCACGATCGCCCCGACGCCCGCCGTGCCACCGACGCCGCTGAAGATCTGCGCCACCGAGAAGATCCCGGCGCAGAGGTTCCACGCCCCGTGCAAGCCGATCGCCAACGCCACCCCGCGCAGGAGCGACCAGCCGCCGGGCGCACGCCGTTGCTGCGCCCAACCGAGCGCCAGGAGGGCGCTGGCCGTGCCGTGCATCAGGGGGGTGATGGCGCGGACCACGATCTGCACGGGCCAGCCCGTGGGACCCGCCTGCGCCGTGTAGAAGATGTTCTCGGTGATCGCGAAGCCGAGCCCGGCGGTCAGGCCGATCAGGAAGATGGTCAGGGTACTGTCCTGCACGGAGCGGTCGCCGCGCGTGCGCCCGAAGAGGAGCGCCGCCCCGAACTTCCCCAACTCCTCCGTGACCGGGCCGACGAAGACGACGACGAACGCGCCCACCGCCAGGACCAGGGGTTGCGCCGCCACGATGCGGATCAGCGCCTCGGTCTGGGCATCGGTGAACGTCCGCCCTTGCAGGCGCTGTACGATCTGCGTCAGCAGCGTCACATTCTGCTGCCCCCCCAGCGAGAAGCCGATCGCCGCCGCCGCGAACGCCCCGATCGCCGCCAGGAGTTGCAGGGTGATCGCCAGGATCGGCGTGACGAGGGCACCCCAGGCGAACGCGGGGAGCAGACGCCGCCAGGTCGGTGTTGGCCCGGACGGTGGCGAGCCGAGCCGAGCCACGACCACGATCGGCGCGGTCACGGCGATCGCGGCGCAGGGGAGGAAGAGCCACCACCAGCCGAGCTGGAGCAGGCCGACGCCGACGGCGACGGCGACGACGTAGGCGATCCCCGCGATCCACCAGGGCGGCAGCTTCACCGCAGGTTGTGCCGCGCCACGCGCCGCCAGCCAGGTCACCCAGGCGATCGCCAGGCCAAGTTCGAGCAACAATACACCGAGCGAGAAGGCGATCACGCTACCGAGGAACTGCGCCGACGCGCGCCCGCCGCCGATCGCGCTGAACAAGCCCACCGCGAGCAGCGCCAACCCACCGGCAACGCTCAGGAAGGCGCAGAGCAGCGCAACGATTCGCTTCCCCATCACCCTCCCCGCAATCTCATAACGGCGCGACGCGCGCCGTCGCTCACGCGCGCGTTCGTCGCGTCGGGCTGGACGAACCGGTCAGCGCGCGCGCGATGTCCTCGCCACGCTTCACCAGATAGGTCGGCACCGCGATCGCGGCCAGCGCACTGACCAGCATGATCGCGCTCTCCGCCGCCCCGAAGGTGCTCGGCTCGATGATCACCACGACCACCTTCACCCCGCGCGACACCAACCCCAGCAACGCCCGCGCGATCATCTCATCGGTCGAGGCGGTGACGATCAGCAGGGTGCTGTGCCGCCCGAAGCGCGCCGCCTCCGTCACCAACAATTCCGGCAATGACTGTCGCCCCTCGGCGCGGAGCACCGCCAGGGCTTCCATGATCTTCATCAACTGGCGCGCACCGCGATCGGTCGGCAGGATCTCCCGATGCTGCCCGACCGCGACCAATCCGACCGTCCGGTTCTGATTGAGGAACTGTCGCGCCAGCGAGGAAGTGACGGTGACGGCGTACTCCTCGGTCGAATTGAGGAGGAGTCGCGCGATCGGATCGTCGCTCTCGGCGCTCGGCCCCTGGATCTGACCCTGGATGTGCGAGCGCCCGTCCATATCGAGGACGAGCCAGACATCCGCCGTCGGGTCCAGTTCGAACTCCTTGACCATCATCCGCCCGGTGCGCGCGGTCGCCCGCCAGCTGATCCGGTTGAACGAGTCGCCGGGGAGATAATCGCGCACCCCGGCGGCGTTCGGCGTGATCTGCGCCGTGCGCCCCTGCGTGGTACTGCCGCCGGGGAGTTCGCCGGTCGGCAGCACGAAGCCGGAGACATCGACCGTCGCGGGGTAGACGACCAGTTCGTGCGTCTGGGCCATCAGGCGCTGCGTAGGGAAGAGGCCGAACGGATCGCCGCCATGCAGGGTGATCGGCCCGAGCAGGAAACGCCCGCGCCGGATGCAGAGGGAGCGAGCCTGCCAGCGCGCGCTACCGCGCGGTAGCAGGCTGACCACCTGCGAGGCCGCGTGACCCGGCACCGAGGAATGGTCGCGCACCTCGACCCAGAGCTTGCCCCAGCGCGAATCGTTCTCGATCCGCAGCCGTTCGGTGATCTCCTGGCCGACCTGCGCCCGATCCGCGCCGCTCTCGCGCTCGAGGCGCAGGCCACGCAGGCTCGTCCGACTCCAGACCCAGGCGATGACCAGCAGCGCCACCAACGTCAGGAAGAGCTTATCGAGCAGGCGCCAATTGTTGATCTGCGCCAGGGCCAGGATCACCACCGCGAACGCGGCGACCTTCAGCCAGTTGTAACGCGCGGTCGGGTCACCGCTCACGAGTCCGACCGCCGACCGCGCAGGATGCCGCCGCCGCCGCTCACGGGGGCGGTCGCGGCGGTCGCGCGCGCACCCGGCACCGGCGTGGCGGTCAGCAACTCGCGGACCACCAGGCGACTATCGACATTCTTCATGCGCGCCGCCGGGCTCATGATCAGGCGGTGGGCCAGGCTCGGCTCGGCCATCTCTTTCACGTCGTCCGGGATCACGTAGTCGCGTCCTTGCAGCGCCGCCCAGGCGCGGGACGTATTGTAGAGCGCCAGCGAGCCGCGCGGGCTCGCCCCGAGGTAGACATCGTCGTGGTTGCGACTCGCCTCGACGAGCGAGACGATATATTCCAGGATCAACCGCTCCACATGGACGTCCTTGATCGCGGCCTGCGCCTCGATCAACTCTTCCACGGTGACGACCTGTTCGAGCGCGTCGAGCGGGTGCGTCTTACTCTGCCGCTCCAACACATCGATCTCATTGTCGCGCCCCGGATACCCGAGCGAAAGGCGGACCAGGAAACGGTCGAGCTGCGCCTCGGGCAGCGGGAAGGTGCCCTCGTACTCGATCGGGTTCTCGGTCGCCAGCACGACGAACGGATTGGGCAGCGGGCGGGTGATGCCGTCCACCGTCACCTGGGCCTCTTCCATCGCCTCCAGGAGCGACGACTGCGTCTTCGGCGTGGCGCGGTTGATCTCGTCCGCGAGGACGATCTGCGCCATCACCGGGCCGGGCCGGAACTCGAACTGATTGACACTCTGGTCGAAGACGCTGACGCCGGTGACATCCGAAGGCAGGAGGTCGGGGGTGAACTGGATCCGCCGGAAGGTACAACCGATGCTGCGGGAGATCGACTTCGCCAGGACCGTCTTACCGACGCCAGGTACATCTTCGATTAGCACATGTCCTTTGCAGAGGAGCGCCACCAGGACGAGTTGCACCTCGCGATGTTTCCCGACGATGACGCGCTCGACGTTACTGGCGACACGATTGGCTATTGTCTGAGCGATTGACACGAATGTCCTTCTCCTCTCCTCGCGCGATCGATCCCGATCGCGGGTACCCGCAGGGTAGCCAGGGCGGGCGCGCGGGCGGGCGCTATCTCGTTGCGACCGGAGCGTAGATACACGCATGCGACGCCTGGTGACCTTCCGGGCGTCGCAGTGACCGACCGTATGTATGCTGGGGTCGGCCTTGGTTTCCTGGCTGCATCATGGGAAATTCGCCTCGCATCAGCCCACGAATCCAGCTGCGCGTGCAAACAAGTATACCAGCCCTTTCGCGGCACGAACCAGTAATGTTCGCCACCCCTGCCACAGCTATTGCCAGACACATGCCACGCTTACCCATCACCAGCGAGGGCGATCCCTCGCCCGCCCGACGATCTACAATACGTTGTACTCTCGGCGAGCGGATTTGGTTGCAGGAGCGGGGACGATCGCGCTTGCGCTTCGTGCCAACCCACGTACAATGGCGGCGCGATGCGCGGGCGGCAGCAGCGCCGCGCATGGCACGAAGAAACGGTTTCGCCAGCACACGCGGGGCGCGCACGGACGCGCCGTGCAGGGACATGAATGGGAGCGTCCGCAAGCGCGTCCCGCAGGGAAGGGAAAGGATCGCCCGATGAACGTCACCAGAGCCCATCACATCGCCCTCTTCACCGGCAACTTCGCTCGCCTGAAGCGCTTCTACGTCGAGGATCTCGGACTGCCACAGGTCGGCTCCTTCCCCGGCGGCAAGACGATCTTCCTCCAGATCGGCGACACCGCCGTGGAGTTGATCGAGCGCGCGGACTGGACGAGCAGCGAAACCGGCGGTTGGCAGCACCTTGCCCTGGAAGTCGCCGATCTCGATGCGGCGTACGCGGAACTGTCGGCGAAAGGCGTCGCCTTCCACGTCGAACCGAAGAATGTGCCGACGGACGACCCGAGCGTGCGGATCGCCTTCTTCAAGGATCCGGACGGCAACATCCTGGAGCTCTTCCAGCCGCTGGGCTCGCGCTACCCGCAATGGGGTTAACCGTCGATCGCGTTGTCGCCGCGTCGGTGCGGGGCAAATCGGGCCAGCGTTGGCCGCAGGGGAGCAGCCGATGACCGCACAGGCGTTGCCGCGTCGACCTTTCGGGCGGACCGGGATCATGGTGCCACCCCTCTGCATGGGGTGCGCGCCGCTCGGGGACATGCCCCGCGTCTTCAACTATTCGGTCCCGGAGGAACGGGCCGTGGCGACCCTCCGCGCCGCCCTGACCGGCCCGCTGAACTACCTCGATACCTCCAACGGCTATGGCGGCGGCGAGAGCGAGCGCCGGGTCGGCCTCGCGCTGCGCGAGTTCGGCGGGGTGCCGGAGGGCGCTGTGGTGCAGACGAAGGTCGATCGCGACCCGGAGACCGGGAGTTTCAGCGCCGCGCGGATGCGCCGCTCCGTCGAGGAAAGTCTGGCGCGGCTCGGCCTCGACCGCCTCGGGATCGTCTACCTGCACGACCCGGAGAATGGCTCGTTCGAGGAGATCACCGGGCCGGGCGGCGCGGTCGAGGAGTTGCAGGCGATGCAGCGCGCGGGGCTGATCGCGCACCTCGGCGTCGCGGGCGGGCCGATCGACCTGCTGCTCCGCTACGTGGAGACCGGCGCCTACGAGGCCGTCCTGAGCCACAACCGTTACACGCTGCTCGACCAGAGCGCCGAGCCGTTGATCGCGCTGGCGGCGGCGCGGGGGCTGGCGATGCTGAACGCCGCGCCCTACGGCGGCGGGCTGCTCGTGAAGGGGCCGGAAGCCTTCCCGAAGTACATGTACCGCGCCGCGCCGCAGGCGCTGCTCGACCGGGCGGCGCAACTGGCCGCGCTCGCGGCAGAGTACGGCGTGCCGCTCCCGGCGGTCGCCCTGCAATTCTCCACGCGCGATCCGCGCATCACCACCACGGTCGTCGGGATCACCCATCCGGAGCGCGTGGCGCAGACGATCGACCTGTATCACACGTCGATCCCGGACGAGTTGTGGGCGCGGGTGGACGAGTTGGTCAAGAAGCCCGCATAGAGACAGCACGAATTAAAGAGGGCGGCGGGGGGGGCACCGCCCACCGCTGAATCTTCAGCTATCTCTTTGCCGCACACCGATTGTCCCGCGCCAGGCTAACCCCTATAATGCGCCCATTAGCACTCCAGACATGAGAGTGCTAATGGGCGCACACGCATTCTCGGGGGGGAGCGATGGGCATCCGGTTCACAGGGCTCTGGCACCACCCCGATTTTCGTCGGCTGTGGTCCGCGCAGGCGGCGTCGCTCATCGGGTCGCAGGTCAGTTTCCTGGCCCTGCCGCTCCTGGCGACCCTGACGCTGAACGCCTCCCCCCTGCAAATCGGCATCCTGGCAGCGGCGGGCGCGCTCCCGGCCCTCCTCTTCGGGCTGTTCGCCGGGGTCTGGGTGGACCGCCTACGCCGTCGCCCGCTGCTAATCGCCGCCGACCTTGGGCGGGCCTTGCTCCTACTCAGCATCCCCCTCGCGGCGATCCTCGACGCGCTTCGCATCGAATACCTCTACGTCGTGGCGTTTTTCAACGGGGCGCTGACACTGGTGTTCGACGTGGCCCATCAATCGCTGCTCCCCGCACTGGTCGGGCGCGAGCAACTGGTGGAAGGGAACAGTAAGCTGGAACTGAGCCGATCAGCCGCCGAAATCGGGGGGCCGGGGCTGGCGGGCGGGCTGATCCAGATGCTCACCCCGCCGTTCGCCCTCGCGGTGGACGCCCTCTCCTATCTGCTCTCCGCGCTCCTGCTCGGGCGGATTCGCGCCGCCGAACCCGCGCCCTCGTCCCCCACCACCCGCCGCAACATACGACGAGAGATCGAGGAAGGATTGCGGGCGGTATTCGGGAGCCCGCTGCTACGCCCCCTCGCCCTCGGGACAGCCACGGTGGTCTGCTTCAGTAGCCTGCTCGAAGCCGTGTTCTTCCTCTATCTCGCCCGCACGCTGCAACTCGCCCCAATCGTCCAGGGTGTCATCTTCGCCACCGGCAACATCGGCTTCCTGGTGGGTGCGGTCGTGGCGGAGCGCGCCGCGCGGCGTTTCGGCATCGGCCCGACCCTCGCCGGGGCGGTGCTGCTCGTCGGCGTCGCGGACCTTGCGGTGCCCGCTGCGAGCGTGGTGCCGCTCCCCGCCGCTGCCCTCCTTGTCGCGGCGCAATGCTGCTTCGGCATCGGCATCGTCGCCTACAACATCAACGCGGTGAGCTTGCGACAAGCCCTGACACCTGACCATTTGCAGGGGCGCGTGAACGCGAGCTTCCGCTTCCTCGCCCAGGGCATCGTGCCACTCGGTGCGCTCCTCGGCGGGGTATTGGGCGAGCGCTTCGGCATCCGCCCGACGCTGCTCATCGGCGCGGTCGGGGAGCTGACAGCGGTTGTGTGGCTGCTCCTGCCGTCGGTGCGCCGTGCCGCGATGCCCGCCGACCCGCTGGAGGAGCCGTCGCACCCGCGTATCGGTGAGGAGCCAGGAGGGCCAGGCGTGTACCCCGGCGAGTAAAGCCGCACTCCGGCGAGCGTAGCGAAGCGGTTCAGTCAGGCTCTCGGCGAGTGCGCGGGACTTCGCCGCACTCAGAGTGGGATGACCCGTGTCGCCTGCCCCTGCGCCAGACCATGCCGCGCCCAGGCGAGCACGTCCGCGTCGAACTGCGGGCAGCGCTCCTCCACCAGTGCCAGCGTCTCCAGGAGCAGGGCGTGAAGCTGCGTCGCAGCGGCGAGTGGGGCTTCGCAGAACATCTGTCGCAGGCGCGGGGTGGTCGCCGTTGGTATCACCGGCAGTTCATCGAGGCGCTGATAGAGCCACTTGAAGGTGGGGAAGTAGGAGCGGTTCAGGGCGAGCAGGACGAGGAAGAGGGTGCAGTGGAGATCGCTGAGCGTGTGGTAGAACGCCGTCGGGTTGTCCCGGACCGCCGCGAAGCCGAGGTGGCGCAGGTGAAAATGGGGCAACTGCTCGCGCAGGAAGCCCAGGGCGAGCGCCTCGGGATAATCCACGGCGCGGCCCTGCCAGCGTCGGACCAGCTCCTCCCCGCGCAGCGGCAGGGCGGTGCGGATCGTGTCGAGCTCCGCGTTCGCCCCCAGATCGCGGCTGTGATCGCGGAGGACGCGATCGAGCGCCGCCTCCTGCTTGGCGACGGTGCGCTGCCACAAATCGACCGGGACACCGCGGACCAGGAGCGCGCTGTCGTGGCCCCGGTCGCCGACCGGGAGGCGGTGGTCGGCCTGCCACGCATCCAGGATCGCCCGGCGTGCCGCCGGGTTGGGCTCGCGCTCCCAGAACAGGAGCAGTTCGATATCCGAGTAGGCGTCGCTGTAGCCACGCGCCACCGAGCCACCGACAACCACCGCCCGCAACTCGGGAAGTGTGGGCAAGCTGTCGATGAGTTCGCGCGCGAAGGCACGCCGCCAGCGTACCTCGTCGTTCATCGGTCGCTCCACATGCCCCCGCTGCTCACACATTGCTCCGATGAGGTTCGAGAAGCAGAAATTATACCGCCCTGCGAGCCCTCCAAGATGAACAGCCTTGCACCTTTAGAGCGGCGGCTGCCAGCCGGAGATGCGGATCAGGGCGGTGAAGAAGGTCTGATACGCCCCGACGAGCATGCCGACGCCGACGCCGATGATCAGCGCGCCCGCGACACGATTGAGGGTCGGGAGGTGCCGGTTGATGCGGCGCAGCACCGGGAGCGCGCTGCCGAACCCCGCCGCCACGACCATGAATGGCAGCCCCAGCCCCAGCGAATAGGCAACGAGGAGGATCACCGCCCCGCCCGCGTCGCGCCCGACGATCGCCATCGTGGTGATCGCGCCGAGGATCGCGCCGATGCATGGCGTCCAGCCGAGCGCGAAGGTCGCGCCGACCAACACGGAGGTCGGCCAGTGATCGCGGCGACTTGGGCGGAAGTGCGGTCGCCACTCGCGCAGCAGCGGCGCGATGCGGATCACGCCGAGATAGTTGAGGCCAAGGATGACGAGGCCGACGCCGCTGATCCGCAGGATCAGGTCGCGGTGATCGCGTAGCGCGCCCGCCAGTAATCCGGCGGGCAGGCCGAAGAGGATGATGAAGACGAGCGAGAAGCCGAGGACGAACGCGGCGGCGTTGCGTAGGAGGATACCGCGCGCGGAGCGCCCTGCGGCGGCCAATTCATCGCCCGTCTGCCCGGCGAGGTGGCCGAGGAAGAGCGGGACCAGCGGCAAGGTGCAGGGGGAAAAGAACGACAACAGCCCGGCGACGAACGCCGTGATGATGTTCGCGTTGTCGAGCAACCCGGCCATGACCCACCTTGCCAGTGACGAATAGGGGAACGGAACAGGAGACACGGAGACACAGAGGATGAAGGGGGAGGGCAGGGGCGCTGGAACTTCGCCCTCGTTCCCGCCCTACTCGCCTACTCCACCCACTCCCCTCTGACGACCGACGACCGACGGCCATTCCAGTATACCCGCACCCGGCGTCGCCCAACCGCGCGCGCGACCGGCGCGCACCAGCGCACCGAGCACCAGGTAGGCCGCCTCGCGCTCCGGTGTCACGCCATTCGCCCGCCCCGATGACGATGGGGTGACGAAGGCGAGGCTCCCTGCGTCGCCGATCCGCGCCTCCTGCCGCCCCCACCCGGCGGGGAGTCGCCCGAAGAAGCGCTCGTAGGTCGCCTTGCCGTTGAACGAGACGATCCGGGGCGCGAACTTCTCCACCTTCGCGGTCAGCGCCCCGCGCCCCGCCTCGGCGACCGCGCGCGGCACGTCGGCGATGCCCGGCGTCGGGATCGGGCAGAGGTCGGTGATGCCGATGCCGAGATCCAGCAGCGTCCGATCCTCCTCGGGCGCGTAGCGGCGCGGCGTCAGCCCCGCCAGCGCCAGCAAGAGCCAGAAACGATTGCCAGGGCGGGCGTAATAGTGGCCGCGCACGGCGGAGATCACCGAGGGGTTGAAGCCGACGAAGAGCAGATCCAGCCCCGGCGCGATGATATCCGGCAGGCGCAGCGCCGCGATCTCGCTCGCGCTATACGGCGCGGTGCCGGGAGGAGCGCCCGGCAGCACACCCGACTCGGGCGCGCTCATTCCGCCGCGCCCCGCTGGCGATCGGCGGCGTACAGCGCGACCGAACCGGCGACCGCCGCGTTCAGCGAGCCGATCTGGCCGTGCATCGGCAGGCGCACCAGGAAGTCGCAGGCCTCGCGGACGAGGCGCGAGATGCCGCTCCCCTCGCTCCCCACCACCAGCGCCAGCGCGCCGCGCAGGTCCGCCGTATCGATCGGACGCGCCTCCGGCATCCCCTCCAGTCCGGCGACCCAGACGTTGCGTTCCTTGAGGCGCGCGATCGTGCGGGTCAGGTTCGTCACCCGCGCGATCCGCAGCCACTCCGTCGCCCCCGCCGAGGCGTTGACGACCGCCGGGGTGATCGCGGCGGCGCGGTGTTCGGGGATCAGCACCGCCGTCACCCCCACCGCCTCCGCGCTCCGCAGGAGGGTGCCGACATTCTGCGGATCCTGCAACTGATCGAGGAGCAGATAGAGTGGCCCGCCCGCCGGGTCGACGTCGAGCAGCGGGTCGGGATCGGCGTAGGGGTACGCGCCCGCCTCCAGCAATACGCCCTGATGGTTGGCACCGGGTGCCAGCCGGTCGAGTTGCTCGCGCGGAGCCTCTGTCAGCGTCACGCGCGCCTCGCGCGCCGCGTCCACGATCGGGCGCAGCCCCACCTCGCGCGCGCCGCCCGCCACGAGGACGCGGCGCAGCGGTCGTCGCCCGGCGCGCAACGCCTCGGTCACCCCATTGCGCCCGTAGAGCCATTCCGTCGTCGCCGCACCCCCACCGCCCCGTCCACCCCCCGCCACGCCGTCATGCTCCTCTCCGTCGCGATCCCGGTACGAACAGGATCGCCCGTGTGCTCGTCGCGCCCATCGCTGGGCAATGCTACCCTAAACCGCAGCGCTGGGGGGAGGGACACGGCGGGCGTGGGGTGCCGGTGGACTGAAGCACCCTGACTACGCAGGGTAGCACCTCCCGGCTGGATGGCCTGCGGCCACGAAATCCACCTCCGCGGGCTGGACGGCTATGGTGAAGTCTGTGGTGCTCATCGGCGCTGCGGTTTAATTGGCGCATTCGGCGGTAGCCGGAATACCCGTGCTTGGCGCGTTCGACCGTGGCCGGAATAGCCCGCTGCGCGCGCAAAGAACGCCGCGACGGTGAGATTGGCGGCGAGATGCGGTAAAATGGCCTGAGCAGGGACCGGGGCGTGGGAGGTATCCCCCTTCGTCGCTCGATTCGGGTGGGGTGATCGGCAATCATGCGGCGGCGCAGCCGTGTATTGACAGGGCCGTCAACAGGGAGGAACAGATGTCAGGGACGCCGGGCATGGAGGACAACCACCACGAGATCGTCGTCGCGGGGGCGGGCTACGCCGGACTCCGCGCGACGTTGCGGCTCGCCGCGAAGCTCGGGGACAAGCACCGCGATGTCAAGCTGACACTCATCGACAAGTATGACTACCATCAGGTGCTGACCGAGCTGCCGCGCGTCGCCGGCGGGCAGCATCCCCCCTCCACGGTGCGGATCCCGCTGCGCCGCGTCCTCAACAAGCGCGCCCGCTTCGTGCAGGCGAGCATCACCGGCTTCGACTTCGATGGCAAGCGCGTCCTCACCGATGGCGAGGATATTCCGTACACCCGACTGGTGCTCGGCCTCGGGAGCGAGCCGAACGACTTCGGTATCCCCGGCTTGCTCGCCAACTCGTTCACCCTCTGGTCGGTCGATGACGCCCGCAAGATCATCGCGGCGGTCGATTCCAACGTCGCGGCGGCGGTGAACGAGGGCGACCCGGCGCAGAAAGCCCACCTCATGACCGTCGTCATCGGCGGCGCTGGCCCGACCGGTGTGGAACTCGCCGGCGAACTGGCCGAGGAGATACCCCGCCTGGCGCGGCGGCACGGCCTGAACCCGAAGCTGATCCGCATCCTCCTGCTGGACGCCGCCCCGACGATCCTGCTCGGCCAGCCGCAGAGCATGGTCACGAAGGCGCTCGGTATCCTCGATCAGCTCGGCGTCGAGGTGCGCCTCAACGCGATGATCGCCAAGGCCGACGAGCACGGCTTCACCCTCAAGGATGGCGATACCGTCACCGGCGGCGTCTACGTCTGGGCGGGCGGCGTGCGGGCGGTCCCGCTCGTCTCCAAGTCGGGGCTCACCGCCATCGGCGGCGGACGCATCAAGGTCGATGAGTATCTGCGCGCGGTCGATCGCCCGGATGTCTACGTCGCGGGCGACGCCTCCGCGATCATCAATCCGAAGACGGAGCGCGCCTACCCCGGCACGGCGCAACTCGCGCTCAGCAGCGGCCAATCGATCGCCGAGAATCTGCTCGCGGAGATCGAAGGACGCCCGCTGACGCCGTATCAGTACCGGGACATGGGCGCCGTCGTCTCGATCGGCCCGCGCTCCGGCGTCGCCGATGTGGCCGGGCGTACCCTCAGCGGTCTCCTGGCCCACGTCCTCAAGGATGGGATCGAGTGGGAGTATCAGGCGTCCGTCAAGCACCTGAGTGGGTGGAGCCCGGTGGTCTAGCGCTGTCGCGCCGCCGTTGTCCCCGCCCATCGCCGGGCGGGGGCGGCGCGCGATCCGCTATACTTGCCCCTGCGACACGCTTCGGGGCACTGGCGAACGAGCGTGGTAGTACCACGGGGGAGCCCGGAGTGTCTGCGGACAGCCGCTCGCCTGGGCTGGGGTGTCGACATGATGTCGATGCCCTTATTGCTTTTCACCGCCCGCCTCAGCGGGTGTGGGTGACACAGGAGGAGATGCCATGACCAGCACGGCGACCCCACGTTCGACTCCCGGTCTCGACCCGCGATCCTCGACCTTGCTGCGCTACCTCGGCGGGCTCGATGGGCGCACGCCCGACCCCGCCGCCGCCGCCTTCTACGCCTCGCTCGACGCGGTTGGCACAGTCTCACCCACGGTCGCGAGCGCGATCATCAGCGAGTTCCGCGACCAGCGACGGAGCTTAAAGCTGATCGCCTCGGAGAACTACTCCTCATTGGCGACGCAGCTGGCGATGGGCAATCTCTTCACCGACAAGTACGCCGAGGGCCACCCGCACCACCGCTTCTACGCGGGCTGCGACAACGTGGACACGATCGAGGCCGAGGCCGACGATCTGGCACGCCAACTCTTCGGCGCGCAGTATGCCTACGTGCAGCCGCACTCCGGCGCGGACGCCAATCTCGTCGCCTTCACCGCGATCCTCGCCGCCCGCGTGCAGGCTCCGACACTGGCCGAACTCGGCCTCGAAGACCCGTCCAAGGCATCGCGCGAGGACTGGGCGCGGGTGCGCGAGGCGTACCACGATCAGCGGCTCCTGGCGCTGGACTACTATTCCGGCGGCCACCTCACGCACGGTTATCGGCACAACATCTCCAGCCAACTCTTCGACGTCTACTCCTACTCGGTCGACCCGGAGACGAAGCGGCTGGACCTCGAACAGATCCGCACGATCGCCCACGAGGTCCGCCCGCTGATCCTGCTCGCCGGCTACAGCGCCTATTCGCGCCAGATCAACTTCGCGCAGATGCGCCAGATCGCCGACGAGGTCAGGGCGGTGTTCATGGTGGACATGGCCCACTTCGCCGGGCTCGTCGCGGGCAAGGTCTTCACGGGCGACTTCGATCCGGTGGCGCACGCGCACATCGTCACCAGCACCACCCACAAAACGCTGCGCGGGCCACGCGGCGGGATGATACTGGCGACCGAAGAGTTCGCCCCCTGGGTGGACAAGGGCTGCCCCGCCATCCTTGGCGGGCCGCTGCCGCACGTCATGGCCGCCAAGGCGGTGGCCTTCCGCGAGGCGCTGGACCCCGGCTTCCGCACCTATGCCGCCCGGATCGTCGAGAACGCGCGGGCGCTCGCGGCGGGCTGCGTGGAGGCCGGGATGCCGGTCCTCACCGGCGGCACCGACAACCACTTGCTGCTGCTCGACGTGGCGGAGGGATTCAACCTCACCGGGCGACAGGCCGAATCCGCGCTACGCGATTGCGGCATCACCCTGAATCGCAACTCCCTGCCGTTCGATCGGAACGGCCCCTGGTATACTAGCGGTCTCCGCATCGGCACCCCCGCCGTCACAACGCTCGGGATGGGGCCGGACGAGATGCGCGAGATCGCCGCCGTCATCCATCGCGTCCTCGCCAACACGGTCGCCACGACCACGAAGAGCGGCGAACGCAGCAAGGCGCGCTACACCATCGCCGAAGGGATCGCGGACGAAGTACAATCCCGCGTCGGTGTCCTCCTGGGGCGCCATCCCCTCTATCCCGAACTGGACCTGGACCTCGTCCTCGCCAGCGCCTTCGCCCCCGCCGCGCCCTGACAGGCGTGGACGAATCAACGCAGCGATACCCCGCGCCGTCACGGCGGCGCGGGGTTATACTCGGCGCAGCATCTGCGACCGAGTGGCGGGGACAGTGTTTGTCCCTGCCTTCGTGCGCCCGGATGGTCCGGGCTGATCCGGAAGGGGTGGCTCTGACGCCACCCGTGCATAGTGAGGAGCACAGAGCAGTGCTGAACGATTCCGGTCTCTCGCAAATCCAGCAGGACCTCCGCGCCGGTCAGATTGGGCGGCGCACTTTCATCCGTCGCGCCGCCGCGCTCGGCCTCTCGGCGACGGCGATCGCCGGGGCGTTGGCCGCGTGCGGCACGAGCACCACGCCCACGGTCGCGACCGGTGGCGCGGCGAGCACCGCCCCCACGGCGGCGGCGAGCGCGGCACCGAGCACCGCGCCGAGCAGCGGCGCGACCGCCGCAGCGACCCGGACGACGACGGCAGCCGGTGGCGGGGTCGCCTCGGTGACTTCGGGTGGCCCCACCAAGCGCGGCGGTGGCGGCACGCTGAAGATCCTCCAGTGGCAGGCACCGACCATCCTCAACGTCCACTTCTCCTCGGGGACGAAGGACGATCTGGTCTGCCGGATCGTCTACGAGCCACTCGTCACCCTCGACGCCGACACCAACTTCGTCCCCGTCCTCGCCGCCGAGGTGCCGACCAGGGAGAACGGCGGGCTGGCGGCGGACGGTAGGAGCGTCACCTACAAGCTGCGCTCCGGTGTGAAGTGGAGCGACGGCCAGCCCTTCACCGCCGACGACGTGATCTTCACCTACGAGTACGTCACCGATAAGGCGACCGCCTCGTCGAATTACGCCAACTTCTCGACGATCGACAAGATCGACAAGATCGACGATCTGACCATCAAAGTTTCCTTCAAGGATGTCACGCCGGGCTGGTACATCTCGTTCGGCGGCACGTCGGGGTGCATCATCCCGAAGCACATCTTCCAGGCCGATAAGGGCGCGAGCGCCAAGAACTCGCCGAACAACCTGAAGCCGGTTGGCACCGGGCCGTACAAAGTGCAGAGTTTCGCGCCCGGCGACACAGTCCAGTTCGTGCTCAACGAGAACTACCGCGAGCCGAACAAGCCCTTCTTCGATCAGGTCACCGTTAAGGGTGGCGGTGACGCCCCATCGGCGGCGCGCGCCGTCCTCCAGACCGCCGACTACGACTATGCCTGGAACCTCCAGGTCGAGGACACGGTCCTCAAGCAGCTGGAGCAGAACGGCAAGGGGACCGTCCAGTTCGAGAACGGCGGCGGCATCGAGCGGATCCTCGTCAACTTCACCGACCCGAACAAGGAGGTGGACGGCGAGCGCTCCAGCGTCAAGGCTCCGCACCCCTTCCAGACCGATGCGAAGGTGCGCCAGGCCTACTCGCTCCTCTGCGACCGCGCCTCGATCGTCACGGCGATCTATGGCCGCACCGGTGAGGCGACCGCCAACGTCCTGATCGACCCGGAGCAGGTCCGCTCGCCAAACACCAAGGCGGAGTTCAACGCGGACAAGGCGAACGCGCTGCTCGATGAGGCGGGCTGGAAGAAGGGTTCGGACGGCGTCCGCGCGAAGGATGGCGTCACGATGTCGATCACCCTCTCGACCACGGTCAACTCGGTGCGCCAGAAGACGCAGCAGATCATCAAGGATGCTTTCGAGAAGGCGGGGATCAAGACCGAGCTGAAGTCGGTCGATTCGGCGGTCTTCTTCTCGTCCGATACCGGCAACCCGGACACCTCCGCCCACTTCTACAACGACCTGGAGATGTACACCAACTACAACGTCCTGCCGGATCCGCAGGAATACATGACCATCTTCGTCAGCACCCAGATCCCGCAGAAGGCCAATCAGTGGTCGGGGGCGAACTACAGCCGCTGGTCGAGCCCCGACTTCGACAAGCTCTACAACCAGGCGAAGACGGAGTTGGACGTCAACAAGCGGAACCAGCTCTTCATCCAGATGAATGACCTGGGGGTCAACAACTTCGTCCACATCCCGCTGATCAACCGCAAGACGGTCTTCGGGCGCAGCAAGGCGTTGCAGAACATCGACTACACCCTCTGGGATGTCCAGTACTGGAACATCGCCAACTGGACCAGGGGATAAACACGCCGACGATCGACCCGTCCGAACCGCCCGCGCCCCACCGGCCTGTGCCGGTGGGGCGCACCTTTTCCTGGCCCATTCTCTGCTACGATAGCGAGGTGATGAGCGCGCGGTAGCGCGACGTGGGCCAGGAATGGGAGGGGGCACGGATGGCGATCGAAATGGCACAGGCGTATCGCGCGCCGGTTGCGGTGGGACGCATGGCCGAGGCGGCGCGGCGCTTTCTCGATGGTCTCGATGAGGCCGGGCGGCGGGCGGCGCGCTTCCCCTTCGCGGGCGAGGAGCGCTACTTCTGGCATTACACCCCGATCGAGCGGAACGGGCTGCAACTGAAAGAGATGACCGATCAGAGCCGCGAGCTCGCGTTCGCGCTGCTCGCCACCGGCCTCAGCGCGCGGGCCAATCGCCAGGCGCGACAGATCATCGATCTGGAACCGATCCTGAAAGAAACCGAAGAGATCGAGCAGATCGCGACCGGGTGGCACCGCGATTCCGGGCGCTTCCGCTTCAGCATCTTCGGCGAACCGGGCGGGCGCGAGCCGTGGGCCTGGCGGGTCGGCGGGCACCACATCGGCGTCATCTTCACCATCGTCGATGGCGACTGGGTCGCCCCCACCCCGCTCTTCTTCGGCGCGAATCCGGCGATCGTGCGGCACGGCGAACATGCCGGGCTGCGGATCCTCCCGGACGAAGAAGAGTTGGCGCGCGTCTTCCTCGGCAGCCTGGACGACCGGCAAAAGGGCGTGGCGATCGTCGAGCCGGTCGCGCCGAGCGATATCCTCAGCACCAACCGGCAGGTGGTCGATCAGGCGGTCGCCCCGACCGGTGTCATCTACGCCGACCTGAGTGGCGAGCAGCGCGCCCATCTCGTCGCGCTCACCAGGCATTATGTCACGCGCACCACCGACGAGATCGGCGCGGCGGCGTGGGCGAGCATCGAGCGCGCGGGGCTGGACGGGGTCGCCTTCGCCTGGGCCGGCCCGGAGGAGCGCGGGCAGGGGCATTATTACGCCGTGAAGGGGCCGCGCTTCCTGATCGAGTACGACAACACGCAGAATGGCGGGAACCACGTCCACTCGGTCTGGCGCGATTTCACCAACGATTTCGGCGAGGATTTGCTGGCCGCGCACTACGCCGATACGCACAGCCACGGCGATCATCAGCATTGAGCGCGTCCTGGTCGTCCGCTAGCGCAACGCGAGCGGGCGACCAGCCGACCTCCTTGGTTGGACCGTCCAGGGATCGGGCATACCGCAGCAAGCGAGCGGTCGGCGGCTCGTTACCCGCACAGCAGGGAGGATACCGATGAAACTGGCCGAGATCCGTACCCTCTTCGACTACGACGCCTGGGCGACTGAGCGGATCCTGACCCAGGCCGCGAAGCTCACGCCCGAGCAATTCGCCACCAACCCCGGTGCCAGCAAATCCAGCGTGCGCCAGCTCCTCGCGCATACCCTTATCGCGCAACTGCTGTGGCGGACCCGCTTCGAGACCGGCACCTCGAACATCGACACCAAGGCCGACGATGCCCTCACGGCGGGCACGCTACGCCAGTGGTGGGCCGAGGAGCGCCAGGCGATGCGCGCCCACCTGGACACCCTCACCGACGACGACCTCGACCGGCCCTTCCGATTCGAGCGACGGGGCGAGGCGACGGAGTTGACGCGCTGGCAGATCCTGTTCCAGCTCATCAACCACGGCACGCAGCACCGGTCGGAGGTCGCGGCGATCCTGACCGACTACGGCCACTCGCCGGGCGACCTCGATTTCTTCTTCTTCGTGCTTTCATCCAGGTGACACCGCGCCGCGTCCGAGCGTGCGCGAGCGGGACAACGCGGCCACGTTGCGGCCCGGCAAGCCCGCCAGTCGGCACCGGGCGGGGCGCATGACGAGGGCATTATCCACGCTGTAGCAAAGAAATGCCCCGCGCCGCGCGCTCATCGTGAGCGCGCGGCGTGCTATGATAGCGAGCGGCGCGAATCCTGACCCGGTCGCGCGCCAGGCCACAACCCGGTGGCGATCATGTTGATGGGAGGGGCTGAGTGAACATCCACGAGTATCAGGCGGCGGAGCTCTTCGCCAAGTATGGCCTGCCGGTGAACCCCGGTCGTGTGGCCGAGACCCCGGAGGAGGCCGCCGAGGCCGCCCGCTCCATCGGCGGCACGGTCGTCCTGAAGGCCCAGGTCCACATCGGTGGGCGCGGCAAGGCGGGCGGCGTGAAGCTCGCCAAGTCGCCGGAGGAAGCCGCCGAGAAGGCCCGGCAGATCCTCGGGCTCGACATCAAGGGGCACATCGTCCACAAGGTGCTCGTCGCGCCCGGTGCCGACATCGCCAAGGAGTATTACCTCGGCGTCATCCTCGACCGCGAGGCGCGCGGGATCACGCTGATGGGCAGCGCCGAGGGTGGCGTGGACATCGAGGAGGTCGCGGAGACGAACCCGGAGGCGATCATCCGTGTCACCGCCGATCGCCTGCTCGGCCTGGAGGATTACCAGGCGCGCGAGTTGGCCTTCAAGATGGGGATCGAACCCGCCAACGTCAACGGTTTCGTCGGGATCGTCAAGGGGCTCTACAACGCCTTCGTCGGTGAGGACGCCTCGCTGGCCGAGATCAACCCGCTGATCCGCACCGGCGAGGGCAAGTGGGCGGCGATCGACTCCAAGATGGTCCTCGACGACAGCGCCCTCTACCGCCACCCGGCGTCCGAGGCATTGCGCGACCCGAACGAGGAGAACGCGACCGAGACCGCCGCCAAGGCCGCCGGGCTCGCCTTCGTCAAGCTCGAAGGGGACATCGGCTGCATGGTCAACGGCGCGGGCCTCTCGATGGCGACGATGGATGCGATCAAGTTCGCGGGCGGCGCCCCGGCCAACTTCCTCGACGTGGGTGGCGGCGCGACCGCCAAGCAGGTCGTCCAGGGGCTCCAGTTGATCCTGGCCGATCCGAACGTCAAGGCGATCCTCTTCAACATCTTCGGCGGTATCGCGCGCTGCGACGTGATCGCGCAAGGCATCGTCGATGGGCTGACGCAGATCGAGGTGAAGGTGCCGCTCGTGGTACGCCTCCTCGGCACCAATCAGGAAGAGGGACGGCGGATTCTCGCCGAGTCCGGCTTCGACCTGATCACGGCGATCACGATGAGCGAGGCGGCGCAGAAGGTCGTCGCGGCGACGCAAGGGAAGTAAGTCCGTAGTCCATAGTCGGTAGAGGATCAGTAGCCAAGTAAGGGCTGCGATCATTCCCCGTCGCTACTACGGACCACGGACCACGGACTGCAAAGGAGGACTCCGTTGGCTATCCTCGTCAACAAGGACACCCGCCTGCTCGTGCAAGGGATCACCGGGCGCGACGGCAGCTTCCACACCAAGCAGATGCTCGATTACGGCACCAAAGTTGTCGGCGGGGTGACCCCCGGCAAGGGCGGGCAGACCGAGCACGGCGTGCCGGTCTTCAATACCGTCAGCGAGGCGGTCGCGGCGACCGGGGCGAACACCTCGATCATCTACGCCCCGGCGCGCTTCGCGCCGGACGCGATCCTCGAAGCCGCCGACGCGGGCATCGCGCTCGTCGTCTGCATCTCCGAGCACATCCCGCCGCTGGACATGGTGAAGGTGCGCGCGCGGCTCACCGGGACCGGCACCCGCCTCCTCGGCCCGAACTGCCCCGGCCTGATCACCCCCGGCCAGGCGAAGGTCGGCATCATGCCGGCGTTCATCCACCGACCGGGACGGGTCGGCGTCGTCTCGCGCTCCGGCACGCTGACGTACGAGGTCGTCTACGCCCTCACCCAGGTCGGCCTCGGTCAGTCGACTGCGGTTGGCATCGGCGGCGACCCGGTCAACGGCACCTCGTTCATCGACGTGCTGAAGATGTTCCAGGAGGATGCGGGGACCGACGCGATCGCCATGATCGGCGAGATCGGCGGCACCGACGAGGAAGCCGCCGCCGCCTTCATCCGCGACCACGTCACCAAGCCGGTCGTCGGCTTCATCGCCGGGCAGACCGCCCCCCCAGGCAAGCGCATGGGCCACGCGGGCGCGATCATCTCCGGTGGCACCGGCACGGCGGCGGAGAAGATCGCCGCCATGTCCGCCGCCGGCGTCCACATGTCGGAGAGCGCCGCCGGCATCGCCGACATCATGAAGGGCATCCGGGGCTAAGCGCCCGCGTCACAGAGCTAATGCGAGTGCCCGCCCCACAACTGGGGTGGGCACTTTTCACAGCAGAGGACCGGGACTGAAGTACCCTGGAGGGCAGCCGCTACCCCTGAAGGGCACACTGTCCCGGCGAGGGGCTGCGGCCACAAAGCCCCAAGACCCGGCCTGGGAGCACCTCCCCTCCGGGGACTGGGCTGCTGGCAGGGTCACGTATTCTGCGCGGCGCAGTAACGTCAGCACGGATGATGGCGTTCCAGCGGCGCTCCTCAATTGGCAGTAGAGGACCGCGAATGCAGGCAAAAGGAGGGACAGACAATAACTGGCCCGCCTCTCTTCGTGCTCTTCCATCTATCGGCGCGGCATCGCTTACGCGCGATTCCGCTGGCTGGTGACAAGGTTGTAGATGGCGACGATCACCGCCACGACCAGCAGAATATGGATCAAGCCCCCGGCGAGCTTAAGTGCTAAACCAAGTGCCCAAAAGATTACAAGGATGACTACGATGCCCCAGAGAATACCACCCATCTCAGCCCCCTCACGGTGATCGTGTCGCGGCGACGCCCATGCATCGCCCGCACCACGTTACGCAGGGCGCGTGCCACGTCTCCGCTGGGGCGGCGGACGACGCGACACAGGCGGTGGGGTTCAATCGGTCGCGGTGTCACCGGGCGCGAGCTGCGCGAGCACTCGCCCGACCGCGCCCGGTAGCTCCGCCAGCGAGCGGATCAAGAGGTCCGCCGATTCCTCCAGCATCAGATTGCGCGATTCCGGGTCGCGTGAGGCGGTCGTCCAGCGGATCATCCCGGAGTAATAGAGGATGACCCGCCGCCCGTAGCCGTGCGCCAGCCCTTGCAAGGCGGCGGAACCGGCGTCCATGTCGGCCCCATCCCCCAGGCTGACCAGGATATCGGCACCCAGCATGGCGGCGATGTCCGCCTCGATCGCGGCGGCGTGGTCGGTCCCCGTCGGATCGTGCCGCCGCGAGACGGTGATCGCGCAGGGCAATCCCGCCGCCCGCAAGCCATCCAGCGCCGCCGCCAGGAGCAAGCCCTGCCACTCGTAGAGCCCGCCGCCGAATTCGAGGTGGACGCGCGGCTGCGCGCCGGGCGGCAGGGGTGCGGGGAGACGCGGGCGGAACTGCTCGGGCGCACGCACCAACTCGCTCCCGGCGTCGGCGACGCGCTCCTGCAAGCTGGTGATCCCGGTATCCTGCGCGCGATGGTAGCGACGCCGCCGATCGCCCTGGCCGAGAGGTGGCAAAGCCGCCTCGCGCAGGATCGCGGGCGCGATCGCGCAGAGGATCGGATCGAGCGAGTAGACCCAGCCCCACGGATCGTAGCGATACTCGATGAAGTCGTTGACGATCGGCATGATCGGTCGCCCGAGCGCGGCGGCGTAGCCAACCTCGAAGCAGACGCCGCTGTCTTTCTGCGGATCGTTGAGGAGGGCGACGACAGCATAGGAGCGCCGGATCGCCGCGGTGTCGAGCGCGTAGATCTGCGCGGTGACGAGCGCCGTGTCGGTCACGGTCGGATCGAGCGCCTCGTTGCTATCGCGGAAGGGGAGGAAGGCCAGATTCCCAGCGGAGCGATGCCCCCGCGCCGACAACCCCCGCCGCAGGCCGCGCACCAACGCCTCCTCGACCGCCGCGCTGAGCAGCCGCCCGGCATACTCAAAGACCTTGGTCGCCACGTAGACCGGCGCGCGCCCCTCGGCCAGCGCCCGGGCGTCGGGTTGCCCGACTGAACTCGCCATCGTCGCGCACCCTTTCCGCAACTCGCGCCCGCCACTTATTGTCATTTGCGGGCCACCAGCCGATTATACCCCGCCGGAGATCAACTACCGAACCACGTCACACGACACACGGTACACGACCCTACAGGCGACAGCGCGCCATCATTCGATGGCTAGTACACGGTCGCGGAAAAGGGTACTGGGTTGGACGTGCGAGTGCTTGCGACACACCAGCACAACCTCCCTGCCAGACGGCAGATTAACCAGGCAAGGACTTCCGCGACCGTGTACTAGTCGCTTGAGACCACACGACCTGCCAGCGCCCATCACGATGCTCGTAGGTATCGGTGTGCCAGCAGCGCAGACGCGACACAGCACCGCCAGCCCGCGCGATGTGCAGACGCGCACGATAGCGGAGGAACGCCACCCGCTCGTGTAGACGTACCACGATCGGCGAATCTGGCTCCCAAAGATGGTAGTTGAGGTAGCCGGACGCGATTCCACCGAGATACTGCTCCCTGGACATGACCGTGCCGCCCGGTGTAATCAGTTGGAAGTCGTCTGCGTGCAGCAGCTCGGCGACCGCGAGATCTCCCGCCACGAGGGCGCGCAGACGTTCGCACTCCGTAGAGCGCAGCGGTTCCTCCACTGTCACCTGATCCATCATGTCCCTACTCTCTCCCCTCGCTCGATGCGCGAACCCTGCCCTGACACGGACGGTAACGCTACCACACGCTGCGATCCCACGATCCGCACAGCGAAACCCGGTGCTATGATGCCCGCCAACCGATACGAAGCATTGTGGGGCGATCGGAGGGCGGGATGAAACTGGCGGGGCAGGTGGCGGTTATCACGGGCGGGGGCGGCGCGATGGGCGGCGCGCAGGCGCGGCGCTTCGCGGCGGAGGGGGCGGCGGTCTGCGTCGCCGACCTCTACCCTGAGAAGGCACAGATCGTCGCCGAGGAGATCATGGCGGCGGGGGGCCGGGCGATCGCCGTGGGGCTCGACGTGCAGCGCGCGGACGACTGGGCGGCGGCGATCGCGGCCACAGAGGCGGCGTACGGCCCGGTGACGATCCTCTGCAACAATGCCGGGGCGAATGTCCGCGTCGGCTTCGACGAGCAGACCGAGGAGATGTGGCACCTGATCGTCGGGACGATCCTGACCGGCTCGTTCCTCGGCATCAAGGCCACGATTCCTTCGATGCGGCGCGCGGGGGGCGGCACGATCGTCAACCTCGGCTCGCTGGCCTCGATCCGTCCCGGCGCGGGAAGCCCGGCGTATGGCGCGGCGAAGATGGGCCTCGTAGGGCTGACCCGCTCCGCCGCCGCCACCTACGCGCCGGAGGGGATCCGCTGCCTGCTCGTCTCGCCCGGCCACGTTGATACGCCGTTCATCCGCGCGGACACCCCCTACAGCCCGAACACGGCGGCGACCAGCCTCGACAACCCGGAGAACTACGCGCGCCGGGTGCGCGGCACGCCGCTCGGTCGCCTCGTCACCCCCGAGGATGTGGCGCGCGCCATCCTCTTCGCCGTCTCGGACGACGGCGCGATGATCACCGGCTCGATGCTGACCATCGATGGCGGGGCGGCGCTGGCCTAGATTGGCCGTGTGCGACGGCGGGGCGGCGTTGAACTGACCGGGCGGGGCACGGCGCGAGATGCCGCGCCCCTTGACAAGCCCCGGCTACCTCGCTACCATCTGCTTCATAACTGAATAGCCGACGCGCTTATCGAGAGCGGTGGAGGGATACGGCCCTTTGAAGCCCGGCAACCGGCGGTTCGTGAACTTCGCGAACCGTGCTTGGTGCCAAATCCGGCGAACCGCGTGGCGCTGTCACCATCCCGCGAGGGACCGACAGCTGACACCCGGCTCGCAAGATAAGCGGTGGCAGGTTCACCGAACCTGTCCCCCTGCTTCTACCCATCCGCCTCTGCATCAGCAGAGGTTTTTTTGTTGGGTACGGATCGCTCCAAGGGCATTCCCCACTCACCACTCGACCGCGCGTTCGGCATAGCGTCAGCAGCTGGTAGCACGCCTACCGCGCGGGCGGCGTCGGTCTGGTGACAACGTGGCAGGGGGCGAACGATGGGGACGACGATCGCGGGATGGCAAGGGGCGGGCGAACAGGCGAGTCCGAACGAGACGGGGCGCGCACGAGCGAGCCAGGGGGTGGGGATCGTCGAGCGGCGCTCGATGCACTTCGACTTCCCGGCTGACGCGCCGTTTCGCCTCGCCTACGGCGAAGCATTGTCGGCTTTCGACCTTCGCTATGAGACCTATGGCACGCTCAACGCCGCGCGCGACAACGCCATCCTCCTGATCCACGCCCTCACCGGCGACGCGCACGCGGCCGGGCGCTACAGCGCCACCGACCCCAAGCCCGGCTGGTGGGATCCGATGATCGGCCCCGGTCGCCCGCTCGATACCGACAAATACTTCATCGTCTGCGCCAACGCGCTCGGCGGCTGCTCCGGCAGCACCGGCCCGTGCGAGGTCAACCCCGCGACCAACCGTCCCTGGGGCAAGGACTTCCCGCTGATCACCGTGCCCGATCTCGTGCGCGCGCAACGCCTCCTGATCGAGCGTCTCGGCATCCGGCGGCTCGCGGCGACCATCGGCGGCTCGCTCGGCGGGATGCAGGCGCTCGAGTGGGCGGTCCGCTACCCGGTCCTGCTCGGGCGCGTGGCGATCATCGCGGCGGCGGGGCGCCTCGACCCGCAAGGGATCGCCCTCAACGAGGTCGGGCGGCGGGCGATCATGCTCGACCCGCGCTGGCAGGGCGGCGACTACGCGCCCGGCCAGGGACCGGACGAGGGGCTGGCGGTGGCGCGCATGGTCGGCACCGTGACCTACCACAGCAAAGAGTCGATGGCGATGCGCTTCGGGCGGCGACCGGCGGCGCGTCCGTCCGCACGGCCCGCCTTCGGCGGCACCTTCGACGTGGAGGGCTATCTGCACCACCACGGCGACGCCCTGGTCGCCCGCTTCGACGCCCACAGCTACCTGCGGCAGACCCGCGCGATGGACCTCTACGATGTCGCGGAAGGGCGCGGCTCGGAGGGGTGGGCGCTGCGGTCGGTCCGCGCGCGCGCGCTGACGATCGGCATCCGCAGCGACTGGCTCTTCACCCCGCAGCATGTGCGCGATCTCAACGAGGCGCTCGTCGCCGCCGGGGCCGCATCGACCTACCACGAGCTCGACTCGCCGCACGGGCACGACGCCTTTTTGAAAGAGTGGGAGATGTTGGATCCGCTGTTGCGGCAGTTTTTGGCGGAGTAGGGCGAGTGGGCACAGTGGGCCAGTGGTCGAGTAAAAGCCACGGCTCGCCGATAATCTGCTGCTTTCCCGCACTCCTCTCGTACCACTGGACCACTCGCCCACTACGCCCACTAGGAGCACTGATGAAGGCCACCCGCTCCCAGCGCCACATCGAGACAGCGGCGGTCCACGCCGGGGAACGTGGTGCGCGGGCTGGTTTTCGCACCACCGCCACCCCGATCTATCAGACGACCACCTTCCTCTACGACTCGGCGGCGGCGCTCGATGCGGCGTTCGAGGAGGATCCCTCGTTCGTCTACACCCGCCACGGCAACCCGACGATCGTCGCGCTGGAGACGGCGCTAGCGACCATCGAGGGGGGCGAGGGGACCGTCGCCTACGCCTGCGCCTCGGGGATGGCGGCGCTGCACACCGCCCTGCTGGCGACCGGCGTGGTGCCGGGCGAGCGGATCGTGGCGAGCCGCGACCTCTACGGCACCACGGCGGCGCTGCTGAAGAATCTCTTCATGGGCCAGGGCTATGATGTCCGCTTCGTCGATTTCGGCGATCACGCGGCGGTGGACAAGGCGCTGAGTGAGGGCGAGGCGCGCGTCCTCCTCGGCGAGACCCTCTCCAATCCCCTGCTGCGCCTCGCCGATATCCCGGCCCTGGCCGAGTTGGCGCACGCACACGGCGCACAGTTCGTGCTGGACAGCACTTTCACCCCGCCCCCGCTGCTGCGCCCACTGGCGCACGGCGCGGACCTCGTGACCCACTCCACCACCAAGTACCTCAGCGGGCATGGTGATGTGCTGGGCGGGGTCGTCCTCGGCGGGCCGGATCACGACGCCACCCTGCGCGCGGTGACGCGGCTCGTCGGCGGCGCTGCCGGGCCGCAGGAGGCGTGGCTGACGCTGCGCGGCCTCAAGACGTTGCCGCTGCGCTTCGCGCGCCAATCCGCCAACGCCCGCACGGTCGCGAGCTGGCTCGCCGCGCATCCGGCGATCGAGCGCGTCCACTTCCCCGGCCTCGCCGAGTACCCCGACCACGCGCTCGCCGCGCAGCTTTTCGGGGCGACCGTCGCGCCGGGCGAGACGACGGAATACGGCGCGATGCTGTCGTTCGCCGTGCGCGACGCCGACCGCGCGCGCATCTTCGCCATCCTCGACCGCCTGGAACTCTGCCTCTCGGCGACGAGTCTCGGGGATATTTATACCCTGGTCGCCTACCCCGCCATCGCCTCGCACCGCGAGCTGACCGGACGGGAGCGCGCCCGCGTCGGCATCGGCGACAACCTGCTCCGCCTCTCGGTCGGGATCGAGCATGTGGACGATATCATCGCCGATCTGGCCCAGGCACTCGAAGGGTAGCACTGATATGGTCACCTTCGCACCGGGGAACGCCCTTCCCTGGGCGCAGGGCGTCGTGAAACCTGATCACGGCCCCAAACCCAGGGTTGTCAGTGCAGCCCCGAAGAGATCAGGATTACGGCGCACCCAGGTCGTCCTCCGCGCTTCATTGGGCGCGAGCAGGACCGGTCCGCGTGTTTCGTCGTTGGCCGATATGCTGTCGATGGCGAGCACCCGAGCACAGTAGAACAGCATGTAGCTATCGGGATAGGGATACGGATAGTTCTCCGGGCGTTGCCCCAGCAGGCGGTAATGCTCCCATGCCAATACCTGTGCTTCATCCAGGCGAGCACCGGTTTCCTCATACACCTCCCGGCGCATCGCCTCTTCGAGGCTCTCACCGTGCTCGACATGCCCGCCGGGGATGTCGAGCCCGCGCCTGACCAGATCGGCCATAAGAAAACGATCCCCTGAAAAGGCCAGCACCAGGGCCGCCGTTACCTGCTCAGACGGTGGCGGGGTGTGCGTCAGGACAATGCGATGCTCAATGATCTGTGGACCGTCAACGAGGCGTTCATGCAGCAGAACACGCATCTGACTACATCTCCGCGATTGAGACGAACATTGCACCACCGCATTGTCGCCCCGACGATAGCATCCATTTCCTCCATGAAACGCCGCACAATGGAAACAGCACATAGCGCCAGTGCCATCTTACTTACGTGGGGTGCTTACCGTATCTTCCCTCATTGATAGCACAAGGACACGAAGAAGACGCTATCCGACCCGGTAATCGCGATCATGCGACCGTGCGAACGAGGATACGCGCACAACGATTACAATAGCCGGAGAGCGGCGAGATCGGTCGCTATAACTGAGCGAGAAACATGTGGCGGAGGAGATGAAGCAAGCCGATGACATCGCACACCACGCCGCGCTGCGGGCGCTGCCGAGCGTCGGCAAGCTCCTCGCCGATCCGACGCTCGCGCCGCTCCTCGCCGAGCTATCGCCCATCCATGCTACGCCGATCGTCGCGGGGGCGATCGCGGCGACACGCGCGGCGATCCTCGCCGGGGAAGATGCCGGGCCGGATGCGCGCGAGCGGGCGCTGCAAAAACTCCGCCTCCTGCTGGAACCGAAGCTGCGCCCGCTGATCAACGCCACCGGCGTGATCCTGCACACCAATCTCGGGCGCGCGCCGGTCAGCGCCGCGACCGCCGCCGCGATGGCCGACGCCGCCCGCGCCTACACACCGCTCGAACTCGACTTGGCGACCGGCGGGCGCGGCGGGCGGATGGCGGAGATCGAGGCGCTGCTGGCGGCGCTGACCGGCGCGGAAGCCTGCCTCGTCGTCAACAACAACGCCGCCGCCACGGTCCTGACTTTGGCCGCGCTGACGACCGGGCGCGAGGTGATCCTGTCGCGCGGCGAGGCGGTGGAGATCGGCGGCGGCTTCCGCATCCCGGACGTGATGCGCGAGAGCGGCGCGACGCTGGTCGAGGTCGGGACGACGAACCGCACCTACGCGCGCGACTACGCGACCGCGATTGGGCCGGAGACGGCGGCGTTGCTGAAGGTCCATTCGAGCAATTTCCGCGTGATCGGCTTCATCCACGAGGCGACGATCACGGAGCTGGCGGCGCTCGCCCGCGCGCACGGCCTGCCGCTGATCAACGACATCGGCTCCGGCGCGTTGCGCGACACGGTGCCGTTCGGCCTCGGCCACGAGCCGACCGTCGCGGACAGCGTGCGCGATGGGGCCACGGTCACGTTGTTCAGCGGCGACAAGCTCCTCGGCGGTCCGCAAGCGGGGATCATCGTCGGCGCGCGCGCGCCGATCGCGCAGATCACGCGGCACCCGCTGGCCCGCGCCGTCCGCGCCGATGGGGCGACGCTGGCCGGGTTGGCGGCGACGCTGCGCCACTACCTGCGCGGCGAGGAACTGACCGCCGTGCCGGTCTGGCGGATGATCGCGCTGCGTGAGGTGGAGTTGCGCGAACGGGCGGCGATCCTGCGTCTCACCCTCGGTGAGAAGCGGTCGGGCGCGACAGTCGTCCCGGTGTGCTCGACCGTTGGTGGCGGCTCCTTGCCGGAGGAGACGCTGCCCAGTTGGGCGCTCGCCTTCGACGCCGCCTCGCTCGCCACGCGCGGCCTCACCCCCGACAGCGCCGCCACCGCCCTGCGCGCGGGCGACCCGGCGATCGTCGGGCGCATCGCCGACGACCGCCTCCTCCTCGACCCGCGCACGATCTTCCCGGAGGATGAACCGACATTGCTGGCGCGGCTTGGCGCCATTCTCGGCTGATCGACTGCCAAAATATCGGTACTCCGTTCCTATATACGGCGTTAGCACTCAGCTTCTATGCTTATCCTATTGATATTCCGATTACGAAGCGAGGAGAAATATGCTAAGCGCCGTAGCATATAACGCGATAGATATGCTCAAAGAAGCGACCAACAGACACAACATACATCTCAGTGTACTCGTTGCCGAGACCGGGCTTTGGGCGCACCCTGCGGTACATCGCTATCTCATAGCTGAGAACACGACAGGCGCATTTTTCCCTTCCATACGGCGCTGCCGCACCAGTCAAGGCGAACGGCGCGACCAGCAGATCGAGAATATTTATCTCGACGACAATTCCTACGCAAACCATGCTATCAAACGGGCGATCGGCATCTCGCGCGAGCAGCTCATGGGTTTCGAGGCGTGCCATATCTGGCCCCGAACGTGTTATGACGAGCGCTATCACACGGCTATCGCCAACCTCGTCCTGCTCCCGCGCGCCCTCGCCGGGCTTTCCGATCATGATGCCGAGATCGAAAAGGTACTGCAATACCGCGCGTACGAACTCTATGACGGCTGGTATCCAGCAGACCGCGAGCCACCAACCAAACCAGCGTTCTACCCTACATGCTGGCGTGAACCCTTCCCCTTCACGCGCGACGTATCGAGCGCCCTGGCAAAGCGCAAATTGCGTGAGCAGCAGATATGAGCACATCGAGCTAAACCGCAGCGCCGATGGGCACCACCTCCCGCACTGTCTTCGCCCAGTCCGCGTAGGCGGATAGTATGCCCTTCATGGGTACTTCGTGGCCGCAGGCCATGCAGCCGGGGATTTTAATCCCTCGGCTACCCACGCCCACCGTGTCCCTCCCACAAGCGCACCGATCTAGACCGCCTCGACCTCCGGCGTCGGGCCGAACGGTTTCGCGGCGGGGATCGGGCCGACGAAGCCTTCCCAGACTGCGCGGCTGATCTCGGCGAGCGCGTTCACCCCGGCGACCGGGTCGGCGAGGCGCTTGGCGAAGAGGGCGATCACGTAGGGGCCGTCCGGCGCGTAGACGATCCCGGCGTCGGCCCGGATGCCGCGCAGGCTGCCGGTCTTGTGCGCCACGGCGGTCCCTTCCGGCAGGTAGCGCGGGATGCGGTCGGTGTACTTTTGGCGCTTCATGATGTCGATGATCGCGTCGCACGATGCGGCGGACAAGCCCTCGCGCGCCTCGATCCCGGCCAGCAGGGTTGCCATCTCGCGCGGGGTGGAGAGGTTATTGTCGGCATCGGCGTAGGCGCGGCAGTTGTTGACTAAGCCAGCCCGTCGCCGGGCGGACTCGTCTCCAGAACCGTGCTTGACAGTTTCCCGTCACACGGCTCCTCAGAACATGGTCATTGGGCATTTTGAGCCTCGCGCCTCCGCTTCCGGTT
>JAABUP010002497.1_pt1 | contig 35355 bp, 38 predicted proteins | sample 5559201 | NCBI WGS metagenome assembly JAABUP01 (sample SAMN10711887, study PRJNA513373) | rock metagenome | isolation source: Antarctica rocks | place: Antarctica
TTGCTGGAGTTGCTGGAGTTGCTGGAGTTGCTGGAGTATTGCTAGCCGTCTTAAACCCAAAGGAAGGAACACGACGCCCAAGTGTTGGTGTCTTATTGGCAGACATGGTAGGCATCGGAGGAATGCGCTGCTTTGGGGTATTGAGACTGGAACGTCGAGCAGCGCTGCTCGAAGTGGGACGCATGAAGCTGGGAATATTAGGTGAGCTCTGAGCCTGCTGGCTCTGTCCCAAATTCCCCATAGTGCTGCTGCGCGGCATGGGTGGGTGAAGTGGTGCCATGAGGCCACGCTGCTCGATCTGAACGCTTGATTCGCGCTTCTGTTTGGTGGTCAACGGAGTCGTATTGACGTCTTGCTGCTGATAGCTAAAGAAAGGAGCTTGGGCTAAACGACTTGATATGATGCGAGAGCGTTTGGGTGGTGCTGAATGAGCTGAACTCTCATTGGCGTCGTTTGTTGACGCGGGTTTGGATGCAAATGCCCCAAGGCTGCTAAAGAAAGAGGTGCTTCGAGGAATACCTGATGGAATAGGAAGGCGAGAAGAATGAATATGAGTATCAGCAAATGCTAAGTCGGAGACTGTGGTGGCCGTGCGACGCCTATTGAAGGGGTTGGTGGTGATATTGGTGAACGCTTGTGAAAAAGAAGGCTTGCGCCGAGAGTTGAGCACAGGGCGGCTTGGCGACTGGGCCTCCATGGTAACAGCTTCTCCCTCTCCTTCCTCTTTCTTCTCCTCTGCTGTAGCCATACTGGTTGATTGATATCGTCTCCAAGTGTACCATCCGTTGTTTGCAGCAATCATAATGTCTCACAACCCTGGACCAGTTTATATTGGTCGATCTCGCTTACTCCCGCACCTTCCTGGTTATCCTTGCTGGGCATCTTTAGCCTGGAATATCAACACATGCAGAGACTTAATCCGCTTTTCAAGTACAAGGACCAGCCATGACCGCGAAGCACGCGTCCAAGAGGAATGCTATGGCCGAGCAGATATTCGTCTTCCATTCGGTGGCTTTACGCTTCGCTATAAATATATGTCACCTCGCGAACGATATCTGGAGTATGGGGCAATGAACAACACACACTCCCACCAGAAGTTAGTACATGATTACTGCCACCTGGCCAACGCTGACACTTCTACCAGCCCTCAAGTCGCGCCCAATCCTTTCGACAAACTCCCAAATGAGCTAAAGCGCCAAATCATCTCTCATTTGGACGACGAGTACGACTTGGAATCCCTTTGGGAAGCTTCACGCGATCTCGCCAAACTCATCGGACGTCTGCCTTGCAATGACAGCTGGAGGTGGGCGCAACGCCGCTGCCAATTGTACAATCATGATGTACCTGGCTACCTACCCATCTGCGAGGATTGTGTCAAGAGTGCCAGAGGGCGAATTCTGTATGGTATCTGATGACTCGTATGTACTTATGACAGCTAATCAGGCCTCAGCTCTTGCGAGTGCTGCCAATGAACGAGAGAATGGCCTTGGAGGATTGTGTGTTGGGGAGCAGAGAGCGATGAAATGGTAGTCATTGATGTACGAGATGGCTTACCACACCTCTTTATGGAGATGAGTTCTACTGCAGAATCCAAGACACGGTCTACGGTCGTCTCTTACAACGGGAGGTGAAGGGTATTTGGTAGCACGTACACAGGGAATTGTTCCCTCTAATACAGTATATGACCAACTATATGATCTCGTCCATTTCCTCTGGCTCCTCTGCGACAATCTCCCCGCCCTCTTGATCCACATCCTCGTCCTCTGCAATGTCAACATTGGTATCTTTAGGGGGTAATACGGTGGCCCCTCTTTTCAGCATCTCAACCTTGGCTTGAGTCATCTCGAAAACATACTGTCCAAGATGCTCTACACTCGCCATTTCAGTGCCTTCAACCTCGTCATTTAGTGACCTTTGGGCAGGAAATGTCTCGCCCGTAGTGAGCACAAGCCTCTCAGGTCTCTGGAGAGGCAGATCGAAAGCTTGTAGTAGTTCAGGCGAAGACTGAAAGACGGATCGACGACCCAGGATGTACAGGCCAAGGCGAGCGCGGGAAAGAGCGACGGTGAGACGGCGAACATCTCGAAGGTAGCCCGGTTGGAGAGTACGGGTTAGTGATAGTATGATGTAGTCGTTCTGCTCTCCCTGATATTTGTCCACAGTCGTGACGATCCTTGGTAGACCGAATAGCCTATTCCCTGCGCATCTGTGACTCAATACGTCTCGTATCAGTGCCCTCTGCCCGGCATACGTACTAAGTATCGAGATCTTGCTTGCCGGATAGCCCAGCAGCCGCATGTATTGATATATGGCAACGGCATATTCGGCTTCTCCAAGATTCTGGAAAAAGTGCGGAGTTGGCTGCGATTCACCAGTCCCTTTGTAATCGGGAACGTCAATGAACTGGTATTCGTACTTGAAGCCGGCGTTGGATTGGAGGTATTCCGGATCTGATAGGACATTGGGTAGATTCTTGAGGTTTGGGTAACGCCATTTGTAGAGCTCGGCTATGCTGGGTCTGGCACGACCCTGCTGATCGAGGCTGATGGTCGGTACGCCTAGACGCACGAGGCGAAGGAAGAGTGATTGCTCTAAATTGGCGAATTGACGAAACGCCATGTTCTGGATGATGGGCGAATTCTGTAGATGGTCTCCACAAAGGACGACTCTCTGCAAGGGAAGTTTCCCATCTTTCGACTTTTGCATAGCAAGTGGGATGAAGTTCTCTATCTCTGTGATTTGAGCTGCTTCCTCCATTATCACGTTGTCATAGTGAAATCCTAGATCGGCGATCCCTTGACGGCGCATGGCTGCGTGCGTGGTGGTCATAGCGATGATGCGAGCTTCCTTGATCATGAGGTAGTTTGTCTTGTCCTTATTAGACCGCAAAATCTCGAAAGGGCGGATGTCTTCGAGGGAGGTGAAGAGTCTTATGATATGGCTTTCACATCCTTTGATGATTTCCATCACGGTGTCTTTCGACAAGTCTGGCGAGAAAAGTGGTTGGGGCGTATTTTGGAAGTAGTGATGAAAGGGAAAAGACTGAATAATATCGTCTGGAGTCGAATCGCGATCATTGGCTACATCCCAAAATTTTGACCAGGCAGTCTGCACGTAGACAGAGTCGAAGTAGCCAGCGGTTTCGCAAGAACTACCATGTGCTCCCGGAGCACCAAAATTTGCAGCAAGTCGATCAACCTCTGCTAACAGATAGGCTCGATTGTCTAAGAATGATTCAACTCTTCCGTATTTGCTGAAGCTTTCTCCTGTCTCCAAGTCACCCTCGCCCTGGCCGAGCCGCAGCAAATGGCGTCCATCTATGTCTAGACCCATGATCTTCTGAAACAATTGATTCAAGGCTTGGTTGCTGTGAGCTATCAGCAATGTCCGCTGTGAGGGAAAGTTGTGATATATGTTGTTGATTATTTGTGTTGCGACATCTGTCTTTCCAGTACCGGGAGGTCCAACAATGACCGTCAGACCTGGTTGCGTACCAGATGCAATAGCCTCAATTTGGACCGGAGTAAACCGGACGTGATTCTGCTTAGGCGTATCGATTGGATAAGGTCCACTGGGTGGTGGTTTGTACGTCGATACTTTTACAGGCTGTGCAGTCTGCTGTACAGGCTCGTCATCGTTCCTCCGTCGCTTCTTCGAGGGTCTCTGGGATGGCACGGCTGATGAATTCGAAGTCTCGAGAACAAATGGAGGCCCAGAGGATGTGACCTCTGTATCTTCAGCTTCAACCGTCTTGAACAAACGTTAGCTTCATAGACGAAGGAGATAGAAAGTTACTTTACCTTGCCCGGGAAGCTATCGACAAGATGCTGCCAGTCCTTGAAAGTATCTCGAAAATCGACAGCTTTCAGCCGATTCTCAAGCCGAGTAAACGAAGCCGAGGCAGGATCGCCGTAGCCCAAGAAAACTTCTTGCAACCATTGCGGCATAGGAACATCAGACAGTGCGAGGTTTTGGATCGTCTCTAGAACCTTCTTCCAATTATTCTCACGCTGACTTCGGCGGACAATAACATTGATTGACTCGTACACATCCGGACTGCCCCTTGATTTTGATTCAGTGTCGACCTTGAATGCCACGGGATCCAGATTCACGACTACTCGACGCATGCGTGGTCTCCTACCGTGGCCATTGACTTCATCAGCGTGTTCTCTCAATGGGCGGCTTTGCTCATCAAGCAGCTGAACGACCTCTGCTGTTCGCAGGGTGAACAGACCAGTCGTCTGAGGGCTTTGATGGTCTGAGTGACCGTTGGTCAATTTGCGGGAGTCTTCTGTCGGCCTCACTGCGAGGAGATAGACAACGTCTTCCGGTCGAAGAGAATCCCAATCTCGTAACACCGAATCTGCCAAGTTGCTAACGTTAAGAGCTATTTCCGCCCTGACAAAATCTGGAGTGTCAAAGCCGACCTTTGCTGGCGCAGCCTCTAGTATAGCAGGTTTTGTGATTGGTAGCGCCATTTTCGAGAATCCCCCAAATCGAACAGCGTCTGAACCCGTCTCTTCAGGCTTCAATCGTTTGATCACTTCCTCCAGGTACTTCTTCACCTCAAAGAATTGTTCGCATCGGTACAGGATAAATGATCGCCAGAGAAAGTCCCCTACGCTGAGGTACTGCAGATTGAGTTTTGGTATGGCCAATGATCGGGCTCCATTGTGAGTTTCATTTCGAATCAAAGATGAATCATAGAGGTCGCCTTCGGTTGGTTGTACGCTCAAACCTCTCACGGCTTCCTGGAAGGTCTTTCTCCTCTCATGGGCCGATATCAAGACCTCCATCAAGAAATCTCGATTGATCTGAAATTTGGCTGCTGTTGGATAGACTACTCGGTAGCCAAGCAAAGTACACAGCTCTGTCAGTTCTTCATCCGTCAATTCCAATAGCTGACTCTCAAGATCTTCTCTGCGATCAATGGCCCCATAGTTAGAAAGAGCTAGAATTGTTAGTTTGGACTTGAAATGTTTCAGCGCTGTCCGTTGCAGACGGGCAAGTACGTCATAGTGCTTTTCGTAGGACTGAGCTCGAGAATATTGGGCGCCTGTATTGTCGTCGACGGGAAAGTTTACAAAGTGGCGGAGTAAGACGAATAGATCACGCAGCAAGCCATTCTCTTGGCTGTTGAACATTGGAGATAGTCTAATCAAGACAAGAAGATTCAGGTCTTGAAGAAGTGTATTAACATATCGCCTTGTAGGCAATTGACTTTCAAGGTCAGTAAGAAATTCGAGGAAGCGCTCGCAATAAACCAAGTCATCTGGCCTTTCTTCAGTCAAGAGCTCAAGCATTTCGGAAGAGGAATGACCTACCAGCCTTGCCGCCCCAAAGACGACAGATAAAGTCCAGTAGCAGAGTATAAAGCCACGATCGTTCGAACCGCAGCTTTCCCTGTGCGGCCTCGTCTGCGGCCTCATATCGTTTGGCAGAAGCACGCCACGCTTTTCGAAGCTGAGTATTTTTTTCGAATCTGTGTTCTCTGGCTGATTCACTGGAAAGATTGTGCCATATAGAGATCGAGACCAGCGGAGCGCATTCTTTACGAACAAGGCCGTTGTCGAGCGACTGAAAGGCGCTCAAGAAAAAAGAGAGGAGGTGCGTCCGAATCGTTGTCGTTATAGAGGTGTCAATGGCCATAGAAAGAACTCGGCGAAAGAAGGATGAGAATCGTCCAGGATCGACAGCAAATATATCTAAGATTCGTCAGAACCGCCTCTTTTTATCCACCGTCAATTGTTGATCACTTGCCCCAAGTTGGGAGATTCTCCCTTGTCTTGACTGTCACAAGGAGGGCGATGAGGAGGACGTGATGGTTGGTTGAGTCATCGCCGTAACCAGGCCATAGGTAGCTGGAGATACGTTAGCGACAGCGATATTTCTCTTTGGCTGGCTGTATCGTGCACCTTTCTAGTAATTGTAGACCTTCAAGCTGGAGTAGAGATCGATAATTGAAACCCTCCTCTTCTAGAGCATCCCATATGTCCTTTTTTACGACATCTGGTTTGACCTTTCTGGTTTTTGCAGGTTTCAGCCAATGTGTTTTTGCGAGTAATGCCCAATGAGTTTCATCTCCAATGTCCCCGTCCGCACGAAATTCATGTGCCGCTGACATTGCCTATAGATGTAGTATGCAGGGACGATCTGGAGACATCCAGCTTATCACGTGAAGGTAGGCAAGAAGCGGAGACTTAGTTAAGTCCTAGTCGCTTGAGATTCCTCAATTCAAGCAAGCCCAATTTACGCGCAGTCGCGTAGAATTCACTGTTTGATATGGCTGAACTTTGAGTACCGCTAAAACGGCTCTAGCGCCCTATTACCCGCAGAGCCTCAAACCCGAAAACAGCTCGAACAACAAAGCTCCCAATCGCATAACACTCAAGATAGATTTGCAGAGAGATCTAAAAGATTCTATCGACACACATGCTGCACCATGTCCAGCGCGGGGATTGAGTCCGTGAGCGACTTCACGACTTCAATTAGGAAGCTACTGGCAAGGGGTCGAGAAGTCAAACCAAGGGGAGGTGTCGATCCCGCTATCACCACGAAAGACTTTGGAGACGATCTCGAAGGACTCACAAAGGGACCGCAAGGGCCCTTAAATCGTAACTATGCTGCTATTGAGACTGCCTGCCGGAATATTTTCTACGAATTGTCGGCCTCGACATCCATCAACGAAGCAGCTTTCGGCGAAGTATGGAGCCTTTTCGATGTGCTGTCCATTCTCTCTGACTTAGGTTAGTCTTAGGCTCGGAATTCCAGCAAGGATGGAACTGATTGTTCACAGAACAATGTGAACCCAGCTTGCTCTTCTGGCTCGTAGAAGAGCTACTGGACTCTCAAACGATTGACGGATGTAGGATTGTCTTTGACTATTTGGATTCGCGGAGAGAGCGCATCACTGCGGTCAGTACAGCTCATGGTGTGAATAAACCTGCTTAATGGCAATCTGACATATATCGACAATAGAAACACTTCAAGCAGAAGAGCCTCGTCATACTACGCGCTTGCAATGAGCTCCTTCGCCGATTATCACGCGCAGAGGATACCGTGTTCTGCGGAAGGGTATTCATATTTTTGTTTCAGAGTTTTCCGCTCGGAGATCGAAGTTCTGTCAATCTGAGGGGAGAATACCACACTGAGAATGTCACGGTCTTCGAAGACTTGCCGCCTCGTGACGAACAAAAAGGTGAAGACGGCATGGATATTGATGAGGGAAGAGGAGATGTGATGGAAGTCGACAAGCCTGCGGACACAAATACAGGAGAGCTCACGAGTCAAACAGCTACACGGTGGAAAGACTCAGACATACATGCGGCTTCTACATCGAAAACTGTCAAGTTCGATGGAAACGACGGAGAAAAGTTCGAAACATCTGACCAGGCCGCTCTAGACACAAACACATTATACCCCATTTTTTGGTCTCTACAAGAAAACTTCTCTATCCCCACTAGGCTTTTCGAAGACACAAATTTGCAGTCGCTCAAAAGTGGACTTGAATCGACCATGCACAAATTTAAAGACGTGCACCATCAGCTATCTGCGCGAGGCACGTCCAAGCTGCCTGACGAAAGCAGGCGTGGCGACAAGCGAAAACGTAATGGTCAGGAGGATGAGCTTTCAACTAGCTTCAACCCGAAATATCTGACTAGCCGGGATCTTTTCGATCTAGAAATCAGCGATCTTGCATTTCGCCGACATATCCTAGTGCAGGCCCTAATTTTGGTCGACTTCCTGCTCTCTCTTACTCCGAAAGCCAAGAAGAAGCTCGAACATACTTCAAACAAGTCGGTGCTTTATGGCTACACCTTGACCGAAGAAAATGCCAAGTGGGCTGCAAATATGAGGAACGAAATTGCAACATATCTACAGCAAGGCTCGGAAGGTAAATTCTACTATCGTATGGTCGATACTGTTCTGTCAAGGGATAAGAACTGGGTACATTGGAAAGCTGAAGGTTGTCCGCCTATTCAACGAGACCCTGTGACTGCCAACGAGTTTGCAGAGGCAGGTAAAGGGGCCGCCAAAGCGTGCGCAAATAGGAAACTTAGATCCACTCCCCTCGGGACTTTAGACCTCACCTTTTTATTTGACAGAGATTCCGATGGCATGGACAAGTTAAAGGATCCCGATAGATATACGATACCAACGGCAGAATCCTTTGAAAGACCCATCGCTGACGATGAGTTTGAAATTGAGATGGCAAAGACAGATGAGGAGAAGCGCCTGGCTACTGATGCCAGAGCAAGCAAGCTTTGGCGGACCCTCCGAATTGCTTCAAAGAACAAGCTGAACCGATTCGACCGAATTGATGATGGCAATAATTTGAAAGCTCTATTCGAGCCGGATGGAGATGAAAGCAAGAAGGCTGATGTGACTGGTTTGGATGAGAACAATGAACAGTCTACCAAGACTGCTGATTCGGTCGTGGAGGAGAAGTCGCTAGATGAGAATGGAGTTGAGGCGCAACAGGAAATAGCTGTGATTTAGATACCCATTTGAGCGATTACATATCCGTCTTACAACAAGTCTCTCCCGACCTTGTAAACAGACCTCAGCGATTCATAGACGTTCAAATGCTGCCCGATGAACATAGTCAGCGACTACCACGTTGTGTCTATGCAGGACACTATGCATTAATCACCAGAGATCTGGCCAAACAAGACCAGTCTTTCACTGTTAGTGAGGAAACGCCGAACAGGACCAAATTGCTTTAATCCAAGGACAACAATTTTCCTTTTCTGCTGGTTCGCAAGTTTTATCTGCAAATCTTCAGAGGAACGGATAGGTGTACACCCCCTTCTGATGCATGTACACCCCCCTAGATCCGGCCTAGCTCGTACAACGCATCCTAAGGTAAGGTACCCGCCCCTAGAAGACCCCCCGAGGGCATCCCCGAAGACCTTCTTAAGGACCTCTTTAAAGAACTCCTTAACGGGGTTACAGCCCCTCGCTCTTCATACTACTATGCTTCGGCAGTCTGAGAAGTTTGACTACCGGAATTGCCCCAATCGCTAAGGCGCATTCGTGCCCATCGACGCTGCAAGCTCCTCTCCCCGAATCCGTTTCGAAACGTTTCGAAATGCTTGCAGCACGACGAGCAAGATGAGGTGTTTCAACTTAAGAGCCTGCATGTTGGCTGCCATCCTTGATCCATGTCATCTCGCTTGCAGCCTCACAGCAGTCATCCTACGAACGCAGCAAAGCGACAAATCATGAAATATTCATTCCTAGGATGTACTCGCCAAAGGGTTTGCAAAAGTCGTAATGAAAGCCTCGTCCAAATGCTTGGATTACCGAGCGACTTCGGCCTTCTTACAGGACCACGCATACGCAGCTTATTTCCAATCACAGCGAGCCATGTTTTAGCGGAAACGGGCTCTTGCTTAGTGCATTAACGATCCCGCTCGATGCGTGGGCAGTACCTTACCTTAAGTATAGTCAACGAGGTCGATCATCCAACAATTTTTGCACTGCCCACGCAACAGCCTCAAGAATTCATCACCTCAGCAAGATCCAATCATTTCACGACACTCCAATTTTCTCAAGCAATGCGTGTTCCAGATATGACCACTGAGAACCCTGTGGCACCAGATTTTAAGGCCATGTTACTCGTAAACAATCGCTCTCGCACACAAACTTCGATACGGGGGTTTGAGACGCAAGTCCCCGCTCAATTCAAGTGTCACTTTGGTTGGAGAATTACAAGGGAGTGGGTGACGGACCGGTAGAGACAATTCTACCACGGAGTTCCTGTGCATTGTACAACCATTACACCATTTGATCACATAGCATGATCATGGTACTTTAGGTGCAAAACGACTTGCCGAACTCTGGTGTCCGATGATTGGACCCAGCGCATGAAAGGCCCCATTTCGGGCAGCAAGTCCGGTATCAGGCTCAGAAGGGATTTCTAACAGTGAAGTGGGCCCAGTCTGACATTTTCAGCCATGATCAGACGGCCAAGACACCTGTCAGACCAAAAACAAGACCCAGCTTATTGCCGGCCATGATTCTTCAGTCTTACATATGACAGCCCCGAAGCCTCTCTGCATTTGCTGGCTCGTGTGACTCATGTCCCTGTGCTTCAAGCCGGCCCGGAACGGCGAAGCTAGACCGACCAGGTCTTCATATCTTGTTTCGACCATTACTGCCTTGGACAAATGCCTTGGCCCGAGCCCCGCCGCATGTTCTGGCAAGGGGTGCATACAGTCAAGCTTGTCATCGAAGCCATCCACTTCCACCTTCGCAGATTGCATCTTTCCTTCGGACTGAATTCGACATGCGTCCGGTCTAATCGCTCGAAGACTTGCAAAAGGGGTTGAAGAATCAATAGATTGGCGCCATACCCGCGGCTGTCCCGTGCCTTTAGGATTCAGGTCCGAAAAATGGGCCTCCAGGACTGCAGACTAATGAGCTCGACCCCAGAACGCTTTTGGACTGGCAAAGTTCCTGAGCTTCGTCGTAAGATGATACTTACGCAGCGTTGCCGCAGCTGAGGCTATTCATGGAGAGAAGCGTTTAATTTCTGATACCCTGCCAGGTACCTGTGATTGGGGACCAATGGTTCTTGATGGACCACCCAGAGTGATGCACTTATGTCACCCACCCGACAAGGATTTAGGCCCCGCTTCACTCGTACCCCTCCACAATCAGATCTTACGCCGAAACGTTGTCCCCCAAAACCCCCAGTCGACCTTGAATCGCCTTGTAAACGGCCCTAGTTTCTCGAACACAGATTGCCTCACTCAGATGATTCAATGATCGTACGTAATTTATCTCCCTATACAAGGGTCTCTATCGCTCTGGGTTGCAGCATACTTGGGAATAGCACGCGGGCGTGGAAGTTGACTCGTGACTGCTTCACATAGTTAACTCTGCATTGCGCTATCAGGACTCACAACCTCTCAACTCGATACCATTGATGAGCCACCACCGGTGACCACCAAAGTCTCTCGGATTTCTGCCTCACCACGGCTGTTTTCCAACATTGAGTACTCTCTGTGTTTTGGCGATATAAGATCTCACTCAGCTCTGTGGTGTTACAAAGCCTATATCAGCATCAGGCAGCAGTCTTCTAATTGGACGCTTGCAAAATACCGAACGATTGTTCTTGATTCGCTTTGGCAGATTTGCATGAAACACGCCGTACTCCTTGTTCATTCTCCTCTCCGTATGCAAGCAAGTCCAACTTTCTACACCACTACCGCGGTAGCCCGATCGCACAGTGGGCAGTCATGATGCGACAATGACATCCCTCTTGCCAGCTACCAAGCTGAAGCTTGTTCGACTATCGAGATGCTGCCATGTGTAGGATCTTTACCATCTCCTCCTGACTCGCCGTTGATGTCCAGAAGTCATCCGCGAGCTGAAGACGCTGGGCAGTATTACAGTGGCTTCACGCAACCATCAGGCTATTCATCTTTGCAGCAGAGATTAGGTAACGTCATTGAGTCAACCACTGTCTCGCCTTGCCAAAGTGGAGACAACCTGTCGGGCTCGCAGGCTCGGCACCGTCGTCTTACCTTTCGCGATATACGTTTCGAAGGAGCCAGAACTGGTCTCAGTCCTCTTCCTCTGAATGCTGGAGATGGCCATGGCACACCGCTACCCTCTCCAGATTCAATGACAGGACATCAGATGTGCAATCAAGTCTCGAACAACCCCGGAGACATCAGCTGCGGGTTGCAGGTCACACAGACAGATGAGCCAACCAAGACTGAACCTCAATCAGATGAAGAGGAGGGAGCGGTGTCAATCGATTCAGGGCTAGACGATGATGACATGGAGACAAAAAAGACAGGAGCAGAGCGCTTGGCAGAGAAGCGTAAGATGAAGGGATTCAGGTCAGCCTCTTCAATTTCCAGCCGTCGGACCAAGAACTGAAGAAGCCGCAACGGTAGACTAACACACGCTCAAACTCGGTACCTTATGAGCGAATTCGCACGTCAGGCTCACCCGATGCAGGTCATCGGCAGAGACTCTCACGCGATATTCCTGGGCTGAGTCCACGGCAGGTCCAGGTCTGGTTTCAGAACAGGTACGATGTGATATGATTAGCAAGTTTCGCACCACTAATACTTGACAGGAGGGCAAAATTAAAAAGGTTGACCAATGACGACCAAGAGCGCATGATGAGATCCCGAGCCCTCCCCGATAATTTTGACTTTGCCAGATCGCTACAAGCTGGCTACAGAGAACGGTGGCCATCAAGCGGGCCTGATTTCTCTTATGAAGAGCTCATACTTGCGAACAATGATGGAGCTACTTTGACGTTAAGCCAGAAACACCGAGCCCCGGTCTCAAACGTCACAGCATCAGCGAGTGATGGTCTACCTAGCGCTGGCGCCGCAACTGGCTTGTTGGACTCGTCGCCCCCCTTGTCGACAAACGAAGAACTGCGGTACTCAGACTCTCATTATTCTGGAACCGGGTCTCGGACGACTATAGCACCCCAATTCACGGATCCCTACAGCCATAGTAACATATCATCCGCAGGATCTCTGACCCAGCGACAAGGAAGACTATCGAGACCCCTGAGCGTGGGCAGACTAAAAGCTGAACCACTTGCGTCTCCGTCGTCGGTGATGAATGCTTACGACTACGGCGCAGGATCTTCAAGCGCTGTCATTCACAATCAAGCTTTTTCCAGCAATACCTCACCACTAGAGTCTCCAAGTCGTCCACTGCACGATCAGGGTCTAGCGCCATATTCTCCATGTGCAGCACTACCTGTTTACTCCCATTCCACAAGTCTTCGCTCTCTAGAAGTTGCAACCGATGCTGGGGAGAGATCTCAGGAGGCAAGTCTGAAAAGAGCGAGGCCTCATCTATCTCCCTGGAGTCTACAAACCAATGCTCTTCCCTCGGCACACTCGAATGCATTTGGCGGCGATGAGCAGACTGATAACTTTTCCGCGTCGTTGCAACGAGTACCAGGGCCTGACACTGAGCTCGAGATGCAATCATCCCACTCCGCTATGGATCAAGCCACAACCGATCCGTCTTACAGGTCAAGAAGAGGCAATCTCTACCCTATGTACTACAATCAATACCGATAAGCCGAGCCTGGGGCTGAGGCTGTGGAGATGTTGGCCAAACTTCCAACCGTCTGGGATCTGATTGTCCCCAATGTATGCTAAATTTGTACTATCTAACGCTTACAGTTATTCCATGAATACTCCTCAGCCCTCGGTTGATCGTTCAGCCGATTTGATCTTCACCCGTGCTGAACATCCTTTATTGCCCATCAATCTAGTCAGACCGCATCTGCAAGGTGCTACGATTGATCAAATACAAAAAGGGAAGACTGATTCCTTCGCTTTCTTCCATAGGCGCTCTTCTAACTGCCAACATCCCCGAAGCCCCAATCGAACTCTCTCTTTTGACCGTCTCCGCACCTTTTTCTTCCCTTGATATTTGGGATTGGACATTGCGCTTCCCGGCCTGTTTTACGCAGTCCAACCCTGAGTCCCTAGGAATTATTAGGCCGAGCTTTCTCATTTATCATGGTGAACGCTTGTATGGTTGGGACACTGAATATTCGCAAATGTATCAGGATTCAGCAGAAGTTGCCTCAGTACCTCAGACGTGCTATGGCTAGCCCTATCGGGCTAGCTGCCAAGAGGTGGCTGACTCAACACCTCACCTGCAGCACGTCTGAGCGCAGAACTCTAGATTACAGTCAGATAATCACTAACTTTTTTCACGACGAGATTTCGAAGTCGAGAAACCACCACTTAACGATCGAAATTCTTCGATTTTTCGATGCTCGGGGCTAGGGAATCGATAATCCTACTTAATTAAGACTTTTCCGCCCGAAATTTCGTGCGCGCAGTAGGTTTATAACGCGTAAAGCAAATTTATAACCGAAACGTTATTTTCGTTAACGGGTTTCGCGATTTCTATGGCAAAAAAAATAGAAACCCCCATGCGAACTTTTTTATGACCACGAATTCTCTAAAATTACTAATAGAAACCCCGGTAAAATCGAGAGATCTCGCGCCGAGAATAATCTTTAGGAGCAAGGCTATCGTAGAAAAAAAAGTCGAAAAAATACGTCGGTAGTTAAGGTATTTCTAGTAAAAATACCCGGTTTTGCACTCAGACGTGCTGCGCACCAGGTTTTATGTAAGCAGAAAGCCACTTATGGCTTGGCACGTCTGAGGTACTGAGGCAAAGCAGAAGCATAAATGAGATTCAAATGATGTAAGCCATCAAGCTACCCCTTTGTAGCCAAGGCAGAGCTTATCGATTGGAGCCGAAACATCTTAGTAAGCTTACCGTCGGGATCGGGGACAAGGAGCTTCTTCTCCGTCCGATGCCCGTTTACAAACAAATACATAGGCCGGCGACTGCTTCTTTGCATGGCCAGGAACTCCGGTCAGAATCGAGCGCCGAGCTGCGGATGTGATTGAGGAGATAGCAAGGATACTGATACCGTGTCAACGCAATCCAGTAGAATTTGAGGATATGGAGTCTGGTTCAGCTCCTCCCTCGGCTGTCATATCTACTCCTTATGGTCGCGCTTGTACGGCGTGTGCCCGAGCAAAAGCCAAATGCACCACTGGTGTCGGTCCGAAATGCGAAAGGCAAGTCAATGAAGTACTTTCACCCTCCATCTATTGACCGGACAATAATTAGATGTCAACGGCTCAACAAGGATTGCCAGCCATCAGAAGCAAGCCGAAAACGGAAAGTCATCAATAGAAAGCCCGCCACAAAGGTTGAGAGACTCGAAGAGAAACTTGATGGATTAGTGACTCTCTTGAAATCTACCACCCAACCTCCACCGTTTGTCAACGAGAACGCCCCTTCTACCCAGCCCGTGCTAGATCAACTGACCCCAGACTCATTGCAATCACTGGCCCCTTCCCCGAGTGAGGGCATTACTCAGGGAGGCCCCACCACAGATTTTGCCAAAGATAAGGATCTCAGGTGCTGTGTTGGAAGTGGGCTAAGCCTTAATGTCCCTGTCATTAGCCCTGTTACCGCTTACAAAGCTTCTGGCACAAGATCGACCACTTATCATTCATGTGACACTTCGCTTTCTCCGGGACTGGAGCCCTCCATAGAAGAGGCAGAAGGGTATCTGAAATCCTACAAAGATGATAAAAACGGATATTTTCCCATTCTTATCCTACCAGCGTCTACTACTGCCCGGCAACTTCGCCAAGACCGACCATTTTTATGGCTCTGTATCATGGCAATCTCCACAAAATCTTCAGAGCAATCAAAGACGCTTGGTAGAGAGATACGGTTGACTATCGGGCGTGAGATACTTATGGAAGGCAAGAACAACCTCGATCTCCTTCTAGGCTTACTTGTATACATAGCATGGTACGTCGTTCTACTCAAGACCTGAAAGTTTGAATCAAATGCCGACTTCCGTAGGGGCCACTTTCACATTTACGATAGGCCAATCATGACTGGACTTACGCAGCTCGCAATTGGATTAGTGGCTAATCTTGGATTGAAGAAAATGCCACCCAAAGAGCCACCGCAGATGATGCTTGAGTATGACGCGCGGGGTTGTCCAAAGCCATTCAACCCCTCTCCTCGGACAATGGACGAGCGAAGAGCCGTTATTGGTTGCTTCTTGATTAGTTCTGTGTACTTGCGCTCTCCTGCATGTTAGTTTTAGGAGGAAAATCGAGGCTAACTCTGATCAGGGTGGCAAATTATTATCAGAGGATTGACTCACTGCGCTGGACACCATATCTAGACGACTGCCTTCAGATGTTGGCGGAACAAAAGGAACATTCGACGGATCTATTCTTGGCTCAACTCGTGCGTTTGCAACTAATCGTGGAAAGGGTGACTCAGGCTCCATGGAATGATTATGGACAAGCTGAGTCTAGCAGTTCGCTCAGAGCGCCTTCAAATTTTTGCTTGAAGGCCCTACAGGAACGGCTTTCAGACTTCAAATCGCGAAGTCCACCAGAATTTCTGCAAAACCGTATGTCAATTCATGGACCTCCTGATGAGTATCTGCTCACTTTACTTGCGACAGAAATCCTACTTTTACGTCTTCACAGTACAGAGCTTGTCATCCACGAGGTTGCCTTGTGTAAGGTGGATATCAATTCGAATGCCACAGACTTTCAGCGCCTCGACTGCCTCTACACTTGTCTCCATGCTGTCAAGAATTGATTCGATATCTTCCTTTCTATTCCACCGGCGAGGTATGTCGGTGTCTCGATGGCAGAATTCACACAGATGGCCCACTGTATGATCGCGCTGTACAGGCTGTCTACGTTCGAATGGCCAGATTGGGATCGTGGCTTGGTGCGAAACTATGCCAGCCTGTCGATGATCCTAGATCAGTTGGTTGCAAACTTTGCGCAAGTCAAGGCCACAGTGGACTTGGACAAAGGGATTGTAGACAACATAGACGTCTTCAGTGTTACCTCTCGGACGCTGAATCATATCAAGACTTGGTGGGATCCGAAAGTAGCCGGGGAGTCTCTGAGATCGGACGCTCCAGCAATGGACGAAACTATGGGAGAGGCATCCATGGACTTACTAGACGACGCATGGCTTCAAGATGTGTTCGGAACGGGGCCATATAGATTTGAGTCTTTCGGGTAGTAGATAGCAGGACTTACCAAGGCCGTGCCAAGAACCGGGAACGGAATTCCGTTGCGGCAGGATGCACTCTGCAACATATAATTGGCAAGGGAGTCCTCCAATCAAATTCCTCTTTCGTGGAAATCGACAACGCACAGAAGGGCAATACGACAGGATTTTTCTTTCAATTTAGTCATACCATCATTCGACATGCCCTTATGATCGCAACACGAAAGGAAATTCATCCCAAAGTCGAGCAATTACCTAGCCACAAGAACGTAAATAACAATGGAAAAGCAAGAGTCACCTCCAAGCGAGGAAGAACCGGACTATGTCACTGGATTCAAACTTGGGATAGCAATGTTTTCCGCGACAATGGTGTCTTTTCTCATGATGCTGGACCTTGCAATAATTGTGACTGCAAGCTGATCCCCGATGTACTGGCATCTAGTTTATCTCATATTCTCTGGGGACAGTTTTCTCAAATATCGGCACCCCTATGGAGCTTTGTCCTCAATCCAAGTGCTATACTTCTTGGATCAATTGCATTCAAGTATTGGCCATGTCATGGGGTATCGTCCCTCGTCTCGAGCGATTGATTTCATTTGATGCTCTATGCTAGAGGGGAAAAGCCCACATATGTGCTAGGGTATGGGATTAATGGAGCGCGCTTTGCTGACCTTCATCCCTGGCTATACCTCGTATCACGAGCGACTTTCACTCTTTGCCTGATGTTGGATGGTACGGCAGTGCCTACCTCTTAGCTAGCTGCTCGCTCCAACCCTTGACTGGAAAGATCTACACGAATTTCAGGACCAAATACACTTATCTTACATTCCTAGCAATTTTCGAGCTCGGGTCCCTTCTCTGTGGGGTTGCTCAATCGTCCAACATGCTCATCGTGGGAAGAGCTGTCGCTGGCATGGGAGCCTCAGGATTAATGAATGGAGGTCTCACGGTTATCGCAGCATGTGTACCAATGGTCAAGAGACGGCATATCTTGGAGTCTTGATATCAGTTGCACAGATCGGTATCGTTTTGGGACCACTCATTGGAGGAGCACTCACGCAGTATACAACATGGCGTTGGTGCTTTTATATCAACCTTCCAATCGGCGGGCTTGTTGCAGTCCTCCTCCTCTTCGTCGATATACCTGATCGACTTGCCAAGGCTAACATCAAATCCACCATCGAAATCATCTGGAAGAGGCTGGATCTTATTGGATTTGGACTATTTGCCCCGCCGGCGATCCAACTTCTGCTAGCTCTACAATGGGGTGGAATACATGCGAAGAGAACGGAACAATAGCTCGCGAAAAAATGGGATAGACGGGACATGGATTCTTGGACATTGTAAGAATGGCATACAAATCTATCTCACTATGTCTAAGGATGAAGCGGATATTATGGCTCCACTCAAGCAACAATTCTAGCAGGTGATCTTGAACGATGCCAGAACCTATGATATATTTGACGACAATAGTGAGAGCACCTCTCAGACCGTGGAGGCTGCTTCATGAATCTTCTGGACTTTGGTTGAGGCTGTGACAGGAACAGGGTTGACGATGTGTTGACATCTACAAAAATCTTCGCGTTATCGCTCTATTTGTCCACTCATAGCCTTCATCAATGGCTAAAAGACTAGTCACAGAGACACTTACATGAGTATCGATGGCTTCAGATCTCCCTACCATATCCTAGTAACAGTCTACAACAATCCTAAACACTGAAGACTCCAAGAAGATTGCCGGCTTTTAAAGGCCGCAGTATAAGTTGTTGGGATACTAGAAAGCGATCAGTGCCGCTGATCTGGAAAAACAACCACTCACCTCATTTTGTCATTTCCGTCATCCCTCTTGACTCCTCTGAGAGATCAAAAATTACGAATTTCGAAATTCAAATAGGTTTAGCTCAGCCTTACGACCTTTCACTGACTCTTGATTACAAGATGCAATGTAGTCTTTTGTCTTTACGTCTTCGTAATCTCATTCAATCTCGAGACGAGAGCTCGCAGCACTTTCGGCCCATGTCCAGAGTGCACATTAGTGATAGGCGATATGTATTGGTACTTGTCTCGTAATTTTCTAGTTGGAGTGCGGAGAGAAAGTCGCAAAAGTGCAAGTCGACGTTAAAACATGTCTTCTGCTTCTCATCGAAGAAAACAACTATTGTTATCAGCCATCCAGGAGCAGACGAACGATAACTGTGATCGATTGGTTCAACCCCGCATTTTCCACCTCATCGGACAGCTGCATTGCGCCTTGGGCCACCCCCTCATTTAGGTATCGTGATTATGCAATGTCAGCACTCAAACTGCACTGAAAAATCGCAATCTTCCCCGCTTGATTATCCAAAGCAACTGCGTCCGTGGATAGTCTCCCTTGATTCTTCAAGAGTAAAAGCTAAGTCAATTGCATTACTTTCCACCCCTCTCTTCTTCTCCTTCTAAAGAAGACTGCGGCTTTCCTGTCTCGCGGAAGAACAGAGGGACTGTGTCGGATACTATGGCGGACTCCTTGAAGTCTGAGCATCAGTTTTCCGATGAGGCCTTCTATACCGAGCTTGGGATGAAGTACGATGCGGCCTACGGACACGATGTCGCTCTTCGCAAGGTGACCGCAGCTTTCATTTCGATGCTTCCCAATCATCCCCGAGTGCTCGAATGCGGGCCTGGCACTGGAATCGTTGCAGAAGTTCTGGTGGATGGCGGCTGCCATTTGCTAGGTATCGACATGTCAGAAGGCATGGTCGAATTGTGTCGCAAGCGAGTCCCAGGAGCTACTTTCCAATTGGCAAACATGTTGGAGTACGATGCTTCGAAAGAACACTATGATGGGATTGTTGCGAGTCTGTCGATATTTGAGATCAGTCGTCAAGAAGTCACGACCATGACCGAGAAATGGTCGCAGTGGATCAAGCCGGGGGGATTCCTCATGATTGCTACTTTAGATCCTAAGGCAGGCGAACCCGGTGAGAGCTACCAACCAAAAACCTATGATCCGGATGGCGAATGTGCTACTGAGGTACCCGGGAAATTCATGGGTCGGAGAGTGTTGTGCACACTTTTCACTAAAGAGGGTTGGAAGAAGCTCTTGGGAAATGTAGGATTCGAGATTGTGCATACCGAGGCTGATAGCTTCCAAGCGAAAGCGTATTGTGATCCAGAGCCGAGATATTACATTATTGCCAAGAAGACAGGGAATGTGTAGGAGCGAGACTTGGAGTGAAGGCTTTCGAGTAGTTCTGGAGAAACGCTGATGGGTTGGGGCTAAGCACTTGCTTACGTCTTGTAATTGGATTCACATTCAATTCTCACTCATGCTTTAGCCTTATCTCCAGTTAGTAGACGCTTTTCCTTAGACCAGAATGAAATGTTGTAGTGGCGATTTGAAGAAACAACCTGGAGATCCGGCAATTTTGGGCATCTGGCCCCTGGAACTAGCTTTTGCAAATAGGCTCTTGAGATCGCGATCGATAGACAGTGTGAATTGACCTCGGCGACTAGGCCCCTAGAATGTAGGTGAGCGTTGATTCTCTGACCGCTCAATTGCGAGGGAGTATACCTGCATAACTATGATATGCCTCATGCGGCCAAGCCTCACGGGATTCGTCCACTTTGATACAAGGGTTACTACTGGAAGATCACTGTAACCCTTGAAGACTTAAGGATCCAAGAGGGTTGGACCAACCAGCAAATGATAGCGTTCATGAGCTGTTAGACTTTGGGTTCCGTAATATTCTTGATCCCACCCTAATTCGACTCGTTTGCCGCATGGTAGGGGTAGAAAAATAGCGCACTTAAGTTCTGCCATTAGACCGGCCTGGGCGTTGCCCTCTAGCTGGGCCATAATGTCAAGGTCTAGCAACAACCAAATTCGCCTTTGAAATAGCAGCCCTCGGGTTCAGGGCAATTTTTCGGCGAGCAAGGGATTCAGCTTCATCTTTCCTCCTAAACCTTCGACTTGATGCACTCAGAGATTACATTGCTGAGCCCTTGTAGTGAATCCAGAACTCCACTCGCCAGGAAAATCTAGTCGACGTTTTGATCGCCTTTGTATTACCACGTCTATCGAGAATTATCAAGAGCTCGTCATCCAGACAGAGTGGAAATCTCTCTTCGAAATCAGGTGCATTGATAACGATGTATAGATTTGAGTTCAGAAAATCGATCCAGGAGATATCCCTGATTTGCTTGACGAAGTCTCTGATTGTAGGGTATTCACTAGCTATTCAAGCAAGAAAATGTACCAATGTAGGAGGTAGGGTTGTTCTCGTAGTAGGTTCACCAACGAATGGACCATACCATCGTCCTTCCAGAATCTGTGAGGATTTTGCCTCCTTAGGATTCTATCAAGGATCTTGCAGCTCTTGTGTAATTTTTTTCTTGATAGTTATTCACGTTCAGTATTATCACAAAAAAAAATCAGTACAGGTGATTCTCTTGTATACAATTGATATGAAAAAAGGGAGCGGTCGTGAAGATTGTAAGGTAGATGCGGTGAGCCACTTGACGTCTCATTAGGCATTCTGGTCATCAGCAGGCCAACCAATAGATTTCGATAGACTTCAGTTGTTTATAGCCGAGATACTCCAGCGCTACAAAATATCTGTCCTTACAAGAATATTACCTAGTAAAGCCCTTTCAAGAATGAACAAAGGGTCTCTCTTCAGGGAACGCATCAGAAAGGACCAGGGTTTCTCCACACGTTGAATCATAGTGCCGTTCGGCCTCTAAGAACTAAGCATTGGTTACACGTCATTTCCGTGAGCTCTGGGGGTTCATCGCCACCCATGAAATCTGAATCAAATGACTTCCTCAAGGTTTGTGTATCAATGCTCAATACTGTCGAACCCAATTGTTCGTCTTAAGCATGACATCCCTCCCTCCAGTATAAGGAGAAGTTGATAGATATTGACATGTCCCGTGGCGCCTAGAATAAATCTCACAGTAGGGGAGGTCGAGGAAACCAAGAACCCTGCAGTATCCTCAATCCTGGTGGATGGTCAGCGAGCACGTTGTTCCCCGGACTCTTCCCAGGTTGTAATACCTGACCCCAAAAAGGATCAAGCGGAAGCTAACGAGCCTCGGTGTTTGCTCGGTGTTTGCTGTTTACCCCGCAAACCGTGCGAAACGTTGCCAGCGGTGACCCCAAATTCCCCGCAGCGTGTCATCTTTCTAGCTGCCGCAACGGAGAATTTTCTCTTGAAGGCTTAGAGAGAATTCTTTGGGCATGGCGTACGGAAGAAAGGTTGAGAAAGGAACGAATCGGCATTCGAAGGAAGTAATACTGCCCAATCAGGAAAGCTAAGTAAGCGCTAACCTGTCCGCTAACCTGTTCAGCTCTGCGTTATCAAACTCTGTCATTGGCTGTTTCAACCGCCCATCAGCTTCACCTTGGATGTACGTATACTTGGATGTGTAGAGAGATCACCTGAGCTCGGCCAGAGGGACAAATGGCAGGTTGATCTCGCTTTGGCAGAACGTCCATGCCTCTCAAAGGGCCTAAGCGTGTAGATGTGACATCTTCAGTGGATGTCATTGGGTCAATGCTACCAGGCCGTGCTCTTGATTTGAAGAATCCGCATGAGACCGACGCAGTCTTCTACCAAGAATGCGGAAGCAACAATGTGTTTTCTTCGTCACAGCGGCATTTCTGCTCGTAGTGTCAGCTTCCATTGTATATCAAGTCCCCCTTTCCCATTCGCCTTCTCCCTTCGTCCTTGTCTCCTCCACTTTCCGTGAATTCCGAACCATCCAAACAGGCCGTCTTCAACTCTATTGTTGGCTTTGTCCGCCAACGCTGCCTTCGCATTTTCTTCCATGCTGTCTGAGGCCTTTATCCAGACCAGAAATACTAGGCAGAATTCTTCCGAATCTCCTTGTCCTCATATGAATGAGAAGGCCAAACGTCAAGCTCCTGGCATTATCCCTTTCCTTGTGTACGGGAGGTACACGCTAAACACTAGCGTATCCGAAGCAATCTTAGAAGGGTTAACCCCCCAACTGAACAAACCCCCCAACCGAACACCCCCTCTATATCTTTATAACCACGCAAGCTACTGAAAATTGCTTCATACAAAATCTTCCCAAAATCAAAATTTACATAAGTTTCCTATACAAAGTTTTCTCATAAAATGACTTCTCAAAAATAATGTTTTAAGCTATAATTCAGCCCTATGAGCTTTTCATTTGGGGAGTGTGTTCAGTTGGCCGGTTAACCCTTCTATCTCTCCGATTGAATCACTCAGCTCTTGGCAGAATTATCAGTCATCTGTAGATCATGGAATGGACGAATTGGAACATCAAGATGTCCTTGGATACGCTAAAGCTTAGCGTGTACCTCCCGTACACAAGGAAAGGGATACCGCCCTTTGATGCAACCGACTGAGCGGCAAGATCTCCCGCCCTCGCCGCCGCTAACAGCTTGGTAAACTTAGAAAGTAAAGTCATAATAATGATATATTCCGCTAATGATAGGACCCAAGTTCTCAGATCTGTTTCTATCTGATGTGGTGCTTGCAGCTCTAGCAACGGTTCTTTAGACTCACAGTGCAAGTCTAGATCCTTTCTTCAAGCATGAGCTCTTGCATGCAACCATTTCCGGAAACTGAAAGAAGGCCCCGATCCCGGAAACAGCCAGCTTCCGTTCCGTTCGAATCTCATCTTTGTTTTGTCAGCTGAGAAATTATGCTGACTGTGCTGACTGAGCCTTCAACACGCTGTAGTCCACCGCTTAATACTTAATCAACCTCTTCTTGACTGACCGTGTTCATACTGCTCAGTCTACTAAGTCACTCGCTTGTCACTTGCTACAATGTCAACTCACAACGTCGTCATCCTGGGAGGCTCTTACGCCGGAATTGGCGTTGCCCATGGCCTCCTCAAAGCGCTTCCTGGCCTCAAGTCCTCGACCAACAAGAATTACAAGGTCACGATGATCTCCAATAGTACTCACTTTTGGTTCTCGGTCGGCGCGCCTCGCGCCATGCTCAAGCCATATCCTAAAGACAACATGGATTCTTTCCTCCCTATCTCCAAGGGCTTCACCTCCTATTCCTCCGACCTGTTCGAGTTCGTACACGCTGAGATCACGGGTCTCGAGACCGGAAAACGTGAAGTCATCTACAAACTCAAAGACTCGACGGAGAACCTTGTCACTGGTGAGAAGACGTTGCACTTCGATACCTTGGTCGTAGCAACAGGCTCTGGTGGAGAGAGTCCACTTTACGCTCTACAAGGCTCTCACATTCCCACGCTCAACGCCTACAAGGATGTCCAAGCCCGCCTCCCTTCGGCAAAGACAGTCATGGTCGTCGGCGGAGGAGCTGCCGGAGCAGAAACAGCTGGCGAACTTGGCGACATGCACGGCAAGAAGACATCGTCACCTAAGGACATCACCATTCTCAGCGGTAGTGAGCGTCTTCTACCTGCTCTACGAAAATCCATTGGTGAACGTGCTCAAGAGGTTCTCGAAGCTATGGGTGTCAACGTCGTGCATAACATACGCCTCAAGGACTCCAAGCAAGCCTCTGACGGGAAAACCGAGATAACTCTGAGCGATGGCTCGAGCCGCACCGTCGATCTGCTGCTCGTCGCTACTGGCCGCAAACCAGCATCCTCATTCCTTCCCTCCTCACTTCTCACCGCCGGCGGTCATGTCACGGTTGATGAATACCAACGCATCCCAAGCATCTCTTCAGCCTTTGCGGTCGGCGACATCACCACTTCCTCCAACAACCCTGGCGGGTTGATCCATATGCAGACTGCTGTGCCTACAACCTCAGGTAACATCATCGCGGCACTGAGCGGTAAAGGCAACGGGAAAGTATTCAAGCCAATGACAACGAAGGAATCGCAGCTAGTACCTTTGGGACCCAACAATGGAGTCGGTGCCGTATTCGGCTGGTGGTTGCCAGCCTTTGCAGTCAAGATGATCAAGAGCAAGAACTTCATGTTTCCCAATGCTGCGAAGACTGTCATGGGCACAGCCTGAGCTGGCGCAGTTGATCATGCAATGGAGAGGGCCTGCCTCTTGTATCAAGTTTGGGTCGCATTGAGCGAAGGAGTACAGGAAAGCATTGCTTGCTTACAGGCATTCAATCAAGGCGAAGGAAGGGAAGGTTGATTATGCCGGTTTGCTTCCACAATACCCAGGTTTTCTGCCTTGAATTAGTAGCATGCGTATTGTAACAAGGCCATGGTGATCTTCATTATAGCTTCCCAAATTGTGCGTTTTTGCCTTTGCATGCAAGCGCACAACCAAGCCTCAACATACATCTAACGCAATACATCAATAATCATAGAATCCCTTCCCACATTTCTTCCCCACCCAGCCAGCATCCACCATCTTTTTTAACAGCACAGCTGGCCGGTACTTGCTATCCCCAGTCTCCTCATGCAGCACGTTCATGATTGCCAAACATGTGTCAATGCCAATAAAGTCCGCCAGTTGTAGTGGCCCCATTGGTACATTCGTCCCGTTCTTCATTATGTTGTCAATGTCCTCTTTCTTTCCGACACCCGTTTCCAAACATATAATAGCCTCATTGACGTATGGCATCAGGATCCGGTTCGCCAGAAAGCCAGGCGAATCCGCAGATTCAGAGGGGACTTTGCCCATACGTTTGCAAAATTCAATGGCTGTCTCCAGAGTCTCTTGCGACGTCTGCAATCCTTTTATTATTTCCACCCCTTTCTGTATCGGCACCGGGTTCATAAAATGTGTGCTGATGACACGAGAAGCGGCACTCAAGTCTGTTGGGTTGTCGGGTGGGGTAGTGGCTGCGGCAATCTTTGTGATTGAGATGGAGGAGGTGTTTGTAGAGAGCACCGCGTGAGATGGGGCAATTTTGGCGAGTTGAGAGAATATGTTGGTCTTCAAGGAAGGTATTTCAGGCACAGCCTCAATGACAAAATCGACATTTGAGAGATCCTCCATTTTGGTTGTGGGGGTAAGTAGGGAGCGGGTGGAGTCGGCATCTGACTGGGAAATTCTCTGCTTCGAGACATCTTTTGCTAGCAGCTTGTCTAATCACGGGGTGAGCCTATGCGTTTATAGCCATTTCCAGGATGATTGTCACCGGCAAATTGCATTCCCTTGTCCAGAGAGGCTTGTGAAGTGTCCACCAATGTCACCGGAACTTGGGCTTTCTGCGCAGCTACAAGCGCAATACCTAGACCCTGACCTCCTTGAATCAGCCATGATTCTGATACATGCTAAAAGTAATGGGGTGAATACCATCTGCCCAGCTCCGACAACTCCCAGTCTTTTTACTTCCGCCGCAGCCAATCTAGAGCTCGAACTCAAAGATCGACGGTTGGATTTACTGAAAGCATTTGTCAATTGCCTTCCGGCAAGTATTGGTGAGGACATATTGAGGACTCGTCAAAGAGGAGTAATTCTAAATGGTGGTATTTTCAATACCCGGAAAGACACTGAAAGCAGTGACGTACTGCCTCGGCTGTCACGTTTAGCGTCAGTCGCGTACTTTGACGCGTGTATAGGGCTGATATTTGCCAATCTGTAGTTCCATCAACAGTGCTCAAGTCAATTCTCTGGTTTAGTAGCAATGGAGTTGGAGGAGTCATTTCAAGGTTCTGTAGACCCTGAGGTCCGCGCGTATGTCTACAGTCTTGTCTCAGCGGTATATCAGTTTCTCCCTTTGAATGCTGTAGCTAATCATGAATAGTTAGGAGGGACCGGAGCGGACGAAGACGGTCGATACGTCCTTGGAGATGATGCATTGGCATGTCTCAAGGACTTGAAAAAATGGTTGAAACTACATGATGAAAAAGCAAACCGATTGGATGTTGCACGATGCCTTGCAGAAGCGAATCTAGTCAAAGGGGATCTTTTGGAGATACTTGCCACATGGCCAGAATCAGCAACCGAAGACAAAGTCAAGTCCAAGGTGGCGTTGGCTTGTCTGGAGCTTCTCGTTCCCTTGACATGGCCTATCGAAAAGAACGACACGCAGATGACTGTAAATCATCATCGACACGTACCCTATCTGCAATTAGCCCAAAACTCATACAAAGGCGCAATCTTAGAGCACGAGTCGGCAATGATTCTCCGGACGGCGGTGAGGATTGGCTTACCCTCAATCGCTGTGTCAAGCGGTGAACGTACCACACGGGATGAAGGCATCATTAAGCTGCTTCTGTACTTCTTTCGAAACGTAGCCATGATCTCTGCTCCTGCAAACCTACCGGATGAAGGGAAAGCAGGAGAAACTTCAAGATCCGCGACAATCGAAGCTTTTCACCGCCAAGATGTGCTGGCCTTGCTTCTCACAATCTCATCGAACATGGGAGAAGACTTTAACACTCAGGATACCGTCATTATGGAGGTGCTGTTCCATCTACTCAAAGGAGTTGACGTGGAGAAGCTATTCATGGACAACAAACAACTGAAATCTCAAAACAATGACGAGCTCAAGTCATTGCTGGCCCAGGAGGCCGGAATGCACAGAGGCTACGCCAAGAACGCGCCTACCAGGCATAATCGATTTGGGACCATGATATGGGTGAAGAGAGACGACGCTGGAAAGGTTTCTACGGTTTCGGGCCAGGACGTACTCAAAGATGGTCAACAAACGCTTTCAAAGATGGATCAATCAAAAAAATGGAACAGGCCTAAACAGCGAACCAAAAACGAAGAGGCTGCATACGATCGCTTCGACATGCCAGTGTCGTTGACTGATTCCGCTTATTCTCACCTGCGCGCTTTCGTTGAAGAGTTTCTAGATTCAGGTTTCAATCCTCTTTTCAATCACATCCGTAGAGCGATTGAGCGTGAGGCTGAACGAGTCCTTGAGTCACATCAACAGCAATTCTTCTATCTGGTGTCCTGGTTTCTTGAAGCTGAGCGTGTCCGCCGAAGAAACAAGAAAGAGAAAGATAAGAAAAGGAGAGACAAGAGATTAGATGAGATTTTCGAGGCTGATTCGTTTGCTTTGATCGCGAGTGTCTTGAATCAGGAATCTTTCGTCCTTCTCAACCGATTCATGCAGAAATGTCTGGATCTAAAGTCCTGGCGGGAAGTCCAAGCCGGCATGAGATGTTTCACTCAAATTTTACTAATCATTCAAGACATGTCCGAGTCGCCATTGGAGGAGGACCGGGAAATCGCCGAGAACATACAGAACCGTATCTTCTACGAAGAGACAACGCACGACCGCATCATTGCCATCCTGCGCGGTTACAAAGACCAAGGTTTCGGCTACCTGGATGCTTGCACGGAGCTCTCTCACGTATTTCTCCGTATTCTCGAGCGTTACTCTCGCGAGAACGTAAATCTGCAGGTTCGCTCCCGAAGGCGTGCTCGAAAAACAAGGAAAGCCGCTGCAAAGCAACAAGGTGATGTTAATGAAGACGATGAAGACCCGGTATCGGAAATGGAGGACGTAGCAGAAGCCGAGCGAGTTTCAAGAGAACGGAAGTTTGACTTTACTCGGTTCTCGGCCAAGTTCATGACACAAGCTTGCGTCGACACGTTCGTTGCGTTTGCAAGATACTACAATGATCTCAACACTAACCAGCTCAAGCGCGCGCATCGATTTTTCTATCGCGTGGCATTTAAGCAGGAGCTGAGCGTCATGCTTTTTCGTCTCGATATCATCGCTCTCCTGAATAAGATGATCAAGGGACCTCAAGGCCTCGATACAGCCGGCCCTACGTACAAAGAATGGGATGAGTTGGTGAGACAGCTATTTAAGAAACTCGTCAGGAAACTCGACCAGAGACCAGAATTAGCCATTGAGCTGTTGTTTAGCAAGATAAATTCCACAACATTCTACCTCGAGTCCGGGTATGAAAAACAGACGGCGTCAACAAAACACAGGCCGCCTGCTACTCTAGAAGTCCGGGGATCGTTGTCACTTGAAGAACAGATTGGCGTTGTTGTGACTGCCCTGTACGATCACAAAATTGAAGTGGTTGACTGGGTCTCAAAAACTTTGGGAACAGCCGCTGACGAGCGGCAAAGCTGGGAGGCTGAGGATTTGGCAAGACAAGCTCAAGCTCGAGATGAATCCAGCTCAGACAGCCCTGAACCAGAAAAGACCATGTTAAAAACACCATCCATCACCGTCATCCCAGACAACGAAGATACCCGCTTAGCTATCTTCAAAGACGCCAAACTTCGCCTTCTGATGACTCTATGTGGATTCGAACGCCTGGGAATAGACGACGAGCCAGGTGCTACGTGGATCATACCATCTTCTGTTTCGGTTGAAGACCTACGCCTCGTGAGGGGTATGATAGAGCAGTACCGTAATAGTCCACCTTTAGTATTTGGCGAGGACAGCTTGACGGCGGAGGAAATGCTTCGCAGGAAACCTGCAAAGGTCAGACGTGCAGGTTATGATGATGATTCCGAGGGCGACGGTACTGTTTCCGATAATGACTTGGATAATGAATTCCTCTTCCCAGTAGGTGGTCCTACGAATAAGTCTAATCCATACCGTAACGCCCTCGAAACTCTCAAGAAAAAACACCGGAAGCGCCACACTGCGGCGTCTGACATTGAAGACACTCTTGATGACGAAACTCGAGAAGCTCGGCGTAGAGCGAGAGAAAAAGCAGATTTAGAAAAGCAAAGAAAGATCAAAAGTGCCGAATTTGTCAAGGACAGCGATGATGAAAGTGATGAAGAGCGTGATCGCGATTTCTTTGCCAGGGAGGAGGCGAGACGGAGAGGCCAGGGAGAGAAAGTTATGGAAGCATTGAGAGCTGGAAGGGTGACGAAGACTGTGGAGGGAGAGTCTATCAAGCCTGCTGTTTTGTCAAAGAAGCGGAAAGGCGATCCTGCAGGTCTTAAGCAGCGGCGGAAAAAGAGGAAGGAAAGTAGCGATGTAAGCGATACGGATGATGGGCAGAGGTGGAGGAAGAGCAGAAGAGAAAGTAACGAGTTGACCGATGATGAGATGAATGACATGGAGTCGAGCAATGATGTATCTCCACCAACCCGACGCGCCCAATCAGCATCCAGCTCTGACGACGACGACGACGACGAAGACACACCTTTATCATCGCCTCCACTCGCAGGGCTAACGTTATCGAAGGAACTCTATCCTGCGCAGACTGAGCCCTCTTCTTCTCAAGACAGTCTAGATAAAGGCCCGAGTCCAGTCATTGGCCCTTTCGAGGACGATGATCCTGATGATAATGACGTACCTGTTGCTCTTAGTGCGAAGAGAAGGGGACGGATAGCGGTGCTGGAAGATAGCGATGATGAGTGACCAGTATCTTGCATAGCGATATTTCGAGTTTAAAGACACTCGTCTCTTGATCCACTTCATCAGCATGCGAGTCGATCAGCAACAAAAGCCTTCCAAAGACAACAAGGTAACCCAATCCACCATGACATCACACCTTCCTCTTCACTAGCCCTTTGAAAAAGTCAAAACTGTTACTGTCACTCTGTAATGTCCACACTTTCCCCGTTGTTCGATCCTCCCAACCTAATTCCTCTGCCAAAAGGAGACCCCAATCCCTTGTAATACCCTTGATACGAGCCCTTACACCTCCTTCGGCTTCCAGAGTCACTATCTGATCTGTGTGCAACCAATGCTTGTAATATGTTTCCTCGAATGATTTATCGAAGCCCGTCCGAGTGAATTTCTCATACAGCGTTGAAAAGGTCGTAAGAATACGTGCAAGAAGCTTTTCCAGAGTAAATGGTGACGGGGGCTTGAGAGCATTGAGCGACGTGGTGGGGGCAGCATTCGTCGTGTTGAGCCCAATACCAATCACGGAGAGGAATTCTGATGCGTTGTAGTGGGAGTTGACGAGGATGCCACCAATTTTGACTAAATTTTTAGAAACCGGATCAACGGCATCTATCAGATATCAGCGTTTATAAAAGTGGAGGAAGTGATACTACCTACAGATATCATTAGGCCACTTCAGCTTGACGGGCATGTCTTTGTATCCGACATCATATGTCTTGATCCCCTCGACAATGGCTAATGCTGCAAGATACTGGAGGAAGACAATTGGTGCATGTGATGTTAGAGATACTTGATGGCGGACGACGGTCGAAAACATCAACGATCCTGCAGGAGAGACCCAAACGTTCGAGCCCCGTCCTCGTCCAGCCACTTGAACTGTTGCAGTTGCGGTGAAGCCGCTAGGAAGTCGTCGAAGAAGCTCAGTATTCCTGTCCACATCAACATTCCCATTTTAGTCGCAGTGAAAGAGATGCTTACTTCTCTAACATTGTATTAGTGCTGGTCACCACCTCGCCATACATTATGATCTTGCCAAAACCGTCACCACCACCCACAATTTGAGCCTGATAGTGCTTGAGATTTGCAAAGAAAGCGTGATGATTGAAGTATGGTGTCTCTTTGCTCGGGGGAATGTCTTTTTCGTGGACAACTAATCGTTTGACTACTGTGCTATAGTCGATAATTCTGCTCTCGTCATCACCCTTTTCGTCAGTCTTATTCTTCACACCGGGCAGCGATTCAGCTACAGAGCTAAGGGACCATGCAGAGGGCTTCTCTAAATGAAAGGTATCATTTTCATCCTTGATGTACTCCTCGCCATCTACAAGGGTGATGATTTCTCGGAGAGCAGCCATCATTTCTGATGTACCTTCTGGCAAGATTGAAGACAAATGCAGTCTGGAAAGGGATGGTACCGCGGTATTCTCCTGATTCACTTGCAATCCTAGCTTGAGCAAGCACGCCATCAGGAAATCCGTCCTTGGCTTGTCGTCTCGTGCCAGAGCCTCGATGACTTCCGAGTACCCCGAGGGTTTGGATTCGTCGTCCAGATTAATAGCAGCAAATCTGTTGTCAACATCAGGGATAAGTCCGTCTCACGACCAAGGGGACAAACTCGGGGTGTGGGCATGTCAAAACTGCTGCCCCCTCGCCAACCTTACAGTAGACTACAGCGGCGGCTCCTTCGCCAGAATCAACTTTGAGCTCCTCCGTGTAGCTTGCAAGAATTTCCACCCCTTTGTCGCGATATGTGGGAGCATCTACAAAGACGCCGCCGCCATTGTAGTATGATCTGAATACATCAGGCAAAGACCCTTTGGCCAATGTCATCTTAGACACTTTGAGCTCGACCGCTTTTGCCCCTGCTTCGCTGTGATAGACGAAACCGGGGAATGCTAGACCGCGACAGATTCCAGGATAGAATGCAAGCTCTCGATCACCAATGACTTCCAGTTTCTTGTTTCCTTCCTCAAACTCGCATCTCGCACTTCCGTAGTAGGCTCCGGCACAAAAACCCATGTAAGACCCGCCTCTCTCGACATATTGACTGATCTTTCGATTCCCGGCACCATTGAGCGTTCGGCAGTATCCAAGATCTGCGCCGCCCGGGAAAACGAGTAGAGCGCATGAAGATGTCCATGGTTCTTCTATGATTGCTTTACCTTCTACAGAGATGACTGCGTAATTGGGCGACAGTAGTCGTCGTAGACTGTAGACGCAATGTCGAACAGCTTCAATAGTACAGCCATTGCCTGTGAGGTAGATGAGAATGGCAAGTATTCAGGTCATGACACCAGATATCGTCATACCTGAATATACCAGTACATTCATTCGTCGGGCAGCCATCATCAAATTTCCCGATCCGAAGTGAGATTGATACAATCAGAATAGAGAGTAGAATGTCAAACTTAGAGAAAGCTGGTCGGTTGAAAGAGGCTGAAGAAGATGATGATGAACCTGATGACTGGTTGTTTCTCCCAAAACTCCCCGGCGCAGTGCCGCACTTGCTGACTCTGACGCTTAGGGACAAGAGGATATTCAGCACAGGATGCTCAGGTGCGCAAGGAGCTATTCAGCACCTGTTATCGGGATCAAAATCAGTTATTAATCCTCAATAGCTGAGCAGCTCAAGATGAATGATTGCTACTTTGAGAAGAAGGATTGGCGGGCCTGTAAGAAAGAAGTCCGTCTCCCTACCGTCCTTGGGATTCAATGCCCTTTCTTTATCTATGCCTCCAAAGACAGGTCCCTCTACTGCCTTGCTTCAATGCTAACAAAATCTACGCTAGATGGAGGTATTCAGAGAATGCTGGAAGAGACAGGGCAACGATCGAAGGACAGACACGAAGGATACCTAGTTTCGGAGTGATTTCTTGAGAACCCGAGAATACGATTACAATAAAGCTCTAGTCAATACTAGCATACAGAAAGCACCCTGCTTCAATCTTTCCTGCCTTCAATTATCTGATTTTGCATCATGTGACCTTCTCTGATGTTTTGCCACTGAGATGGCTTGGCGCCAAGTCAGGGTTCAAGCTTGAGTTTCGCGACTCAAAGTTGTGAGCTAGAGTTCCGTACATGCATCTGCATGGCTACCCTCACATTTCAAAGAGCCTCATGGTGTCTTCAAATATCGAGAACATCAAGAACATTTGCTGTTTCTTTCACTACAGCACTTCCTAGAAAAGGCAGATCCAAACACCCACTCCAAGAACCCGTTCGCGAACCCTCAAGTCCGCTTCACTCATCCTCAAATCCTCTACGTTCGAATAGACACGGCGCCACGCGAAGATTTGGAGGACACGCTGATACACGACGAGCTTTCACGTCAACAAGAGTCTACCGTGCACAACAAGAACAGGCCGCCTCCTCACCAGCCTCCAAAACCACATCCCTCGACCGCCAGCCCTCGCAATCTCCAGAAACAATCGGTGTTGATGTGTCAGACTTGAGCGCGGGTCTAAACGATCAAAACGTTGTTCTAGATGAAGGGCAGAGACAAGTTGATTGGTCTCGCTCGTTTCACGGTCTTTCTAGTGAAGCATTTTCCCCAGAAGCGGCGAAAGCATTATTGGCACCAATCCACCCAGACGAGATTGAAGTCAAGCCGGATGGAATTATCTATCTACCGGAAATCAAGTACAGAAGGATATTGAATCAAGCATTTGGGCCAGGAGGTTGGGGTTTGGCACCCAGAGGTGAGACTATTGTGACGGCAAAGGCTGTGACAAGGGAGTACGCTCTTGTTGCTCTGGGAAGGTATGACGCTGCTCTTCTAATCCCACCTTCATGACGACAGATTTCTAACATCTCTGTACAGGCTCGTCTCTGTTGCCCGAGGTGAACAAGATTATTTCAGCCCCGAAGGCATCCCGACCGCAGTCGAAGGCTGCAAATCTACTGCTCTGCGACGTTGCTGCAAAGATCTCGGAATAGCAAGCGAGTTGTGGGATCCGAAATTCATACGCAAATTCCTGAAAGAGCATGTCAAGGAATTATTCGTGGAGCACCAGGTGACCAAGAAGAGAAAGAAGATGTTTTTGAGGAAGGATGATATTGTTAGATACCCGTTCAAGGAAACAAAGTATGGACAGTAATGCGGGCGAATAAGCTTCTTTGGCTTACGATGAGTGTATCATAATTGCATTGCAGGAGCATACTTTGAAGGAGAACACCCCGCCTTTCTACCCAGAATCTTTGACCCCTTCATGTCGCTTTCTTCGTGCCTCTCAAGTCGAGTTCGACCAATGATTCATTTTTGACCCCATACTTTCCTTTGCCTTTGTACCCTCAGCGACGAGGGAAATGAGTATAATGAAAGATTCACTATGATGGCGGCACAGGTTTGGAGACTGATGAGCGATCAGGAGTTGAATTAATGAAAGATAGGATCTCTCAGCACGCAGATTCAGAGCCATACTTCATACCTTGATCTCTACCCCTCATGCAAAATTGTTTCTTTGACCGTGTCTATTTCAGCCAAGCTTGTTCATGCTAGGTATGAGTACATGTTCTGGATATCCGACGTCGCTGACCACACTATTAATGATTCCATGCCATGCCATTACTACTAATGTAGGCAATGTTATACAACAATACAAAATTCTCTAGCGTATGGTCGACTCGAAGGTTGGCGCATACCTCATTCATCGAAAGAGCTTGATCAGCTAGCAACAGCTTGCTTCTGGATTCACTTCACCTCTCCTATATCGCGTACTTCTACCTTGCTCTTCAATATCACGACATCCTACCCTTTACGGCCCCCGCCCCGCTCCGACAACTCATCAGAGCCGAGTACCATGGCCACCAAGCAGACCGATGGTGTTTTCGTTGCTGTTCAAGCCGACTTTGCGTCACCGAGATACTCCGAGGTCACAGTGCTCTGTGCCGCTCTACGCCACTGCGGTAGTGATCGCCACATGCACCGCTGCGCTATCATTTATCCCCTCTCAAATTCTTCGAAGCTGCTTGTTCGGAGGAGCTCGAGGTAAGTCCTGTTTATTAAAACTCGAAGCTTCCTTTAGTGATACTTGCCCTAGGAAGGAGAAAATCGCGTGATCACACTTTACGACGACGGCCCCTCATCGGTCAATCGCATGCTTATTTACCTATACACCAATGACTACCCGGACGGCGAAATACCATCTTCGCAGCGGCCAGCTACTGCAGACCACCCACATCGGTCAACCGCATGCTTATTTACCTGTACACCAATGACTACCCGGACGGCGAGATAGCATCTTCGCAGCGGCCAGCTACCGACTTCGGACCTCCCACATTACCTCACCTATCTATGCGAGCTGTTGTCTACATTAGCCGTGTCAGCGGAGCCACGCAAAGAACAATCACGCCCGGCCGAAGACACAGTCTTGAACAACGCTTGGGTCCTCGCAACAGCTGACAACGCTCGGCTCTTCGCAACAGCTGATAAATACGACTTACCTCGCATCAAGGAATATGCCAAAGCAAGACTCTATGGTCAAATACAGAATTGCTCGCATGAAGATATTGCAGCAGTAATTCGAGTAGATTCTGAGATAGCGCC